>CEOE01009196.1_pt1 | contig 96449 bp, 102 predicted proteins | sample 530211 | NCBI WGS metagenome assembly CEOE01 (sample SAMEA2619779, study PRJEB7988) | marine metagenome | isolation source: saline water (ENVO:00002010), including
TTCAATTTCGCGGCCGAGCAAACGCCTGTCATTATCGCCATGCGGCGAACGAGCGCTCAGGAACTAATAGGCGCGTTGTGGCCCGAGGCGTTCCCGGAAGACGACGCAGAAGCAGAATCAAACTGACTGAACACCCAAGTACGCAACGACAAGCTCAATCTCAAAAAACCTAACGCGACTGAGTGGGTGGAGGCGCGATAGAAGGCTAACATTCGTTTCCTGTGGGCGACAATCAATGTCGACACCAAGTGTTTTGAGGGGACGGCATAGTCTAGCCGTATCCCTGTAAGTGCGTGTCCAGAATCTTTATGCGCATTTGAAATTCTGGAACAAACCAACAAGAGCTGGTCTAGGTATCAGTCAGGAGAATGACGATGTATAATAGACGACGATTTTTAAAAACGACGATCGGAGCTGGCGCACTTGCCAGCGCCTCTGGCTTAGTGCCTGCCTGGGCGCGCCCTGCCAGCGATGGCAATCTCGGCATCCCATCGCTTACAGGCAACCAATTCGATCTCAGCATCGACAAGTTCCCGATACGCATAGATGGCCGCGCCACTGAAGCCATTGGCGTAAATGGCAGTGTTCCTGCGCCGCTTATTCGCTTTCGTGAGGGTGACGATATCGTCTTAAATGTGACAAACGCCTTAGAGGAAGACACGTCGATACATTGGCACGGGCTTCTGGTGCCTTTTGAAATGGATGGTGTTCCGGGCGTAGCCTTTCCGGGTATTAAGCCAGGTGAAACCTTTCAATACAAATTCGCAATGCCTCAAAATGGTACCTATTGGTATCACTCGCATAGTGGATTGCAGGAGCAATTGGGGCATTTCGGGCCGATCATCGTTGATCCGGCTGGCTCTGATCCGGTCGTTTATGACCGAGAATATGTTTTGATGCTGAGCGATTTTACGTTCGAAAACCCCTACAGGCTATTTTCCAAGTTGAAGGCTAATAGCGGATCCTTCAATTTCCAGAAAAGAACAGCCGCAGATTTCATGCGCGATGCCGACGAAAAAGGCTTGGCGGAAACTTTTCGCGACCGAGCGAATTGGGGCAAAATGCGCATGTCACCGACTGACTGGTCAGACATAACCGGCGCGCAATACACCTATCTTATCAACGGCCATTCAAGTGCTGACAACTGGAACGCCGTTTTCAAAGAGGGCGAGCGCATTCGGTTAAGAATCATCAACGCAGCTGCGATGACAATTTTCAATTTCCGTATCCCCGGCCTACCAATGACGGTGGTCGCCGCTGATGGACTGAACGTGCAGCCTGTTGAGACTGATGAGTTCCAAATCGGTGTCGCAGAGACTTATGATGTCATCGTGACGCCTGAACAAATCAAAGCCTATGCCCTGGTTGCCGAGGCGATTGATCGTTCGGGAATGGCGGTTGCGACGTTGGGCCCTAAACCAGGGATGAAAGCGCAGGCTCCCGCGCTACGCGAACCCGTTCCGCTCACCATGAAAGACATGGGCATGGGTGATATGAGCGCTATGGGCGGCATGCAAATGGACAATGGGTCCAAGGCGGACATGAGCAACATGGCCGGAATGGACGCTCCCACAATGCCTGGAATGGATCATTCCATGATGGAGGGTATGAACGGCAATGATATGATGGAAGGCCGCGACGCGATTCCGCTCATTGCTCCAGATTTGAAAACCGGTCCGTCCATAGCAAAATTGGCCATGGCACCAACCAGCAGACTAGATGAGCCTGGGCAAGGTCTGAATGATGTTGCGCACAGAACATTGACCTATTCACAACTGCGAAGTCTTGAGCCAAATCCCGATCAACGCGCACCAGCACGTGAGATTGAACTTCATCTGACTTCAAATATGGAACGATATATGTGGTCTTTCGACGGGTTGACCTGGTCAGAAGTCGACGGTCCCATCATTTTTAACGAGGGCGAACGCCTTCGATTGACGCTCGTCAATGACACGATGATGCCACACCCCATCCATTTACACGGCATGTTTTTCGATGTCGTAAATGGCGGTGGAAGCCATAAGCCCCGTAAGCACACAATCACCGTGAAACCCGGCGAAAAGCTCTCAGTCGATATCAGCGCCGAGCATGTGGGCGACTGGGCATTTCACTGTCACCTCCTTTATCACATGGAGGCCGGAATGTTTCGGGTCGTATCGGTGATGCCAAACAAGTCGAAGACTGAGGCCAATATGATGACCATGCCTATGGCTCTGGAGCATCCCCAAATGAAGCAGCCGTCGATGGACATGAACGATCACGGTTCAATGAAGATGCAGGATCAAGAACAATGACTCACATAAACAAGCGTTGGTCGCAATTGACCTTATGTTGCTTTGCCGCGTTGGCCGTTCCATTTTCCGCTTTGGCTCAAACATCAGGCATGACTTCCGAGAGCACCGAGGAAACCACCGTCGAAAAACCTGCCCCCGTAGCGGGTCAGCAGGCAGATGCATATTACTCAGAAGACGAGATGGAGAAATCGCGAGAAGAATTGAAGAAAATGCTCGGCAACCGTAAAACGGGGTCCATTCTATTCAATCAGTTTGAGGCGCAATCGGTAAATGGCAGCGAAGATTTGTATTGGAACGGACAGGCCTGGTATGGCGGTGATATAAATAAGATCTGGTTTAAGTCCGAAGGCTTGGTTTCACTGAATTCCGGAAAAGTGGATGACGCTGAATTACAGGCGCTTTGGTCTCGAGCTATTTCGCCATATTTCAACCTTCAAACCGGTATCCGCCATGACTTTAAACCGAAGGGGCTGGACCATGCTGTGTTTGGTGTCCAAGGACTTGCCCCTTATTGGTTTGAGGTCGATGTTTCTAGTTATCTGAGCACAAAGGGTGACGTTACCGCGCGGGCGGAGATTGAGTATGATTATCGGCTTACGCAGCGGCTTATTCTGCAGCCACGCATTGAAGCCAACTTTTCAGCGCAAGACATCGCCGAACGAGACCTTGGGTCGGGCCTGACGGACGTAAACGCCGGACTGAGAATGCGCTACGAAATCAAGCGGCAATTTGCACCTTATCTGGGTGTAGAATGGCAAGGTAAGTTCGGAGGAACGCGGGATATTTCGAAGCTCGCCGGAAACAGCGGCGACCAAACCGTATTCCTTGTCGGCATACGGTCTTGGTATTAGGGGTCAGACATGGCCGCATCACATAACCCTGAATACTCTTTGAAAACTCGCTTGGTTCATATGCTCATCGCTATCGCTGTGATCGTTCAGCTGGCCACGAGCCTGGTTATGAAGGCCCACCCTCAAGATGGGACTGAAGATGTTTTTTTTGAAGTCCACGAATATTCTGGACTGATTTCCTTTGCTGTCATCTGCGCGTTTTGGGTGATTATTTTATTCCGACAACGCGGGACCACGCTTGCAGAATTGTTCCCGTGGTTTTCGACCCGGCACCGGAAAGAGCTGATCGAAGCAGTCAAGGCTCGTTTCAGGAACACAGACAAAACCGGTCGCTTATCATTTTATGACGGCGACCCGTTCGCGAAAGCCGTGCATGGATTGGGTATCGCCATCATTTCGGTCATGGCAATGACAGGGGTGACCTATTTTGTAGCTCTGAAGCTCGGCGCAGACGAAGGCATTCTCGCATCTGGCGCAATGTTAATCCATGAGCCAGTATCGAAACTGGCTTGGGCGTATCTCGTCGCACATGCCGGCATCGCTGTTTTTCATGCGTTACTGAAGGAACGACCGCTGAGCGTGATGTGGAACATTTCCCCTTGGGCTCAGAAAAAGTAATTAATTTGGTTGAAAGTGCCCGACAATCATCCAGCTTCCAATTGCAACAAAGCCGGAGCCTGCAAGCAGTTTAAGTGGAAGTTCTGACAGATAACGCTCCAGTGCTGCTCCAAGCAAAACCGCAATGCCTGTCGAAGCAATGAGCGCGGCTGAGGCTGCGGCAAACACAAACCATCTATTCTGCTGTCCATCCGATGCGAACAAGACCGTGGCAAGCTGTGTCTTGTCTCCGAGTTCGGCCAGGAAAACAGTGGCAAAAATTGAAAAGAAAATACCCATGATTGACATTCACATTTGATTAGAGAGCTGGTTCTTCAACTCTAGGCACATCCGTTTGAAACCGTTCGTTTTTTAGGATGAGTTTGTACAAAGGGACACAAATTATTGCGAGCGCGAGCACGCCCAAACTCTCCCCGGTCAGGATAATTATTCCATTTGCATGGAGCGCGCTCAGAAGCCCCCAAATCATAACCAAACACATGACCCCGAGGGTTTGCGCGAGAAAAAAAGTCCCAATTGCTGCTTTTACGTAATCCATTGTTTTTAATCCGTATTTATTCCGATCAGTGTTGAATGCCCCAGAGCGCGCCTATGAACAGCCCTTTTGCGCGCGGCAATGCCCCAATCACCAGAATAATGATGAGGCCGGCCAAGAGTGGATAGCTAATCCACGGCGATAGGTTTGCACCTGCGATCGTCATAGTCAGTATAATGAGGACGGGACCCAAGGCGAGTACGGTGAGCCAGGTCGGTCCATCATCCGCTCGAACTGAACCTATGGGCGCATGACAAATCTCGCACCGCTCATATGGCTTGAGGTAGGTACGATATAGCCTTCCTCGCCCGCACGCAGGACAGAAACATCTGAGCCCCCGGAGAATGGATGTTCGCATTTGGACATTCCAGACTAATTTCAAAAAGTGGCGGGTCGCTGGTTCAATAACGACCCGCCGGTGATGGGCATCCCAGTTACTCGACATGCGATCTTTCTATCGCAAACAAGGTTCGGAAAGGGGCACTAGGCTGCCACACTCGCGCGCGCTGCGACCGCGATATCGCGCAGAACGCTAATTTCGAGTTCATCATGTTCATGAATTTTCGCGAGAACATCGCGAATGCTGAGTGTTGCAACTGGTACACCACAATCGGTTACAACAAGGTGGCGTATGCCATACCGCCCCATGAGGCGAAGCGCATCGGCTAGTTTTTCATCAATTGCGCAAGTGATGACTTTCTCTGTCATCCATTCATACACTTCGATGCCGGACAGATCGCCCTTGCTATGGGCCAGCGCCCGCATGATGTCGAAATCGGTCAGAATACCGACAAGATCTTCAGTGCCATTGAGGACCACGATCGCGTTAACGTTGTGATTAACCAGGTCACGGGCGACGTCGAGTAATTCATCCGTTGGCGCGCAATAGAGAAGTTCGGCCGCGGGATCTCCAAGAAGGTGAAGGACAGACATTTGGGTTACTCCTTTAGAGCAGAGGTACGCTACAAAGCGTGGTTTGAAGCTCCGCGCAGGTATCTGGGCGGAGGGGAAAAACGGATATTGCGGTCGCGCTGAGTCTTTGCAGATTGCTTTTCAGCTTGTTCAAGCCGCGGTTCAAAGACGAGATTTCCTGCTCGCTCAAACTGTGCAGTAGATCGTCTTTTAGCTCTTGCGCGGTCGCATCTAGCGATAGGACGAGGGCATTTGCGGCGGGCGTTAAGTCGAGAGTATAGGCACGGCGGTCATCGAGTGCGGGGGAGCGCACAATGAAATCCCGTTCTTCCAAACGGTCGATAAGTCGCCCGACGGCCGCCGCGCCCAGTTCCAGTTCCGACGCTAACTCTGACTGTGTCAGTCCTGGATTTTTTTTGATGACCCCAAGAGCCAACCATTTAATCCTTGTGAGATTATGGGGAGCGACGCGCCGGTCTGGACTGCTTCAGAAAAACTGGCCCATAGTTTGAGAGAGGATCGGCTCCAAAATGGAGTTGAACCATGGGCAAGAGAGCCAAGCCTGAAGAGATTATTGCAAAGCTGCGCGAGGTGGAGGTGCGCCTCAGCCAGGGCGAGACCATCGCGCAGGCGGTGCGCGCGATCGGTGTAACCGAGCAGACATTCTACCGCTGGCGCAAAGAATATGGCGGCCTTCGTGTTGGCCAGGCCAAGCGGATGAAGGAGATCGAGAAGGAGAATGCCCGGCTACGTCGTGCGGTCTCCGATCTAACGCTCGACAATCAAATCCTGAAGGAGGTCGTCCGGGGAAAGTACTAAGCCCTTCACGTAAACGCGTTGCGGTCGATCATGTGGTGGAAGAGCTCGGTGTTTCTGTGCGCCGCGCCTGCCGCGTGGTGGGCCAGCATCGCTCGACGCAGAGACGCGAGAAGACGCCCCGGCATGATGAAGGTGCGCTGACAGCGGCCATCATATCCCTGGCGGAGAGGTTCGGCCGATATGGCTATCGCCGGATCACAGCCTTGCTTCGTGAAGCAGGTTGGTCCGTCAGCACGGGCCGCGTCTATCGCATCTGGCGACGTGAAGGGCTGAAAGTCCCACAGAAACAACCCAAGCGCGGGCGGCTTTGGTTGAACGATGGATCATGCGTGCGGCTCAGGCCCGCCCACAAAGGCCATGTCTGGTCTTATGACTTCGTTCAGGACCGCACGCATGACGGCAAGGTCTTCCGCATGCTCTGCGTCATAGATGAATTTACGAGAGAGTGTCTGGCGATCCGCGTCGAACGAAGACTGAACTCACGCGATGTCCTGGACACACTTGGCGAGCTGTTCCTGGAGCACGGCCCACCGGAGCATATCCGGTCAGACAATGGGCCAGAGTTTATCGCCACCGCTTTGCGTGAATGGCTGCAGGCACTGGATGTCAGGACGCTCTATATCGAGCCGGGGTCGCCTTGGGAGAACGGATACTGCGAGAGCTTCAACTCGAAGCTTCGAGACGAACTCCTTGCCCGTGAAATCTTCTACGACCTGCGCGAGGCGCAGGTCCTGATCGAGAACTGGAGGCTGTTCTACAACACCGCAAGACCGCACTCATCGCTGGGCTATAAACCGCCCGCACCGAGAACCATCTTGCCCGCGACCTTCATGCCGCCTTATAGGTTGGAGGCGGCATGAACGCCGCTACAAACCAACCGTCGATCCCAACATTACGGTTGGGCCAGTCAGATCAGGCAGGCCACGTTGGGGTTTCCCTTCGTTTCACTCTCAATAGACGCAGTTTTTGTTTCATCCGCCAGTCCAACAGGCCTGGGCTTAAACTCAATCTGCTGTAGCCGGCCCTGATGAAGCGCGATGACCTTATCGGCCGCTGCTAATGTCTCAGGTCGATGAGCTGCAATGATGCGGGTGATCGATAGTTTTTTGAGCTCTTCATTGATGCGCCGCTCCGTTTGCACATCAAGCGCGCTCGTGCCCTCGTCCATGACGAGAAGGCGGGGCTCGCGATAGAGCGCACGGGCCAACATCACACGTTGTTGTTGGCCACCTGAGAGGGTTGTACCCATATCGCCGACCAAGGAGCGATAACCCATCGGCATGGCTTCAATGTCCTCGTGAATGGCGGCGATGCGCGCAACTTCCAGGATACGGTCTCTGTCCGGTCTTTCATCGAAGAGGCAGATATTTTCTTCAATCGATCCAGCCAGCAATGTATCGTCCTGCATGACCACGCCCATTTGCTGGCGCAGGCTCGATAACCCCCATTTGCTACCTTCAAGACCGTCATAGAAAATCTTGCCATGACTCGGCTGATAGAGGCCAAGGATCAGGCGGAGCAGGGTTGACTTGCCTTCGCCGGAGGGGGCCGCGAGCGCAATGAAGTCTCCGGGTTCAATCTCCAGGTTCGCGCCTTTCAAAATATCAGGCTCAAACTGTGCGTAGCGAAAGTGGAGGTTTTGGATTGTGATCCGTCCGTCCAGCTGTTTACCCGTCGACGGTTTTTGCAGCCCGTCCTCTTTCTTGGCGAGCGCGATGTCTGAGACGCGTTCCAGATGCACATCGAGCAGCTTGAAGTTCACATAGGTCTCAAGCAGCGCCATGAGCTTCTGTTCGAACTGCCCCTTATAGGCAACGAAGGCTGTGATCATGCCGATCGTCATTGCCCCGCCAATCGCACTGCTGGCAGCCAGGTAAATGACGAGAATATTGGAAAGCCCCATCAGGGTCTGACTGATCGCGCCATAGCCAATGTTCACGTTACCCATCCGAATTTGGGCGTTTAGCGTATCGGCCGCGAGATTGCGCCAAAGGCCTTCGCGTTCATTCTCTATTCCAGAAACTTTAACCGTCTGCATGGCGCGGAGCGTTTCAAGGAACTTGGTGTTCTCCTTCGCGTCCGCGACGAGGAAATCACCGGATAAACGCTTGGACAGCGACAAGAATGCAAAGCGAAGGGCGGCATAAACGACCACAAAGCCGACGACGACGAAGCCTAGCATCGCGTTGTAGAGAAAAATAATGATTCCTAGAAAAATGGCCAGGAAACCATCTATCAAAGCCGCAATGGCACCATTGGCAATGAAGTCTCGGATGGGTCCGAGCGATTGAAAACGCTGCTGAATGTCTCCGACATGTCGCCTGTGGAAGTAGGTCAGTGGGAGCCTTGCCATATGGTGGAACAAGCTCGCCTCCATATCAAAGGCGAGAATGTTCGAGAGGAACTGGAAGACGAGCCCGCGTATAATTGTGGTGATCGCTTCGAATAGCTTTAGGAGGGCAAAGCCGGTCGCAATAGCCATCAGCAGCGAGAAGTCGCCTTTCAGGATCGCCTCATCAATCACGAGCTGCATGTAGTATGGCGCTAGCAGGACAAAGACTTGCAGGAACACGGAGAGCGCCAGTCCTTGGACGACAGCTTTCCATGCCGTGCCGTCTAGTTTGACGAGACTGATAAGTTTGACGGGGTTGCGCTCGCGTTTGCGCTGGAACCCGGATGATGGCGTCAGTTCAAGTGCGACGCCCGTAAAGTGTTTGCTGGCCTCTTCAAGTGTCATGGTAACTTTGCCAGCGGCAGGGTCGTAGATGGTGAACTTGTTGCCACTCACGCCGCTGAACACGACGAAGTGGTTCATGTTCCAGTGCAGGATCGCGGGAACACGCAGTCCTTTGAGCTCTTCGGGTTCACAGCGCACGGCCCGCGCGCCCATATCCATCTGCGCCGAGATTTCGATAATGTCCTTAAGCGTCGCGCCCTTAAGAGAAATCGGGAACTTGGATCGCAGAGTAGGAAGGTCCATCTTGTGGCCATGAGCGCCTGCAATCATCCCGACACATGCAAGGCCACATTCGGCGGCCTCTGCTTGGCGGAGTAGAGGCATTTTTCGGACGCCAGAGAGATTGAGCACCGACATTCTAACGCTCAACCCTAGATGGAATGGCGGTTTTTCGGCTACAAGTGTCGTATTGCCAAGACGCGCAAAATCGCGCATAGGTAACGCAGGTCACAAATGCATCTCCACATGCAGTGATCACCGTCCCGGGACTGCTTCACCAGTCCCGGGACAATTTCATTTTCGGGACACAAAAGAAGACGCAGTAAATGTCAAAGTCAACATAGACTTTGTTCACAGTCTTCAAGACCTGTGGATGCATCACCCTTCGACCACATCGAAAAACCAGCCATGTCGCGATGCTTATGTCCGCTCTACGCCGAAAGCAGTCGTTAGTTGGGCGGCTCAAAATCGCCCCAAGTAGGACACTGGTGGAGATCACATCGATGACCGCAAATGGCGAATTTCAGTCGTTCTAATCGGAGTCCCCCCTAGTTCGAACCGCCTCGCAAATATTCTCCCCAGTCCGCCATCATTGGCCTTCGCTTTTCGACCTGCGACATGCGTTTGTAAGCGAGTTCAGTGTCGGAGCCCTGCTTGTGCGCGATCGCAATTTCGGCAAGTTCACCGGGATAGTCTGTAAGCTCAGCGACCCAGTCTCTAAAAGTAGATCGCAGACCATGGGGTACAGCCCTTTTCCCCGTCTGCTGATCCAGGAAACCTGAGCGACCAAGATTCACTTCATCGTTATGAATCTCCCGCATGATCTTTGAGATAGTGCTGTCACTCATGGGCCCGCCGTTCACTCCAGGAAAAACATAATCGCTAAAGCGGATATCTTCGGCATCACGCAGCAGCTTCATCATCGGGGCCGTGAGCGGGACGGTATGATGTCGTGTCTTCAGCTTGGTCCCCTCGCGGTTTGGTGGAATTGTCCAGACCTCAGCATCGAAGTCGATTTCTTTCCACGTCAGAAACCGCACATCCCCTGACCGCACCGCCGTGAGGCAAAGAAATTCCAACGCGCGCGCAGATATGGGCTCTTTCTGTCGGAGCAGCGAGAACCAAGTCGGGGCTTGAACAAAAGGAATTGCTGGCCTGTGTTGCGTGACCTTATCGCGACCAAGCGGATTCAAAATGGGCTTGAGATCAGCCCATTTTGCGGGGCTATCATCTGTCCGGTACCCCTTTGCCTTCAGCCAAACAAATATCTTATCGAGCCTGATGCGAAGCTTCTTCGCCATTTCGCGCTTTTCAATCCAAAGAGGCTTCATCACCTCGGCGACTTGTAAGGAGGTGATTGTGTTGACGTCTCGTTTTCCAAGCGAAGGTGTAATGTGGGTGTTCAGCGAGCTACGCCAGGCTTTTCGTTCCTTCTCTTTGACATCTTGGAGCTCTAACTCAGAAAACAGGTCGACGGCATAGGCAAAATTGATCCTACGTTCTTCGACAGCCTTTTTACTGGCGATCGGATCGATCCCCTCAGCGATAAGCTTTTTCCAGGCTTTTGCTTTTTCACGCGCCTCTGCGAGCGTGACGAATCTTGCTGAGCCCAATCCAAAATGACGTCGACGTCCGTTTAGCATCGCGCGAAACAGCCAAGACCGGGAGCCAGTTTCATAAATCACGAGGTATAAACCGTCGACAACGCCGACTGGGTGCATGGTCTTTCTGCCCACCCCATTGTGTTGTAAAGATTGGACGGCCTTGGCTGAAAGTGGGGTAACGATCTTCGGCATCTGAGTTCGACTCCGCAATGTGGAGCCAGTCTCGCCCCACCAACCTACCCACCAAAAGGAATTTGATTAAGGGGGTATATGATGGAACACGAGAGTACAAGAAAATTCTTCGAACACTCTGATTAAATTGCAATTTTCGTCGAAATGGAACAGCGTGAAATACGGTGAAATCGGCCAAAATTTCCTACTCGCGGAGCCACCTTCCCTTCCCGAAAAATCCTATACGTGACGTAGCCCATCCACGGGTCGCAGACTTCCAAGTCTTCTTCTACAAATGCTACACACCCGAAAGGGATTTCATGTATGGTGGAAAAAGATGGAACGCGGCCGATTGGCGGAACGATCGTCCTTTGGATCGTTGCAACCGGGTTTTGCGTGATCGCCCCCTTCATCACCTACTCGGTTCTCAAACCTGTCGGCCTGACCATCGCAGCACAGAACTGGGAGGCGCGTCCGGCCGTCATCCTGTCCAGCCATGTCCAGAATCGAAACCGGCAATATCGACTGCGAACCGAGTATAGCTATGTCTGGGACAACGAGACTCATGTCTCTCGTCGTACCTTCTTTGATCAAACCTTGGGCGTTCGGAAATCCTATTATCACCAGCTCAATCGCCAACTGAGTCGGCACATGTCTCGGAATGAGCCCCTATCCGTTTGGATTAATCCGAAAAGCCCCTCCAAGGCCGTCATCTATCGCCATATTCGCTGGGACAAGCTTGGGGCGGGGATCCTGTTTCTGAGCCTTTGGGCGCTGATCACATTCATATTGGTTCGCTCTGCCCTGGCCGAACTCAATCACGGACCGTCTTCAGAAGACTGAATTTTCCGCCTGATCAGGACCGATCAGCCGATCAGACGTTCCCAGAGCCGGATGACGAGATAGCAGCTGCCAACAAGACCCAGCGCCGCAAGAATCAGCACAAATCCATCGCGCGCGGTTAGCGCCAGCCCGAACAGTAGCACCGTCAAACCTGGCAGGACCGGCCCGAAAGGAATGAGGCCGAGCGGAAACGAGACGAGCGCCGCCGCTATACAAATCAACGCCACGAGCTGCACAAAGGGCGGGTCGGTCAGGAATGCGAGTCGCGGTTTCAAGAATCGGTCGACCTGGCAAACATAAGGATGCGCCTGTTCCACGCCCAGGATCAGCGCCGATCGCGGAAACTCGAAATCCAGAATGCGCCGCGGTACCCATGGATATTTCAGGCCCAGGACGATTTGACCCGCGATTATGAGAATGATCAGGGCGACGAGCCAGTTTGCGCCCGGAATGATGGTCAACGGGCTGATCGACACAAAACCCAGAAGCAGTAACAGTGGTCCGTAAGATCGTCGCCCGACCGCATCAAGCATGGCCCCAACGGTGACCTTCTCTCCCGATGTCTGCTCCCGCAGGCTGTCCAGTAGCGATCCGAGATTGTTGACTTGCGTCATCAGCACTCCACGACGTTGACGGCTAATCCGCCCTGACTGGTTTCCTTGTATTTCGTGGACATGTCGAGCCCGGTCTGCCGCATTGTCTCAATGACCTGATCCAGGGAGACATGCGAATGCCCGGTTGAATGCAAGGCGAGTCGCGCCGCATTGACGGCTTTCACCGCTCCGATGGCATTGCGTTCGATGCAAGGTATCTGGACAAGCCCGCCAACCGGGTCACATGTCAGGCCGAGATTGTGCTCCATACCGATTTCCGCTGCGTTGGACACCTGTTGAGGAACTGCGCCCCAAACGGCAGCGAGGCCGCCAGCCGCCATGGAACAAGCCACGCCGACTTCACCCTGACATCCCATCTCGGCACCCGAGATTGAGGCGCGCTGCTTGTAGAGAATGCCAATCGCGCCCGCGGTAAGCAGGAATTTACGCGTACGGTCACGCGCATCGTCTGTACCACTGCAATAATGACGGATCACGGAAGGGATAATACCAGCGGCGCCATTTGTTGGCGCGGTGACCACCTGCCCCCCCGACGCGTTTTCCTCATTCACCGCCATGGCATACACATTGAGCCAGTCAAACAATTGCTCGCGCTCGTTTGAGCCATGATCACTCGCGAGCTTCGCCCAAAGCGATGCAGCGCGACGTTTGACATTTAGCTTGCCCGGTAGGGTTCCCGACTGTGACAGGCCCCGCTCAATGCATTTCGCCATAACGTCAGAGATACGGTCGAGCGCTTCAAACGTTTCAGACCGAGGCCGCAGCGAATCCTCGTTGGCCAGGACGAGATGTTCAATCGTGAGGTCGTTCTGCGAACACATCGTGATTAGCTCAGCGGCAGACGAATAAGGGTAAGGCACGTCGACTTGAGTCTGGATGAGATCGTCTTCAAGCGGCTTTTCAAGTTGGCGCTGGGAGGCAATGAATCCCCCGCCTGTTGAATACCACGTCTCGTCGGACAAAATTTCACCCGATGCGTCGAACGCCCTTAACCGCATGCCGTTGGGATGCAGGCTGGGGATAATTCCATATGCGAATACGATATCCTTATCCGGATCAAACGTGATCTGGTGCGTTCCGGCCAAGGAGAGATTGTGGCTGGAGTTGATCTCAGAGACGGCCGCATCTGCCGCGTCCGGATCCAAAGTCTCTGGTGCAAACCCGGCGAGCCCAAGTAGAACCGCCTTCGGCGTAGCATGCCCCTCCCCCGTCAGCGCCAAGGAGCCCTGTAGCTCCACTTCGATCCGCTGAACTTGTGAGAGATTGCCCGCCTTCGCAAGTCCGTCAGAGAAACGCGCCGCAATCCGGATGGGCCCAACTGTGTGGGAACTGGAGGGGCCAATCCCCACGCGAAATAGGTCGAGAACTGAAAGCATAGGGACCCGAATATTGTTTCAAATGAAACATCTGAATGCCCGCTTCCCAGCGAGCTGACAAGCCGTGCGCCACTCAGCCCAGCGTGACGTCGTGCCCATACAGCCAGTCATTCCGCGAATGGATAAAGCCCTTCATCATGCGGCCGGCCATCCACATGGGACCGTATGTGGATAATTGGGTTATTGGATTACTGCGATGGAAAAGGCTCGCATTCTCTCTCGCGCCCGCCTGAACCTTGCTGGTGCGCGGTTTGCGGCAGGCCTCATAGGCCTTGAGAGCGTCGGGCACGTCTGCCGCGGACGAAACTTCCCTTGCAAGCACATAGGCATCTTCAATGGCCATCACGGCGCCCTGCGCAAGGAAAGGCAACATCGGATGACAGGCATCCCCCATCAATACTGCGCGCCCGTCGGACCAGCGCGGTAGCTCGTCGCGGTCAAACAGCGCCCAGCGATGCAGCACCGGCGCGTGTTCGATGATGCCGGTGACGGATGAGTGCCATCCCTTGAAATCAGCGAGCGCATCCTCTCGCGATCCTTCAGCGGTCCATGATTCCAGATGCTTCGCCTTGCGCTCCACCACGCCAACGAAATTGGCGAGACTGCCGCCTCTCAGTAGATAGGTGACAGCATGTCTGCGAGACCCGGTCCAGACTGTGGCCGTTGGAGGCGGGATTTCGGTCAGGTCCGAGACAGCGGACATGGCCCGCCAAGCCGTCATGCCAGTATATCGGGGCGCTTCAGTGCCGAGCATCTGAGTCCGGACGACAGAATGAATTCCATCTGCGCCGACAAGAAGCTCGCCCTCGACAGTTTCGCCGGTGTCCAATGTCGCACGAACGCCAGTCTCATCCTTCTGATAGGAAACAACTTTTCGGCCAAGACTGACTGCTTCCGGACGGCGTGCGACCAGTGCATCGTAGAGAGCCTGGATCAGGTCAGCCCGGTGGACATGGAGATAGTCAGCGCCCCAGCGATTGATCGCCGACTTGCGGAGCGGGATGTCGAACAGCCGACGACCGCTGCGGCCCATCCGCATTTCCAGAGCCTTGGGACGGAACGTATCCTTGAGAATGCGGGCGGATACTCCCAGCTGATTGAGCACCTGCATGCCATTGGGGCTGAGTTGGATACCCGCGCCGACTTCATCCAGCACGCTGGACTGTTCGAAAACGAAAACCTCGTGCCCAAAATGATCGAGCGCCAGAGCGGCGGTCAGGCCCCCAATGCCTCCGCCTGCTATCAGGACGCGCATTCGGACACCTCACACATCATCCGGCCGCAATCATCGCGCCCGTGAAGGGTCTTGCTTGCCGCCGATCAGAACGAATCGCCGGTCACAATATTTGCACTCGACGAAATCCTCGTCGCCCATTTCGTACCAAACGCGCGGATGTCCGAGGGCGCCGCCGCCGCCATTGCACGAGACCCTATGGCTCGTCACCATTGAGATTTCCGGCGGGTCGAACACATCGCGTTTCGTGGACATGACTTGTAATTCCATCTGCAATTTCGTCGGCATGGTTGTTACCGGTGCCACATGGTCCTACCTAGATTGCACCGCCCATCGGCGCAAGATCGAATGGACAGAGTGAAAAGGCCCCCACATGTCGTCCAGCAAACCTGCCCCTGACTTCGCCATTGAAGTCAAAGACCTCAACAAAATCTATCGCGCATCTGGCAAGATGCCCGAAAAGCATGCGCTAAAGGGCCTGAATCTGGAGATTCCGCGTGGCTCTATCTTCGGACTGCTTGGTCCGAACGGTGCGGGAAAATCGACCTTTATCAACATTCTGGCTGGCCTTGTAAACAAGACGTCGGGTTCGGCGAGCATTTGGGGGCTGGATATCGACAAATCTCCACGCCAGAGTCGGGCAGCCATCGGAGTGGTCAATCAGGAAATCGTTGCCGATCCCTTCTTCACGCCTTTGGAAATGCTTGAATTGATGGCTGGTTTTTACGGCGTGCCGAAATCGGAGCGCCGCAGCCTTGAAATCCTCACAGCCGTCGGGCTCGATGACAAGAAGGATGCCTATGTGCGCCAATTGTCGGGCGGCATGAAACGTCGCCTGATGGTGGCCAAGGCCCTCGTCCACAATCCCCCCGTCCTGATTCTCGACGAGCCAACAGCGGGTGTCGATGTGGAACTGCGCAGGTCTCTGTGGACCTATGTGCGGGAACTTCACGACAAAGGCACGACAATCATCCTGACGACTCATTATCTGGAAGAGGCCGAGGAGCTGTGTGATTCAATCGCCATCGTGAACCATGGTGAGATTGTTGCTTGCGAGCCGACCCCACAACTACTTTCCCGCCTCGACTACAAGACGCTGGTGATTACGCCGAAGGAACCGCTTGCGACCGTGCCCGCTGCCCTGTCGGATATGGATGCAGTGTTGCGCCCCGATGGCGATCTCGCCATTACGTTCCGGTCAAGCGAAACCGGTATCGGCAGGTTGCTGGAGACTGTACGCTCAAACGGAATCGGAATTGGCGACCTGGTTACAGAAGCACCTGACCTTGAAGACGTCTTCATCGCCCTGACCACGCAAGCTGCATAAAAAAACGCCGACATCGCTGCCGGCGTTTCTTCAATATCTACTTAGCAAGACGTTTTAGACGCTTTGCTTGATCCAGTCAGAGATGGCCTGTTTGCTCATCGCGCCCAAGTGCGTCGCGGCAACTTTGCCATCCTTGAAGATCATGAGAGTCGGCATACCCCGGACTCCATACTTCGAAGGCGCGATTGGGTTCTCGTCCACGTCGATCTTGGCGACCTTGATCTGGCCTGCCAGCTCTTCGGACACCGCATCAATGTGCGGCGACATCTGCTTACATGGACCGCACCACTCAGCCCAGAAGTCCACAACCACCGGCAAATCGGAATCGCCGATCAGGCCGTCAAATTCATCGTCGGTAACATTCACCGCAGCCATAGCGTGGCTCCTTCATGCTTTCTGTTTCAGTTGGAACATACATAGGAACTCTATTGGGAAGTCAAACCGGGCTCTGCGCACCCTTTAGAGCTTCTAATAGCATCTCCTCAGGCAAGAACATCAGGCGTGGACCGTCAGTCCAGCAAAGCGCCGTGCGCACCGTCCGTCCGGGATAGGCCCGCCTCAGAACAGCCCAATAAGCCGCCATCTGGGCACGATACGTTTCTGCTACACCGTCCGGCCTGTCAGGCGCAGGCTGATCGGTCTTGAAATCGACAATCAGCACTTCGTCATCCGTCACCACCAGCCGGTCGACCCGGCCATTGATGATCAGCCCGTCCGGCAGCTCAGGCGCCGAACCGACAATCGCAGCCTCCGCGCGCCCGCCGGGCCGGAACAGACGCTGCATGTCTGGCGCGTCCAGAATGCCAAAGACCGCAGCGTTCATTTCGTGGCGATCAGAATCTGTGAGGTCGGATAGGCGGGACAGGTACCTATCCGCGGCCGCCTGGCGCGCGGCAGGGTCCAGCGCCGGCAAGTATTCCAGCAAGGAATGAATGATTCTACCGCGGCGCAGGCGCGCCTGCCGCGTCTGGCTGAAAGGCGCAAGGACCGGTGTCTTGCGGCCAAGCAGGCTGGACGGCGCGCCGAACCTGCGCTGGCGTTCGGCCTGACGGGGTGGCGTAAACACCCAGTCTGGCAGCGCTGAATGCGCTTTGGATTCTTCGAATACATCCCGGTCTTTCGGAGGCACCCGTCCAAACCTGCGGATGCCATCCTCATCAGCCTCTTCAGCAAACCGGCTCATGGCCGCGCCACACAATGCATACCAGCTCCGGTCATGATACCCGGGCGGGCGCGCACCATGCCAATGACCGGCAATGATCAACCGGTCCTGCGCGCGGGTCAGCGCAACATAGAGAAGCCGGCGAAATTCTTCTTCGGATTTTGCGTTCGCAACAGCACGCGCATGCTCTGCAGCGGGGATGTCGCTGTCCTTGCGGGGAGACCAGATCGGCATGTCGCTGACGGTGAACATGGACGATGAAACAGACTTCGGCCCAGCGGTCGTATCGGGCAGCACGACGACCGGAGCCTGAAGCCCCTTGGCACCATGCACCGTCATCACCCTGACCTTTCCTTCAGGCGCGGCGAGATCTCGCTTGATCTCGACAAGCTTCGACTCCATCTCTGCAACGAAGGCCTGCAGTGAAGACGGCTCCGTCGCATCAAAGCCTTGAGCGCGGGAAAGCAGTGCCTCGACAGGATCATGAGCCGGCGCACCAAGCCGTGCATTGATCTTGTCCCAACCCGTCAAATCGTCCGCCCCCGGCACATCCAGCACCCGCGAGAGAAATTCGTATGGCGGCTCATGGCGACGCTCCAGCAGGCCTGACAAAAATCTTTCGGCAGCCTGCACATCGGGATCGTCACTCGCGCGAACGCGCGACCAGAGCGTCTCGCCCTTTCTGCGCTTGCTCGCAAGCCGGAACAGATACCGATCATCGTCCACCAGTCCGACGAAAGGCCCGCGCAGGATTTCCGCCAGTGTCAGATCACGCTCTGGCAGGAGCGCAAACCGCATCAAGTTCAGGCAATCCTGTACTGCAATATGGTCGGTGAGCTTCAACCGGTCGGCCCCAGCAACCGGGAGACCTTCGGACTTGAGCGCTGAAATCATTGCATCGAAGAGGCCACCCGTCCGGCTACGCACCAAGATCAGAATATCCTCAGGCTTCATGGCCCGGCGCTGCCAGTCCCGTGTCGGCAATTCCTCCCATACGGTCTCGCCCCGATCCACCATGGCTTTCAACTGTTTTGCAAGCCGGCTTGCAAGCTGCGCCTTTGGAGAACTTGAACGCAGCGCATTTACGGGTCGTGACCACGCATCAGCGTCTTCGTCCTCGTCACGCTCATCCACCGGCCAGAGCTCTACCAAGCCGGGCTGGTTCGCGCGACGAGCCGTATGTGTCACCTCATCCGCCGTCAGCGGAGGTTGTGCGCCAGATGCAATGTCGACCGGCGGGGCCGAGTTCCAGACCGCGTCGACGAAGCCGAGAATTTCCGGCGATGACCGGAACGACATTTCCATGGTTTGGGACAGGGCCGCCGGATCCTTCTGGATATAGGCCTGCTCCTGCGCACGAAGCTGGGCAGGCTCTGCGCCCTGGAAGGAATAGATAGACTGTTTCTCATCCCCCACCACGAACAAGGTACGCGGGTCCTGTTGGCGTTCGGCGCCGATGCCCGCGGTGAATTCTTCCGTCAACGCATTGATCAGCTGCCATTGTTCTGGGCTGGTATCCTGTGCTTCATCGAGCAGTATGTGACTGATTCCTCCGTCCAGTTTGTAAAGTACCCAGTCGGACATGCCGGTCCGGGTGAGCAAGTCACGTGTCTTGCGGATAAGGTCGTCGAAATCGAGCGCGCCGCGACGACGCTTCTCTTCCTGGTATGCGACCAGCGCACCCAGCCCGACTTCCAACAGAGCGGAGGTGCGCTCTACGGTCTCGGCCAGCTTCAACTTCGCCGCGAGCGCCTCAACGCGCGCCACTTCTGACCCAATTTCATCCTTGGTCGCGAACAGCGCGACCACATTGGCATCCTTACCCGCCTCTGCATTGTAAAGGGATTTGTATGCGTTGCCCTGAGCGCCGAAGAAGGCACCCTTGTAACAGCCCCACCGGCGGCCCGGGTCTTCTTCGTAAAGCGCCGCCTCTACGGCATTGGCCGTACGGGTATCATCACGCTTGCCAGAGGCGCGAAGACTGATGAGGGCCTCTCGCAGTGCACCAACTGGCATCTGCGAGCCCATTTCCAGCTCGAGAATTTCTGCAGGGCTCGCCTGAGGTGCGTTCAGCCCCTCAATGAGAGCAGCACGCATCGCAGCCTGATTGAATGCATGCGTTTCAGCGAAATCAAGATAGACGCTCATCTGGAACCGCATGGCATTCAACGCAACGTCCGCACCATCATGCCCCCCCTCCAGCGCCAATACGTTCAAAGCTTCAGGAGCCACCTCACTTGCGTTCAGCACCGCTTGCGCACGAACGGATTGCCAAATTGCCTGAGCCTCATCTTCTTCAATCTCTGCGAAGCCGGGTAGCACGCCGGCCTCCAACGGGAAGCGTCGCAGGATGCGCGCACAGAACGCATGAATCGTTTCGATCCGAAGGCCGCCTGGTGTTTCAAGCGCGCGAGCGAAGAGTGCGCGGGCCGCTCTCAGGTCATCTGTCTTGTAGGCATCTTTCGGTCGCCCCTCCAGGCGGGACAATTCCTCGCGCAACTTGTCGTCGCGCATGATCGACCATTTGCCGAGCGTTCGAAACAGACGCGACAGCATCTCGTTTGCGGCGGCCTTTGTGTAAGTTATGCAAAGGATCGAATCCGGAGCAGCGCCCACGCGCCCATCTTCGCGGCGCAGCAACAGGCGAGCGACGCGATCAATCAGGACTTTTGTCTTGCCGCTGCCCGCATTGGCCATAACGAAAACCGGACGTGCCGGATCGGCCGAAACGAGCTGGGCAGTGTTCGCACGACGGTAGTCTTCCGTATCCGGCGGAGTAATGGGCATCTTCACGTCAGGCATCCCCGCCCTCCCCGTCTTCGGTATCACCTGCCCACTCGGCACGGCGGGCCAGGAGATTGTAGCCATTGTCGTATTTCACGAATTTCACCCGCGGCGCAGACAGGAATTTCGAGTTGGGTTCGCGATAGGCCTCAATCAGGCGCAACAGGCCATCTTCAGCCATGGTTGCCATGTCGGCGGGCTCTGTCGGGAGGTTGTGCTTGCCCCCCAGGCTGAATGCATCGGGCTTCGCCTTGAAGGCCACATAGTGCAACTGGTCAACCCGTGCCGCTGGCACCCCGTCATAGCCACCCTTCTGGGCGATGAGGGCCTGCAAAGGCATTTGCTGGCTAAGCCCTGTGGCCACTTCCTTATCGCGCGGCGGACTGCCCGTCTTGAAGTCCACAATGACAAGATCGCCCCGGGCCGTTTGCTCTATCCGGTCAGCGGTCGCCGACAAAGTGAACGGCTGACCGGCGACGCTGTACTCAATGGAACCCTTGACTTCCTGCTTCAACTTGCCGCCCGACGTATCTCGCTGACTACGCCAGACCATGAACCAATCTACTGTACGCCGCCACACGGCCTCACGCGCCGCCCATGCGTCGCCAGGTTCGCCCACACGCAGCAATTCCTGCCTGAGCAGGCCCATCAAGTGTTCGGCCGTCTTCGGATTTCCGTCTTCCTCGAACAGCTCTAGCGCCCTATGAATTGCGGTCCCACGCGGCGCAGGGCCGAGTTCATCATTCAGCGCATCGATTGAGGAGAGACCCAGCACCTGTTCAGCCCAGAGCGCATATGGATCGCGCTGCAACAGGTCGACGCGTGTGGCGGACAAGCGCGCGGGCCAGCCTTCAGGGCGCGCGGATGGAGTCGGCTCGGCGCTAAAGTCGGGAACCGCATTCACCCGGTTCAGCTTTAGACCTTCCACCAGCTTGATCGGATCAAAAGCCGTGGGGGTGAAATGATCTGCAGCCTGATTTTCCAGCGCGCCTTCCGCGAGCGTCTTGAGCCGCCAGACCCAGCGCGACGCGACTGCCGGTGCATCATTTCTCCGTGAGGCGTAAACCAGAGTGACATCCGGCGCGCAGGCAAGCTGGGCAAAGTCGTGCGCGGCAAGTCCCATGCGCTCTTCAGGATCACCCAGGCCGAGGCGCGCACGGAAATGCCGGGGCAGGAACGCGTCCGGCGCCGGGCGCTTTGGCCAAACGTCCTCATTAAGTCCGGCAAGGATCACCCGATCCGCAGACTGAAGTCGCGCTTCCAGCGGCCCCCAGATCGAGAGTTGCGGATGCTCGGCTTCACCAAAACTGACGGTCATCTGGGACGCCTGCGCATTGACGAGATCGGCGAGCGCGGCCGGTCGCATCGGTCCCAGGGATTCAGAGACCTCGCGCACGAATTCAAGCAAGCGGCTCGTGGCTGCGCCGTCTTCCCCAGCCCAAGGCATCGGCGTCTGGCTGACCGATTCCGCCAAGGCTGCGATACGTTGAATTGCGTCGTCGCCGGTTACTTCTTCAATCTGGCTAAGGTCCGCATCGGCATGCTCGAACCGGGCAATCAGGGATTCCACAAGCGTGATCCCCCTAATCTGATCATCTGGCCCGAATTGCGGATAGGGCTCGATCATATCTCGAGTGCGAATGCTCTCGACCAGTTCCTGAAGGGATTTCCATCGTCGCGGACCTCTCAGGAAATGAAGCTCAAAGTCGGCGAGATCATCGACTGGCGCGGCCAGTTCATGCGTTAGAACCGCCACGATCAGGACCGGGTCGCCCGGATCGACCGCCCATTTCGCGCAGAGCCCCACGAAGCTACCGGCGGCTGTCCGCCCAACCGGAATACCGGCCGACGGCGGCACACTGATGTCCCAACGCTTCAGCAGGGCGGAAACCCGGCGCGCCAAACCAGCATCCGGCGTCACGAGGGCCGCCGTCCGGTCCTTGGCTTCCAATGTCTCGCGCATTATCAGGGCGATGGCACTTGCTTCAGCAGACTCGTCCGCAGCCTCTACGAGCGACAGGCCCTCCAGCGCGTCTCTTGCAAAACTTGGTACATCGGTGCCAGCTGTTGCGGAAAGTTGGTCGAGGGTATCTCGCCAGTCTGCTGTGGCATCGGCGGGCGCGAGCGCCTCCATGATCATGCGACGGCGCGCGTCGCGCTTGGGGCCAATCTCGATGCCAGGCCATTCAGCCACAGCCCCCGGCTCAATTTCGAGCGCGACCAATGTATTGAGCAACGTATTTTGCGGATGTCCGACCTCGGAAAGAATACCGGCACGATGCTCTTCCGAGGCGGCAGAATCGAGCCCGGGCAAAACGATAAGCCCCATCGGCAATTGCAGCGCGGCTTTCATCAACACGCGCCCGGCAGGCGTCGCCCCGGTCGAGCCGGCAATGATGACCGGTGCCTCGGGTGGATGCGCCAGCCAAGCCTCTGCGGTCGCTTCCGCAGCCAGCAATCTCCTTTGAAGGGGGTCGGTGACGCCCTGCTCTTCAAGCCATTTCGGCCAGGCATCGGTTATGATTTCGAGGAATTTGGCCGAGTTCTCCCAATGCTGGGCAAGGTCGGCGTCTTTCGCCAGATCTGCCAGCCCACTCCAGTCAGCCCCGGGGCTGAGATGAGCCTGGTCCAGCAATCGCGCCAGCTCGTTCGCGGCTGCAAGCGCCGACGATGGCGGAACATCCATGCCGGAACTCTCGCGATAATAGGCCTGCACAAGAGAGGCCAATGTTCCGAGCCGCTTGGCAGGCGCCAGTGCTGGGGGCAAATCGGTTACTGAAAACTCGGCGACAGGCGGGGCCTCGTCGCTTTCGAGATCGCCCATCGCCCGGATGTCTGGCGACAGGATCGGGGTTTCGTTCGCGGCGAGGAAAAGGGCGGCAGTCAATTCCCGCGCAGACCGGCGGTTTGGAACATAAATGGTGGCGTCCGCCAACGCATCCGGGATGTTTTGCAAATCCACCGCGCGAGCCAGTTCCGCTGCGAGGCATTTCAGGAAGTTTTCGCCCGGCGGGATGGACCAGACTTTTGGCGCGCCTACGCCAAACAGGGCAGGATCACGCGCCATGGCAGCGCAACCACATTTCGGCATCTTTCAGGGCGTCCGGATCGCCCACATGCAGCCAGAAATCATCCAGTGGCAGACCATGCAGCCGTCCGGATTCGACAAGCGGCCCCCAAATTCGCCAAGCAACCGAGAAGCGCTCCACGGCGAGGCCTGAGAATGCTTGCGGTTTGAGGATGCGTACTCCCGCATAGGCCCATGGGGCAGACGGGTTTTCGCCGCGTCGCTTGAGGCTGCCATCCTCGGCACGGAGAAAGTCTCCGGCGCCCCCATATCCCAGGCTGCGCTGCGTATCCGCGAGAAGGAGGATCTCGTCCATCTGCGCTGGGTCAAATGCGTTGGCCAGATCGAGGAAAGGTCTCGAATCACCGTTACCCCAGAACGCATCTGTATTGACCACGAAGACGGGATCATCGCCAAGCATCGGCGCGGCTTTCACCAGCGCGCCGCCTGTTTCAAGCACTTCGCCACGTTCGTCCGACACAATCAGGTCCACACCCTTGATGCCCGAAACATGATCCTCGACCTGATCGGCGAGCCAATGGACATTGACGACGATCCGCTGAACGCCCGCTTCGATCAGTGGGTCGATCATCCGGTCCATCAGACGCTTGCCACCAACCTCTATCAGGGGCTTCGGACATGTGTCCGTCAGCGGCCGCATCCGGGTACCGAGCCCGGCGGCCAGCACCATCGCCGTATGCGGAATATTTGATGACATCAGCTTTCCTTGAACACGAAGGGGGTCGTCTCCCGCACGAAGGCCGCCATGGGCTCCAGTGCGGGGTGGGACAGATTGCAGGCCAGCAGTTTCAGTTGGCGCGGTTGGAATGTGCCATACCGGGCCTTGCCATCACGATGCTGCAACCGGGAGAACACACCTGCAATACGCAGCGCGTTGAGAGCCCCAATCACGGCGAGCCGCTCGTCAAAGGCCTCGCGCGTCTTGCCGGTCTGGTCGAGATAGTGCCGGATCGCGGCTTCGGACGCCTCATGCGAAACGTCCCGTCGCGCGTCCTGGGTCAGCATGGCCATATCCCACGCATCCCAGCCCTTCACCGCGTCCTGAAAATCGAGCAGCGCGATGCGGTCGTCGCCCAACCAGAGCAGGTTTTCTGCATGATAGTCACGCAGAGTGAACACACGCGGGAACGCCATTGCCTGTTCGATCAGGGCATCACGTTCGGACTCCCACCTAACGCGGGCAAGTCCAGTCAGCGCACCGCCACCCGCCTCCACTGGCAACCAGTCCGCATACAGGTCAGCATTCGAGGACAATGCGAGGCGGTCAAAATCGAGAATCGGCCATTGCTCGGCCCCATAGATCACAGCCTCGGGGATCGGTTGCTGATGAAGTTTTGCCAACATGCCAGCGGCCAGCATGTAGGCGGGCACTTCCAAAGCTGGATCCTGCTCGATCTGCCGAGCCAATTCCCTACCGTCGCCGTAATCCTGCAGAATAGCCAACCCGGCTTCAGTATCATGCGCAAATATCTCCGGCGCCTCAAAACCGAGTAATCTGAGATGGTGCGCAATCAGGACGAAGGCGTCGACACGAGAGGCCGCCAAACGCGTCTGTGCATTCCAGCCCATCGCGTTGCGCGTGGCATCATCGGCATCTGGTGGGCATGGGTCGGCTTCGATGCGTGGGGCATCCATCAGCATCGCCGCCGAACCATCAGCGCGCACCATCCGAACATACCGGCGCGTGGATGCGTCTTGTCCCAATGGCTTGAGGTCTGCACCACCCCATCCATGACGCGCAAGAAAATCGGCGATCAGCGCGTCGCGGGAATTAGAATTGAAATTCATTGCAGCGCGCCCGCCAATCTTCGCCTTGGGGTTCCAGGGATACGAGCCGATGTTCGCCTTCAAAGTCAAAGACGATATCCAGCCGCCACGCAGGAAGGTGCTTTCCCGCTTTCTCCGGCCACTCGACAATCGCCACGCCTTCCGGCGTCTCGTCCCACCCAATCTCAGCCATCTCGTCAGGCGATCCCAGCCGATAGAGGTCAAAATGCCAGACGGGAAAATCCGGAGCCTCGTAGGCTTGGACCAGAGTATATGTCGGGCTCGGCACTTCCTGAATGTCCGGTATGAGCGCCCGGACCAGCCCTCGCGTAAATGTCGTCTTCCCGACACCCAGTCCGCCATGCAAGGCAATCACGTCGCCCGGCTTCAGCAAGGGGGCGATCGCATTGCCGAATGCGAGCGTGTGAGCCTCATTGTCGAGTCGGTAGGTCAATTTCATCATCATGTGCATATAAAAGACTGACCTCACACACCATCGTTTCCTGACCAAATTGCGGCAAAACGCGTGGTGACATGCCTTGCAGTAGCAGGCAGACTGGCCTAGAACATTAAAAAATGACGCAGGCGTCACGAATTGACCCTACGTAGACCGGGAATAGCACATTGGATTTGACAGACGCAAAACGCATTGTGGTGCTTGGGGCTGGGCAAGCTGCGGCGCAAGCAATTCAATCCCTGCGCATGGGTGGCTATACGGGCGAATTGACATTGGTCGGTGAAGAACCGGCACTGCCCTACCAGCGCCCACCATTGTCAAAAGCCTATATGAAGGGGGAGTTCGCCGAGGAGCGCCTCTACTTCAAACCAGCCGCCTGGTACGAAGACAACAATGTGGAATTGATCCTTTCGACACGTGCAACCAGCATCGACCGGGCGGAACGCAGAGTGGATCTCGAACATGGTGGCCGCCTCGAATATGACGCGCTGATCATCGCGACGGGTTCGCGCCCTCGCGCCCTGCCGATCGACGGTGCAGAGCTTGAGCATGTCTACGCGCTGCGCGGTCTTGCCGATGTCGAGCGGATCCGGCCGCAAATGGTGGCCGGACGCTCCATGGTGATTATCGGAGCTGGTTATATCGGTCTTGAAGCAGCGGCCGTCGCCCAGCAAATGGGTCTGAAAACGACCGTTCTGGAAATGGCACCACGTGTTCTAGCCAGAGTTACAAGCCCGATCATGAGCGAGTTCTATGAGGCTGAGCATCGCCGCCAGGGCGTTGAGATTCGCACAGAGACGAGCCTGTCGAAGCTTGAAGGGAATGATGGCGCGGTGACCGCTGCCGTGCTCACCGATGGGACCAAACTCGATGCGGACATTGTTCTGGTCGGCATCGGTATCCTGCCAAACGAAGCACTCGCCAAAGATTCCGGAATTGCCTGCAATAACGGCATTCTTGTTGATCGCGATGCGCGCACATCCGACCCACGAATCTTTGCCGCAGGCGATTGCGCCAGTCGGCCGCTGGTGCATTTTGGTCGCTCTGGCCGGCTTGAAAGCGTCCACAATGCCATCGAGCAGGGCAAGCTCGCTGCCGCCGCCATTCTTGGCAAACCGCGACCGAATGAAGATTGCCCTTGGTTCTGGTCAGACCAGTACGACCTCAAGCTCCAGATCGCCGGGCTCGGCGCCGGGTATGACGAGATCGTCGTGAGGGGTTCACCGGAGGATCGAAAGTTTGCGGCCTTCTACCTGAAGAACGGAACGCTCATCGCAGTGGATGCGATCAACAGTCCGCCCGAATTCCTCGCATCCAAGAAGCTCATCATGTCAGGCGCCAAGCTTTCGGCTGACATTCTTGCAGACACATCAATAACAATGAAAGAGATTGCCACTAACGCAGTGGCAGCTTGAAGGAGAGAAACCCGCACATGGCGAAAATTACCTATATCGACCACGACGGCACCGAGCGCGTTGTGGAGGCCCAGAACGGCGAGACCGTGATGGAAGCTGCTATCAAGAACTCCATTCCGGGCATTGATGCCGATTGCGGCGGCGCCTGCGCGTGTGCCACATGCCATGTATATGTCGACCAGGCCTTCATGGACAAAGTTGGAGAGCAGGAAGAAATGGAAAAATCCATGCTGGATTTCGCTGAAAATGTTCAGGAAAATTCCCGCCTGTCTTGCCAGATCACCGTTTCGGAAGATCTGGATGGCTTGAAAGTCACGACACCGGAGAGCCAGCACTAGGCTGCGCCCTATCGAAAACATTGAGCGTCCCGGTGATATGCCGGGGCGCTTTTTTGTTCGCATACCCCGGCGTCAAGAGTTGGTTCCTTTCCAGAACTGACTAAATTGGCGCTCTGTAGTCAGGGAGAGACTGATGGATTTCACCACCCTCATGCGCAGCGGCAAACAGACCGGCGACCATGCCATGTCTTTTCATGTGCCGGAGACCTGGATGCAAGGCCGCACAACCTATGGGGGGCTGACTGCGGCGCTGTGCCTGCAGGCCGCGATGCCGACCTCTGGCGGGCGTCAGATCCGGTCTGCGCAAGTGGCATTTGTCGGGCCTGTGTCGGGTGACGTCGAATGCACCGCCACCCTGCTGCGCGAAGGCAAGAATACCGTCTTTACGAGCGTGCGCATGATGGGCGAAGCAGGCGTTGCTGCCGAGGCGATCTTTGCCTTTGGGGCACACCGTGAGTCATCCCTCAATTTTGCAAACCTTCCTGCGCCTGAAGTTACCTCCCCGGACGAGACCGCATCTTTCTTCGGAGAGTCGCCGAGGCGCCCTGCCTTCACCCGCAACTTCAACATGCGGCTGGCGAATGGAAGCCCCCCGATGTCGGGTGCGCCAGACGCAGACATGTCTCTCTGGATGCGGCACAAGGATGGCTCGGTTCCGCCGGACGCGGTTTCCGTCCTGGCACTCGCAGACGCACCACCGCCTGCGGCAATGTCGATGCTGACAGGACAGGCCCGTATCAGCTCCATGACATGGATGGCAGAATTCCTGACAGATGACATTCGGACGAACGAGGGGTGGTTCCTGGCCCGGCATGTCGCCGATACGTCAAAGGATGGCTATAACAGCCAAGCCATGACGTTGTGGAATACATCAGGCCAACCGATCATGATCGGCCGACAGACCATCGCCGTCTTCGCCTGAACTAGTTTTCAGGCTCCGGCTCTTCAGTATCATTCACGATCGGCCCCGGCTCGAGCACTTTCATGAGTGATGCTGGCACCTGGCCTGCTGGACAGGCTTCCTGAAGGACATAAGCATTTCCGACACCCGGTGCACCGGCATAGACCGGAGCGGTGATCGTCTGAGAGCGGAAAATCCAGCTCAGGAAAAACATTGCGAACACGGCTGCGCCAACTGCGGCAATCGTGCCCCATCCCATGCCCAATGGATCTGAAGTGGCAGGCGCCGCTGAGCTTGTTGGGCGTTGGCCTGGACCGGAACTTGCGACATGCGGTTTGACGGAAGCCTTTGCCAAGGCGGCTGCGCTGGCCGTCTCGGCCGCTGGCGCAGGCTTGATACCCATCGCCTTCTCACGCTTCTTCTTTGCATCAATAGCAAGCGGGTCGTCCGGATGAGCCGTGAGCCAGTCTTCCCGCGCTTCTTCATCCTTCGAGCCATACCCCATCCACTCTCGAAGGTCGGAGCGCCCATCGCGCTGGCCGAGCTCTTCGATCAGTTTGTAAAAGCCTTCAGGAGTCTTGCGCGACGTCATGCCCTCAATCGAGAAACGTTTGTCGCTTTTGAACGGCTCGTAAGGGATCGTCTTGTCGACGCTGACCTGGGCCAACATGCCAGGCCGCGAATGCCCGACAGAAGCCGCCGCACGCACCCAGTCGCTCTTCACTGCATGTTCGGACCACATGACAAGCATATGCTTGGAATTGCCCGCATTGCGTGCATCCTTGGCATCGAACGTATTGTCCACCTGCTTTTGATCGAACCAGACCTTGAACTTCAGCGAACGCAGCCGACGTGCGACCAACTTCGCCATGTCGCGATCTTCGATCGCCGATACCAGGAAAACATCGTACGCCATATGCGCGCTACCTCTTGAAGTAATGAGCCAAGCATACCCATAGACCCTTAATATTCCACCCAATTCCGCTATCAGGCGATATTTCCGTCTGTTTTTCGGCTGTGAATACGGCTATTTGCGCGGCGAACAAGTTACTCAGGAGACCGGTATGGGCTTCAAATGCGGCATCGTAGGCCTTCCCAATGTGGGAAAGTCCACACTCTTCAATGCGCTCACTCAGACGGCCACAGCGCAAGCGGCCAACTATCCATTCTGCACGATTGAGCCAAATGTTGGCGAAGTCGCCGTACCAGAGCCCAGGCTGGAGAAGCTCGCCGAAGTCGGTGGCTCGAAGGAGATCATCCCGGCGCGCATGAACTTCGTGGACATTGCGGGTCTCGTAGAGGGCGCCTCCCAAGGTGAAGGCCTTGGCAACAAATTCCTCGCCAATATCCGTGAGACAGACGCGATCATCTATGTCCTTCGCTGTTTCGAGAATGACGATATCACGCATGTCAGCGGGAAGGTCGACCCGATTGCCGACTTCGAAGTCGTCGAGACCGAACTCATGCTGGCTGACATGGAAAGCCTTGAAAAGCGCAAGGCCGGCGTCGTGAAAAAGGCCAATTCCGGTGACAAGGAAGCCAAGGCTCAGGTCGCTTTGATTGATCTCGCACTTGCCGAGCTGAACGAAGGTCGCCCGGCCCGACGCGCTGTTGTCTCGAAAGACGACACAAAAGCGTGGAACATGCTGCAGCTCTTGACCTCAAAACCGGTTCTGTTCGTCGCGAACGTTGATGAGGATAGTGCCGCAACAGGTAACGAATATTCCAGTCGTGTCGAGGCCCGCGCGACTGAAGAAGGCGCTGCGTGCGTTGTGATTTCAGCTCAAATTGAAGCCGAGCTCGCCCTGTTGGATGAGCCGGACCGCAGCGAATATCTTGAGACGCTCGGACTGGAAGAGCCGGGCCTGACCCGTCTGATCCATACCGGATACGACCTTCTCGACCTGCAGACCTATTTCACGGTCGGACCGAAGGAATCCCGCGCATGGACCATCCGGAAAGGTTGGAGTGCTCCCAAGGCTGCCGGGGTTATCCATGGTGACTTTGAGAAAGGCTTTATCCGCGCCGAAACCGTTGCCTACATGGACTATGTCGAGCATGGCGGCGAAGCAGGCGCGAAAGAAGCCGGCAAGATGCGGTCAGAAGGCAAGGATTACATAGTCCAGGATGGCGATGTGATGCTGTTTCGCTTCAACGTCTAGGCTATTTTGCCGACAACGCAGCGCGCCTTTTCCCGCGCTCGCTTCCAGACAAGCTGGCCCAATCCGGACGGACGTACAGGAAATTGAGCGGCGTGCCGCGAATGAGGGCGTGGAAGGCAAGCGGGAGCGCAACAGCGAATGTCAGGGTCAAGGCGGACGCCAGCCCCACATCGCCGAAGGGCGCTCCGATTGCAGGCAGCACCAGTCGCTCCATCGCAACGAGCGGAAACGCGTAGGTCAGGTAGATGACGATCGAGTGCCGACCGCAATATCTGAGAAAGTCTGCTGCGCGGAACCGGGTCAGCAGCGCTGACACGACGCAGACGGCAGTCGCGCCGGCAATGCCCAGAATGAAACTGGCAACCACTTCTTCATGCAAGGCGAGGCTGACTGCCCACCAATTCAGAATGCCCCAAGCCAGCAAACCAAGGGCTCCGATCCAAGGCGCTTTGGCCGCCCTTCCGGCAAATCGGAAGATTTGTGGTGCAAACGCGTACCCCATGAAGAAATAAACATACCGGTTTGCGAACCGGTCGATCACGCCCCATCCCGTATCAATCAGCACAAGTTGGTAGAGAGACTGGAGGATGAAGGCGCCTGCAAACACGATCCAGACCGGCACGTTTCGCAGCAAGCGCGTAACCACATAGAAGATCGCCAACATGTGCACGAACCAAAGCGAGTTCGAGGGTTCGACGAAGCTGTAGAACCATAGCTTCAGGACATAACCAGGATGGGACACCAACGCATCGAACTCCAGAACGGGAAGCTGGAGCGTGAGCCAGAGCACGTAGAAATATATGAAATGCACGACTTTCCGGTCGAGATAGTCGGCGAGCGGCGCATGAATCGACCGGCTCAGGAACAGACCCGCCACCAAAAAGAAGTCTGGAATTCGGAAGGGCCGTGCAAAATCGATGATGGGATGCATCCATCCTTGCTCATCGAACAGATATTCGACGCCATTTACCGCGTGCATCATTACCACCAGAATGATGCAGATGCCCTTCGCGTAATCTACCCAATCTACCCGTTGCGCAGGTGGTGCGGCGATAAGATGCGTCGAAAACATTCAATGCAACTCCAATGGCGACATCGTTTCAGCGTCGGGATGCAGAAACCACCGACAAGGTGGGATGATCATTACAATAGGCTTTGATGCAAGCAGTGAACCAATCGAATGTCTGGTCCACGCGGGTGACTGCATCGCGTTGGCGCGACAAAACGCTGGCCTTGCCATGGGGCAACCAGAAATACGGATTGGCCTCCCATATGATGATGTGCCCCTCTGGACGGATGCTATAATCGACCGCGGCAAAGTCCAGCCCGAGCGCCCTGACCGCCTTAACGAGTTCCTGCGCCTCTTCCAAAGGCGCGGAGAAATATGCCTTGTCTGCAGCAATCAGGTCGGCTCGCAAACGCTCATGATAGCCAAAATATCTTGCCAGACGCCGCAGTCGGCTCGCCTCCCGCTGGAACAGACTGTTGGACAGGCCAACGATTCTCTCGGTCGAAAAGAACAGGTGAGATGCCAGAACACGGTCACCACACACGAACGCTCGGGCCTTGTGGTGATAGCGCGCAAAGAGATCGGAGCGGGGCCTGCCAACGTCACGGTATTCCTGACGGATGTCATACAGCTTCAGAACAACTGCTGGCAGTAACCCCTCGCTGTCGAGCGCCTTTGCGTCCTCAGCCTTGAACAGGGTCGCAACCTGTCTTTGTGCATGCTCCTGATCACTTCGGACGATACAGGGAAATCCGATTTGCTCGATCGCGCCCGCCATCTCCTCCAATGTCGATGCCGACGCAGCGGCGGCGCATGGTACGCCTGCGTCAGCCCAGATATGCGCCTGCCTGGATTTGGTCGTGTTGCTGAGCGCGTCTGGATGGTTGAGGATACGAATCCCTCGATCAACCGCCTCTTCGGCAATGGCCAAAGCATCAACATAACAGGCCGGGTACTTCTGCATCAGAGGATCGCCCAGCCAGAAGACGACCAGCCCCACACCCTCAAAGTTGGCGGACCCGGAACCTGTGCGATGGATCCGGATATCCTTGAGCAAGGGATCAGACTTCGCTGCCAGCCGTTTCAGGAAAACATCGCCTGTCGGCACTTTGCGGCCGCGACCCGCGCCATGCGTAATGAAGAGAATCTTGCTGTTGCCGGAGGCGTACATACGCACCTTGGTCTCGAATCCTGACAGTCGCACAATCGCCGCGACACACAGACTCTACGACGCAAAAGGTATGCCAAGATAGAGAAACAAGCACAGGATGCATGCGCCAAGTGTGGCGAGACTGTGTGGCTCTTGGCGCCACCGAACCTTGCCCGCCGACTTAGTTGTGACGCCCGGATTTTCAGGCTGCGCAGGATATGCGGAAGCAGGTCGGAAAGCCGCGCGACTGGCGCCGAACCTCCAGGAAAAAGCTGACATGAGAAATTTGCCGAGCCTGTACAATCGCCTCCGATGCTGCCTAGAACCCCGCCACACGATTTAAGTAAACGGGCATTCTTCATCATGCAGACACCTACAGATACGGATGCATCCCATTCTGAAGCGCAATTTGAAGCTCAGATTCGCGCAGCAATCGACGGCAAAACCAAACCAGTTGGCGCGCTGGGGGGGATCGAAACGCTTGCTGTTCAGATCGCGCAGATCCAGAAATCCCTGACGCCTCGCGCGGACACATGCAGGCTCTCCATCTTTGCAGCTGACCATGGCATGGCAACAGCGGGTGTCTCGGCATTCCCGCAGGATGTGACCCGCCAGATGGTGCTCAACTTTCTTTCGGAGGGCGCAGCCGCCAATGTCTTCGCCCGTTCTGTTGGCGCGAGCGTCCGCGTGGTTGACGCTGGAGTAGCTGGACAGCTGATCGATCACCCAGGCCTGATCCCACGTCGGATCGCAGCAGGCACGGCCAACGCCATTGAGCGGCCCGCCATGACATCTTCCGAGCGCGCTGCTGCGCTGTCTTCCGGGTCAGCGCTGGGTCATGAAGGCGACGAAACGGTTGCGTGTTTTGGCGAGATGGGCATCGGCAACACATCCTCAGCAAGCCTCGTGGCGGCCAAAATACTCGGAGTGCCAGTTGCCGACCTGACTGGACGGGGCACAGGTCTCGACGATGATGGTCTTCGCCGCAAATGCGAACTGTTGGAAAAAGCTGCAAACCGGACGAACGATAAACTGGAAGCTGGTCTGGCGCTCCAGGAGTATGGCGGCTTCGAGATTGCCATGATGGCCGGCGCCATGATCGGAGCAGCAGCGAGCGGCAAGATTGTCATCGTGGACGGCTTCATTGCGACAGTCGCCGCATTGGCCGCTGAAGCGATTTCACCCGATTGCCTGAAGAACATGATCTTTGCGCACCAATCCGCAGAGGCCGGACATGGGCGTGTACTGGCCGCGCTAAAGGCCAGGCCTTTGCTGCATCTGGGCATGCGCCTGGGCGAGGGTACGGGCGCATTGCTCGCCTTTCCGCTTGTGAAGGCAGCCGCAGCGATGCTGCGTGAGATGGCGAGCTTCGAGAGCGCCGGAGTGAGTGGCCCGGCATGAATGGCGAACTCGCCAAACTCGTACTCGCTGTGCAATTTCTGACTCGGCTACCGCTCAGAACAGACAAGATGTTCACACCGGAGCGCATGGCGCAAGCGCCGAGATATTTCCCCCTGGTCGGCATACTTGTGGGGCTCGTGAGTGCGGGCGTTTTCTGGATCGCCGCCCTGGTCCTGCCGGACTTCATGGCGGCGTTGCTGGCGGTCAGCGCAGGCCTGCTGCTGACAGGTGCGTTCCATGAGGATGGCTTGGCCGACACGTTTGACGGCATTGGCGGCGGACATACACCTGTTCGTGCATTGGAAATCATGAAGGATAGTCGGCTCGGCACATATGGGACCGCCGCGCTGTTCCTGGCGCTCGCAATCAAGGTGGGTGCGCTGTCGGCGATACCGCCAATCTGGGTCTGCGCTGCCCTGCCCGTTGCGCATTGCGTCTCTCGGTTCTCAGCTGTGTGTGTGATCGCGACCAGCCGGTATGTGCGGGAGGAAGGTACGGGAAAGCCTGTGGCAACGGGTATATCTGCGTCCAGCTTGATAATTGCCGGTTTCACAGCGTTGGGGGCTGTTGCAGTCGGTGCTGTCCTGTTTCCTTTCGTCTCACTTTTGTCCGGTATTGTTTCATTGTGTTTCGCGCATGTTCTAATGCGCCTGTTCTTTGAGCCCAAACTGGGGGGCTATACGGGCGACACGCTCGGCGCGGTACAGCAAGCAAGCGAGATCGGATTCTATCTGGGGCTCCTCGCATGGCTCTGACCCTCCTTCGGCATACAACGCCTGATGTCGCACCCGGCACCTGTTATGGTCGAACTGACCTGGCGCTCGCGACCTCTTTTGCGGACGAGGCCAGCATCGTTCTGGCCGGACTGCCACGGATAGACCGCATCGTATCGAGCCCGCTGACCCGGTGCGCTGAGCTTGCCGAATTCGTCGGAGAACGGAGTGGGCTGAACATCATCCGGGATGAACGACTGGCCGAGATGGATTTCGGAACATGGGAGATGAAGCCCTGGAGCGAATTGCCGAGACATGAACTCGATGCCTGGGCGTCGGACTTCCTCCATGCGAGGCCTCATGAGGGGGAAAGCGTCGCCATGCTGACCGCCCGCACTCAGAACGCCATAGCCGAATTCAACCACCCCGACAGCCACACTCTTGTCGTGACCCATGCCGGCGTAATCAAGGCAGCCTTTGCCGCGCTCGGCGGCCACCATCACTATCAGAGCTCGGTCGCCTATGGCGGCCTCATCACGCTGCTGGAACACTCAGGAAACGCGACATGACCGACGACACTTCCCATACTGAAAAGATGAAGGCGCTGCAGGCAGAGCAACGCAAGAAGACCGACGCGGCCGCCGTGCCGGATCGCGGGCTGGTGCTGGTTCACACGGGAAATGGCAAGGGCAAGTCAAGCTCGGCCTTCGGCGTCATTGCCCGTGCCCTTGGCTGGGGTCACCATGTGGGGGTCGTCCAGTTCATCAAGGGCAAATGGATTACCGGTGAACGACAATTCTTCGACAAGTTCCCCGATCAACTCGAATGGCACACAATGGGTGAAGGCTTCACTTGGGACACACAGGACGAGGCTCGCGACATCGCCGCCGCCGAGGCAGCGTTCGACCGTGCGAAAACCATGATGGCGAATGGCTCCTACAATCTTGTTGTGCTGGATGAGATCAACATCGCCATGCGCTATGACTATCTCTCAACCGACGCTGTTCTCGAGGGACTGAAAGCGCGCGACAGCCAGACCAGCGTCATCCTGACGGGGCGCGATGCCAAACCCGAACTTTGCGACTATGCCGATCTTGTCAGCGAGATGGTCGAGGTGAAGCACCCCTTCAAAGCGGGGCTCAAAGCCAAGCGTGGCGTCGACTTCTGACCATTTTGCCGCGCGTCCTGTAATAGCGGCAGTATTGACAGGTCGCGAGGCTTGCAACATTACCACTTTCAGATGGTGCTTTCTGCAAGGAAAGCTAAGAGGGAAGCCGATGTGAATTCGGCGCTGTACCCGCAACTGTGAGCCGGGAGTTGAAGGCCATACAGCCACTGGAGCAATCGCTCTGGGAAGGCGGCCTGAGATGACGATCGGTGAGCCAGGAGACCTGCCATCGCGTCGTTCGTCCGGAGGCCGGGAATAGTTCTCAGCGGGCGGGAAGGCTTCAAGCCTATCCTTTGTAACGACATCCGAACCCCTGGGCCTGGCCGTCCGCACCAATCACAAGGTGAGGCCAGATTGTCGTTATGAACTGCATCCACCATTCGGGCGGCTGGGATGCGAGGAAAAGATATGTTCTACAAAACCGCCCTGCTGGGGGCTGTTGCGTTCGGCTTTACCGTCTCGGCGACCGCCCAGACTGCAAGCATCGAAGAAACCAAACTCGATACGATCATCGTCAATGGATCACGCCTTGACCAGACGATGACCGAAATTGGCTCAAGTGTCTCCGTCATCACGCGGGACGACCTGGAAGAGTTGGGCGTCGACTTTGCCCTGGACGCTATTGCAACCGCGCCCGGTGTCACGGTCAACCAGAACGGCGCCTTTGGCGGCAACGCCAGCGTGCGTATACGCGGTGCTTCCAATGACCAGACATTGGTGCTGATCGACGGCGTACCCGTAAACGATCCGACCGGCACCGGTGGCGGCTACAACTTCGCTTATCTGGACACAGACACCATTGAGCGTATCGAAGTGCTGAAAGGCCCGCAATCGACGCTCTGGGGGAGTGATGCCATTGGCGGCGTCGTGTCCATCACGACCAAGCGCCCCACAGAAGGCTTGTCAGGCACGGTGTTCGGCGAATACGGCTCCTTCAATACATTGCGCGGCGGCGCGTCGATCAGCAATGCGAATGAAATCGGTGATTTCCGGCTCGCGGCTACCGGACTGACCACAGATGGTATTTCCAAAGCGGATGAGGCGAATGGTAACTCCGAAGACGACGGCTACGACTCACAGACGGTCTCGGCCAAAGGCGGTTTGAACCTGCCGGCCAGTGTTCGTCTCGAAACCAGCCTGATGTGGAGCGACGCAGAGTCTGAATATGACAGCTATGCGTTCGGTGCGCAGGGCAGCGTGGCGGATGGTGATGAGGTCACGAATTCGGAGACGCTGTCTGGAAACATCACCCTGAAAGCGCCACTGTTCGATGGCCGACTCGAGAACCTTGTTCAGATTGGCTATGCCGATATTGAACGCGAAAATACGTCAAACGGTGTCCAGAGTTATTTCACCGAAGGTGACCGCGTGCTGTTTCGCTATCAGGGCACATTCGCCATCAACGACACAAATACATTGGCCTTTGGAACGGAGCGCGAAGAGACAAGTGCCAATGAGCAAGAGTCCTCGATTGACAGTTTGTTTGCGCTCTACGAATTCAAACCCGTGGACAGTTTGACACTGACAGGCGGAATTCGGGTCGACGATCACGAGACTTTCGGCTCTGAAACAACGGGTCGCGTGGCAGCAGCCTGGACCGCAACAGATCAGCTCACCTTCAAGGCAAGCTGGGGTCAAGGCTTCAAGGCACCCAGCATCTTTCAGTCGACCTATATCTGCACCTTCTGTGGACTGACCGCCCCCAATACCAACCTCAAGGCTGAAACCTCCGAGGCTTATGACATTGGTGTGCAATGGCAGTCTGCTGACGAGCGCATCGTCCTTGGTGCAACCCTGTTCGATCAGGAAACCGAAAACATGATCGATTTCTCTTACACGGCTGGCTACGACAATATCGCCCTTGTGGACTCGCAGGGGGGCGAGTTGACTGGCGCTTACGCGATCAACAACTGGCTGGGTATCGCGGCGAGTTATACGTTCATTGACTCAGATGATGGCAACGGAAACGCATTGGCCCGCCTCCCGGAAAGCACCGGGAACATCTCAGCTTCTTTTGATCCGGACGGCCCCTTCTCTGGCGCAGTGCTCGTTCGCTACAATGGCGAAGAAACTAATACAGACGGATCCGAACTCGACAGCTGGACACGCGTCGACCTGACCGGCAGCTATGATCTCAATGATACAGTCGAAATCTATGGCCGGATCGAGAACCTGCTCGATGAGGAGTACCAGCAGATCCTGGGATATGGCACACCCGGACTGTCCGGATCTGTCGGCGTGCGGCTCCGCTACTAGGACATCTCCATGTCGAGGCTGATGATCCCAATTCTTGCGCTTCTTCTGTCTGCTTGCGGACAGGCCGGCAAGAATGTGCTCACAAAGCCTGAGCGCCCTGCCCGGATTGTCAGCCTCGACTATTGTGCCGACCAGTATGTTTTGAAGCTTGTCGACCGGGAACGCATCCTGGCCTTGTCGCCGGATGCGGGTCGGGAATTTTCCTATATGCGGAACACCGCCGACGGCATCGCGACCGTCAGGCCAAACGCCGAGAATGTACTGATCCTCAAGCCCGACCTTGTTGTGCGGTCCTATGGCGGCGGACCGAATGCCGCCGCGTTCTTCGAGAAGGCAGGCGTGCCTGTGGTGGAAGTTGGTTGGACGCCTGACATTCCTTCCGTGATGAAAAACACGCAACGCATCGCCAACGAGTTGGGAGAGCCTGAACGGGGTGCGGTCGTGAACACTGAGATGCAACACCGCCTTGCGCGGTTGAGAAAGCGCGAGACTGGCCAGACCGCATTGTACATGACGCCCGCAGGTGTAACGACCGGACCGGGCTCGCTGATTCATGAAATGATCGTGGCGGGGGGCCTGACCAATATGGAAACAGAACATGGCTGGCGATCCATCCCGTTGGAAACGCTTGCCTATGAGAAACCTGATGTCGTAGCGGCTGCCTTCTTCGGATCGCGCACCAATCATCCGGACGCGTGGAGTCCGATGAAGCACCCTGTCGCAAAGGCGCAGCTTACCCAGAGCGAAGTCGTATCGCTTGAAGGCGCGTGGACCTCGTGCAGCGGCTGGTTCTTGATGGATGCCGTCGAGGCGTTGGCCGGAAAGGACGGACAATGACGCGTGAAACCCTGCTCATGCCGACATTGATCGCCGCAAGTGTGTTGGCAATTCTCTCGGCATGCCTCCTCGGATCAACCGCCCTGCCCGCCGACCGGTTGCTGGCAGCCCTCTTCGGGGGAGCGGAAGCAGGCGACCGCCTGGTCGTTTGGCAGATACGGCTGCCGCGGGCGATCGCGGCTTATATCGTCGGGGCCGCGCTGGGCATCAGCGGCGCTGCCTTGCAGGGCTTGCTGAGGAACCCTCTGGCAGAACCGGGGGTTCTGGGAGTCTCGGCGTCTGCGTCGCTTATGGCTACGTTCGCACTCTATTACGGGATCGCCTCGATCACGCCCTGGGCCGTACCGATTGCCGCGATCATTGGTGCACTGACGGCAACAGCTCTCATTACCATCGCCGCATTGCGCACCCAGTCTGTTGTCACGCTCATCCTGATCGGTGTTGGCCTGTCGAGCTTTGCTGGCGCGGCCATGAGCCTGTTGATGAACCTGGCACCGAACCCGTTTTCACTATCTGACATGATCAACTGGATGCTGGGCTCAGTTGCCAATCGCAGCTTTGACGAAATTACGCTGGCGGCGCCCTTCATCCTTGCGGGCGGCGCAACTCTGTTTGCTACGCGGCGCGGTCTGTCTGCATTAACTCTCGGCGAAGAGGCAGCAGCAGGGATTGGCCTCAATCTGCGGCGCCAGCAGATATTCACCGTGGTTGGCGCGGGTCTGGCAACCGGTGGCGCGGTGGCGCTGGCTGGAGCAATTGGCTTTGTCGGCATTGTTGCGCCTCATATCATTCGTCCCTTCGTCGGGCATGACCCAGCGCGCTCGCTTGTGCCGTCTGCGCTGTTCTCCGGATTGATCCTGGTCGTCGCTGACATTTTCGTTCGCCTGATGCCGACGTCAGCGGAGCTTAAACTCGGCGTTGTCGCGGCGCTCATCGGTGCACCCGCTTTTGTCTGGATCGCGATGCAAAGGCGGACCGGAAATGACTGATCTCGTCGTCGAAAACATCTCCGTTCTCGCAAGGGAGAGCGTGCTGGTAGACGATGCCAGCTTTCGCCTCGGCTGTGGCGAGTTCGTCGCGCTGCTTGGTCCGAATGGTGCGGGCAAGACGAGCCTGATCCGCGCCGGTCTGGGCCTGCAATCGGCGAGTGCGGGGCTCAGCTTGCTTGGCGGTAAACCGGTTGATGCTCTCTCACCGACGCAGCGCGCCCGGCAAATAGCCTACCTTCCCCAGACCCGGCCGCTTGCCTGGCCGAATAGTGTCCGTGACGTCGTATCCCTTGGGCGGTTCAGCCACGGAGCGCCGTTGGGCCGCTTGAAAGGATTAGACGCCGAAGCCGTTGACCGCGCGCTTCAGGCCTGCGGACTTCTGGAACTGGCGGGGCGCCGAACGGATACGCTTTCAGGCGGGGAGCTGGCCCGCGTCCATTGTGCGCGCGCGTTTGCCGCCGAAGCGCCTTTGCTCATCGCGGATGAGCCCATAGCTGCGCTGGACCCCCGTCAGCAATTTCGGATTCTCGACCTGATCCGCACCTATGTGGACCAAGGTGGCGGCGCACTGGTCGTGCTCCATGATATTCAGCTCGCTGCACGCTATGCCTCTCGCATGGTCTGGATGAAGGATGGGCGTATTGAAGCGGATGGCCCTCCGTCCGAAACACTGACAGCCGAGCGAATGAGAGACATTTATGGCGTTGCGGCACGGGTCGAGGGGCTGAACATTCATATTGACGGTGCCGCATGACCGCCCGCGCACTGATGTTGCAAGGCACTGGCTCGGATGTCGGCAAGTCTGTCCTGACGGCGGCCCTTTGCCGGATCGCGCGGCGCCGAGGTCTGAGTGTTGCCCCCTTCAAACCTCAAAACATGTCCAACAATGCCGCCGCCTGTCCAACGGGGGGTGAAATTGGCCGCGCTCAGGCGCTGCAGGCGCGTGCGGCAGGTCTGGATCCCCATGTTGACATGAATCCGGTGCTGCTGAAGCCCCAGACAGACTGCACCGCGCAGCTCGTCGTGCATGGCAAGGCTACTCATGCCATGGAAGCCGCAGACTATATGGCCAATCGCGACCAGTTGATGGGCGCAGTCATGGAGAGCTTTGGCCGACTTACCAATGCGTACGATCTGGTCATTGTCGAGGGCGCCGGCAGCCCGGCGGAAACAAATCTGCGCGACCGGGACATAGCAAATATGGGGTTTGCCCGACGCGCGGGCGTTCCCGTTTGTCTGGTTGGCGACATCGAAAAAGGTGGTGTCATTGCCAGTCTTGTTGGAACACGGAATGTAATTGAGAAGAAAGACAGTGCGATGATCCGCGCCTTTCTGGTGAACAAGTTCCGGGGCGATTTGAAACTGTTTGATGAAGGCGTGACGGAAATCGAAACCCGCGCCAGGTGGCCGTGCCTCGGCGTGATACCCTGGTTGCCCGCCGCTTCGAAACTGCCTGCCGAAGACGCGCTCGTCCTGGACACGCCGCTCACACCCTCTGGAAAGGCTTTGAAAATCGCGGCACCCATACTGTCGCGGATTGCAAATTTCGACGATGCCGACCCTCTCAAGCTTGAGGAGAACGTCAAATTCAGTTGGATTCCTCCGGGCCAGGCCATTCCGCGCAACACGGATGTTGTTATCCTGTTTGGCACGAAATCAACACTCGGTGATCTCGCTTTCCTGCGCGCACAGGGTTGGGACCACGACATCATCGCGCACGCACGTGCGGGAGGCCGGGTGCTCGGTATTTGTGGAGGATACCAGATGCTTGGCAATCGGGTCTCTGACCCTTTCGGCGTCGATGGTGACCCGGGCGAGGCAGCCGGCCTTGGATTGCTCGATGTCGATACGATCATGACCCGGCACAAGGAAGTGAAACCTGTTAGCAGAGGCGTGACGGCCCTGGGACCGACTACATCCGGTTATGTCATTCATGCTGGTCGCACGTCAGGCCCTGATGCGAACCGGCCATTCATAAATTTTGGTGCGGAGCAGGATGGCGCGCGCAGCGCAAATGGCCGGATCGAAGGAACATATCTGCACGGAGCATTCGCAGGCAATGAGTTTCGCCGCGCGTGGCTGGAACAGGCCGGACATTTTCGCGGGGCAAATCTCGACTATGGTGCGGCGGTGGACACCGCTCTGGACGAATTGGCCGATGGCGTCGAGCAAGCCGTGGATGTTGATGCGCTGCTGAAGCTTGCGGAGGAGCCTGGTTGGCGCCGGAAAACTTGATGGGGTTCGCGCCGTTGATACTGTGCGCATGGGGGTTGGAGGTTACAATTGGCTGGCCTCAACAACTGTTTCGCCGAATTGGTCACCCCGTGACATGGCTGGGCGGAGTAATCGGCACCGCGGACCAGATGCTCAACCGCCCGGATTGGTCGCACGGGGTTCGTTACCTGATCGGCGGATTTGCAAGTGCGGTTCTCGTATTGAGTGTCGCCACTCTGGCGCACGCCATTTCGAGCCTGTTGCCTCCAACGCTTGTCGGAACTGTTCTTGAAGCAGCCATCGCCTCAAGCCTCATCGCGTCCCGTAGCCTTCATTCGCACGTGGCTGACGTGGCGAAACCGCTAACGACCGGAGATATCAGTGGAGCACGCCAGGCGGTTTCATTGATCGTGGGCCGGGACCCTGCGCAACTGGAGGAAGATGGCATCGCGCGCGCAGCGCTGGAAAGCCTGGCCGAAAACATGTCTGACGGCGTGATTGCTCCGGTATTCTGGGGGCTTGTATTCGGATTGCCGGGAATTGCTGCGTACAAAGCCATCAACACACTCGATTCGATGATCGGGCATCGCAGTGACCGGCACTATGCGTTCGGTGGTTTTGCCGCAAGACTGGATGACGCGGCAAACTTCCTTCCGGCGCGCCTGACGGGCTTGCTCCTCGCCTTCACCTCCCTGAAGGGACAAGCGTGGAGAGTGATGCTGAGAGACGCAAGACGACACCGTTCTCCCAATGCTGGATGGCCTGAAGCTGCAATGGCGGGCGCGCTTGGCATTCGGCTGTCGGGACCGCGCGCATATGAAGGACGCACCACCAGTCAGCCCTGGCTAAATGGTGGTGCGAGAGATCCGGCGCGGGGTGATGTGTTGAGGGGACTGGCGCTGTACCGCCGTTCATGCGCGATGGCATTCGCATTGGTGGCATTGGTCGTTTTCGGAGCGTACATGTTATGAGGCACGATCTCGTTCACGGTGGCTCCCTCGACAAGATGCGCGCCGCATTTCCAAATGCGTCAGGGCCATGGATAGATCTATCGACCGGAATCAATCCGTGGTCCTATCCAGTACCGGATGTTTCGCCAGATACGCTGAATGCCCTGCCGACCCGCGACGCATATCAACAATGCCGAGCCGCCATGGCATCGGTCATTGGCGCGCCCGCTGACACATTGGCGCTTGCGCCTGGAAGTGAATTGCTGATCCGGCTGTTGCCGCAGATCATTTCTCCGAAACGTGTCGCGGTTCTGACCCCCACTTATGGGGATCATGCACAAGTTTGGCGCACAGCCGGATGTAGCGTCATAGAAACCACTTCCCCCCTGTCTTTATCCAGTGACGTCGACGCCGTCGCCATCTGCAACCCAAACAATCCTGATGGGCGTCTCTTCCATCCGGATGAACTGGAGGCAGCTCGTGCGAAGCTGGCAGAGCGGGGCGGATGGTTGATCGTGGACGAGGCGTATACTGACCTTGCACCAGAGTTCAGCCTCGCCCGGTATGCCGGGGCACCCGGCTTGATTGTGTTGCGGTCCTTTGGAAAATTTTACGGGCTCGCTGGCCTGCGCCTTGGCGCAATCATCGCTTCTGAAGATATACTGCGACCGATATCAAACCTTCTCGGTGTTTGGCCCGTATCCGGATTGGCGCTCGACATTGGCAAGCGCGCCTATCAAGACACTTCCTGGCAAGTCAGCACACGAGCGCGGCTTGACGATGCCCGAAGACGTCTGGACGAGATATTGGTGGGCACCGGAATCAAGGAGATTCACGGAACCAATCTTTTTCGGTTTGTTGAGTGCGAAGATGCTCATCTGATCTGGAGACGACTCGCCGAGCGCGGCATTTACGTGCGTCGCTTTTCCTGGTCGAACCAGCATCTGCGTTTTGGCCTCATCGCGAACGAAGCGGCAGAGACGCGATTGCTGGAAGCGCTCAGCCTTTCAGTCTGAGCGGAAGGCCGGCAGCGACAAAATCCACCTGATCGCAAACAGCAGCAACATTCTGGTTCAGCCGCCCCTGTGCATCCCGAAAAGCCCGTCCCAAAGATGTCTCCGGCACCAACCCCAGGCCAATTTCATTAGAGACGAGTGCAATCTGCACCTGTGACGACTGGAGCGCATTACAAAGCGCCATAGTTTCCTGCTCTATATCTCGATTGTGGTGGAATAGATTGGAGAGCCAGAGCGTCAGGCAATCTATGAGTACGGACTCACCCGGATTGATCTCTCCCTGAATCACGGACACCAGATCAAGCGGCGCTTCAATTGTTCGCCAGCCTTCACCGCGATCGGCCTGATGCCGTTTAATCCTGTCGGTCATTTCGGCATCGAGTGCCTCGGCGGTTGCCACGAACAGGCGGTGCGGCGAGGCGGCCTCTGCGAGAGCCTGCGCGCGGGCGCTTTTACCGGATCGTGCGCCCCCCAGAATGAGGAATTTCGTCATCGGCTCAATAAGCAGAATTGCATCGGCTTGGCCAAATTATTCGTCTCGGTTCATGTGCGCTCAGTCGGCGGCTGGATCAGGCGGGTGTATCGTCGTCGTTATCCAGAATGCGATAGGCAGGTCCCTGCATGTCGTCAAACTGACCCGAGCGGATCGACCATACAAACGCGCCCAACCCCAGCAGGCCAAGTGCCAGAGCAACTGGAATGAGATAGATGATGATGGTCATAGACCTTTAGTTCTCGATCTGCAGCCGTATTGCGTTGAGGGTTACAATAATTGAGGACAGCGACATGGCAATGGCGGCGATCAGAGGTGTTACGTGCCCGGTCACCGCAATCGGAACGGCGACAACATTGTAGGCAGCGGCCAGCGCGAAATTCTGCCGCATGACCGACCGTGTTTTTCTCGCTACGCGCAAAACGACCGGAATGGCTTCGAGCCCCCCACTATATACGGCGTCGCTCGCTGACTGGGTGATGTCGATCGCGGCTCCCGGTGCCAAAGATGCGTGGGCCAGGGACAAAGCGCCGGCATCGTTCAGCCCGTCCCCCACCATAAGGACGCGGCGGCCATCGGCGCGGAGACTCTCCAGACGGGCGACCTTTTCCTGCGGTGTGGCTTCTCCGGTCCAGTCGCTGATCCCGAGGGCCCCAGCCAGCGAGGCAACGGCGCTATTCTGGTCTCCCGACACTATCTCCAACTCGATGCCCTGGTCTCGAAGCGTCTCAAGCGCCTCAGCAGCACCCGGCTGTACATCATCAACGAAGCGAAATTGGACCGCTGGAGTGTCGCCCTGGTCTAGCCACAAGGATGGGCCGAGCAGAGCGCCTTTCGCTGCCGCACCTGTCCAGCCGGCCGAGCCCAGCCGCCAAACCTGACCATCCACTTCCGCCTCAAGACCGCGCCCGGCAATTTCATGTACACCTTCCAGCACAGTTCCCGGTCCCGCCATGGCCACGAGGGCGCGCGAAAGCGGATGATGGCTGACACGGGCCATGCTGGCGGAATCTGCAAGCATGGCTGCAGCCTCAGTCGACGCAAGTGGCACCGGGCAGCCATTCTGCTGAATGCCTTCTAGTTTCGGCGTACCGAGAGTAAGTGTCCCGGTCTTGTCAAAGACGATATGATCCACTTCGGCAAGACGCTCAAACGCATCCCCGGACCGTAGATAGACGCCCTTGCGAAACAGTCGCCCCGCCGCCACGACTTGAGCCACTGGCGCCGCGAGGGCGAGCGCACACGGGCAGGTAATGATGAGGGTCGCTACGGCGATCATCAGCGCCTCTGGTAGTGACGCGCCAAGCAGCAACCAACCGACACAGGCGAGCACCGCTGTCGTATGAACGAACGGCACGTAGATGGAAACGGCACGGTCGGCGATCCGGCGATAGGCAGACCGGCGCTGCTCACCAGCCTCCAGCATTTCGCCAATTTGTGACAGCAACGACTCTTCAGCGACCTTCAACGCCTCACCACGAAGAGGTCCGGTCACGTTGATCGCGCCCGCATGAAGCGTCATTCCCGGAGAGAATGTACGAGGCAGAGATTCACCCGTCACCAGGCTCTCATCCACATCGCTGATGCCTGTGAGAATACGCATATCCACCATTGCGCGCTCTCCTGGCGCGAGCAGGATGCGATCCCCTGCCGCAATGTCGCTGGCCGCGACAGAGACGGCGCTTCCATTGTCGTTCAGGCGGGTGACAGCACTTGTCTGCATTGCCGCCAGGGCATTCGCTGCCGCATGCGCCTGCCGACGGAGACGCGCATCCAGGAACCGTCCGATCAACAGGAAGAAGCACAACATCACGACGGCGTCGAAATAGGCGTGTTCACCGCCGCGTATCGTTTCAAAAAGGCTAACCCCAAACGCGAGGCTCAGCGCCAGTGAGATTGGGACATCCATGTTCGCATGCCCCTTGCTGAGCGCGGCCCATGCCGAGCGAAAGAAGTGGCGCCCGGAAAACAGGAGGACTGGAAGAGCAATTATCCCGGAGAGCGCATGCAGCGTTTTGCGTGTCGCCTCGCCCATCTCGCCATGTCCGGCCCAGACAGACACCGACAGCAACATGATGTTGGCGGCCGCAAAGCCTGCGACGCCCATCGAGATGAGGAGGGAGCGTTCTTCGCGCGCCTTGTCGGCTGCGCCGGTATCGGCTGCCTGCGCCGAAACACCATAACCGAGATCGGATATCGTCTGGGCAATCCGGTCAGCGGCAAGAGGGCCGGTCCACCGCACCCGCATCTGTCCGCTCGAAAGGTTCAACCGTGCCTGCGTCACACCCGGCAGGGCCGAGACGGATTTTTCAATCTTGCTGAGGCAGCCACCGCACTTCGCCCCCCGCACAACGAGATCAATCGCGCGCTCGTCTCCGACAATCCGAACAAAGCCCGAATATCCCCTTTTGGTATCTCGCGTGGCTGCAGGTGCAAGACCAGAGGGGCATCCGGGTACGGAGGGAATCGCTGTCGTCACGGCAGAATCACGATCCGCTTGTTCGCACGGAACACCACCTCGTCTGCCTCAGCATCAAAGACCTGGAACCGAGCGTCCCATCTACCAGCCGGTAAATCGGCAACACTCGTGACATAGTCACCTGAACCATGAGACTCGAGCACTACGACCTCGTCGTGCGTCGTACTGCCGGGATGGCGCAACTCGACAGATACCAAACGCGCCGATATGGGCTCGCCAGCGGAGTCAGCCAGATTGAACACAAGATTTTCGTCATACAGGCCAGCCGCAGCGCTCCATCCGAGCAGGTCTTGCGAGGCCTTCGCTTCCAGCGTGCTGTTATAGTCCAAACCCTGCAGGTAGGACTTCTTCACATCCTCACCCGGAAAGCTGGTAATCGCATGATAGAGGAAAATACCGTTCACCGTGAACATGAGACCGAAGAAGCCCAGCATGATCCAGAACACATGCCATCCGGTTAATTTTCCACTCTTGGAACTCGGGTCAGCGCTCAGCGCATGGTCTGTCATTGTTCATCTCCTCTGAACGAAGATATGTTTACATCGGTCTCACCCGTGGCCGCGTCGCGCACCGTGAACGTCACTTGTCGGCGAGGAACGGTCGCATTTGCCACTACGAGGATGCGGTAGCGATCCACCCCAAATGCCTCCACAGGCAATTCGAGCGTGTCGCTGCCTTCATGCTCCATACCGATCACCTTGAACGCCCCCCCTTCCAATCCACTGACATCAAGCAGCATTGTACGGGGTTCACTTGCCTTGTTCACGAGCTTGAGTGTGTAACCATTCTGAATACGTCCGTCCGAAAGGGTGACAAAGGGGGGCGAGCGATCCTTGAGTATGTTTGCTTCAATGGTCGACTTGGTGGCAAGCCCCCACGCCATCAGACTCCCGATGGCAAGCATGACGACAGCATAGACGACAGTACGTGCTCGAATCAGTTTGTGCTTGGGCGGGATCAGCCCTTCATTTCGCGCAGCCACGGCAATCTGTGTATCATAGGCAATAAGACCCTTGGGCCGATCTACCTTCGCCATGATCTCGTCGCACGCATCGATGCATAGTGCGCAATGGATGCATTCGAGTTGCTCACCATCCCGGATATCGATGCCCATCGGACAAACCTGAACACATTGATTGCAATCAATGCAATCGCCACGGTCGTCCCAGCTCTCGGATTTACGCTTCGGACCTCGGGGTTCACCGCGGTCATAGCGATAGGTCACATTGAGGGCCTGCTCATCTGTCAAAGCGCCCTGAATGCGCGGCCAGGGGCACATATAAGTGCACACCTGTTCGCGCATCGTCCCTGCCAGGAAATAAGTTGTCAATGTGAGGATTCCGGCGAACCAATAGGCGGTCAGGGGCGCATCACCGGTAAACCAGCCAGCAGCGACAGTCGGTGCGTCATGCCAGTAGAGAATGAAAGCGCCACCGGTCCAGAATGCGATAACAAGCCAGACAGCATGTTTGCCCAATTTTCTCGCGATCTTGTTTGCCGTCCAAGGTGCTTTGTCGAGACGCATGCGGGTCGCACGGTCACCCTCAAAGGCGCGCTCGACCCATATGTAGAGATCGGTCCAAACGGTTTGTGGGCATGTGTATCCGCACCAGACCCGACCAAGCAGGGAGGTCACAAGAAACAACAATAGGGAGGCGAGTATCAGCCCGCCAGCCATGTAGTGGATGTCCTGCGGCCAGAGTTCGATAAAGAAAAAGTAGAATTTTTCGCTGGAGAAGTCTGCCAACACAGCCTGATCTGGAATGCCTTCACCGCGATTCCATCTTACCCATGGCAAGCCATAGTAAACACCCAGAGTGGCGGCCATCACAATCCATTTGATCGTCCGGAACTTGCCATGCGCGAGCTTGGGGTAGATCTGCTTGCGCTTGGCGTAGAGGTCTTCATGCCGCGGTGGCTCCCCGCCTGATTGGGCAGGGAGTTCCGAAGCGTGGTCGATCAAGGTTGTGCTGGCCATACTGGCTCCTACTCGCCGCCGCCGAGCGAATGTACGTAAACGGCAATCGCCTTGATAGTTGCGTCATCCAATCGGTCGTCCCAAGCTGGCATGTGGGAATTGCGGGCATTGTAGATAGTGGCTTCGATGTCCGCTTCGCGGTCACCATACAGCCACTCTGCATCCGTCAAATTTGGTGCCCCTTGGGTGCGATCCCCGGTCCCGTCCGCCCCATGACAAGTAGCGCATTGCTGCTGAAAGATTGGTGCGGCCCGCAATACAGCTTCCGGATCATCACTGTGCCCTGACAGATCAAGAACGTACTGCGCAAGATCATCCACTTCGCTGCGCTTCAGCAGGCCATCTCGTCCAAATGCCGGCATCGCGGAAAAGCGGGTTCCATCATCGGTATCGTGACGGATACCGTGTCGGATCGTGTATTCGATACCGTCCAGGGAACCATCCCAAAGCCAAACGTCATCCGCCAGCGCCGGGTACCCAATGGCACCGCGCCCACCTGCCCCATGGCAAGTTGCGCAATTGTCGCCGAAGGCACTTTCACCCATGGCCAACGCAAACTGCTGCAAGGTGCGGTCGGTTTCGATCTTTTCGAGCCCAGCATCCAAAAGGACGATGGATTGTGCGTCACGCGCCGTCTTGAGTTCGCTCACCGCCTTGGCGACTTCAACTCGATCTGAATGTCCGCGAAGACCTTTGGTGTTGGTACCGAGTCCCGGCAACGCAGGTATGGCCGGCATCAGGATCATGTAGACAATCGCCCAAGCAATTGACATGTACCAGACAAACAACCACCAGCGCGGCAGCGGATTGTTCAGCTCCTTGATTCCGTCCCACGAGTGTCCGGTCGTCTCAACGCCGGAATGTTCGTCAATATCCTTGGATTCATCAGTCATTTGACGGCCCCTTGTCTTCAAGCGGAGAATTGGCGGCGCGGTCGAATGTTTCCTGGTTGCTGGGCCACAAGGCGTAGATCAATGCCCCGGCAAACATGAGGACGAAATAGACCAGGCCACCGGTCTGAGCGAAACTTGAGAGTGCTTCATACATGCGAGTTGCCTCCTAGCGCCGATTGCTGAGGTCATCAGCTTCATAGGTCGAGAAGTCGACGAGCGTGCCGGTCATTTGAAGATAGGCCACAATGGCATCCATCTCCGTGACGCGCCGAGGATCACCATCATAGTCGCGAAACTCAACGGAGCCCTCGCGCCCGGATGCGCCATCATATTGTTCAAGTAAGCCATCTAGATAATCATATCCTTTTTCGTCTGGATCGGCCTGAGCGTAGAGGTGCCCTTCCGCGTTCTCGATCATTTCATCTGTATAAGGCACGCCAAGCATGCGCTCGGTACGAAGGCGATCCTCAATCCGGTCGAAGTTCAGCTTCTTCTCTGCAAGAAAGGCATAAGGCGGCATGACACTTTCCGGCACCAGCGCACGCGGATCCTTGAGGTGGTCCACTTGCCATTCAGCAGAATACTTTCCACCAACACGGGCCAAATCGGGACCAGTCCGCTTGGACCCCCACTGGAAAGGATGGTCGTACATACTTTCTGCCGCGAGTGAGTAGTGGCCATAGCGTTCCACTTCATCCCGCAAAGGGCGCACCATCTGGCTGTGGCAAACATAGCAGCCTTCTCGGACGTAGATGTCCCGGCCCATCAGTTCGAGCGGGGTGTAGGGACGCATCCCGTCCACTTTCTCGATCGTGTTGTCCATATAGGCAAGCGGTGCCATCTGGATCAGTCCGCCGATGGAGACCACAACCAAGATACCTATGGTGAGCAGAAGCGAGTGACGCTCCAGCAATCCATGTTTGTTCAGAATACTCATGGATTCGCTCCTATTCAGCCGGAACCAGCGTCGTGCGTGGTTCGGGAGTTGCGTATGGGTCGGGCTTGGCCTCGACCGGCTCGGCAGCGCCATGACCAAGTGCGGTACGCACAAGGTTGTAGGCCATGATCAAGGCACCGCTGAAGTAAAGACTGCCGCCCAGCGCACGGATCATGTAGCTGATGTGCTTGGCTTCGACGGTTTCCACGAAGCTGTATTCGAGGAAGCCATACTCGTTATAGGCACGCCACATCAGGCCTTCCATGATTCCGGCAAACCACATGGAGATCATGTAGAACAGGATGCCGATCGTGGAGATCCAGAAGTGCCATTCGACAAGAGACTTTGAGAACAGAGCCTTCTTCTTGTAGAGCCACGGCACGAGGCAATAGAGCGCCCCGAAGCTGATATACCCAACCCAGCCGAGCGCCCCGGAGTGAACATGCCCGATTCCCCATTCCGTATAGTGACTGAGTGAGTTGACGGCACGCACTGACATAAGCGGACCTTCGAACGTCGCCATGCCGTAGAACGCCAACGACACGACCATCATGCGAACCACTGGATCCGTGCGCAGCTTGTCCCAGGCACCAGACAGGGTCATGACGCCGTTGATCATGCCGCCCCAGCTGGGCATCCAGAGCATGATCGAGAAGGTCATTCCAAGCGTTTGCGCCCATTGGGGCAGCGCCGTGTAATGGAGGTGATGCGGCCCCGCCCAGATATAGATGAAGATAAGGCTCCAGAAGTGAACAATGGACAGCCGGTAGGAATAGACTGGTCGATTAACCCGCTTCGGAATGAAATAATACATGATGGCGAGGAAGCCTGTGGTCAGGAAAAAGCCGACCGCATTGTGGCCGTACCACCATTGCGTCATCGCATCCTGAACACCCGAAAATACCTGCACTGACTTTGTGCCCGTCAATGACACGGGAATGGACAAGTTGTTTACGATGTGAAGCATCGCGATGGTCACGATAAAGGAAAGGTAGAACCAGTTCGCCACATAGATATGCGGCTCTTTGCGCTTCCACAGCGTACCGAGGAACACGAGCAGGTAGGCAACCCACACAATCGTCAGCCACAGATCTACGTACCATTCAGGCTCTGCATACTCTTTCGACTGGGTCACCCCCATCAGGTAGCCAGTCGCCGCAAGCACAATGAATATCTGGTAGCCCCAAAAAACAAACCAGGGCCACATACCGCCCGCTATGCGCGTGCGACAGGTGCGCTGGACGACATAAAAGCTTGTCGCTAGCAGCACGTTTCCACCAAAGGCGAAGATCACGGCGCTGGTATGCAACGGCCGCAATCGCCCAAAATTCGTCCATCCCAGTTCAGGGAAGTAGAAGATGTTCGGGAAGGTCAGTTGAAGCGCGATAATGACGCCAACCAATAGTCCCGCAATACCCCAGAACATGGACGCGAATACACCATATTTTACCAGCGTGTCTTCATAGCGCGACTCATCGAATGGATTGCGGTCGAGCAAATTGCCAGCCCACAAACCCGTGCCCACCAGAAACGCCGTGGCCAGCGCGATGAACGTCATCGCCTGGATGCCCATGGCGTGATCAATCGTGCGTCCTGCGATGATCAGGGCGAGCACCCCGAAGATCGCAACCAGCGCGGAGACACTTGCGATACTCCCCCCGCTGGCATTCGATGAATTGGTTCGTGATGTCATCATTCTGTTTAGCCCCTTCCGCAGAGCGTTGCGGTTGCGTCGTATGGGGCTTGATTACGGTGATCGCTTTGCGGCGCGTATAGGGGCTTTCCCGTATGGGACAGTTCGTCCGCTTCTCTTAAACGAGGGCGGGAATTGGAGGGTCTTGCCTGTGAAACGAATTCATTCTTATGCCATCGCCGCCGCGCTGGTGTTTGCGGGCATCACCAAGATGGTCTTGCAGGCTTCTGCGCAATCCACGCTCATCCTGCCGACCTGTCTTGGAAAGTCTGTGACTATTCCGATTGAAAGCGCCGGCGCACAACTGACGCATTGCTGGGGATGCTACGTGCTTCTGCTCGGGCTGTTGGCTTTCGGTGCGCTCCTGTTGAACGACCTGCGGCATTCACGTCTCCGCACGAGGTCTGTTCTTTCCTAAATGCCCAGCCGCACCTACAGTGCTGGGATCATGCCGAATCCCCTGTCTGACCTCTGGCGCTTGGAGAATACCGACTTTCAGGATTCGGATTCGCTCCAGTCGATTCTGAGATCCATCCTGCTGTCGGTCCCAGATGCCATGATCGTGATTGATGACACGGGAATCATCATGGCGTTCAGCCGGGCGGCCGAAAACTTGTTCGGCTACAAGTCGGAAGATGTCGTTGGGACGAATATCAAATGCCTGATGACCCAATCTGACCAGACGCATCACGACCAATATATCCGCAACTACCTAACCACCGGAGAGCGCCAGATCATTGGTATCGGTCGGATCGTTGAAGCGCGCCTCGCAAATGGCGATTCCATACCGGTGGAATTGAAGATTGGCGAAGCCAGTATCGGCGGCCGCAAGCTGTTTACGGGGTTCATCCGTGATATCACCGAGAAACAGGCCAACATGCATCGTATCGGGGAGCTCCAGGCGGAACTCGGAAACTTCTCGCGGCTGAGCGCGGTCGGGACGATGGCCTCCGCCATGGCTCACGAACTCAATCAGCCGCTCACAGCCGTCGCAAACTATCTCGAAGCCGCACGTGACCTGCTGGATGAACCGAGCGAGAATGACCTGGCCATGGTTCAGGAAGCGGTGTCCGCCGCTGCAGAACAATCAATCCGGGCTGGCCAGATTGTTCGCCGGTTGCGCGATTACGTCTCACGCGGGGAACTCGATCTCAGGCCCGCTCCCCTGAAGGGTGTGATTGACGACGCTGCGGCCATCGCCAAGGTCGGCATCGAAGGCCCCCTCGCCCGAGTAATTCTTCGAATGGAAGATCCCGGGATCATTGTCATGGCGGACAGGCTCCAGTTGCGACAGGTGTTCGCCAATCTCATCAGGAATGCCATTGAGGCGCTTTCGGGAACAGAAACACCTCAGATCTGGATCTATACGCAGTCTTCCGGCGAGGAAGTGACGATCGAGGTCAAGGACAATGGCCCGGGGCTTTCAGAGGAGTTGCTCCATTCCCCATTTGATGCTTTTCAAACAACCAAAGCCAGTGGCATGGGGCTTGGCTTGTCGATTTGCCAAACCATAATCGAGGCGCATGGCAGCACGATTGCGGTTTCGTCCGAACCTGGCGCTGGAGCATCGTTTACGTTTACTTTAAGAGTAGCCACGAACGTGGCAGGGTGAGCATGCGATGACGAAGACCATTTTCCTCGTAGATGACGATGATGCCATCCGGCATTCCGCCAGCTTCATGCTGCGGCATGCCGGCTACACGGTGAAGACCTATCCGGATGGCGTGAGCTTCCTGGACGCATATGAGCCGAACGACTCCGCCTGCATACTTCTGGATGTTCGCATGCCTGTGATGGATGGCCTGACTGTACAGCAGGCCTTGTCCGAACGCGGCAACAAGATGCCCATCATTGTGCTCACCGGGCATGGAGATGTATCGGTCGCCGTTCAGGCCATGAAGAATGGCGCCATCGAATTCCTGGAAAAACCTTATGAGAAAAAGGCTCTGCTTGAAGCCATCGAAACCGGTTTCAGCCGCATTTCCGACGACGAGGCCCAACAAGGGCTCAAGAATGAGGCGGTTGCGAAACTAACCCGACTAACGACCCGAGAATCCGAAGTGCTCGATTGCCTGGTTGAGGGCATGACCAACAAGGCCATCGCCGACGAATTGTCGATCTCCCCCCGAACGGTGGAAATTCACCGTGCAAACCTGATGGAAAAACTTGAAGCCGACAGTTTGTCTGCAGCGCTGCGCGTTGCATTCATGGCGGAACGAGGCCGCAAAGAGGCGCGCTAAGTAGGTCTACTTAGAGACGTCATACTCCTGCGATCATAGATGTGTGACTCCGAAACTATCGAGACCACGCCTAAATGAATCAGTCCGTTTCACAGCCCGACCTGCTGAGGGTTGCACTTGTCGAGGATGATGAGGAGGTTCGCTACTCCCTCATGATGCTCCTGCGATCACGCGGGTTTGCCGTAGATTCCTATCGCAACGGCATGGAAATCCTGATGAACCAACCAAGTCTGCAAGTCGATTGCCTTTTGATCGATTACAAACTACCTCGGTTTGACGGTGTGGATCTTCTCGAGAAAATGAGGCTGGCTGGCGACATGACACCCGCAATCCTGATCACTGGCTATTACTCCACAACGCTCAAGGAGCGCGCGCTCAAGGCTGGATATGCCGCTGTTGTCGAAAAGTCTTCTGCTCCTCAGGAAATCCTGGACCGATTGTCAGAGGCGACAAAGCAACTCCATTAGGTTCGTCTCGTCTTCTGCAGGAATCACTGGTCGTAGAATTTGCACAATGTCTCTATGACTGCAGTGCCAACACCTCCGGTCGAACGGTAGAATATCGCCTGACCGTCCCGTCGCGACGCAACCAGCCCCTCGGCCTTCAATTTCGACAAATGTTGCGACACGGCTGATAGCGATTGGTTCACTGCCTCGGCAATCTGGTTTACAGGCATTTCACCGTCAAACAACTCACAGAGAATACGTAGACGGGTCTCATTGGCCATCGCCCGCAGTGTCGCGCAAACTTCGGATACTTGATCCGACAGCGCATCAACTGAATCTGGATCGGGACGTGGATCGGCAGGCTCGCTCATGCCGTCTGACCTTCTGTGACAAGATCGTCATCGCCATCAGAAACCGCTGGTGCCACCCAATCTGGGCCCTTCAGCGCCACATAGATCGCCGGAATCACGAGCACCGTCAGAGCCGTTGAAGAGGCAAGCCCGAAAAGGAGCGAAATCGCGAGTCCCTGAAAGATCGGATCTGTCAGAATCACCGCCGCACCAATCATCGCCGCCAGCGCCGTCAACAGGATTGGCTTGAAGCGGATCGCGCCCGCATCCAGCAGAACTTCTTTCAATGGCTTGTCCGCAAATTGGCCATGCCGAACGAAATCGACCAGCAAGATCGAGTTTCGAACAATAATTCCGGCAAGGGCTATAAAGCCAATCATGGAGGTCGCAGTAAACGCCGCGCCGAACAGCCAGTGCCCGATCATGATGCCGATCAGAGTGAGCGGCACAGGTGTCAGGATAACGAGGGGTGTCCGGAACGTGCCAAACTGGGCGACCACCAAAATGTATATGGCGACCAGAGCCACCCCAAACGCCACACCCATGTCACGGAAAGTGACATAGGTGATTTCCCACTCGCCGTCCCAAAGCAGGGAGGGCTTTGATTCATCAGATGGCTGACCATAGAGACGGATAGCAGGCTGCTCCAGCCCCGCACTTTTCCAATCATACGATTCCACCTGATCCTGAATTGCCAACATCCCATAGATCGGCGCTTCGAACCGGCCAGCAAGCTCGCCCATGACCATGTCAGCGAAGTAGCCATCTCTCCGGAAAATCGTCGATGACCCCGCTTCCATCCGGGCGTCCACGAGCGTGCCCAGTTCGACAGCTTGCGCGCCCGACTGTATGGGAACTGGCAAACTGGCCGTGCGCTCGGACCAGACCTGCGCAGATTTCGGTAGGCGGATCGATACGGAGAGTGGGTCACGTCCTTCGCCGCGGGGTGCCACGCCAACGATCTGGCCTGAATAGATCAACGCCAGCGAATCCAGTATATCCTGCTCAGCGACGCCCTGATCAGCCGCAATCGTCTCATTCACGGAAAGGACGAGACGCGGTTGCGGTCCTCCGAAGGAATTGTCCACATCGACAATGTACTCCGTGTCTCGGAACAATTGCTCAATCACATCGGCCGTCTTGCGCCGCGTTTCGGCATCCGGGCCGTATATCTCGGCCAGCAGTGTCGAAAGGACTGGCGGACCGGGCGGCACTTCCACCACTTTCACACTCGCCCCTTCGGGCAATGGCACGACATGCAACTGGTCCCGCAAAGCAAGAGCGATGTCATGGCTGGACCGGTCTCGATGACTCTTTTCCAGAAGATTGACCTGCAAGTCCCCTAGTTCCGGTGCGGCACGCAGGAAGTAGTGACGCACCAACCCATTGAAATTGAACGGCGCTGCTGTGCCAGCATAAGCCTGAACGGATTCAACTTCCTCTACATCGTACATCGTCGCGGCGAGGGCAAACAGGGTGCGTTCGGTCTCTTCCAATGTCGTGCCTTCCGGCATGTCCAGCACGATCTGAATTTCCGATTTGTTGTCAAAGGGCAGCAGCTTGACGGTAACAGCCTTGGTGGCAAATAAAGTAAGCGATGCGAGCGTCGCAACGCCGACAAGCCCCAAGAATATCCAGGCATTTTTCCGGCTCGCGACAATCGGTCCCGCAACAGATCGGTAGAAGCGACCCAAAGGGGTCTCCTCATGCTCTGAGTGCCCACTGACAGGCGCCTTCCCGGCAATCTTCATCAGCAACCAAGGCGCGATTCCCACCGCGACGAAGAAAGAGAACAGCATGGCGGCCGATGCGTTTGCGGGAATAGGCGCCATGTAAGGGCCCATGAGCCCCGAGACGAACATCATGGGCAAGAGGGCCGCAATAACGGTCAGTGTGGCAACAATGGTAGGATTTCCTACTTCCGATACCGCATCGATGGCGGCCTGAGCGCGTGGGCGACCGTCCTTCATCGCCCAATGCCGGGAGATATTTTCGATCATGACGATCGCATCATCAACCAGAATGCCGATCGAGAAGATCAGCGCAAACAGGCTGACTCGATTGATCGTGTATCCCATCATCAGTGCCGCAAACAAGGTCAGCAGGATTGTGGTCGGGATGACAATCAGGGTCACCAAGGCTTCACGCCAACCAATGGAAAACGCGATCAGCACCACAATCGAAACGGTCGCCAGCCCCAGATGGAAGAGCAACTCATTCGCCTTGTGGTTTGCCGTTTCGCCATAATTGCGGGTCACAGCAATATGGACCCCTTCCGGTATCATTTCACGCTTCAATAGTTCAAGACGCTCGAGGATCTGATCCGCAACCACCACCGCGTTGGCGCCTGGCCGTTTCGCCAGGGAAAGCGTAACGGCAGGAAATGATTCGAATTCCGCACGCTCAGCATTCCGCTCCAGCGTCCAGGCTCGTGCCTCTGTCTCGATGCCGGCCACACGGACCCGCGCGACGTCGGAAAGATAAACCATGCGACCATCAGGAGCTTGAATTTCCAGCCGTTCGAGATCGCCCACAGCGGCGATCCGGTCGCCAGCCTGAATGATGATTGAGTCGCCAGAGCCGCGAGCCGTGCCAATGGGACGCGCCTGAACGGCCTGCGCCGTCACATCGACCAACGCCTGAAGAGAGACGCCATAAGAAGACAGCGCCTCGATGTCGGGTTCAACGCGAAGCTCGAGACTACGTCCCCCAATAACGTCAGTCAGGCCGACATCCTCCACCTTCAGGAGTTCTTTCAGAACCTCATCGGCGAGCATGCGCAGGCTGGTATCGTTCCAGACATTTCCGGTCCACGTTTCCGGGGACAGCGTCAATGTAACGATGGGAACATCGTCAATGCCGCGCCCCACGACTTGCGGCATCTGAACTTCAGGTGGGATGCGGTCGATATTGGCGCGAATCTTTTCGTGAATTCTCAGAATTGCGTCATCGGCATCAGTACCGACCATGAACCGCGCCGTGACGATAGCGCCGTCATCGCGGCTCTGACTGTAGACATGTTCGACGTCGGGAATCGCCTTGATGATTTCTTCCAGCGGCTCAGTGACCTGCTCGACCGTATCAGCCGCTCGCAGCCCGGGCGACTGGACCAGAATGTCCACCATCGGCACTGATATCTGCGGCTCTTCCTCGCGCGGTATAGTCAACAGGGCGATCAGACCAACAGCCAGCGCTGCCAGAAGGACCAGAGGCGTTAGCGGTGAACGGATCGTGGCTCGGGTGATGGAGCCGGAAACATCGGCCTTCATGAGTTCTCCGCTCCCGGCAATGTGACCACATCGCCCGGTCTCAGTCCGGAGAGCACCTCAAAGACCCCATTGGAAACCAATGGCTCCGCCAGCACGACGGGGGCCTCAACGAAGCGATCACCCACCTTTACGCGCACAAAGTCTACTCCATAGCGCGTGGTGACGTATTCCTGTGGCAGAATGATCGCGCGGCGATCACCCACCGGGGCGAGCACATCGGCCCGTTCGCCCACCAGCGCATTCAATCCGCCATCCACAACTGCGTCCGCGACCACTGCACCGTCTCGCAGCGCTGGATAAATCTTCTCAATGCGTGCTGTGCGCACGTCATTGTCGCGCGCGGGCAGGCGTAACGAAACTTCTCCGCCTTCAGCCAGAAAGTTCAAATGCCGCTCCGGCAAGGACAATCGCACCAGCCCGTCGAGCGTCGCGAGGTTGGCAACGACCTGCCCCGGAGATACCACACTGCCTTCAACCACGAGTACATCTGTCACTCGTGAGTCAACTGGCGCGCGGACATACCCTTCCGCCCGACGGGCGATCAGACTGCGGCGTTCTTCTTCTGCGGAGGCTCGATTGGCCTTCACAACATCCAGAGCGGCCTTTTCCTGCTCGAACCGGGCTTTGGGATAAAATCCATCTGCTAACAGTTTGCTCGCGCGGGCGAGGTCTTCTTCCTGCTGTGTCATTTGCGCCGTCAATCCATCGACGCGAGATTGGAGTGCATTGATTTGCGGCGCTATCGTGTCGTCAGCCACGAAGGCGAGCACCTCACCAGCCTTGACCGTTTGGCCCTCATCGATGCTCAACTGTGTGATGACACCCTGAAGGCGAGACCGCGCCATAGCTGTATCACTCGCCTCAATACGCCCCACAACCGGACGAAAATCCGTGATGATGGACTCCTGAATGGTCAGTGTCTGCGCGGTGGCAGTCATGCTCAGCGCCAAGCCAACAATGAGACCACCGATATGTCGGGCGATCATCTCAATAGTCTCCCTTGTCAACGATCGCACCCGTCGACGGGTCCAGCCGAATGCAGGGCTGCCCTGCCGACGTCCAGGCCGCGATGCCTCCCGCCAGATGAGCCGCGTCTGCGCCTGTTTCCTTCATGAAAGTGTTGAGCGCCATTCTGGACCGTTTGCCAGATCCACACTGAAACACGATCCGCCTGCTTCCATCCGCAGGAATCGCTTTGGGTTCAAACGTGGATAAGGGGTGCAGCAATGCGCCATGAATGCGTTGGTTTGCGAATTCTGCAGGCTCGCGGACGTCGACCAATACGATCTTGCCAGCCTTGAGGTCTGCAAAGACACTTTGCGGTGTCAGGTCATATTTATCAGCCATGATTTTTTCCTCTGCCAAGCCACCGGTCGCATTCGCGCAGTCGGTCTTTGATTTAGCTCAATGCCATCGTGACCTATATAGGTAATATTGCGTATTTGCGAAAGTGCTAATATACAACATGTTTCCGGCAAGGAGGATTGGTTATGGCGAACATTGTAATTCTCGGCGCGGGCCTAGGCGGATTGATCGCCGCCTACGAAATCAAAAAGACCCTCGGGCGGGACCATCAGGTTTCGATCATCAGCGAAACGGACTACTACCAGTTCCAACCTTCCAATCCCTGGGTGATGGTAGGGTGGCGGGATCGCAAGGACATCACGGTCGACTTGGCAAAACCCCTCCGCAAGCGAAACGTCAACTTGATTGTCGGCAGGGCAGAGAAAGTTGATCCCGCGCACAAATGCGTGCGTATGCCGGATGGGTCGCAGGTAGAATACGACTATCTGGTCATAGCCACGGGTCCGGAACTCGCCTTCGATGATGTCGAAGGGCTCGGCCCGAACGGCCACACTCAATCGGTCTGCCACATCGACCATGCCGAAGCAGGAGCCTCGGCCTTTGAGGCGTTTTGCAAGAATCCGGGCCCAATCGTGATTGGAGCGGCACAAGGGGCTTCCTGTTTCGGGCCAGCCTATGAAACCGCGATGATCATTGAGACCGAACTGCGCAAACGCAAGATTCGCGATCAAGTGCCGATCACCTTTATTACCCCCGAACCCTATATCGGTCACCTCGGCCTCGATGGTGTGGGCGATACCAAAGGTCTGCTCGAAAGCGAGATGCGCAATCGCCATATCAAATGGATAACCAACGCCAGAGTTCTTGGCGCCGCAGCCGACATGGTACGTGTTGAGGAGTTGAACGAAGATGGCTCTGTCAAGCAAACGCATGAACTGCCGACCCGGTACACTATGCTCATGCCACCTTTCAGGGGGGTCGAAGCCGTGCGTGATGTCGAGGGCTTGGTGAACCCCAAGGGTTTCGTGATTACGGACGACTTCCAGCGTAATCCAGAATGGCCGGATATCTTTGGTATCGGCGTCTGCATCGCGATTCCGCCCATGGGGAAAACGCCCGTGCCAGTTGGCGTACCCAAAACAGGCTTCATGATCGAATCCATGGTGGAAGCAACCGCCCGCAACATCGCGCAGCTTATCGAAGGAACCCAGCCAACACACAAGGCGAGCTGGAATGCGATCTGTCTCGCTGACTTCGGCGATGGCGGCGTGGCGTTCGTTGCGCAGCCCCAGATCCCCCCTCGCAATGTTAACTGGTCGGCTTCCGGGGGATGGGTACACTTGGCCAAGGCGGGATTCGAAAAGTATTTCCTACACAAGCTGCGTACAGGCCAGTCTGAAACCTTCTATGAAAATGCAGCGTTGGGTCTACTGAAGACTCATAAATTGAAAGACCATTCCTGATGCCTGATCACCAGCATATTGTTTGCACCAAATGTGGCGCCGTAAATCGTGCGCCCATAGGGAGTAGCTTGGCGAGAGGCCATTGTGGATCGTGCAAGGGTGACCTTGCGAGCGATGCTCCCGTCGAGATCAACACGAAGATTCTCAACCGACTCATGTCCCGTGACGAAGGCAGTTTTCTCCTGGATGTATGGGCCCCTTGGTGTGGACCGTGTCGGATGATGGCGCCTTCATTTGCTGAGGCCGCAAAGCACTTTGATGGCAATCTTCGCTTCTTCAAACTCAACACGGAAGCCCATCCGGAAGGTGGAGCCGCATTGAATGTTCGCGGCATTCCTGCCCTCCTGTTGTTCCAAGACGGCAGCGTGATTGATCAGCGGTCTGGTGTAATGACTGCGCCCACAATCATCCAGTGGGTGAATAGCCTGAATATTCTGAAAACCAGCGCCTGACAGTATCTGACGAAAGGAAACAGATATGAATCTTGATCGTGCCGTACTCGCCTTTGCCGGATTGGTCGTTCTGATCAGCCTCGCATTGGGATACTGGGTATCCCCCTATTGGTTCCTGCTGACTGCTTTTGCGGGGCTTAACATGTTTCAGGCCGCCTTTACCGGTTTTTGTCCGGCCGCACTGGTCTTCAAGGCTATCGGCATACGGAGCGGCAACGCCTTCAAATAACGTCTGAGAGATTTGAGTTCGACCTTGGGTCAACAGCACATCACAAGGGCGACGTCCGCCGCCAGCTATCGCACTAAGCTTGATGGCTCATCGCTTGTCGCAAACTGAAGGCCAACATGGAAGCCGTCTGCCGAAGGATCTCGCCTTCATCAATCGACGGTTCGTCAAACACCATCTCGACCACCGCATACCCGATCTCAACACTCAGCCTCGCTGATGGCAGGATACGTCCATGATCAAGATCAGGTCGTGTTTTGATTATCCGTTCCGCCAACAATCGCGCAACATGTCGGTGAGACTCAACCCTGACACCCGCCAATACAGGCGTGGCATGCATGGACCGCATAATCCACGCGCCTGCTTTGGTCTGTCGAGTTACCCGTATTGTCTCGAAGAGTAGCATTTCGATTTCGGCCTCAAGATTGCTCAAGTCACCTGCGTCGAGGCTCCAATTCTCCATCAAAATATTCTGCTGAGCCATCAGTCGCTCGCCCAGTTCTTTCAGGACCGAATATTTGTTCGGGAAGTAGCGGTACAATGCCGGCGGCGTGAGTTCAGCTCGTCTACAGATCATGTTTGTCGAGAGCTTCTCGAACCCGACCTCCTCAATCAAGTCAGCCGCGGCGATCAAAATCTGCTCAAGCGTGTCTCGACTTCGCTGCTGGTTAGGCGCGGATCGTCTTGTGGTGTTGGGTTCGATTTTCGTTGTCATCACTCAAACGTACTTCATTGACAGTTCAAGGGCGGCTGCCTATCGATAGTCATCGCTACCATTTTGGGGAGGTTGGCGCAATGGGAGTATCCAGACGGAGAGTGGTTCAAGCTGGCCTTGGACTCACGGCAGTATCTGCCGTTCCAATAGTTCAACACGTAGCGTGGGGCACGAGAGACTATGTCCGCGAAGACTACGCTCCAGATCATCCTGAGCCACCTATTGGCGAAGAGAGTTGGAGGAACTGGTCAGGCGCGCAAACTGCTACGCCCAAACAGTTTCAGTCTCCAGCGTCAGCTGCCGAACTTTCGGAAATCATCCGAACTACGCCAGGACGCATCCGCCCAAGAGGCAGCGGCCATTCTTTTTCGGGGCTCGTACCCAGTGAAGGAGTTATTCTGGATGTTGGGCAGCTCGCCGGCTTGAAAGCCTATGACCCTGTAACTCAGCGCGCGACCTTTGGCGCTGGAACCGTTCTGTTCCAGGCAGCATCCCAATTGAATGAGATTGATCGGGCCTTTCCAAACCTTCCCGACATCGTCGACCAAACACTCGCGGGATCCTTCTCGACCGCCACCCACGGCACAGGCCAAACCCTGACCGCACTTCATGACTACATCCACTCCTTCAAACTGGTAACTGCTGACGGCAGTCTGTTGGACGTCACGGCCGATTCCAACCCCGATCTGTTTTCTGCGGGCAAAGTCTCTCTCGGTGCGCTGGGCGTGATCAGCGAGTACACGGTTGAGACCATCCCCTCCTTCAATCTGAGGCGTATCGTCAGTGCAGAACCCATAGATGCCGTACTCGATGACGCTTTTTCCCGTGCCAGCTCATATCGAAATTTCGAATTCTATTATCTTCCAGGTACGGGACTCGCTGCCAGTATCACTCACGATCTGCATCGCGGAGAGACGACCGGTCTGGAACCTTCCAACGATGACGATGAAATGTTGGAGGGCCTTAAACAGTTACGGAATGAATTCGGGTGGTGGCCCTGGCTCCGTAAACGCATTGCGCAATCTGCTCTTCCCAGCGGCACGATTGAAGATGTCAGTGATGCCTCCCTCCAGCTCCTGGCCACGACCCGCCCGATAAAGTTCAACGAAATGGAGTATCACCTCCCTTGGGACGATGGTCTCAAGGCCTTGAGGCAGATCATCAAAATGATGGATCAGCGAAAGCACGTCTTCTTTCCCATGGAGGTCCGGTTTACCGCTCCCGACGATGCCTGGCTTAGCCCGTTCCTTGGTGGCCCCCGAATATCCATCGCGATCCATGCGGCAGTCGACGAAGCCTATGATTATTTCTTCAGCGAGTTCGAACCAGTTTTCAAAATGTATGGCGGCCGCCCCCATTGGGGCAAACACCACAGCCTGCAACGCAAAGATTTGGAAGCTCTCTATCCGGACTTTACCAAGTTCGCAGACTTGCGCCGTTCGCTCGATCCGACTGGAAAATTCCTGAACCCCCATCTCGCCGATGTGTTTGGAGCTCCCTTCAATGCCTGAACTTAGCAGAAGGACACTCTTGATCGGAGGAACAGCTTTAGCAGGAGTAGCAACTCTCATGTCGAAACCCAGTGACAAGAGCGGACCAAGAGATCCTTATTTCTTGCAAATGCAAAAAGCTCTCACCGATGCAGGGATCGCAACACCGACCCTGGTGATCGATCGCGCACGGCTCAACGCCAATATTGATACGCTGAAACACCACCTGCCGCAGGGCATGGGATATCGTATTGTCGCCAAGTCCCTGCCATCGCTTCGATTGATTGACCATATTCGCAAGCGAACCGGCACGGATCGGTTGATGACATTCAATTTACCCATGCTGCTGGCACTGAGCACAGAAATGCCCGAAGCCAGCCAGTTGCTTGGCAAACCCCTGCCCATTCAGGCTGCGCGCCAATATTTTCACAAACTACCGCCCGAGCGCTCTGATGCGGCAGGCCGCGTCCAATGGCTCATAGATACTCCGAAGCGACTTGAGCAGTACCAGGATCTCGCAAAGGATGTTGGTCGCACCCTGAATATTAATCTGGAACTGGATGTGGGACTCCACAGGGGCGGCTTCGAACCAGGTTCCGGGTTGGGGAGCGTGTTGCACGAAATAGAACTGGATGCGAGTTTGGAATTTGCGGGTTTCATGGGTTACGAACCGCATATTCCCAGCCTGCCCACAAGCTTGGGCTGGCGCGACAAGGCGCTCGCAGGAGCTTGGCGTTCATACAGGGCGGCGCTTGATCAAGCCGCTGAGGTGTTTGGCAAGGAAGCCATAGAGCAAATCACCCGAAACGCAGCAGGCAGTCCGACCTATCGCTACTACGAGGACACTTCGATTGCGAATGAAGTCTCTGCAGGGTCGTGCCTGATGAAGCCAACGCATTTTGACACTGAATTGTTGGAGCCCCATACGCCCGCGAGCTTCATTGCAACACCGGTCATCAAATCTGTCGCCAAAACACGGATGCCCGGCCTCGAGTTCGCCGACAAAACCAAACGGGTGTGGGATCCAAACTACAGCAAGACCATATTCATTTATGGAGGCCACTGGCTCGCCGACCCGGTTGATCCGCCCGGCCTGGAATACAATTCGACGTTCGGACGCTCCTCCAACCAGGAAATGCTGAATGGTGGGCCGGAGCTGCAAATCGCGCCAGACGAGTTCGTATTTCTTCGTCCGCACCAGAGCGAAGCAGTCTTCCTGCAATTCGGGGATATCGCCGTTTACGAAGACGGAGAAATTGTGGACTCCTGGCCCGTCTTTGAGGCTTCAGCTTAGACTGTTTCATCAGTATCTTCAGCCTGGAGCGCGAGACTGCTCCACAACGCCTCGTCCGCTTCAGCCAGACCGTTGCGGGGTATCATGGCAACTTCCAGAGATCGGGTACGCAGGGCAACCTGGATCACGCCGCGTCTGTCGAGATCTTTGAAGCGGGTCGGGACACGCCGGACATAGTGACACCAACCGCTGCGATCCTTCAGAAATCTTGATCCAAGTGAGAAATGCTTCATCGCCCTTTGTTGTGCAACAAGTTTGCATTTTGTGGGGTAAATTGTAGTGCACGATCAGCGAAAAGGCCTGGAGCGCCTGAGCTTTCCCAAGTATTTTCAATGATTTCAAAGGAGGTGTCAGGCGTCACCCTGAAAGAAATGGCGCGAGTGACGGGGCTCGAGATTATTCACAATACATAATGATTTCAATGCATTACAGGCTTTGCATTTCAAATTTGTATCACAATATGGTTCCATTTTGTATCACAATTTGTCTCATTTTCGGCAGGTTCGATTTAAGGTCGTGCCTCCTCAAGATCGTTATGCTCAAAGGCGCTCGCCATTCTGTCAATCTGTACCTTCGATTGACCGAGTGTCTGCGCAACAATTCGCCATTCCGCAACCGCCTTTCCAACATCTGCGATAATCTCAGAAGCCCGTTTGCTTGAAAGCCCGAACAGCGTGGCCTGGTCGCGCGCGAGTTCGATAGAACACGTGCCCTCATCAATACTGATATTTGTTGTCAGGATGCGAGCCTTGAGATCTGTCGGGGTTGGGTTCAGATCATAGGCCGGAGATATCACCCACCCCTCCTTCCCTGCCCAAAGGAATCCGTGATTGCGCAAATGGTCGTCGACGTTTGAGATCAGAATGTTGAACACCATCCGCCTGAAGAGTTCAGCCGCATCCTCCCCAGCGCGCGCGCCGTGGCGTGCAAGTTCATCGACGATCTCAGGATAGCTGCCGCGATCTCCATCTTTAAGCTGTAATAGGGACATTGCTGACAAGAAAGGCGTTCGGATTTCATCGCTCCGATCAAACCGCCAAGAAATCAGAACAGGCCTACCGCCAACCTGCTGCAACTTGTGACGCGGCACGCGCATTCCAGCACGGTCGGCTAATATGAGTGCAATGTGCTCCCAGGTCTCGAGACTGTATTCGTCGGACTCCTTCGGAAATTTCGCAATGGCGAGATGACCATGCGCATCAATCACCGAAGCTTTGGGCCGGGCGCCGCCCAAGGACGACCCGGGGGCAAAAATCAAGGCGAGGTCTTCATCGGTTTCCTCGTCCCGGTCGATGCGCTGCGCGCTCTCGAGCAATCGCCCGAGTTGGATAAATCCTGGAACACCCTCACCAATCGGCTTTTGAAACGCGTCATCCTCCGGCCGCTTAAAACGCAAAGCTCCAAGTCGCGAGAAGTCTGTTACACCCAGAAGGAAATCTGCTTCCTGTAGCGTTCTTGGCGAACGGCCCTCCTTAACGGCTTGCCTGCGTTCAGACCGCTGCATGAGACGGCGCCCCCAAGTGTCTGGAGACGAGTCACCGATCGATCCAAAAATCTCTTTCGCCCCGCCCGGATGGAAAATGCCCTGACCAAGGGAAAGACTTGGCTCTAATGCAAATGCCACCCCATGGCTAAGCCAGTCGGGATGATATTCAAAGGTGACCGACTCGCGTCCCCTGGCCGCCTGTCTGAACAGTGTGCCGACCCTGAAGGTCTCACCCTCAAGAGAGATATGGATTTCAATTTCGCTCATGATTTTCAGCTTCTAATGCGCTTGGGCAGCTTGGCTGACGCCAGCGTCATGCCGAGTTCATCATTCGATGGATCAGCCAGCTCTCCCAATCCTTCCAACAGACCAAGGGCGTGCAACACGGAGGCATAGATGCCGATGCTGACGCCAAAATCACCGTCCTCGACGCGCTGCAAAGTCTTGCGGGATGTGAAGGCTCGATCAGCCACGACTTCCATCGACAAACCACGGCGTTTTCGTGCATCCTGAATGTCCTGACCCAGTTTTCGCAGGGTCCGGCGGACTGCATTAGGCGGTGTCGTTGGTGTTGGCATAATGTAACCTTCAGTTCTCAATAAGCCCCATAATGGGTCACGAAGGTTACAATTTCAAGAATAATCACCTTATTCAGGGGACAAATCGCTGAAACGGCTGATCCGCTCAGATAGAAGGTTGGATCCGCAAACCTTCTGGCCAACCTGTTCAATAAAGAAGTCAAAGCGCCTCAACCCGAGCGCATGCGCGGCCTCGCGTTCGCTTTCTGGCAGCGGATCGGTCCGTGTCAGCCAGTAGAAGACAAACTGGCCAATGGCTTCCAGTGCGATTTCGACATCCCGTTCGATCTCGCCCTGGCGCAGGTCGAACTTGTCCATGCGCTTCAGGATGCGCTCTTCCATACCCTGCCGGATTTCGGGATTGAAATACTCACGCAAGGCTTGCTCGATGATGGCCGACTTGGTGGCTCCGGGACGACGCGTCATCTCATCGAGCTTCGCGTAGACATCGCCAGAGAGGCGCAAATTGATACGTGGCTTAGGCATGGCGCTAGAAGTCCGGAAGCGTGTCAGGGTTAGTAAGATCAAGCGTTGCGGCCCGGCGTATCGTTTCAAGGTGTTGGGCCTCAGCCACATCAAGCGTCTCGTCCTCGGCGATGAGGACGTCCGGCTCAGGCACAGGCGGGGTTGTCTCCGGCTGAGCGGCAAGCTCTGGTGCGATCTCCAGACTGCCCGCGCCTGAGCTCCCCGACCCGTCCGGTTTCTCCGGATCGGTATCAGCGCCGATCGCAAGACCTGACCAATCGTCTGGGCGTTTGCTGGCCGAGACCGCCACCGAAGAAGGCGGGAGCACGCGCTGCGTGAAATTCCGGTCCTTGTAGTATCGCAGCTTCGTCGCGCGCACAGGCGGCGCGCCGGAGACCATAACGATCTCATCGCTGGCAGGAAGTTGCATGACTTCTCCGGGTGTCAGAAGCGGTCGCTGGGTTTCCTGCCTGGACACCATCATGTGCGATAGCCAAGGCGCGAGCCGGTGACCGGTATAGTTCTTCTGCGCGCGAAGTTCGGTCTTCGCGCCAAGAGCGTCAGATATCCGTTTGGCGGTTCGTTCGTCATTGGTGGCAAAGGCGACCCGCACATGACAATTGTCGAGGATTGAATGGTTTGGGCCGTAGGCTTTCTCAATTTGATTGAGCGACTGAGCGATCAGAAAGGCGCGCACGCCATATCCTGCCATGAAGGCCAGCGCTGTCTCGAAGAAGTCCAGCCGCCCCAGTGCCGGGAACTCGTCCAGCATCATCAAGAGCTTGCGCCGACCTGGCTTTGGCAATTCTTCGGTCAGCCTACGCCCGATCTGATTCAGGATAAGCCGCATCAGAGGCTTCGTGCGCGACATATCGGAGGGCGGACAGGCGAGATAGAGCGAGACTGGCTTATCATCATCGGTGAGATCTGCGAGCCGCCAGTCGCTAGCAGATGTGATATCCGCAATCACGGGGTCACGGTAAAGCGACAGAAAGCTCAGCGCGGTTGAGAGAACACCCGAGCGTTCATTTTCCGACTTGTTGAGAAGTTCGCGGGCGGCCTGCGCGACCACGGGATGGACCTGATCGCCACCTAGATGCTGCGTGCGCATCATTCGCGTGAGCGTGGCTGTAAAGCTGCGCGAAGGATCAGACAGAAACTGCCCACAACCGGCGAGCGTCTTTTCATCTTCCGCATAAAGCACATGCAGCATGACACCGACGAGCAAAGCATGCGCGGTCTTCTCCCAATGATTGCGCCGCTCCAGCGAGCCTTCAGGATCGACCAGTATGTCCGCGATATTCTGGACGTCGCGAACCTCCTGAAGCCCGCGTCGGACTTCAAGCAGCGGATTGTATTTCGGAGAACGCGTATCGGTCGGATCAAACCGAAGGCAGGTCGAAAAGCGTGACCGCCAGCCCGATGTCAGGTCCCAGTTCTCACCCTTAATGTCATGGATGACAGCACTTCCGGTCCAAGAGAGGAGCGTTGGCACCACGAGACCGACGCCCTTGCCCGAACGGGTGGGCGCAAAGGCCATAACGTGTTCAGGTCCGTTATGGCGCAGATAGTCCGAGTTCCATTTTCCGAGGAAGACGCCGTCCCTATCCATAAGCCCGTGGCGTTTCAAATCTGAGGCCTTCGCCCAGCGCGCTGAGCCATAGGTGGTGACATTGGCAGCATCCTGGCTTCGAACAACCGAACCAATGACTGCTGCAAATATGCCGAGCAGCCCACCACTGGAAGCGATCAATCCCGCCCGCGCAAAAACATCCGGTGCGTAAGCCTCATAGGCATACCACCACTGGAATAGCCGCCAGGGTTTGTAAACCGCGATCTCACTGACAAAGAACCACGGCCGTCCGAGCGCAGGCTGATAGCCGAACATATGCGCTGTCCATTGGGTTGCGCCCCAAATGGTTAGAACGATCAATAAAAAGACAATCAGGACCTGTCCAAGCAGGATTTTTCCAGGGCGCATATCTAACTCCTCGCGTAACAGCAACACGGGGAACATGCTGGCCCAAGTATATTTGACCGCCTAGTTTGCGGCGAGGCTATTGCAGGCAGACATATGCAAGTCTGTCCAACTCAACTCGAGATCGTTATCTCGACAATACCTTGGCCCGGCCAACACCAATCGTCCATGAGACCCCTTTCGCTGTCCGCCGTGCAATCATCTCGCGCCCACGGTGTCGTTCTATTTCTGGACGCCAAGGCACAAGCGCGAACGCTTTCGCATTACCGATAAGGGCAAGTCGGCGATTGCCCAGATCAACCGCGCCTTCAAAGCGCCCGTCGAACGTTTCCCCTGTTCCAAGGTGAACAGCCTGCCGACCTGTCTGGGACGCAAGGCGCACCTCTGCCCGCTTTTTCTCAAGCTTTGCAAGCTCAGCTCGCGCAGCTGACGTAAGATCCACCTCGTCGCCGCGTAGGAGCCCCTGTTCGCGCAGCCATTTCAGGCGTGCCTGCTTTGCAGCTTCTACCCTTCCGCCGACGATCTCACCACCATGCTCGTCCAGCCAGGTCAATCCATGTCTCTCGATTTGGTCGTTCAACGCGATCCAGGAGCGCACCTGAACATGGACGCCAGATCGCGACTGCTCAAATATTGCCGCCTTGCGCAGATAGTCTTCCGGTATTTGCCAAGTACCATCGCCAATGCGTTCGGCGAGCCCCGCTCGTCTAAGGGCTTCCAATCTCCGGAGATGAGCCGTTCGATAGGCCGTCGTTGAAGATGGGTCTGCTTCGCGATGCAGGTCGGCTGAATAATAGCCACCGGTCTGCTCTGCGATTTGAGCAATCGTCCGATCAGAAGTGCGAATCTGCGCCGTGCGAGATCCCACTTCAACAATCGCGCTTTCTGGGGGTGTCGTCCCGGGCTCCATTGCGCCAGCGTTCACAAGCCAACGCCTACCCTCAAAGTCTTCTATTACAAGGGACCGCGTTCCCTTGAGTTCATCATCCGGCAGCCCCGTCATGACCGTGCCCATTAGTTTGCCTTTCGACGCCCTGGCAGGGTCGAACTTTTGCAGTCTCTCATGACCATCCTGGCGGCCAAATTTTGCCGCCAGCGTCGCGATCACATCGTTGCGACGTCCGAGTTCTGAAAGCTGTTCGTTCCAGCCCTCGCTCATCTGCCAGCGTCCGCTCTCTATCTTATGGGCAAGACCCAACTCTTCGAGATGTGCGAGGCGTTGTCGTCTCAGCGAGCGGTCAAACCGATCCGCTGGTGTCGTTACATCCCTGCCGAAACGGATTTCACCGCTCGACATGTCCTTCAGCAAAGACCGATCAATATCTGTGAATCGGTCACGATGAACTTCGGCATGGCGAGCGCGCGCAATTTCGATATCCCGCCTTGGACCCAGTGTCTCAGTGACGATCTGTGCAGCTCGGCGGCGCATGCCGGATTTTACATATTCCGGTGCAATGACGAGATCAGCCCCGCGCTGATCCGAACCGCGCACAATGATATGGGTGTGGGGATGACCAGTATTATGGTGATCGACCGCGACCCAGTCGAGACGGGTGCCAAGATCATGTTCCATGCGATCCATAAGAGCCCGCGTGGTCTCTCTCAGGTCGCCGAGGGCCTGACCGTCTTCAGGGGAAACAATGATACGGAACTGGTGGCGATCATGTTCGCTCCGTTCCAAGAACCCTTTCGGTTCAGGTGTCTCGCCCTCTCTGGTATAGAGGTCTCCGCCTTGCCCGCCGCGTTCAACACCGTCGCGTTGGATATAGTGTAAGTGGGCGCGGAACGTTCCGATCCCGCCGCCTCTCCCGGCCCGCGCAATATGTGTCTTCACGCTCACGCGCCGCGCCCGAAACGTTTGCCATCTTCGCGATGCGAAATCGAGCTGTCTCGCAGCTGCCGCACCACGTCCGTTTTGACGCCCTGTGAAACCGGACTTTCCGCGCCCTCTGCTTAGTCGCCTTGCCGCCGCTCGGACTTGCTTTGAAAGCCGTTTGCTTCCTGCCGCCCCGCGATCCCGGATCCGGCCCAGCCGGGGGGAAAAATCATCATCCATTGCAAAAACGATGGCGAAAGTGCTTGGCGCCATCCCAACCGCCCGTGTTTACAGGCGATTGCACGATTTCACGGGCGCCTCGACTTGGTGCAACAGGCGCCGAAAAAACGATGTGCAGACAATGACTTGGACGCTGCATGGCGCCAAGTGTTTTATCTTGCCCTACCGGGTCCGCTTTCCACCGCCCTGCATCCGCTTGCATTGCTTTGGCTGCGCTTGAGAGCATCATCGGTCAGATCCTTCTAGGAGAAGGGTCGCTACGCCGTCTAAATCGCTTGTTTTGGTCACACCGAAATATCGCCCATCTAGCGATCTTGAGTGCGGATTGAGCAAGAAAACTTCGCTATCTTTTAGCGTGTGGCAGCCCTGCCAGATAGGCAGGGATCGGTCTAAAGTATCCTGCGCTAGTGCCTCGGCCACAAGCGTTCCGTTAATCGAGATCTGTGTCCCGTGACGGCAGATTTCGTCACCCACCACACCAGAAACCTGCTTGATCATTGGCCAGTCCCGGCCAACAAAGCCATAGGCTTGTGCCCACTGCGCAGCATCACTTCTGGCTGAGACGACGACCCATCTGCCGGGGGTGAATGGGGCGTCGCTCAGCCAGTAAATCCCGACTGGCGCACTTGCAGTTCGGTTCCAGATCAGCCTCTCCTGCGGTTTCCAGACGAAGACTGAAAGACACGCCAGGGACACCGCGCCGCCAATCAATAACCAGCCTCGCTTCATGATTTTGGACGGACGCGGTTCGATGTTGAAGAGTAGGCATGGCGCTGTGACCAACGGATCAAGCTCGCCCGCGTATAGAAAACACGCACGCCATGTTTGCGGTAAATCGGTCCGCGTCCAACACAGCGATAATGGTCGAGCGTTGATCTGGTCACGCGCAAAAAAGTAGCAGCTTCCTCTGTCGTCAGGAGCGTGTGCTCATCCTCATCTGAAGGTGGTTTCATGGATGTATCAGTCATGGTTATCTCCTTTGTTTTGAGCGTGTTGCTCGCTGCAAAGGAAAGCGCCCAACTGCACAGGATCAAAGGGAGAAAATGAAACCTCTTCATTTTCTCCCTATAGATTAACCATTGGTTTTAAACGCAAAAACCGCCCCGAAGATCATCTCCGGAGCGGCTGATTTTTCGATGGGTGTGCCCCTAGTCCCGCGGGTTCCAGAGGATCACGTGGCGGCCTTTCTTGCCTTTCACGGGGGCGAGGTTCGCGTAAATCTTGCGCGGTCCGATTTGTGGGTCTGCAAGCGTGATCGAGACATATTCACGTCCTGAAGCTTTGGCTTTGCGCATCCAGCCGCCGCCGATTTCCGTCGAAGTTTCGCCGGCATAGATGCGATAGTCCGGTTGTCCGTCCTCTGCTTTCTCACCGTTCTTTTCGATACGGATGGCAGCCGAGAGGTTCATCATTGCGAGGGCGCCTTCGAAGCCTGTTTTGGTTTCGCTGACATATCCGAGTGCATTGGCCATGGTGTTCTCCTTTTCGTTTCCTTGGCTGTCTTGGAGGACCTCTTGTCCCCGTCGACGCCGGACCGTCAGGACGGGGCCGGACGGCCTCGAACCGCTTGCGGGCGCAACGCAGTGAAGCACCGGTTAGGCAAGAAAACTTGTTTCGCGAGGAGCCGCAAAGCGGCGGGGAAGTTTTCTTGAATGGCCGGTTTCAAGGCAGGCTGGCCGCGTCCAGGTCATACGGCAAGAGACGGGAACAGGAGGTCTTCCTCTGACAAGGAGACATCAGAAAAGGACTGCCACTGGCGGAGCATACGGACACAAAGCAGACCTAAAGACGGGCGATTTTTCACGCCGTTCTCCCTAGAACCTAACCTGCCAACCAACCACTCAAGAAAGCGAAAGCCGCCCGATGACCAGCACCGAACGACCTCCATTTTCCGCACTGACGGGAGACTAAATCGTCAGGCGGCGTTCAGTTGTTCAAAGTTCTCTACATCGGAATCACATACTGTCTGGCTCGCTTCAAACAGGCCCTTGATCCGTTCCCACGCATCAACAGGCGCACAGGCTGCGCCCTCGACAAGGCGCGTCGGTGGCACCTGCATCCAGCTGGGTCGCCAGTCGGGATTAGGCTCACACCCCTCCCCAATAATCCGGTTTCCGATAATCATCTTCTGGGCTTTTGCGGTGTCGGTGGCGCAGCTTTCCGCCAGCGACGTCGTCCCAATATCCGCAACCATCGCATTGATCGCCCGCTTATCACGCAGAAGGTCGAAGAAGGCAGGTTCTGGCTTCCAATATCTGGCCATATCCGTCTCGCAGACATGGGCTACTGCCTCAACAATCGCCCCGCCTGCTTCCAAAGTGTCAGCCATAGTAAAGGCGAGCACTTGCATCACCTCGTCATCTGACATGGCGAGCAAGGCCGCAAAGACTTCGCACAAGCGATAGGCATCACCATTACGGCGGGCACTACCATTGACGTTCAAGGCAGAGAATAATTCACTCACCTGCTCGCGGGCTATGTCCGTTTCAGCGGTCGCCTTCGCCCCTTCAACACTGGCTAGCGTGTCCTCTTTGCGGCTGCGGGCCTCGTGCGGTCGCACGTCCCAGAGGGCAGAACCTGTCATCGCATGGGCCACCATCAGGCGCAGCGCGATGGCTGGCTGTTTCAGCAGACTGGAACGGGCCGCGCCATGGCGGTGCAGGCCGATATAATCCGCCATCGGACCGGACATTTCTGGTTTGATTTGAGTAGGTTCTGTATCGCTCTCACCATTGGCTGCGCGGTCGAGTCTTCTGGCTTCGGCTTGGCTGACATAGCCTTCATGACAGGTCACAGTCCCGTCATGACGAATTTCAATATAGACCTTGCCGCCATCCTCTTTTGAGCGCTGGGCGTGGTCCCATTTGTAAAAATACTGCCCGCGTTCAAGGCAGGACACATCGCGCCAGCCATCAGCGAGATAGGCCTCCACCCTTGCAGCAATGGCTTTGGATTGCGCCTGCCAGAACTGGTCTGCATCAGCGAACACGCCATGCTCACCGAACAGGTCAGCGGTGATTTGCCCCTCATAATCTGACAGATCGAACAGGGCCTTATCAGTCGTAATCGTCGTGCCACCCGTCACCCATGCTTTGCAATTTCGGCCCATTGGGGCGCGCTCTTCCTCGCTCTCGAACAGACGCAACCATTCAGCCTGTTGCGCCTCACTCGAGAGTGTTAGGGCGCGTATGGTCTCGCGGTCTATCTCCTCTTCCGCGTAAAGTTTACAGATTGGAGCGCTAAGCGAAGCGAGCGCGAGAACCCGCCGCACCAGCAATTCTGTCACACCAAAATAGGCGGCAATATCATCCACAGCGCGGCCTTCCTCGTGCAGGCGTTTGAAAGCGGTATATTGCTCCATCTCGGTCGCGGGCAGTCTGCCCACATTCTCAATGACAGAAGCTTCAATCGCACTGGCCGCGTCCTTTTCTGACATGATGGCGCAAGGCACTAAGGGCGTCTCGCCTGTCTCTTTGGCAATGGCTTGCAAAGCAAAGAAGCGGCGGCGTCCGGCAATGACGCCATAATGCTTGCCCTCACGGCGCACCAGCAAAGTCTGGCGAATGCCGCCTGCTTTTATGGACGGTAGAATGTCGGACACGTCCGGCTTTTTGCGTCCGTGCCGCATGTTTAACTTGCTGATGCGAAGCTCATTGAGTGGAATGTGTTTAAGGGTGGGTTGTGCCATGTCGGTCTCCTGTTCTGGCGGGTAGAGGGAGAGGCCCAGCTTCCAAGCCGGGTCTCTCCAGTTGATTTTGGTGAAGGGAAAGCCATCTGCGTCGCGCGACGGATGGGGGTCGGTTTCGCCCCAATCATAGTCGCGGATGGAAATGATCGGGGCGCGGCCCTCGACCCAAATCTCTGCCACTTGCTGCTGGCAAATGACCAAGGTCATGCGCGGGCGCGGTCCAAGCTGGTCGAAGATACAGCTCATGGGAAAGTCCCATCGCCAAGGGTTGCGGCGCGGCCTGCAAGCCTTGAGAGCACTGCGCGGCCTGCGTCCAGAGCTTCGGGCAAAAGCTCGTTGGCGACATCGGTCAGATAGGCATTATCGCTATCGGGATAGTTGGCCTCAATGCCCCAAAGGCTCGCGGCATGGTTCTCAAGTTCAACGCCCTCAAGCGCGACGGATAGAACAATCCCGCAATAGAACCATTCATCCTTACGCCATGCTTCCATGACCGCTTCGGCCTTGGCCTGCGCCTGCGCAAACCGCTCGCGCCAGTGATTACCGGCCCCAATGAATCCCGGCGCGTCCTTGTAGAGCGAAGGCCAGAATCCATCCTGCCTCTCGTCGGGCGCGTCGGGGCAATCATCGCGCACAATCCGCGCAATGATCTCTAAGCCTGCGACCTCGCAAGAGATGCTATCACCCTCACACACGAAGGATTGGAAGCGTTCCGTGAAGGCCATGACTATCGGCTCCAGAACACGTGGACTTCATCGAAGCCCGTCTGGAACACCATGATCTCGCCATTTAGGGCCATGTCGCGGGCAAGCGCCTGCCAATCGATATAGTATTGCAAGCTGTCTGGAATCTCGGTGCCGATGTCATCGTGCAGGCTCTCGGCAAAATCCGCCGCGCTTTTATATTCGCCAGCATAATCGTCAAAGGCTGCGCGCGCTTGGTCGAGATCACAGGCAAAGCACTCGTAGAGTTTCGCGCCGAGCTCACCATGCTCTTCAAGGAAAGCGGCAAGCTCGCACACCGTGTCAAAGCCCGCATATTCAGAAATATTGCAGCCGTAGAAATTGTCATAATCGTGGATCGCCCATTCTTCAGCGTCCGGCTCCGGCGATGCGGCAAGCATAGCGTTCACCTGCTCCCACACTTTGTGCGGGTCGGTGGCGTCAATCCAGCGCCCATGCAGGCGGCCATTATTGTAAGCGGCTAGGCAAGCCACATAGATACGGGGCGTGTCCAAAGTCGTGGAAGCTAGGGTTGCTACAAGGGGTGCAATGCTCGCGTGTTGGTCAGTCATGTCAGTCTCCTTCCGCCGCTCGCATTCTTTCCCCGGCTGGCGGGGGTGGGCGGCGAAAAGGTGCTCAGCCAGAGCGCATAAGGGCGCTGCGCAAGGGGCTGCTGAAGGTAGGACACCTAAAGACGTTCAAAGATGAAAAAGACCCGCCCCCTTGCGCGGCGACCGCGCTCTGGCAGACGCACCGTCCGCCCAGACCCGTCTGCTGGGAGAGATATTGAGGCGGAAGGACGCAACAGACGGACGATCGCCGCATTGGGATGCGACCAAATTGGCAAGGAAGCGATTTCGCGCTTGCCATATACGGACGAAGCCGAAAAGAGTGATGGGGAATATCACTTTTAATCAGGACGGGCAGATGAGCAACAAGGATCAGATTGACTATTGGAACGGTCCAGGCGGCGAGAAATGGGTCACTCATGCGGACAGGCTCGATGGGCTATTAGCGCCATTTGCCGAGGCGGTGCTTGATCAGGCGCAATTGCAATCTGGGGAAAGTGTGCTCGACATTGGATGCGGGGCGGGCGCCCTCTCGCTGAAGGCGGCAGGCCAAGTTGGTGAAATGCGCGGGGTGCGCGGCGTCGATGTTTCACGCCCGCTCGTCGGTCTCGCATCGCAAAGAGCTGCCTTATCGGGAGCGCCGGCAAAGTTTGAGGTCGCCGATGCAAGCGCGTATCGCGCCCCGGATCCGATCGACGCTGTAATTTCCCGGTTCGGTGTCATGTTTTTCGAAGATCCGGTCTCCGCTTTCGCGAATATTCGGATCAGTGTGCGGCCGGAGGGTCGGATCGTCTTTGCCTGCTGGCAGTCATTGGCGCTTAACGACTGGGCGAGCGCGCCGCTCGAAGCTGCTATACCCCTGCTACCTGCGCCGCCAACACCGCCGCCTGCAGGCGCGCCGGGCCCGTTTGCATTCGCTGATCGCGACTATGTCTCGTCCATATTGCGTGATGCTGGATGGCGCGGGATCGCGGTTACACCATGGCAAGACAATTTGCGCTTACCTGGAAATTCGATCGCTGAGGTGGCGGGGTTCATGATGGAACTCGGCCCCGTCGCTCGCCTCGTCAAAGAGGCGGGCGTCGACCTCGCCAAGGTTGAGATGGCTTTGCAGACCTCACTCGAGCTTCATCTGCAAAAGGACGGGCATGTTTACATGCCCGCGGCAGCCTGGATCGTTTCTGCGACCGCCTCCTAAAGCGAAATGGCCTCTATCGCGAGAGCCGGCCGAGGGCTTCGCGATTCAGAACTTTCAAAACGCCGCGATGCAGCTCAACCCATGACTGCTTTTCCCAATCCTTGAGCTTGCGACTGACGACTTCCCGCGCGGTCCCCAACTCGTCAGCAATGGACTTGTGAGAGAGTGAGATCATGTCTGAATGATCAGCGCGGATCAAAAGAAACTCGGCCAGCTCCGCGCTCAAGTCTCTGGATGTGAGACGATCGACTAGCGCCGTCATTTCCGCAATCCGGCCGGCATAATCTGAGAGAAGGAAGCGCATCATGTCGGGAGAGGCTTGCAAGGCTTCTCGAAAGGCCGAGGACGGAATCGTGATCAGTTCCAGGTCGGTCTCAGCAACGCCTTCGGCATAATAAGGGCTCTCTGACAACAGACAGGAGGTTGTCAGGGCGCATGACTGTCCCGGCAGAAGCCGAAACAGCGTCATGTCCCGCCCGGTTTTGGTCGAGAGCTGCACACGGGCCTCACCCGATGCGACGATAACAAAATTCTCGCAAACATCTCCCGACGCGAACAGCTTTGCGCCGACAGGCGCTGCAGACACCGTCGCAGCGGATGCAAGAGCCTGGATAGCTTTCGTGTTTGAGCTCATCGAAAAGAGCTTTGAAAGATGTTCAATCACCAGGCTCATAAAGCCCAGCCAATGGCTGTTCTTGCATCAAGGACAAGCGAGGTTGCCATAATGGCACTCGCAGCTAAGAACCAGACGCGATAAATCAAACCTGAACGACCCTCAAAATCAGAGATCCGCCGTGTCGCCGCGCTCGGCCTCCAGATCATCCATAAAACGGGCGTCCAGAAAATCAGATGTACGCTCGTGCCGATCATTGTTCGGCTAAACGCGGGAAAAAACGCCTTGATCAGGATTAGGCCAAGAATGTTCACGAGCGTAGCGGCGAGGATCCAGCGCGCGCCAGCTTTCCACGGCGCAAAGATTACGCTGCTCAGGAATGCAATGGACATGACCGCCATCCAAATGCGAACGCCTTGAGAATAAGTCGCTGCATCGGCCTGGTTTGCGGCCATTGCTTCCCTTATCAGATCAAGCATCGACGCTTAGTCCATGCTGCAGGTTCGCAGCCCGAAGATGCGGTAGAGCGGGCAAAACTTGATCATGCTTGTGCCGACCATAATGGCGCCGACAGCAACGAGCGCGATCCGCTCCCAGCCCCAACCGCCAGACGCTGCGATAGGTCCTACAAAGACCAGCGCGATGGCGGCGATGCCAATCAACAGGCGCAAAATACGATCAATAGTTCCAACATTGGCTGACATGATTATCTCCTCAAAAGTGATGTCGTGTCCTCGCCTAGCATCCCATTGGCGCCAGGGAGTGTGACTCGGTCACACAAGTAATGGCTTATGCCGCTGTGCGTTCTTTCGAGATTTGGTTGAACAGCTCAAAAAGGCCCATGCCTGCGGCCATGGACGCCATGAAGATGAAGATTGGCGGGCCGCCAAAGCTCAAGGCTGATATTGCAGGCCCTGGGCAGAGGCCCACGAGCCCCCATCCCGCACCAAAAAGTATGGCTCCAGTGGCGAGACGGGCATCGATTGACCGATTGCCCGGCACTTGGAACTGCGTCGCAAAGAGGGGCCGTTCGGCGCGCCAGACGATGCGATAACCGATGGCGGTGACCAGCAATGCCGCGCCCATGACAAATGCAAGCGAGGGATCCCAGTTTCCAAGAATATCCAGAAATGCGAGCACTTTGGCAGGGTTGACCATTTCCGAAAAAGTCAGTCCGAGGCCAAAGACCAAGCCAGCGATCAATGCAGATAGATTGCGGCCCATATCAGCCTCCCAATACGATTTTTGCGACGGCAACCGTGATCATGCCAGCAGCCATGAACAGACCGACAGACGCCATTGAGCGGGGTGATAGGCGTGCCAGGCCGCAAACACCGTGACCGCTTGTGCAGCCCGAGCCAAGGCGGGTCCCGAAGCCGACCAAAAGGCCGCCAGCTATGATCAGGCTCCAATTGTCCGTGATCTCAAATTTAGGCTGACTGCCCTGCACAAGTGTCCATAAAATCGGCGCCGCAATCAGACCAACGACAAACAGGACGCGCCAGAATTTATCGCCGCGTTCAGCAAAGACCGAGCCCGAAAAGACGCCGCTGATCCCTGCGATCCGGCCATTCAGCGCCATCAGCATGACGGCTGAGAGCCCGATCAGGGCTCCACCGATTGATGCGCTTATGGGGGTGAAGTTCTCCATGGGTCATACCTTTGTTAATTGATTTACAATCTTGTATTGACATATCTGTAAACTGTATTTTATTAACAGGCAAGCCAGAGATGTTCATCATGACCGAAACCGACACCGCACAGTCCTCACAGCCGCTCACCGCGCGCATTGACGATGTCGCACCAGACTTTACGGCGCGCACCACGCAAGGCGAAGTCAGCCTGTCTGACTATCGCGGACGGTGGCTGCTCTTCTTCTCGCATCCCGCGGATTTCACCCCGGTCTGCACGTCCGAGTTCGTCGCACTGCAAAAGGCGAAACCGCAATTCGATGAGCTAAACTGCGACTTGCTTGGCCTATCCATTGATAGTCTCTACGCCCACATCGCGTGGGTGAAAGATATCGAGGCACGGTTCGGCACGAAGATTACGTTTCCGATTATCGAAGACATTTCCATGGCCGTCAGCCGTATCTACGGCATGATCCATGAAGGCTCAGCGACAACGGCGGCGGTCCGCTCGGTCTTCTTCATCGATCCGGAGGGGTATGTCCGGGCGTTGATCCATTACCCGATGAATGTGGGACGCTCGGTTGAAGAGCTCCTGCGAGTCCTGAACGCCTTGCAGACCTCCGACGCCTGTCATCTTGCAACACCTGAGGGCTGGAAGCCGGGCGATGAGGCGGTCTTGCCGCCGCCGCTCGATCAAGCCGAAGCGGACAAACGGTCGGCCATGAATGGCGGCGCTTGGTATCTCACCCATGCCGAGGCGAACCAATGACCCCAATATCAAAAGATCTTGCACCCCTGGCAAACGAAGCGACTGAGCTTCTGAAAGCGCTCGCCCATCCTGAGCGTCTCATCATTTGCTGTCAGTTACGCGATACGGAAATGTCGGTCGGCGATATTGAAACGACCCTTGGCATTAAACAGCCGCGCCTATCGAGAGAGCTCTCAAAACTGCGCGACACCGGGCTCGTCACGACACGTAAAGAATCGAAGCTGGTCTTTTACACATTGAGCGACACGCCGCGTGTTCGGAGCATGATCGACGCGATCTGCGCCGTCATGCTTGGTAAAACAGCAATAAATTCGGCGGGTTCGACCGCCTCCCCCAAACCAAAACCCAATCGTCCCGGAGGTTATGGCGTGTTCGCCCGTACCGGGACTTAATCACTACTATGGAGCCAGAGATGCATTATCCAGAAGTCACCGGGTTCTTCGACGAAGCCACCTTCACAATCAGCTATGTGGTCACCGACCCTGAAACGAAAAAGTGCGCAGTCATCGACTCGCTGCTAGACTTTGACCAGGCTTCAGGGCGGACAAAAACGACGTCTGCTGACAGATTGATTGCCTTTGTCAAAGACCAGGGCCTGACATGTGAGTGGATTATTGACACCCATGTTCATGCCGACCACCTCACTGCAGCGCCGTACATTCGAGATCAGCTCGGCGGCAAGACAGCGATTGGTAACAAAATCCCGGTGGTACAGCGCATCTTCGGTGAAATCTTCAATGAGGGCCAGAGCTTCCACACAGATGGCAGCCAGTTCGACCACCTCTTCAAGCCCGGCGAGTCGTACCGTATCGGGAATATTGAGGCGCGCGCTCTGCCGACACCTGGGCATACGCCCGCCTGCATGACCCACCTGATCGGTGACGCCATGTTTGTTGGCGACACGATCTTCATGCCAGACTTTGGGTCAGCACGTTGCGACTTTCCTGGCGGTGATGCTGGTACGCTCTACGACTCCATCCAGATGCTGTTCGACTTCCCTGACGAGACGCGAATGTTCCTTTGCCACGACTACAAGGCACCAGGGCGCGACGAGTATGTTTGGGAAACCACAATTGGCGAACAGAAGCGTTCCAACATCCATGTGAAGGATGGCATTTCGCGCGATGACTTTATCAAGATGCGTTCCGAGCGTGATGCGACACTCGCCATGCCGAAACTGATCCTGCCATCTGTGCAGGTCAATATGCGGGCCGGAGACATGCCTCCGCCAGAGGACAATGGCGTTCGGTACATGAAGGTGCCGATCAACGCCCTGTAGGCTCAAATCATAAAATAGGGAGGAGGATTCCCATGGATATCAAGACGATTGCACCAGACCTGTCGGTCTCATCGCAAATAACAGCTCAGGACGTCGGCATCGCCGCGAGTCAGGGATTTAGATCTGTGATCATTAACCGTCCGAATGGCGAGTCTGCTGACCAGCCCGATCGCACGGAGATTGAGGGCGCGGCGCGTCGTCATGGTATGGAGGTGAGCTATGTACCGGTCGTGTCTGGAAAGGTCACCGACGCCGATGTTGAGGCCTTCGACAAAGCTCTGCATGAGCTGCCAGCGCCAGCGCTTGCTTATTGTCGAACTGGTACACGCTCGGCGACACTCTGGGCCCTCTCTCAGGCAGGTCATTTGTCAACCGATGCCATTCTCAAAACTGCATCGGGCGCAGGCTATGACTTGTCCGGGTTGCGGGCGCGTCTGGATGCGCGCGACAAGGCGGCTGACGGCGAAATCGGTCCGGTAAAGTCTCATGATGTCGTCATTATAGGCGGCGGCGCTGCTGGCATTTCAACTGCCGCGTCTATTCTCAAGCGCCGAAAGGGTGTGGATATTGCCATTGTGGAGCCACGCACCGAGCACTATTATCAGCCAGGCTGGACCCTGGTCGGCGGCGGCGTCTTCAAACGCGAACAGACAGAGCGTCCCATGGTCAAACTAATGCCGAAGGGCGTCCAGTGGATCCGCTCCGCCTGCGCCGGGTTTGACCCGGAACGCAATCAGGTCATCCTCGAAGATGGCGAGCGTATCGGCTACAAGACCCTTGTCGTGGCCCCAGGTCTGAAGCTCAACTGGGACGGCGTTGAGGGGCTTATAGACACCCTCGGCAAGAACGGCGTGACATCGAACTATCTCTTCGACATGGCTCCCTACACTTGGGAACTGGTCCAGGCGATGAAGGGTGGGCGAGCGCTCTTTACCCAACCACCTATGCCAATCAAATGCGCCGGCGCGCCACAAAAGGCCATGTATCTCGCCTGCGATGCCTGGAGCCGCAAAGGCGTTTTGAAAGACATAGACGTCGAATTTCATAATGCCGGCGGCGTCATCTTTGGCGTAAAGGAGTATGTTCCAGCGCTAATGAAATATGTCGACAAATACGGCATCGATCTTTGCTTCAGCGAAACACTCGTTGCAGTGGATGGCGAAAAGAAGACCGCCTTTTTCGACGTTAAAGACGCGGATGGAAATGTAACCCGTCAGGCCCGCGAATTCGACATGATGCATGTCTGTCCGCCCCAAACCTCGCTCGAATTCGTTGCGAACAGCCCCCTGGCCAATGAGGCCGGATGGGTCGATGTCAGCGGTGAGACCCTGCAACACACCCAGTATGGAAATGTGTTCGGTCTTGGCGATGCAGGTTCGACCCCGAACGCCAAGACCGCCGCGGCTGTCCGCAAGCAGGCACCAGTTGCCGCGCACAATGTGCTTTGTGTTCTCGACGGCAAGGCGCCAAACGCGATTTACAACGGTTATGGCTCCTGCCCATTGACGGTCGAGCGCGGCAAAATTGTACTTGCTGAATTCGCTTACGGCGGGAAACTCGATCCGACAGTGCCTCAATGGATGCTCAACGGCACCAAGGCGACTCGAGCGGGCTGGTTCCTGAAGGAGAAGATGCTGCCCAGCATCTATTTCGACATGATGCTGCGCGGCTCTGAGACCCTCGCCAAACCCAAGCTCCTCCCGCATCGGCCGGCTTCGCATGAGGCTCAACAAGCCGTTGACTTCAAGGATCCGTCGTCGAAAGCGGCGTAGACTTGACCTGAAGAAGGCCTGCCCGCGCTCGCGTCCTCCCACTCAGCCAGCCGCCGCAGGTCTTCTTCTTTTCTTCAAATTTCTTTCATCAGGCGGCGAACCGATGCGACTCGTAAAATACTTTCCAATTTTAGACTGGGGCCCGAAATACCGGGGCGATACCTTTGTCAACGACATGGTCGCAGCAGTGATCGTGACCATCATGCTGATCCCGCAATCGCTCGCCTATGCGCTGCTGGCGGGGCTGCCGCCTGAAATTGGGCTTTACGCCTCGATCCTGCCGCTGCTCGTCTACGCGATCTTTGGATCTTCCAGACAGCTCGCCGTCGGCCCGGTTGCAATCCTGTCTCTGATGACGGCGGCGGCGGCGGGCAAGATCGCAGCTCAGGGCAGTGCAGAATACATTCAGGCGGCACTTATCCTCGCGCTCCTGTCCGGCCTCATTCTGCTCGCCATGGGCCTTTTTCGCATGGGGTTCCTTGCAAACTTTCTCAGTCACCCCGTGGTCTCAGCCTTCATCACAGCGTCTGGGGTCATCATCGCTGCGTCTCAGATGAAGCACATTCTTGGCATTGATGCAGGCGGGCATAACCTCTTTGAGATTGTCGTCTCCCTCTTTGAAAAACTCCCCGAAACGAACTTACCCACACTCTATATTGGCGGCGCCTCGCTCATTTTTCTATTCTGGGTGCGCAAACAGTTTAAACCGCTACTCAAGGCGATAGGCCTTGGCGACAAAGCAGCAACCATCATCGCGCGGGCAGGTCCGGTCTTTGCGGTTGTCGTCGGTATTCTTGTGGTCGCGGGCATGGGCCTGGACAAACAGGGTGTCAAAATACTCGGCGACGTTCCTACCAGCCTTCCCGAGATTGGCGTCCCGACGTTCAATGCGGATATCTGGGTACAACTTCTCGGCTCTGCAGCGCTGATTAGCCTGATCGGCTTTGTGGAATCGGTTTCCGTTGGCCAGACACTCGCAGCGAAGAACCGAACGCGAATTGATCCGAACCAAGAGCTAATTGGCTTGGGTGCAGCGAGCGTTTCTGCTGGCGTCTCTTCAGGTTATCCGGTCACGGGTGGTCTCGCCCGCTCAGCGGTAAATTTCGACGCGGGCGCGGAAACGCCCGCCGCAGGTGCCTTCACAGCCGTCGGCATTGCGCTGGCCACGGTCTTCCTGACTCCATTTCTCTTCTATCTGCCACAGGCGGTACTCGCTGCGACCATCATTGTTGCGGTGCTGACGCTGGTAAACATTCCAGAAGTCATTAAGGTTTGGAAATATTCTAAATCGGATTTTGCTGCGATGGCGGCCACGATCTTCGTCACGCTCGGTTTCGGCGTGGAGCTCGGCGTCACAACTGGTGTCGTCCTGTCGCTCCTCTTGCACCTCTACAATACCAGCCGCCCGCACTTCGCGCTGGTTGGACAGGTTCCGGGCACCTACCATTTCCGCAATGTAAATCGTCACGCTGTCGTAATCTCCGACAAGGTGCTGACGGTCCGCATTGACGAGAGTCTTTATTTCGCCAATGCGCGTTTCCTAGAAGACACGGTTTATTGCATGCTCTCAAACCGGCCAGACATGGAGCACCTGGTTCTGATGTGCCCGGCTGTAAATCATATTGATGCAAGCGGTCTTGAAAGCCTGGAAGCCATCAATCACCGCCTTAAAGATGCAGGGGTCACACTTCACCTTTCCGAGGTGAAAGGGCCTGTAACCGATCGTCTTAAACGCACACATTTCATCGAAGAGCTGACCGGTCATATCTATCTTTCTCAGCACGCCGCAATGATGGACCTTGATGCAGACTGCGTAGCATCAGCCTTTGAAGATAACGTTCAGACGACCGAACCTGGCACGGATCCTTGCCCGTCTCTTCGCTATGCCGGTCTCGAAGCCGTGAGCTGAGACAGATGCCCGCAATTCACCCACAGCATGAAGATCGGCGCACCATACAGGACGAGGCGCATGCGCGTCCGCCGATGCCGATCGAGAAACCCGAAGCGCAGGCTTGGCACTGGGTTCTGCATGCACCCGCCGGTCAATGCGGGATCTGGCCGGAGGCATTCAGTCGAACAGCGAGACACCAACTAATTGAGTGTGGTGATGGCGTCATTCGGTATGAACGTCACACCGAGTTTGCAGCGATCACGTTCTTTGGTGAGACCGAACCCGGCGCGGCGACGCTGGATCTCATCGCAGCCTGCCCGGGGCCGCAGATCGCTGGCGCGAAGATCGTCATCTCCGAGACCGCAGACCCCGAGAACCTGTTCGGCGGGGCGCGCTTGTTCGGCGGCGAGGCGCTCTTTGATGGGGTGACTGTGTCCACTGACTTCCAGATCGACGACACAGGCCTTGTGACCTTTGCCGTCACCGGGACGTTCGAAGACGCATTTGCCAGGGGCCGCCTGGTCAAACGGCTGCTCGACCTAGAGACGTATCGCCTGGCGTCCTTGCTCGCATTGCCGCTCATTCGCCGGTTGACGCCCGAACTTGAAACCCTGGAGCGCCGAGCGATGGAGGCCACCGACACCATCGCCAGCAAGGCGGTCGATCTACAGAGTGCCGTAGAGGATCTGTCAGCAACCTTGAAAGATGTCGCGCGCTTCAAATCCAGCGCTGCGTTCCGGATATCAGCGGCTTACGCCTATGACGATCTGGTCGCCGCGCGCCTTGCAAGCCTTAATGAAACGCCGGTTGGCCAGCGCCAGACCATGAAAGGGTTTGTCGAACACCGCCTTCGCCCCGGCATAAATTCCATACGCGCCTTTGAAGCGAGAACTGAACGCGTGGCCAAGACTGTGGCAGATGCTTTGGCGCTTGCCCGGACACAGCTCGATCAGGTGGCGCAGCGAAACGCCGAAGCGCTCTTGAGCTCGATGGAGAAACGCGCCCGCCAACAAGTTCACCTGTCACAGGCCGTCGAAGGGCTCTCGGTTGCCGCCATCACCTATTATCTCGTCGGCCTCGTCGGTACAGCCCTGAAAGCGCTACCTGAAACCGGAATTCCGATTAGCCAGATCCAGGCTGTCAGCATTCCGCTCATCGCGCTCTTTGTGTGGTGGAACGTTCGCCGCGCCAAGGGATTGCTTGAGACGCTCTAAGCACATGAAAGACACGAACTATGTATCTGGAACGTATTGAAACAACAGGTCTTGCCCATTTCTCCTATCTGATCTGCGATGGCGGCGTTGCCGCTGTGATTGATCCGCGCCGGGATGTCGATATCTATCTTGAGATCGCGCGCCGCGAGAGCGTGGAAATCCGGCACATCTTTGAAACCCACCGCAACGAGGATTTGATCTCGGGCGCAGCCACCTTGTCAAAACTGACAGGCGCGCGCGTTTATCATGGTCCAAACCCAGCTGGACACATCGCTTATGCGGACATCGTTTCCGAACCTTTTCATGTAGCGGCTGGAAACCTCCGCCTAGAGGTGTTGGAAACGCCAGGACATACAGACGACTCCATATCGATCGCGATTTATGATGAGGCTTATCCGGACGGCGCTGTCGGCGTCTTTACAGGCGACGCGCTATTTGTCGGCGACGTCGGGCGAACAGACTTCTATCAGGACCGCGAAGCAGAGATGGCGGGCAAGCTCTGGGACAGTCTTCAGAAGCTTCTCGCGCTTGGCGACCAGGTCATTGTCTATCCCGCCCATGGCGCGGGATCGGTTTGCGGTTCGGGTGTTGCGGAGCGCGCCTTCTCTACGCTTGGTCATGAGCGACGGAATAATCGCCGGCTATCGCTTGCCTCTCGCGAAGCTTTCGTGGCCGCAAAAACAGCCGAGCATCACTATCAGCCGCCCTATTTCAGCTTTGTCGAGCGATTGAACCTCGAAGGCGCAGCGCCGAGAAACAACAGTTTTTCACCGCCCATTTTAAGCCTTAAAGACCTGCGGGCCCGTGAGCCGGATCATTTGATTGATATCCGGTCTGTCACAGGTTTTCTCGGCGGCCATGTCGAGGGCGCGCAAGCGCTTCCTGTATCCATGATTTCGGCCTTTGCAGGCTGGTATATTGGTGAGGCGGAGACAATCGGCCTGATCGCCGACAGGGCCGAGGATGTGACGATTGCAATCAATCATCTTGGCCGGATCGGGTTTGATCAGGTCATTGGCGCCACTCTCAACCCACTCGCTATGGCGGCATCCGGCACGCCGCTGAAAACGGTTCCGATCGTAGATCTCGACACAGTCGCTGAACGGACAAAAACGTCAGATGGCTGGACCCTGTTGGACGTGCGCTCGATTGAGGAGTTCGAGGCGGGGCACGTCCCCGGCGCAAGCCATTTCTATGTCGGCGATGTGTTGGCAGCGTGCGATAAGCCTGACCTGTCTGGGCCTGCCACAATCATGTGTGGCAGCGGTGCGCGGGCGACGGTCGCAGCCTCCGCACTTCTACGTTGCGGCTATACCGACATCGACGTCTTTATCGGATCATTCAAAGCCTGGCAGGCCGCAGGCAAGTCAGTTGAGGGCGCTTAATCATGCCCTGCGGACTGCATCGCCTGCTGAGTCGCCTGATTGGCCATCAACCGCTCGATCAAGACCGGGCCGTCGGCGATCATATCGGCGAGCGTGACCTTGTCGAGTTCGGCAAAGAAGGCCTTAAGCCCGGCGCGAAACAGCACGCTGAGCTTGCAGACCCCGATCAAGGGGCAGGTATTGCTCTCGGGATTGAAGCATTCGACCAGTTCAAGGTCGCCTTCGGTGTGGCGGACCACTTCGCCGATCACAATGTCTTCTGGTGCGCGCCCGAGCCGAACGCCGCCGCTGCGACCACGAACATTTTCCAGATAACCCAATTGACCAAGTTGGCGCGCCGCCTTCAGCAGATGCGCGCGCGAAATGCCGTAAGCATCAGACACATCTTCCATACGGACCAGTTGGCTGGGATGCAGCGCACAAAACATAAGCGTGCGCAGCGCATAATTTGTGTAGGCGGTCAGTCTCAAGCGGCGCTCCCTGATCAATTCTGTCACATGCGACATAAAGTGTTATCGAAAATAGCACTTATACGTTTAAGTAGTCTTTCAAATGACACTTTATATGTCGCCCGTCAATTTATGAGAGGTAAAGCCTCATGTTAGAAGCTCTCGACGCCGTACTCCTCGCGCGCATACAATTCGCCTTTACGGTCAGTTTTCACATCATCTTTCCAGCCTTCTCGATTGGCCTGGCCTCCTATCTTATGGTGCTGGAAGGCCTGTGGCTGAAAACCGACAATCCAGTCTATTTGCGCCTGTTCAAATACTGGCGGAAGATATTCGCTGTCGCGTTCGGCATGGGCGTCGTCTCTGGCATCGTCATGTCTTACCAGTTCGGCACCAATTGGAGCGTCTTCTCAGACAAAGCTGGCCCAGTGATCGGGCCCCTTATGGCCTATGAAGTTCTGACCGCCTTTTTCCTCGAAGCAGGTTTTCTTGGTGTGATGCTATTTGGCATGGGCCGGGTGTCCAAAAAGCTCCACTTCCTGGCCACGATCATGGTCGCCTTTGGAACGCTTCTGTCAGCGACATGGATCCTCTCGGTCAACAGCTGGATGCAGACACCGGCGGGGTTCTCCATCAACGAGGTCGGCCAGTTCGTGCCTGAAAACTGGTGGGCGATCGTTTTCAACCCATCCTTCCCTTATCGCCTCGTGCATATGGTGCTCGCCGCTTATCTGACGACCTCACTTGTCGTCGGCGCGGTCGGCGCACTGCACCTCTTGCGCAACAAGACCAATCTCGAAGCGCGCAAGATGTTCTCCATGGCGATGTGGATGCTGGCCATCGTCGCGCCCTTGCAAGTTGTGGCGGGCGACTTTCACGGCGTGAACACTTACGAGCACCAGCCTGTGAAAGTCATGGCCATGGAGGGCCATTATGAGAGCCACCCGGAAGGTGCGCCGCTCTACCTGTTCGGCATCCCGAATGAAGAGGAGCAACGTCTCGACTATGCCGTTGGCATTCCAAAACTCTCATCTCTAATCATCAAGCACGACCTCAATGCCCCGATGAAGGGCCTCGACACCGTGCCGGATGAGTTGCAGCCGCCTGTGCCTGTCGTCTTCTGGAGCTTCCGTATTATGGTCGGCCTCGGCATGCTGATGATGCTCGTCGGGTTTATCAGCCTGTTCTTGCGCTGGCGCAAAAGTCTCTATGATACGCCGCTCTTCCATCGCCTCGCCATGCTAATGGGGCCGACAGGATTTGTCGCCGTGCTTGCAGGTTGGATCACGACCGAAGTCGGCCGCCAGCCCTACACCGTTTACGGCCATCTGATGACGATCGAGTCGATTGCCCCGGTTGAAGCCCCTGCCGTCGCCGCCTCGCTGATTGCCTTCATTTTCGTCTACTTCGCCCTGTTCGGCGCGGGCACCTATTACATCCTGAAAATGATGAACAAGCTGCCGGGTGACGTCGCACCGCTTCCAGAAACCCCAACCCGGACAGCTGGCACAACCCAGCTCGCCGCCAAGCGCCCTGACGCGCTTCCGGCAGAATAGGAGGCGTCTCAATGTTTGATCTCCCTACGATTTGGGCCGGGCTGCTTGCCCTCGCCATCTTCATCTATGTCATCCTTGATGGCTTCGATCTCGGGATTGGGATTGTCTTTCCCTTCCTCAAGAATGATGCCGACCGTGACGTCGCCATGAACTCAGTTGCCCCGGTATGGGACGGCAATGAGACCTGGCTTGTCCTCGGCGGCGGCGGCCTGTTTGCAGCATTTCCGCTCGCTTATGCCGTGGTGATGCCAGCGCTCTATGCGCCCTTCATCATCATGATCCTGGCTTTGGTCTTTCGCGGCGTCGCTTTTGAGTATCGCTGGCGTGACAAGGCCCATGAGAAGATCTGGGACCGATCTTTCTTTTTCGGATCACTGATCGCGACGTTCTGCCAGGGCATTGTTTTGGGCGCCTTCGTTCAGGGTATCGAAGTTGATGGCCGCGCCTATGGCGGCGGCTGGTGGGATTGGCTGACGCCATTCACCGTGACGTGCGGAATCGCCTTGGTGGCAGGATACGCCTTACTGGGCACGACCTGGCTGGTGTTAAAAACTGAAGGTACGTTGCGCGACAGCGCTTATCGCTTTGCCATACGCAGCGGGCTTGCGACGCTCGCCTTTGTCGGCATTGTCAGTCTCTGGACGCCGTTCCTCTCACCAGAGATTGCCGAACGCTGGTTCACCTTCCCGCAGCTTCTGTTTGTCCTGCCGGTGCCGACGCTCACCGCGATCCTCGCTGCAATCCTTGGTTGGAGTCTCATCAAACGAAAGGACGCTATTGCGTTCCCAACGACAATTGGTCTGTTCGCGCTCTGCTTTGCAGGGCTTGGCATCGGCATCACGCCCTACATTGTGCCGCGCGCGATTACGATCCAGGAGGCGGCCGCGCCTGATTCCAGCCTGCTCTTCATGTTGGTAGGCGCGGTTATCCTGCTGCCCCTCATTCTCGCTTACACCGCCTATTCCTACTGGGTATTTCGCGGAAAAGTCGATCCAGATGCGGGGTATCACTGATGCGGGAAGAAGATCGCGGTCATGTCGAAAAGACAGGCCTGAAAGAGATTGGCTGGTTTGTCGGGCTTTGGGCGCTGGGGGTTGCAGCAATCCTCATCGTCGGCGGCATTATCAAGCTGGTGATTTAGGAGATGCGCGCTTTGCCCCGGAACACCATCCGTAGCGCCCTTGGGTCTCTGAATGCGCGCAAGAAGGAACTCTTCTGGGTTTGGATTGCCTATCAGACCATCAAAGGCCTGCTCACGACCTCGCTCATCTGGGTTCCTTTATTCCTATTGTGGCGCGGCTAGACGAAAGGAAATTCCCCATGTGCAAGCAAAAGAGACATCGCCGACGAGGCGCGCATAAGCGGGCCTGTGTTGCAGCGGCGACAGTATCGGCCATGGTCCCTGCGACAAGCGCAGCACAAGCGCCGCTGCCAGAGCCTGTGATTGAAGCGCTTCATCTGGCGCTTGCCGATGAACGCCATGCCTTGGCGACTTATACGATCGTACTCGACCGTTTCGGCGATGTGAGACCCTTTATAAACATCGCCCGCGCAGAGCAGCGCCACATAGACGCGCTGCTTCCGCTCTATCAGCGCTACGGTGTAGCCGTACCTGTCGATGAAACCGAGATAGATCCCCGCACCGAAACGCTGGATCTGAAAGGTCTGTGCGAAATTGGTGTTGCAGCGGAGATTGAAAATGTCCGCTTGTATGATGAGGATCTTCTGCCTCGCGTCCAGAACTATCCCGACATTGCGCGTGTGTTGAACGCCTTGAGGGATGCCTCTGCTAACAATCATTTGCCTGCTTTCCAGCGTTGCGTCGCGCGAAGTGGGCGTCCCGGATATGGCGCAGGCGGAGGCCGCAAATGACGATCAAGCAAATATCCACAGCAGTCCTGACAGCTCTGGCTGTATCAGCCTGCGCGACCGCATCTGTGCCGGCAGCGTCGTTTCAAACCCTGGAACATGACACAATGATAACCATTATTACTGACCAAAATCCAGAAACCCAGTTGATGGCGCTTGTGTTGACGATGAGTGCCAAGGCGCAAGGCGAAACGCCGCGCATTTTACTCTGCAGCGCAGGCGGTGATCTTGGCCTTAAGGCGGCACCGGAAAGCGCGACAACGCCATTGGCGCCAAAAGGCACCAGCCCGCAAGGTTTGCTTAAAAAATTGATGAGCGAAGGGGTCCCCGTAGACGTATGTGCGATTTACCTTCCCAACCGGCCTTTTGGCGAAGAGGCGCTTTTGGATGGGGTGGGCGTTGCTACACCAGCTGAGATGGGGACTATCCTAGCCCAGCCCGGCGAAACTGTGTTGAGTTTTTGAGGTGGCGACCTTAACCCAAACTCTGGCCGTGGGCGTCATCGGTGCGCTCGCCGGTTGCGGCATAACTTATCTTGCTATGACCGGCGCACACTCAACCAAAGCTGAACCAACGATCATTGCGCCGCAGCCTATGGCTGAGCGCGCCGAGGATGGTCGCCTTGCCGTATATCTGACAGCAGAAGAGCGCGCCCACGTCCGCGAAGAAATGATCGCCTTTCTACAGGGCCTGCAGACGGCGTCTTATGCCCTTGCCGACAGCGACCGCGACCTGCTGCTAGAAACAGCCCAAGATATATCCAAAGGGGCCGGTGAACCGATTGGACGAACAATCCGGCAAAAGGTACCCGCGCCGTTCCGGGAGATGTCGCAAACAGTTCGGCACGAATTCGGCGCACTCGCTGACATGGCCAATGAGGCCCCAGTCGGGAATCTTCAACTGCAATTCTCAACCATTCTGAGTGGGTGTGCCGCCTGTCATGGCTCTTATGCCGTTGTGGAGCAGCAGCCATAGAGTAAATCGATACCTCATCGCATAATTATCAATTTTAAAAGTGTGATACAATATACTACTTTAAACCGGAACGTCAGCGTTCCTCCCAACGGACATCGTCCACAACCTCAAAACAGGAGCATATCATGTCTCTCAGAATCGGCGACACCGCCCCAAATTTCACGATCCCGACCACCAAGGGTGAGATCACTTTTCACGACTGGATCGGCGACAGCTGGGTCTTCTTCTTCAGTCACCCGGCAGACTTCACGCCGGTCTGCACGACCGAAATGGGCCGTACGGCGCAGCTGTCCCAGGAATTCGTCAATCGCAACACAAAACCACTCGGTCTCTCCACTGATACAGTCGAAGAGCACATCAAATGGATCGATGATGTGAATGACACACAAGACACCGATCTGGCTTTCCCGATTGTTGCCGACGCCGATCACAAGGTGGCTCAGCTCTACGACATGATTCACCCAGGTGAGAGTGAAACGGCTGCGGTCCGCTCGGTCTTCATCATCGACCCGAACAAGAAAATCCGCCTGACCATGACCTATCCGATGAGCGTCGGTCGCAACTTTGATGAAATTCTGCGTGTCATCGACGCGCTCCAGACCGGCGACAAATACGGGATCGCGACGCCAGCCGACTGGCTACCAGGCGGCAAGGTCATCATCCCGCCATCGGTGACCAATGAGCAAGCCAGCGTGAAATTCCCGCAGGGATGGGATGAGCTTCGTCCATATCTGCGCTTCACTGACGTCAAATAAAAAAACCTTGGCTTGCGCCGGATCTTCGCTGATCCGGCGCAGGCTTTCTTGGAGGCTTGTCATGTCTGTATCCGTCCCCCTGAAAGCCGCCCTTCGCGGGCGCTGCGGTGTTTGCGGCGAAGGCAAGCTGTTTCACGGCTATCTGAAACTCAAATCCAAATGCGACCATTGCCAGCAGGATTTCACAGTGGCAGATACCGCTGTCGGCTTCGCCATCATGATTTTGATGGCCCCGTTTTACTTCATTTTGCCGATCGCAGACATCTCAATTGCTGCAAAAATAGCAGGTTATGTCTTTGTGCTCGGCGCAACGTTTGGTCTCACACTATGGCTGTTACCGCTCGCCAAGGCTGCATTGTTTAATCTACAAATCCACCACCGCGCCGAAGAAGCGCAATTTGAAAAGAGAGGCTAAGACCTCAGAAAGACACGATCATGGATATCAATATTGGTATTTCCGAGTCCGACCGCCAACGTTCGGCTCAATCTGTCGCCAAACTATTGGCTGATACGTATACGCTTTATCTAAAAACCCACGGCTATCATTGGAATGTGGAAGGCCCTCATTTTCAACAATTACACGTTCAGTTTATGGACCAGTATACTGAAATGTGGACTGCGGTTGATGAGCTTGCTGAACGTATTCGCGCACTCGGCGAGTATGCGCCCGTCTCATATGGCGAGATGGCAAAGCTCTCGAGTATCAAAGAAGAGACGGGCCGTCCGGACTGGAAAGAAATGGTCGAAACGCTTGCAAAAGGCCATGAGCAAGTCGCGAAGTCCGCGCGCGATGTCCTGCGGATCGCAGAAGATATTGGCGACGATGCCACAGCTGATGTGGTCACGCCGCGCATCACACTGCACGAGAAAACGGCTTGGATGCTGAGAGCGACAGCCTCCTGAATTGTGTGACTCGGTCACTGTCCTGGACTAACAAGAGGCCCTATGACGGGCATAATGATGTTTCGTCTCATTCTGTTTTACGCGGCCCTTTCGATACCCGGTCTCTTGGGCAAGGCGATGGCGGACCCGGGAAAACTCGATCTGATCGCAAGCGATCTAGAAGCCTCCTTTCCCGAGATCGGACATCTCTCCACGGCGCATTTTGCGGATATGGTCGAGCAAGATGACGGCATCATTTTAGCCGATGTTCGCCGCGAAGCGGAGTATGCGGTCAGCCACATTCCAGGCGCGGTGCGTATCAGTCCGCGCGCTTCTGCCATGCAAGTTGCAGAAGCTATTGGCCCAAATGCGGCAAACAAGAGCGTGATCTTTTATTGCTCTGTCGGCGTGCGCTCTTCGAAGCTGGCGGACAAATCCAAGGACGCGCTGCAGGCAATTGGCACGCGCGAGATTTACAATCTGAGCGGCGGCATTTTTGCGTGGCACAATGAGAGCCGTCCGCTGGTCGATGAGAGCGGCGCGACAGATCTGGTGCACCCCTATGATCGAAATTGGGGCAAGCTGCTTGCGCGTCAGGGCTCAGTCGCCATGAGACCGGAACGCCGCCATGGCCAATGACCCAGTCACGCTTTTCGGACTGTCTGAGCCAGTTTTCAGGATGGGTGTCTTTCTGGCGGCATTCTTTCTGTTCTCGGCGCTGGAAGCGATGGCGCCGCGCCGACCGCGACTGCAATCTCGGCTGAAGCGCTGGACGACAAATACCGCAATGCTGGTCATCGCAACCGGTCTCGTGCGCGCGCTCCTCCTGATCGCCCCGTTATTGGCGATGACGGCAGCTGCGGGCCTCGCGGCCGAGCTTGGCTGGGGGCTCTTCAACCTGACGGGTCTACCGCTTTGGCTCGAAATCTGTCTTGCTGTCATGTTGCTCGATCTTGCGATTTGGCTTCAGCTGTTCCCCGTCAGCGACCATGAGACAGATCGGCCAAATTGCTTA
>CEOE01005714.1_pt1 | contig 83644 bp, 78 predicted proteins | sample 530211 | NCBI WGS metagenome assembly CEOE01 (sample SAMEA2619779, study PRJEB7988) | marine metagenome | isolation source: saline water (ENVO:00002010), including
GGACAGGTGCACCTCTTGGGTGCCACGACGCGCGACAAAGTCGCGCAGTAGTGCTCTTCAGAGTCCACCCGGGTGCCCTGCTTTGACCCGCCAGGGCAAAGCAGGAACCAGCGACACCCAACAACCAGCCCCCTTCTGGGTGCCCGTAATCGCGGCGAAGCCGCGCATTGCGGCCGAAACAACAACGCTCCAGCAAAACCTCAACGGCCAGGCGAACGAACAGTGAGACTACCGCATCGAGTGACGGAATGAAAAAGCGACTCATCTACATCCTTCTGTTCCTGATCTCGTCCGCGTTGCTCTGGTTCGCCCTGATGTTCAGGCAAGCGATCAACCACGCGCTCGATGCTTCAAACCGCGGTCACATGTACCGCAACTTCTTCGGCGCGCTCGAAATGTACACCGCTCAAACAGGCGCGTTCCCACCCTCGCTCGATGACATGCTGATCATCGAAACAGAGCTCGGGTACGAAGGCGTGCGTTGGCCTGAAGATGCAGAACTGATTGCGGATCTCATTCAGCCGAACTTCGACATCACACCCTCATCAGACAACCTGAATGCCTTTATCCCTGATTATGAGTTGAAAGCGGATTGGGGGGCACCGCATTGCGAGTTCTATTGGGCATTGATCATCGAGAATCTCAATCAAGAGGATTGAGTCTGGGTGCCCTGCTTTGACCCGCCAGGGCAAAGCAGGAACAAGCGACGCCCAACAACCAACACCCTTCTGGGTGCCCGTAATCGCGGCGAAGCCGCGCATTGCGGCCAAAGCCGGGTGCCCTGCTCACGCGCAGCTTGAGCAGGTTCTTCGAATCACAAACACACGCATAAACCGCGTCACCAACTCGGCGTATGCATGCCACCCACTCTTCTCCCCCTCTTCTCTGCGCCCTCTGCTACCTCTGCGTACCCATCCCATCTCCTCCCCTGCCCCTTCAAGCCCTTCGCGATCTTCGCGTTCAATCCAATCCCCCCAAACCCCTGTCACCACACCGCCTATGATCAAACTCACAACCCCCATCGTCGGGGGCGATTGACGGTGCCGAGGACGCGAGGATCGTGATCCGGTTCGGCAAGGGCCCTGCACGGGGCACACAACCAGGAAGCACAATGAGCGACAAATATCGCGATTCGGACGCACCAAACGCGTCAACAGGCGGCGGCAAGAGAAGATCACGAGGCGGCAAGAAAGGCGGCGGCGGACGCAGACGCGGAAATCGCGACGCGGGAGCCGACAAAGAGCCAGAACGCAAACGCACAATCAGCGAGCCCAAGGGCGGCTGGAACCCCGAAACATTCGAAGTCGACAAGACCTTCGCCGACCTCGGGCTCAAGGACTCCATCGTCAAGGCCATGGACGAACGAGGGTTCAAGCACCCCACCAAAATCCAGGCCGCGCTCGTACCCCTCGCCATGACCGGCGTCGACATCCTCGGCCAGGCAAAGACAGGCACCGGCAAGACCGCTGCCTTCGCGCTCCCGCTCCTCAACATGATCGAGCCAGGCGATTCGATGATCTCCATCATCCTCGCGCCAACACGCGAACTCGCCATTCAGATCAAACAGGACATCGAAGAACTCGCCCCGCACACGGGGCTCAAGGTCTGCGCCATCTACGGCGGACAATCCATCAATGTCCAAGCCAAGCAGCTCGAAGACGGACCCGAGATCATCGTCGGCACACCCGGACGCGTCCTCGACATGATCGAACGCCGATACCTGCACCTGCACGATATCGAGTTCGCTGTCCTCGACGAGGTCGACCGCATGCTCGACATCGGCTTCCGCGACGACATCAAGAAGATCCTCAAAAAGTGCCCCAAGGACCGCCAGACCATCTTCGTCTCCGCGACCTTCACCGACGAGATCGAACGACTCGCCCGCACATTCATGCAGGACCCCGAGAAGCTCGAGGTCTCCGCCGGCGCGCTCACCGTTGACCTCGTCAAGCAGCAGTATGTCACCGTCGAGCCGTGGGACAAGCGCCGCATGCTCGCCCACCTGCTCACCCACGAGGAACCCGCGCTCACCGTCGTCTTCTGCCGCATGAAGCGCACCGTGGACTCCGTCGTCCGATACCTCGATCGCAAGGGCATCCCCGCCCACGCCATCCACGGCGACCTCTCCCAGTCCAAGCGCAACCAGGTCATGACCAAGTTCCGCGGCGGCGATCTCAATGTCCTCGTCGCCTCCGATCTCGCGTCACGCGGCATCGATGTTGAGGGCATCACCCATGTCATCAACTACGACCTGCCCGAAGACCCGGACCTCTATGTCCACCGCATCGGCCGCACCGCCCGCGCCGGACGCGACGGCCACGCATGGTCGCTGGTCACGCCCGCGCAGGGCTCCCTGCTCACCGAGATCGAGCTGCTCGTCAACGCCGAGATCCCCGCCCAGCAGTACGACGACTTCGAGCCCCGCCCCCGACCCGACGACTGGAAGGACGAACCCACCGGCGGGCGCCCAACCTACGAGGTCAAGGGCGCACCCAGCGAGCCCAAGAAGAACCGCTTCCAGCAGGACGACGCACCGGAGGTCGAAAAGATGTCAGAAAAGGAACTGGCAGCCAAGTTCCCCGGCGGCATCGTCCCCTCCAAGCGGCCCGGCAAGATGATGGGCGGCAAGGCCAAGCGACGCGGACGCTAACGCAGCGATCCACAACGCCGACAACCGGCAACATCTATACACAACAAAGGGCCCCTCGATCCGAGGAGCCCTTTTTTCATGTATTCAATCTTCGGCCCCAACGCCCAGACGCCCAGACAGTCAGCCAGCCCGGTTCTCACGCCGGGGCCAGTCGTAGGGCCAGTCGTAGGACCAGTCGCCGGTCCCCAATCGAGGGGCCAGTCGGGGTCAACTCAGCGGACGCCCGCGGTCTCCGGCGTGCGGTCCATGTGCTCCGAACCGATCGAGCCGATCACCTCGTGATCATCCTTCGCGCGGGCATTGGCGTTCGTGGTGCCCTTGGGCTCAACGCTGCTCGACGCCTCAGGCTGCGTCTCCGGGGTTTCCATCGCGTCACGCATCTTGCGTCCGACCTTGAACTTCACGGTCCGCTTGGCGGGCACAGGGACACGCTCAAGGGTCTTGGGGTTCTGGGCCATGCGGGGCGCACGCTGCTTGACCTCGAAGACGCCGAAGTCACGGAACTCAAGGCGGTTCCCCTCGCCGAGCTCAACGACCACCTGATCAAGAAACTCCTGGACGACCTGCTTCACGGCGACACGCTTCATGCCCGTGCTCTCAGCGATGCGGTCGATCAGGATCTTCTTGGTGATCGTGTTACTCATTATGTCTTATCCTTCCCTCACGCTCAGGCGTTCGGACGGTCAATCTGATGTTTGCTCCCCTACGATCAGGGAGCGGCCTCGTGTCTTGGATCGGGCCTGCGTCCAACCCGGCTTCGGGAAGCACGGGTGGGACAATGGGTCGATCCGACAACCCTGAGTATGGCAGACACAACCCGCTGGGTCAATGGGGGACGCAATGACTTTTGACGCGCAAGGCGGAGCGCACAAAGCACTTGCAATTCCAGATCCGCCGTGCTATGGCATGACCAGATGAGCGATACAAACCCCAATCCGGACCATCAGGGCCATGTGCCGCGACGCTCAGGGACACTCCTGGCTCCGGGTGTCCGTGTCCGGGACGAGGACATTTCAATCACTTTTTCACGCTCTTCTGGGCCGGGCGGGCAGAATGTCAACAAACGATCCACAAAGGCGCAGCTCCGCATCGCGCTCTCGGCCATCCCGCTGAGGGACCGGGCCATGATGCGCTTGCGTCGGCTCGCGGGGAACGCGATCAGTTCCAACGATGAGTTGCTGATCGAACGCGACGAAACACGATCGCAATCCCGCAACCGTCGGGCCTGCATGGACCGGTTGCGTGAGCTTGTTGCGCGGGCGGTGATCGAGCCCAAGGAGCGCCGCGCGACCAAGCCGACGAAGGGGTCGATCCGGCGTCGGCTAGACAGCAAGTCTCGCCGCTCGGAGACCAAGCGACTCCGCAAACCACCCAAGGATCACGAGTGAACCATGCCTGAGAAGAACCGCTCCATCACGCTCGGGATCGAGATGTCCAACCCCGGCGCGCACGCGCCGGGCGAGGAGGCGCCGCACGCCGTGGCGCTGTGGGACGCGGGCGGGCGGTGCCTTGGCTCGGCGCCGTTGCCCGAGTCGACGCGCGGCTCCGACGCCGTGCTGGACGCGATCTCGAAGCTCGCGGGATCGTGTTCGATCCAGCCGTGCGATATCGATCGCGTTCTTGTCTCTGTTGGCCCCGGCGGGTACACCGCGCTGCGGATCTCGACGACGAGCGCCAAGGTTCTCGCGGATACGCTGGGTGCCGATCTTGTTGCGGTCCCGACGGCGCGCGTGGTTTCGGTCTCGCTTGATGCGTCGGCTCGGCCCGCGCTGATCGCGTTGGCGTCCAAGAAGGACAGGTGTCATGCGAGCGTCCTGACTTCTGATGGTGTGCTGCGCAGCGTGGGGATCATCGAGGCGGATGCGCTGCGATCGTACGGGCTGAAGTCCATTGTGGCGGACCGGCACTTGCCGGGCTCGTTTCGTGAGGCGGCGTCGGCGATCGGTGTGGGGGTGCTGTCGCTGCGTCTGGATGCGCGGGACCTGGTTCGCGCCGCGGAGGGGATCGATCCGATCGACCCGCTGCGCTGCGAGCCGATCTATGCCCGCGAGCCGGATGCCGTGACCCAATGGCGTGCCCGAGCGTCCGGATAATGGTTGTTGGTTGCCAGAGCGGCTGATAACTGCCGCGGAACCGGCGATGGGTGTGAAGTAGGGCAAACTCTGCGACGATATCCGACTGGGCGAAGTTGCACCCTCAACGCACCCTATCGGAAGGACCCGCATGGTGGCGACGCAGAACAACGAAGACTGGTCAGAGAAGAAGGTGTTCACCACGGGTGAAGCCGCGAAGGTCTGTAAGGTCAGTCAGCAAACGATTATTCGTTGTTTCGACTCTGGTCGTCTCAACGGGTTCCGTGTTCCCGGCTCTCGGTTCCGGCGGATTCCGCGTGAGGAGCTGATCCGTTTCATGCGTGAGAATGAGATCCCGCTGGAGACGATCGGTTCGGATCGGAAGCGTGTTCTGATTGTTGATGATGAGCCGGAGATCGTGAGTCTGATCACGGATCTGCTTGAGTCCGACGGGCGTTTCGAGGTTCGCAGCGCCGGAACAGGGTACGACGCGGGGATCGAGACGGCGCGTTTCAAGCCCCAGCTGATTGTGCTTGATTACATGCTTCCCGACATCAACGGCAACATCGTGTGCCAGCGTGTTCGTGAGAGTGATGCGAGCGTGGACACGCGTGTGCTTTGTGTGTCTGGCGTTGTTGAGCAGAGCGAGGTCCAGCGGCTTCGTGATGCTGGCGCGGACGACTTTCTGAAAAAACCATTCGACCTGCGTGAGCTGGTTCAGAGAATCGAGACCCTCCTGGAAATTCCGAGCGGCTCATGAGCGAACTTGATTCGGGCCATCCTGATCAGGACGCGCAGAAGCTCGAGGCGATCCTGGGCGGCATCGATCGGCTCCCGACGCTGCCGAGCGTTGCGACGCGCCTGTTGAGCGTGAGCAGCGAGGAGGATGTCGATCTTGATGAGATCATTCATCTGATCGAGTCCGACCCGGCGATGAGCACGACGATCCTGCGTATGTGCCGCACGGCGGACAAGGGTCTTGGTGATCGCATCACGACGGTGCGCCGCGCGGTGATCATGCTCGGTCTGGAGACGGTGCAGGTTGCGGCGTTGAGCGTTCATGTGTTTGCGCAGCTGCAGTCGGATGATCACGAGGGCGCTTTCGATTACAACGGTTTCTGGGTGCATTCGCTGACGGTCGCGAGCGGTGCGGAGGCGATTGCGCGTGCGCATCCCTCGCTGGGTGTGTCGCCCGAGGAGGCGTACCTCGGCGGTCTGCTGCACGACCTGGGCAAGGTTGCGCTGGACCTTATTCTTCCGCGGGCGTACGAGCGGGTTCTGGAGATGGGGTCCAAGAAGCGTTGCGCGTTGTGTTTGATCGAGCGGTCGATGCTGAATATCGATCATCACACAGCGGGCAAGCGGCTGGCGGAGCACTGGGGTTTGCCGGAAGCGATCCGCGATGCGATCTGGCTGAACGATCAGCCGCCTGAGTCTGTTCCCAACGGCCCGAGCAAGGCGCTTGTGACGCTTATCACGCTTGCGGAGTCGTGGTCGCGTGATCTGCACCTTGGTTGGTGCGGCGACTTTGGCGAACCGCTTGATCCGCACGATATCGCGATGCGGCTGGGGATCGATCCGGACTTTTTCAAGAACAACACGGCGGGCGTCATCGAATCGGTGGCGCAGCGTGGCGAGATTCTGGGTCTGGGAGAGCACACGAATCAGAATCTGTTGATCGAATCGCTCACTGGCGCGAATCGTCGGCTCGCGGCGCTGAACTCGGAGCTTCGTGCGAAGGCGACGCTGAGCGCATCGACGGCACGGGTTCTTGATGCGCTGGATGAGTTTATTGAGTCGCTGTCGGATGACGCATCGCCAGAGCAGGTTTTTCAGTCGATGGTTCGCAGTGCCGCGATGCTGGTGGGGTCGGAGCGTGCGGCGGTGATTTTTCAGCACAGCGCAGACTCGCCCTGGCGTTCGATGCTGATCGATCAGGGCCGGGTTGTGCAGCGTCCGAACCGTGTGGATGCGCCGGGGAACTCGGAGGGAGCGATCCGGCCTGCGGATCTTTCAGAATCGGGAATCGTTGCGTCGTTGGATCTGAGCGAGCTCGGCTGGCTCCGTGAGTTGTTCTCGTCGGTGCGTGAGGTTGGGATGCCGCTGCTGATCGGGTCTTCGATCGATGCTGGCGATTCTTCGCCTTCGTATCTGATTGTGATGCCCCGGATGGGGAGCGGGACGGACCGTGTCCTGAGCTCGGGCGAGTTTCAGCGTGTGCGTACGCTGTGGACCCGCTCGCTTGTGCAGTCGATCGCGATGGAGCAGTCCAAGCGTGTTGGTGAGGAGTTGGCGTCGGCGAATCATGCGATGACTGCGCTTCGGAATGAGCTTACGAGCAAGGAATCGCTTGTTCAGCTTGGTCGCCTCGCGGCGGGAGCGGCTCATGAGATGAACAACCCTCTGAGCGTGATTCTTGGGCGTTCCCAGCAGCTCTTTGAGCGTGTGGGGACGAAGCGAGAGCGTGATATATCGCTTGCGATCTCGGACTCGGCGCAGCAGCTTTCTGACCTGATCAGCTCGTTGCGGATGATCGCTGACCCGCCGAAGGCGCAGATGCAGGCGGGTGATCCTGTGCTGCTTGTGCGTGAGGCGATCGAGATTGCGCGTCATCGCTGTCACACGCAGGGGATCCGTGCGCGGGTTCATTTCAAGACAGACAACAGCTTCATTGATCCTGTGACGATGGACATCCCGCTGCTCGCTCAGGCGGTCGCGGAGCCGATCATCAACGCAATTCAATCAGAACCAGGCGAACTCGTGACCGTTTCGATTGAACCCGACCCCGCGTTTGCCCGATTGAGTATTCGGATCAGCGATCAGGGACGCGGGTTCTCGGAGGATTCGATCAGGCACGCGTTTGATCCGTTCTATTCCGAGCTCCCGGCTGGGCGTCGGTCCGGGCTTGGGCTCTCGCGTGCGCGTGGGCTCGTTGAGCTTCACCGTGGAGAGATCGAGCTCGGGAATCGGCCCGGGGGGCAGGGTGGGCTCGTGATTGTGCATCTGCCTACGACTACACACGCGGCGAGTGCCGCATAAACAACGCGACCGCGTTTGACATTGAGAGAGCATGATGAGCGAGTACAAGCGAAACACACAAGAGGGCACACCCAAGCCAGCGGCACTCTCCGGTGTTGCTGCGCAGCAGAGCGATGAGATGCCGGGCGTGCGTGCCCTTGTTGTCTCTCCCCGCGCGTCGGTGCGTCGTCGTGTGGCGTCGATCCTGCACGGTCAGCTGGACATCGTGGAGTACGCGGACAACTGCACCGAAGCGGTGCAGCGTGCGTCGTCGAACGATTGTGATCTTGTGATCATTGAGCGTGCGCTGGATGATGCGGACGGGATCGATCTGCTTGAGCGGATCAGCACGATCCACCCGGCGATCGTGGGCGTGATCCTCGGGCAGCTCGAGAATACTGAGGACGCTGTTCGTTCCATGCGTGCGGGTGCGAGCGACATTATCTCGATCCAGTCTCGGAACGCGGAGACCGCGCGTCGCCTGCTTGGTTGTGTGAAGCGTGCGCAGCGGATCCGGATGCGTGACGCGCGTGTGATGCGGCTCGAGAAGCTGTGCCACAAGCTCGATCATGCTCGTCGCGAGGTCTCTGGGCAGGTGGGGGACCTGTGCAACGATCTGGTGGAAGCGTATAAGGATCTTTCCGAGCAGTTTGGCGATGTGAAGCTGGCGACTGAGTTCAACGCGATCGTTCGTCAGGAGCTCGATATCGAGTCGCTGCTTCGGACGATGCTGGAGTTCACGCTCAGCAAGATCGGGTCGACGAACGCGGCGGTGTTTCTGCCGACGAGCTCGGGCGATTACTCGCTCGGGGCGTATGTGAACTATGACATCCCCAAGGACGCCGCGGAGGTGATGCTCGATCATCTCGCGGACACGATCGCGCCTCGCTTCGAGCAGACCGACGGCGTTGTGTCGCTCGCGACCGATCGGGAGATGGACGAGGCGCTGGGTTGCGACGCGCACTGGCTGGAAGATCACGGGGCGATGATTATCTCGTGCTCGCATGAGGACGAGTGCCTCGGTGTGCTGACGCTGTTCCGCAATCAGACGCGCCCTTTTGATGCGGAAGACGAGCGGACGCTGAGCATCATCTCGAAGCTCTTTGGCGAGCAGCTTGGTCGTGTGATCCATGTGCACCATCGGCATCTGCCCAAGGACGAGTGGGGGAGCATCGATCCGATCGAGCCCGAGTATGGGGACGACGACGATTTTCTGGGATTTGATGACGGGTACGGGTTCGCGGCCTGATCGCGGGTTGATTGAAATGTGATTCTGGATGCCGCGCTGAAACTGGCGCGGCGTTTTTCCAAATATACTTGTGTTTGGGGCGAAACGGGATGCCCCGCAGGGGTTTCACGAAGACATCACTGTCGGACCCATCGTGGTAGACTATCCTGCGGGCATCATCGCCTTGCGGGAGGTTTTTTGACATGATGGACATGCTCTTTGGCGACAACGCGGTTTGGTTTACGGCCCCTGCATTGCTGGGTACGGGCTTCCTGCTGATTCAGCTGGTGCTCGGTGAGCTCGGCGGCGACGGTGCGCTGGATGTTGATCTTGATGTCGATATCGATGGCGATCATCCGGGTGCTGAGTTTGGTTGGCTGAGTGTTCAGTCCGTCTCGGCGTTCTTTCTCGGGTATGGCTGGATCGGGTTTGCGGCGTACCGGTTCCTTGATCTTGGTTTTACTGGCTCGGCCGTGGTCGGTGTCGCGGCGGGCTTCGGTGTTGCGTGGATGATGATCTGGCTGCTGCGGACCTTCCTGAAGCTGCAGAACAATACGAATGTGTATATCCAGCAGGCCCGGGGCATGGTGGGTGAGGTCTATGTGACTGTCCCGCCCGGGGGCTCGGGTCGCGGTGAGGTGGTGCTCGTGATCAACAACTCGCGCCACTCCTATTCCGCGATTCAGGACGGCGAGAACGCGTCGGAACCGATCGTTACGCACACGCGTGTGCGTGTGCGGGATGTGGATACCGCGAGCAATATTCTTATCGTCGAACCCGCATGATGCGTTTGTGGGTCTCGTTTTTCATCGCACGGTTGATACAGGAGAATCAATGCAGGGAATATTAACGCTCGCCCAGGCGAACTCGGGCAACTCAGGGATGTTTGTTATTATCAGTGTGGCGGTCGCGCTGTTCGTCATGCTCTTTGTGGTGCTGTTCCTTGCGAGCAGGTACCGGCGGTGTCCGTCGAACCGGATCCTTGTGATCTGGGGTACTGGTTCCAAGAGCAGTGCGCAGTGTTTCCACGGCGGCGGCAAGTTTGTGTGGCCTGTGATCCAGGACTACGCGTATATGTCGCTGGAGCCGCTGGTGATCGAGATCCCGCTGGAGGGTGCGCTGTCGCTCAATAACATCCGCGTGAATGTTCCCTCGACCTTTACGGTGGGTATCTCGAAGGACCCGGTGCTGATGAGCAACGCGGCGGAGCGTCTTCTGGGGCTCACGCAGGGGCAGATCCAGGAACAGGCGCAGGACATTATCCTGGGTCAGCTTCGACTGGTGATCGCGACGCTGTCGATCGAGGAGATCAACAAGGATCGCGAGAAGTTCATGTCGCTCGTGAACGAGAATGTCGCGGAAGAAATCAACAAGATCGGTCTCACGCTGATCAATGTGAACATCCGAGACATCACGGACGAGTCGGGATACATCCAGGCGATCGGTAAGCGGGCCGCGGCGGAAGCGATCAACCGTGCAAAGGTTGAGGTCGCGGAGCAGGAGCGCGAGGGTGCGGTTGGTGAAGCCGCGGCGATGCGTGCGCGGAATGTGCGTGTTGCTGAGGAGCGTTCGCTGGCCGAGCAGGGGCAGAAGAACGCGGAGCAGGAGCAGCGCATCGCTGTTGCTGACCTCGAGGCCAGAGCCGTCACGGGTGAGGCAGAGTCCCGCCGAAACCAGGAGATCGCGATCGCGGAACGCGAAGCGGAAACCATCGCGGCGAAGAAGCGTGCGGAGCAGGAGCAGCGTATCCAGGTTGCGAGTGCTGAAGCATCCGCGGTCGACGGTGAGAACCACTCATCGGCGAAGGTCGCGGAATCGAACGCGGAGCTCGCGGAGATCCGTGCGGAAGCGAGCCGGCGTTCGGATGTCGCTGCTGCGGAAGCGCGGCAGAAGATCTTCCTCGCGCAGCGTGAGGAGGAGCTTGCGAAGCTGGCGAAAGAGAAGCTTGCGCCGCAGGAAATTGAGAAGAAGCGTGTGGAGATCGAGGCCGAGGCCAAGGCGGAGCGTGAGCGTCGCGAGGCACGGGGTGAGGCGGACGCGATCCTTGCGAAGTATGAGGCCGAGGCGAAGGGTATCCAGCAGGTGCTCGAGGCGAAGGCCGAGGGGTATCGCAAGCTCGTCGAGGCGTGTGCGAAGAGCCCGGAGGTGGCGCCGACGCTGCTGATGATCGAGCAGCTTCCCGAGCTGGTGGCGCAGCAGGTCAAGGCGATCCAGAACCTCAAGATCGACAAGATCACGGTCTGGGATTCGGGGTCCGGCGGTTCCAAGGATGGGAAGAACGCGACTGCGGATTTCCTGTCTGGGATGATCGGGTCGTTGCCGCAGGTGCATGAGCTGGCGAAGCAGGCGGGGATTGATCTGCCCAGTGCGCTTGGGAAGGTCGTGGAGCACGAAGCGCCGGTGCCCAAGTCCAAGCCGGTCGTGAGCGATTCGCCCGAGGGCGAGCCGGCGTAAGCGAGTTTGAAGTATCTGGAATGAGAACGCCCCGGAAGGTTCCGGGGCGTTTTTTCATGGGGTTGTTCTCTGTCCTTGGCGTTGGTTGGCAAGGGGGTGATTGACTGAAGCTCCGTGGGTGGTGCTTTAGTCGTCGAAGTAGAGCGATGCGTCGTCGGGGAGGTCGAGCATGAGTGCTTCGCGGTCGATGTCTTCGAGGCTCATCTCGCCGTCGAACTTGCCGGTGACCTGATCCGGTGTGTAGAGCTCGGTCTTTCCGGAGGCGCTTCGTTGTCGTCGTTCCACGCGTTTGCGTGCGCGGAGGATGAGTCGGATGGGCACCTCGTCGAAGGGGAGCACCTCGCGGAGGCGGTTCATGAGGAATCGCTCGTAGTTGTTGGTGAAGAGGTCCGGGTCGTTGACGACGAGGACGATTGTCGGCGGTGAGGTTTTGACCTGGGAGGCGAAGTAGACCTTCGCTTCGTGCCCGAGGCGGTTGCTCGGTCCGCGTGCCTCGAGGATGCCCTTGACGGTGCGGTTGAGCTTGCCGGTGCTGACGCGTGTGTTGGCCTGCTCGAAGAGCTCGTATGCGAGTTCCATGGTGTCGGGGATGTTGAGGCCTTCCTTGGCGCTCATGAACGCGATGGGTGCGAAGCGCAGCCCGCCGAGTTCCTTCCGGAAGTACTCTTCGTATTTCTGCGGGGTGACCGGGCGTCCCTTGTCGTCGGTCGCGTCCTTGGCGACATCCCATTTGTTGACGACGATGACGACGGGCTTGAAAGAGTCGACGATCATTTTGCCGAGTTGCTCGTCGACCTGTGAGATCTCTGTCGTGGCGTCGATCATGAAGATGACGACATCGCATCGGGAAATGGCGCGCTGTGCCCGGTCGAGCGCGTAGTACTCGATCTGGTCCTGGAAGCTTTTTTTGCGTCGCAGGCCTGCGGTGTCGATGGCCATGATGGTTCGTTCGCCCATCTCGATTTTGACATCGACGGCGTCGCGTGTGGTGCCGGCGATCTCGGAGACGATGACGCGTGGCTCGCCGGCGAGGGCGTTGACGAGCGTGGATTTGCCGGCGTTTCTCTTGCCGACGATGGCGAACTTCATGTCGACTTCTGGCTCTGGCTCGTCGCTGTTGACGGGTGTGAGCTCGTAGAGCTCGTCGAGGAACTTGCGCCGGAAGTTTTTGGTTGTCGATGAGACGAGCAGCGGGACGCCGAAGCCCAGTGCGCTGAGCTCGTATGCGTGGGGCTCCCATCGTGAGTCGTCGACCTTGGTGGCGACGATGTGGATGGGCGTCTCGTGGCCGTCGTGATCGCGCTTGCCGAGTTTCTGCTCGCGGAGCATCTGTGCGATCGCCTCGTCCTGGGAGGTGATGCCGGCCTGCGCGTCGACGGCGAAGAGGATGAGGTCTGCGTTGGTGACGGCTTCAGCGATCTGGTGCTCGATATCGCCCGTGAGTGAGGCGAGGTCGGCACCGATCTCGTTGTACCGTTTTCCGTCGGCGACATAGACGCCGTACCCGCCAGTATCGACGATTTCGGCTTCCTTCTCTGGCCCATTGAGATCTGGGTGGACGAGCGAGACGATCGTGGAGATCCTGTCTCGTGTCACGCCGGGTGTGGGGTCAACGATGGCGATCCGCTCGTGGGCGATCAGGTTGAGCAGAGAGCTCTTCCCGACATTGGGGCGTCCGACAATGGCAATCCGTGGGATGGGCATAGTCGGGAATCATATGCACGATCCTCGAAAAGCAAGCCGGGTTGTTCTCAAACGCCGAGAGATTCAGGGGTTACATCCGAGAACGGAGCTCGTCGACGAGCTCAGCGTGGGATTCCACGATCCGATCCGCTCCGGCTTGTTGGAGGGCGTCGGGTGGTGTGAGTGCTGCGAGTGCGATGGCCCGCATCCCGGCGGCTTTGGCGGCCTTGACGCCGCTTACCGAGTCCTCGATCACGATGCAGGACGCCGGGTCGTGGCCCATGGTGCTGGCCGCGTGGAGGAAGAGGTCCGGTTCGGGTTTCCATTTTTCGATCTGATAGGCGCTGAAGAGTGTTTCTCGGGCTGGGTCGTCTCGGTGCGCGAAGCGTTCGATGAGCCCCGAGCCGGAGAGGGTCATTTTCATTTTTCGCATGGGAGCGTTTGTTGCGACGCAGCGGTGTGGGGCTTGCAGTGGCGCGTTCTGGGTGATTTCATCGAGGAGATCGAGCAGGTCGTGGATCCCTTCGATCGCTGGCACGCCCTCGGACTCGAACACCTTGTAGCAGATCCTCCGGTAGTCCTCGAGGAGCGTGGGGAGGGGTTTGCCGATCTGCTGCTCGACTTCCGCGTGGATCTCGTGGAGGTTTCGTCCCTTGAAGTGCGTGACGGAGTATGCCGCGTCGATTTTCCAGCCGGCGTCGCTGACGCACTGCGCGAGGAGTCGGTTCGTGATGGGCTCGGAATCGACGAGTACGCCGTCACAGTCGAAGATGATGAGTTCCGCGTCGCGCATGCTTCACGATATGCAGGGGAGCACGGTCGTGTTGGTCGCGGTCATGCCGCCTGTGATTGATCCCCGGGCTCGTTTGAGAGCTGGGGGATGGATCCCACGCATCGCTGGAACTCGTCGACGGTGAATGGCGTGGTGAGCAATCGGGTCTCGCGCGTCGAGGTGATGGACTCTGGCATGTGGAGGGTGCTGGAGTCGGAGAGCACGATGACCGGGGTGGCGACGAGTTTGTTTCTGAACTCGGTGTGCTTGATCGTTTTTTCTGCTTCCGTCGCGTCGCGTCGGGTGCGGAGCCGCACGACGAAGAGGTTTGTGGCGTCGAGGTCCTCTTCGAAGTCTTCCGTTTCGCGGAGCGATTCCACCCAACAGCGGATCGCGTCTGTTTCCTCGTGGCGCGAGATGTACACGGGGTGGAGGGCGTTGTCTTTGCAGATGCTTTGGGATTCGTTGGTGGCGCACGATCCGAGATTGCCGAGCATGGCACTCCGCATGTCCTGGACGGCGTTGGGGAGCTGTTCCGTGATGTTGGAGAGGAAGCTGCCTCGGATCTTCAGCGCCTGGAAGTGCTCTTCCGTGGGGTAGATCGCGAGGTTGCCGCTGCATCCGAGTGAGAGCGCGTGCGCGAGTCTGTCCGCGAGTGAGACGATGACGACGGGTTCGACACGGTCTGGGCAATCGATGTCGATGGAGCTGAGGCACTTGTGATGGTGGACGATGGGTGCGATGAGCTTCTCGCCGATTCTCCATTGTTTGAGGACGATCTTCATGACGGAAGCGTGATCGATCCCGAACATGCGTTGCTCGATGGGGTCGAGTTCGAGATGGTTTTCGCGTGCGAACTGGATTGCTTCCTCGTAGTTCACGCCCAGCGATTGTGCGAGGATGATGCGGCCGATGTCGTGGAGGAGCCCGGCGGTGTAGGCGAGCTGCGGGTCCATGGCCCGGGTTTCTCTGGCGATGATGGCGCTGGCCATGCCCACGGCGATCGAGTGCTCCCAGAACAGGCGCGGATCGATGGTGTTGGAGCTTTGGCCTGAGAAGGTGTCGATGATCTCGAGGTTGATGACATTCTGTCTGATATGCTCCAGCCCCAGGCGTCGGACCGCTTCGAGAGGGGTGGTGACGGGCTCGGTTCGAGCGAATGCGGCGGAGTTGGCGATCCGGATGATCTTGACGGCGATGGCGGGGTCTGATCTGATCGCTTCGGCGACGGTCTCGAGTGTTGCGTCTTCGCTGCCGGTGAGCTCGATGACCTTGGATGCCGTGGGTGACATGGCGCGGAGTTCTGAGAACTCCTGGACGGCTTGGGTGACCTGCTCCTCGCTCATCAGCGGGGGGATGGAGTTGTAGAGCTCTTCTCGGTCCTGCTCTGATCGGATCTTCGGTCCTGAGCCGGGCAGCCGTGGCTTTGGTGTGTGCGGGGCTTTGTTGATCTTGCTGTAGCGATTCTTACCGAGCAACGATTCGACCTTCGCGTAGAAGAGCTTGATCATGAACTCGCGTTTGATCATGGCCTGCACGACGCGCTCCTCGAGGACTTCGAGGTGCTTTGACTGATCGATCTCGTCTGTAAGGAGCAGGAAGGCGGGTGATGTGTCGAGTGCTGCGCGTGCCTGCTGGATGAGCTTCTTTGCGTGCCCGTCGGGGAGTTCGAGTTCGTGGATGATGAGGTCTGGCTGATGGACCTTGATGGTCTCCGTGGCATCGCGGATGGACGACGCCGAGATCGTCATGAACTTCTTGGCGTTCAGCAGGACGGTCATGCACTGTCGTGTCATGGAGCACGGATCGACGATCAGGATGGTTGGTTTGGTAGATGCCATAGAGTCGATCTCCTGTGTGTCGGATCGCACAGTAGATTTCGACATATGGGGGGGCCTGTTGAATCAGGACTTGGGAGCCGGGCGGAATTGGTGCCAGATTCAGGCGTTATTGGGGTGTTTGACGCACTTGGGTGGGTTCGGATGTAGGGGGTGTGCGGGGGCTGTGTCCGGCGGGGGTTATGCCCCCAGCAGGCCGTTGAAGAGTTCGCGTCGATCGAAACGCGCTCCGCATTCGGGGCAGTGCCCGCGCACGCCCAGCCCTTCGAGGGGGTAGCTGCAGGCGGGGCAGTCGATGGCGATGTCGCAGACCTGTGCGTCGGTCATGTTGGCGAGCGGTGGCTCGGTCTCGTAGCAGGGGGCGAGGGCTTCCGGGCCGTGGGTCTGGAAGATCATGTCCAGGACATCGTACTTTGTGCCGCAGCGCTGGCAGGGGCCGAGTGGGCGTGCGATCATGATGGGCCAGTCGCAGCCGGGGCAGTTTGGGATGAGCTTGCGGTCGAGCTTGGAGAGGTCCGGTGCGATATCGTTTTCCCAGTCGGGATCGATCTCGGGCGGGTTGGTTTCGAACTGCTTGAGGAGTTCTCGCGCGAGCGTCTCGTTTCGTTTGCTGGGGATGACCAGTTCGTATGCGCCCTTGTTGAGTGTGCTCGCCATCACATGGGTGATCGCTGACATGGAGCCGTCGATAACGCCGGCCATGAGCCCGTTCTCGCGCAGGTGTGCCGCTGCGAGGTGTGCAAATGCAGAGGAATGGAACGAACCGATCTTGAGCATCAGGCGGGCTCGGTCCCCGGTGCGGGCTCTTTGGCGTCGGCGCGCATGAACATGACCTCGCCTTTGCTGATGGTCTGCCCGACGCGGAGGGAGTGCTCGCCGGTCCATCTGGCGAGTTCGCTCAGTGGGGCGACGAAGCCGGATGCGTGGTCGTTGGGGTCGGTCAGGTGGTTGCAGTTCCAGTCGCGCCAGAGCTGGGCCATCTTTTCGGGCATGGCGGGGCTGAGGATCAGCGATGCGATGCGGAGGGCTTCGGCGCAGCTGTAGAGGATGGTGGCGAGGGCTTTTTCGGCGTGCTCGAGCTCGCCTACGCGCTTGGCGAGGGTGAAGGGTGCGCTGTAGGAAATGAAGTCGTCGACATAGCGGACGATGGAGCGACCGGCGGCGAGCATGGCTTCAAGGTCGAGTCTGGCGAGCGCGTCCGTGGCTTCATCGAGGGCCTTTGAGGTCATGGTCTCGAAGTCGAAGGTGCGTGATGGGTCGTCTGGGGATTTGCCCGCGTCGTCGAGTGCCTGGATGGCGAGCTGGAGTGCTTTGCCGCCCTCGAAGCCGAACTCGCCGTTGCAGGTGCGTGTGATCTCGCCGTCGAAGTACTTGTTGACCATGTTTCCCACGCGGCTCATGGAGTTGCCGATGGAGTTGGCCAGATCGGCGTTGTAGACCTCGATGAAGCGTGCGTGCGCGAAGTCGGCGTCGTTGGCGCCCAGCGGGCCCTGGGTGGTGAGGAACCAGCGGACGGCGTCGAGCGAGTAGCGGTCGGCGTAGGCGCGGAGCTGGTCGATCTCGATGAAGTTGCCCAGGGACTTGGACATCTTGGTGCCCTCGCTGATCCAGTAGGCGTGGGCGTAGACGGTGTCGGGGATCTTCTCGCCCAGCGCGTGGAGCATGGCGGGCCAGATGACGGCGTGGAACCAGAGGATGTCCTTGGCCATGAGGTGCACGACCTCGCCGTCCCAGTATTTGTGGCGTTCGTCGGTATCGACGGTGGAGCGGTAGTTGCAGAGGGCTTCGATCCAGACATAGATGCGGTGAGAATCGTCGCCGGGCATCCTGATGCCCCAGTCGGGGTCGCCTTCTTTGATTTTTCGAGAGACGGGGACCTTCATGAGTCCCTGCTTGAGGCGTCCGAGTGTTTCGTTTTTGCGAGCTTCTGGGAGGATGCGGATCGCGCCCGACTCGATCTGTTCGCGGAGCCAGTCTTCGTATTTATCGAGACGGAAGAAGTAGTTTTGCTCGACGCGTTTTTCGAGTGGTTTGCCGGTGACGGGGGAGTTGTAGTCGTGCTCTTTGGCGACGGTCTCGGTGAGGTATTCCTCTTGCGAGGGGTCGTACCAGCCCTCGTAGTCGCCCAGCTCGATATCGCCCTGGTCCATGAGTTTTTTGATGTAGGCGCTGGCGCGGGTGATGTGGCGATCTTCGGTGGTGCGGACGAAATCGTCGTTGCTGAAGTTCATGAACGCGAAGGCGTCTTTGAAGCGTTCGGCGTTGATTGTGGCCCACTCGTAGGGGGTTTTATCGTTCTCGATCGCGGTTTTGGAGACCTTTTCGGCGTGTTCGTCGGTGCCGGTGAGGAAGAAGGTGTCTCGCCCGACGAGTCGCTGGGCGCGTGCGGCGACATCTGCGATCAGCGTGGTGTAGCAATGCCCGATGTGCGGGCGATCGTTGACATAGTAGATCGGGGTGGTGATGTAGTACGGCTTCTGATTGGTCTGGTCGGTGCTCATCTGTTTGGATTGTAGAATCGATGAATCCGCATTGGCGTGATTTGGCATGATCCGCAGGGAATTAACGGAAGGGCCATCGTATAGCGTCGTATTGCGGTAATCTGCGGCGTAGACAAGAGTTACGGCGGTTTAGGGCAGGCGAATCAAAATGCGGGAAACCTGAACCGTTTCTGCGCTATCTGAAATTAGGAAGTGGAAAGATCCCCGACCGCTGGCCGCAACCCGTACTGCGGTGCGCGCGTGTGGTGTGCGCTGCGCGCTGATCAGGATCCTCATGTTTGGATGATGAGTGGGGTAAAGCCGCACCAGAAATGGGGTGGTGAATTTCAGGAAAGCTTAAATTACCCGGTTGAATTGGAGAAGTGGATGAGAAATCTGATTGACATGGGGGAGTTGTATCACCAAACTCAAACCGTACGCGTCCAGCTCGGTGTGGTAACGGACTACTGCCGAGTTCCCTCTCTCCAGGGCGCACACTCTCAGCTCCTCGACTCGTGGGGCTGGCAACGCCCTCACCGGGCAAGGAGGCAGCAATGCCGAAAAAGTCACCATGGCACGCACGGGAATCCTCAGTACACCACAACAACTCACGGTGTACCGAGGGGAACAACATTGAAGCTCGGAATCGGGTTTCAGGCACGGGCGGTAAGCCGCTCTGCAACCACTGCTCCCGCTTGAACGCTCGAGGCGAGTAACGGCTCGCATTTCGAGAAGAAGGTGATTTCCCAGCATGGCCCCGTGGGCTCCCCGTCCACGATGGGCCATGTTTTTCTGATGGCACTGACCGGGAAGCCGTGCTGGCTCGCAATTGCGAGTGCTCTGAATCCTTCATTCCTGTCGCCGTAGAACCTGATTGTCGGTTCTGGGAAGCAGTGGTCATCCCCGCCCTCGCATGATTCGAAGGTCTCGATGCCGTTCTGATGGAGGGTGTGGACATAGTGCTTGATCCCCTCGTCGAGGGGGAGGCCTGTTTCAGCGGTCGGAAGATTGGTTCGTTCCATTGGTCATGCTTCGGTTGTTATCGGCTTCGACTTGGGTGTAGGTTGAGAGATTGGCTTTGGACTCTGCGTGAAGGGTTCAGATCTGGTAAGCCGAGCTGGCGTTCCGGGTGGTGGGTAAGGGAGGTGGGCTGGGATGCCTCGTGGGCGCGGAGGGCGCAGTAGCCGGCATATTCGAGGGCGGTGACCTTCAGCCCGGCGATGGCGCGGGCGTCGGCGTCGTGCTGGCCCGCGCGGACGCGTTCGATGGCGTCGACTACCCCGGCGTGGGAGCTGCGGGTCGAGCGGATCACCCCGTTGATCTCGGGCAAGGAGAGCATGGTGTGGGCGCGGAGCACGGTGCAGACGATGGCGCGGGCGAAGACGATGTTGGCGCGGCGGGAGCTGGAGTAGAGGTCGCCCAGGCCGATGCCGCAGTCGCGCATGACCTGGTCGCGGAGGATCTCGGGGCTGATGGGGGCGGTGCTGTTCATCGCTCGGGCTCCTCCGGGTATCCCATGCGGCTGTTGAGCTTCGCCAGGCATGCGCCAAGGAACTCGATCGTGGTCGCGTATTCATGAGACGCGGCCACGGTGTCGAGCATGCCATCGTCGGATTTTTCCATCGCGTTTGCGATCTTGGTGCGGGGTAGTTTGAGCTCGATGGCCAGACGATCGATACTCATGCCGCCTCGCCTGAGTGCGATTTCCGCGATGGTTGCCAGGGCGAGCTTGGCGCTTGGCTTGAGGCGCTGGACCCCGATCACATCGGTCGTATCGATGTAGAGCAGATCGCACGCACACTCGATCGTGAGATCCAGGTCGAATATGCCGCTGCTGCTGCCATCGGTTGGTGTAGTCGTCATCGCTCATGCCCCTTGCTTCTGCGATACGCTGACGCGCTTTGCGTGCGTAGGTTCCGTTGAGTTCAGTGCCGAAGAAACGACGCCCGCTGAGTGCGCACGCTACGCCGGTTGCGCCGGTTCCAGAGAATGGATCGACAACCAGGTCGCCCGGCCGCGTTGTTACCTGGAGCAGCTGATGCATCAGCTCGACGGGTTTCTCGGTTGGGTGTGTGCGGTTCTTTCCGCTCGGCCTGGGGACGCTGAGTACGCTCATCGGGCGACCGCCTGGGAACGCGAACCGCCCCTTGACGGCCCACCAGATCAGCTCGTGCTTGGGCGCGAACTGTGTTTTGTGATCGCCCATGCCGTGGACCATCTTGTCCCAGACGATCTGGGAGCGGATCTTGAATCCTGCGGACTCGATGGCGAGTTTGAAACTGTCCTGAATGTCCCATCTGGTGAAGCAGAGGATGCCTCCGCCCGGCTTGCAGATTCGATACGCGTCGTGCATCCACCATATGAATGGATGCTCGTCGTTTTTGATCTTGACCCCCGTCCTCGAGGAGTACCCGATCCCGTAGGGCGGGTCCGTCAGGACCAGCTGAGTGCTCTCGGTCTTCACCGAGCGTAGTTTGACCATTGCGTCTCCCTTCACGAGACGCTGCATTGATTCTTTCGTCATCGAGATACTTCGCTTCCATGCTCATATCCTCAGTTGGCGACGGTTCGTGCTTGCTGGCAGGCCGTCGTCAGGGGTGCCGGGCGTTCGCGCGTCCGGCCCCACTCCTTTTTGATCTGCTATTCGGGCTCGCGGCCGGGATCATCCGGGTGGTTGATCTGGCCGGACGGCGGATCGAGAAAATCGTCCGGGTCTTCAATCTCCGCTTCTGCGATCAACCTGTTGCCTGCTTGCAACAGTCCCTCTATACCAATATGGATCAGTTTGATACGCGACAGGGCTGGCAGCTCGAGAGGGAAGTGCAGGTTCATCGCGATCTTGCCGTCAGAGGGCTTTATGCTCATCTCAAGCAAGTTCTGGCTTTGGTCGTCTTTGCTCATGATTGAGTTCCTTGTTGCTGATGTTCGCCAGGCACGAGCTCGCGTCGCGAGAAGCACTCCGAGACGGGGCGGTCGGCATCTGGACAGATCCACGCTCCGTTGATGAGCTCGCACGATGTTGACGATGAGAGTCCTCCCTCATCACGCCACCAGAGTACTTGTCCAGTGTTCGGTACGAAGGTGAGATCGTCGTAGGTGACCGGGAGCTGCTTGATCAGTGCGTCGGTTTTCTTCGCAACTCGTTCGAGAGCTTCGAGTGCGCGATCGGTGTCTGACATCATGTCGATCAATGATGGGGTTGAGCTCATGCTGCGGGCTCCTTGAGTTGAGGCTTGCCGTCGTCAGGGGTGCCGGGCGTTCCCGCGCCCGGCCCCACTCCTTTTTGATCTGCTACTCGGGCTCGCGGTCTGGATCATCCGGGTGGTTGATCTGGCCGGTGTTTTCAAACTCGATCACCACCTCATCAACTCGATCTGCGAGCTCGGAGCGAAGCTTGATCGTCTTTCCCATTCTTCGGACAGGAATAGCGTTGCGTTCTGCGTACAGAATTTCGCGTGCGGTGCTCTCTCCGATGTATCCGTTCCCGTCCAGGACGAAGACGTAGTCGGCGAGATCGATCTTGCGGAGATGCAGCTCGTCGAGGCGGTCAGCGACGCCCGGGCCCAATGTCTCGGCGGCGTGGCCACCGTCCTTGGTCGCGATGTGCTTCGCGACGCCGACGGAGAGGACAATCACACCACGGAGTGTGAACTCCCAGCCTGCTGCATGAAAGAGGTCCATGAATCGAGTCGATCCACATAGGCAGACGACTTTGGGTTTAGTTGCGATCATGCTGCGGTCTCCTTTTTGGGTGGTTTGTTGGAGTATGCCCCGAAGTCGATCGCGACCCAGCGGAGGCGGCGGGTGTCGAACATCAGGTTCTCAAGGTGTTGGTCGAGATCGCTGTAGCCGAGCTTTTTGAGCCGGTCGATGGTGTCCCAGAAGTGCCGGGGCATGTTGTCGAAGCTGATGGTGCCGTCGTCGTACATCGACTCGCATGTCTCGCCGTCGATCTGCTCGGTGAAGTAGCCGTAGCGTGGTGCACTGCGTTCGGGCAACCAGACGCGAACGGTCTCTCCGACTTCGGGCGCGAGCCCGTGGCGGCGGTAACGCAGCTGCGACGCGCGGGCCTTGCGTGTTTGCTCGAGGGAGCGGTAGACCTTGAGACCCCAGGGCAGCTGGCGGTCGTCGGCGAATGGTTCCCAGGTCGTGAAGCGCACATCGGGCACGAAGATGCACTCCGCGCCGGCGATGCCCTGGGCGAGCTGCGACTTGGTGAGCTGGATGGAGCAGGCGATCCGCATCAGGCAGAGGCCTTCCTGCGTGGAGGGTGTGTGTCGGTCCATACGCCGTCCTGCTCGATGCCGGAGAGGTCTTCAGGCCAGCCGAGCAGTGAGTAGTCCAGGTGCGCGGTGCGGTACACGGCGCGGGGTGTGCCGTGATAGCCGGTCTGCTTATTCCCGCCATTGTTTCGAAAGCCGACCTGCTGGAGGATTCCCGCGTTGATCATCGCGCGGAACATCCCGCCGGAGCTGCGAAGGTCGATGTCGTCATCGTACTGGGGCTGGGCGGCGGCCCAGTGCGAGAAGTCGATGGCCTGGAACTCGTGGCCGACCTCGTGGATGCGCACATAGGTCCAGAGCAGCCAGCGGAGCTTGAGCACCTTGCGGTTGCGCTGGGGTGAGGGCGTGGCGGGGGATGCCGTGGATTCGATCACATGCACGCCCAGGTCGTGCACGCGGCGTCCCGGCTTGGGCATGTGGTCCAAGTCGGCGAAGCTCATCTGGTCGTGATCGTCTTCAAAGGGTGCCATTTCGCGTGCCTCCATGCATGCGGTGGTCCTGGGAACCGGCTGATCCATCAGCTGGCTTGCGCTCGCTTCATTGCCTTCCTGGGTATGTCGAAGCTGCTGGGCTTGATGCCCCGGCTCGCGAACTCTCGACCGATGAACGCCCGCATGCACTCGATGCAACGCACCAGCGTGGGTGCGTCGCACTGGGCGAAGCTCTCGGGCTCGTACTCGAGGAAACCGGCCCCGGTCTGGGACTGATCGCAGCTGTAGACATGCTTGACGACATACTGCTCGAGCCCCTTGTCGTACTTGCTGGGCACGCGCTCGATCGCCTCGATCATGATCCGGTGGGCGCGATCACGCAGGCGGTGGGCGTCGTCTTGGACGACGGCTTCCCAGGACTCGTGATTGCGAGGTGGGTGCAGTGGCTTGCCGCGATCGCGTGCGACCGGTTCGGCGTAGCTCATGAACATCGCGAACTGCTGGTTCGTGTTGCGATCGTGCTTGGTCGATGGATGGCCGGTCTGGCGATCGATCGGGCAGCCGCAGTGCTTCATGACCATGTAGCGCTGGAGGATGTTCCAGCCCGCGAGCTGCGTGGCCATGATCGCGAGCCTTTGTTGTTTCTGGGTCCAGCTCATGCGACTGCTACCTTCTTTTCTGAAGCCGCGAGGCGGGCTGTGGTGCGTTGGAAGCCGGTGAATCCCTCCATCTCGCGGAGCGCGTGATTGATGGCGTCTTCGCTGATGGGCTTGCCCTTGGTGAGCATCGCGGAGTTGAGCAGCAGGTACGCGGTCGAACGCAGCCCGCCCCACCCGAACTCGCTGGAGAGCCTGGCCGCGCGGCTTGCGCCATCCACCGTGAGCTTGAGGCCCATTGAGGCGGCGTACTCGTACATCTCATCGACGGTGTAGAGGGGTTTCCCTTTCTCGTTCGCTTCGATGGTGATGTCGTAGCTCATGGAGATCAGCGATTTCATTTGCCCGTGGAAGGCGTCGAAGTCGTTGATGACTTCGAAGATGTCGTTGGTGCCCACGAGCATGACCGGGCAGCCGGTCTGCTTGTGGATGTCGCGGATCGCGTTGAGCGCCTTCTTGTTGGCGTAGTGCGCCTCGTCGATCATGAGCAGGCGGTCGGTGCCGCGGAGGGTCTTGATGATGTTCTTCATAAGACGCTGGGCGTTGTACTGATCGACGAGTCCGAGTTCTGCTGAGATGCGGGCGAGGACCTGCTTGATGGTCTCCTCGGTCGATGTGAGCTCGATGTGTATGGAGCCGGGGATCTCGCCGGCGGCGATGTACTTGAGCACGGTTGTCTTGCTCACGCCCGAGGGGCCGACCACCACACCCATTGACTTTCGCTTGTAGACCTGCACGATGATGCCGCGGATCTTCTCGGCAACGAAGGTGGATACATACGACCTGGGCATCCCGCCCTGCGTTGGGTCTGAGTTTTTGAGCCAGGTATCGAGCTTGCGGGCGAAGTTGGAGTCGCTGTGCTCGTACTTGCCCTCCATGAAGCGGCGTGTGGCTTTGCGTCCGCAGCCGATCTTGTTATCGACCTGCTCGTACGAGAGCCCCTGCTCGTCGCATCGCTGGTTGACGCAGTTGCGAACATAGTCGCATTGCTCAGGGGTGAGATCCCCGGTTCGTGGCAGCATCCTTGCCTCCGTTGCTCGCGCGTCCTGCGCGGCTTGATGGACGAGACTCTTGTCTCTGGTGTTGTGGCATTCGCGATTCATGGCAGCTGATCCAGAATGCTCATGCCTTGGAACTCGTCGTCTTGGACAGGTCCGGTGGTCTGATTGAAATCCGAGAGCGAGACGCCATCGAAATCGCTGGGCTGGGCCTGCTCGTGGGCATGGCAGAGATCGGTGAGCGACACCTGCTCGAACTCGTTGGGGCCGTGCTGCTGATCCTGGTTGAGGTAGAGCTCGCGTGCGGCCTCGACAAGCGAGGGGAACTCCTCGCGATCGCTCATCTGTTCCGCCCCCGCGGCCTTGCGGTGCTTCTGCTCCTGGATGTCGTCGGGGGCGTCATCCAGGCGGGTGCGGACCAGGCGGAGCTGGGGCGCATCGTGAGGATCTCGGCCTTTGCGCTCTGCCTCGAGCTTGGCCTGTGTTTCTGCAACCTCACGCTTGCGGGTTTCGCGTGAGGCGAGCTCGGCGTTGTCCATGGTGGTCGTGATGAGGTCGATCCGCTGTTTCGTGCGTCGTTTCTGACCGCGTCGTGCGGCGAATCCGGCGCGGCGATCAGCAATCGTGACCTTGTCGCTTGCCAGTCCGCCGTATCGCTTGTTCTCCATCGCGGTGCAGACGAGTTTGAAGTCCTCGTCCCAGACCGTGATCTGCGTGGTGTCCTCGGGATCCCAGCTGACGTAAACACGCTTGTCGGATCCGACGAAGGGTTCGAGCTCGACGGCTGTGTCACCAAAGCGAACTGTCCCGCCACCGATCTTCAGTGAGATCCCGTTCTTGTGCACCTTGAGCGGCTTTGGTGACCACATCGGCTCAAGCAGCTTGAGCGCGTTCTTGTTGATGACGGGCTTTGTCTCGAGGTAGCGATCGTAGAACTGGATCGGGCTCAGACGCTCGAGCGTATCTGGGTCCTTGAGATCGTCGATGCGGTGCTCGGAGCGTGTGTTGTACCAGGCGATGAAATCATCGAAGATCTCGCGCACCTCGTCGATGGTGGGTAGCGAGAGGACATCCTTGCGCTGATCGCGCAGGGCGATCTTGTCGAGCATGCCCGGCCTGTTGCCGCAGTAGCTGGCGAAGTCCTTGTCGAACTCGCCGTGCACCGTCCCGTGGAAACGCTCGATGCGTGATTTACCGTCGTGGTTGTAGGGCAGGGCGAAGTGGGGGGTGATGCCGAGCATGCCCAGGATGCCTGCGGCTGCACGCTCGCTCTCCTGCTGCTCGTCTCTGCTCGCGGTGCGCCGCTGGGCCTTGGTCAGCCCGCCGATGGACTGGGCCATGAAGTCCTTGCCGTTGTCGACCCAGACGACATCGGGGCGGGCGATGTCCGGATTGCGGAGGGCGTTGAGCAGCGCCGCGCGGATGGTGATCTGGTTGCCCTGCTCGCTGACATGGTAGCCGGTGATGAGCCGGGTGCGCCGGTCCATCCAGGATGTGAGCTGCGGGCGGGTGCGGACCCACTTGCCGCCCTTGATGATGCGCACATCGAAGTCGAAGACCATGTGGTCCGATTCCCAGCACTGGCCGACTTTCCATGCGCTTGGGTCCTGCTCCATTGGGGCGAGGAACTTGCGGTTCCAGGCGTCCTGGCCTTCGCGCTTCAGGCAGACCATTGATGGATCGAGGCGGTCCTTGACGAGCTGGTAGACCCGTCGCTCCGAGGGCCATGCCCACCCCTGCACCTTTGCCTGCTCGCGTGTGTGCCGCCAGCACTTGGCGAGCGAGCGCTGGTTCTTGTGCAGGTAGAGGTCGCAGAAAAACTTCCACGCGGCTTCAGAACAGGTCTGGATGTCACCTTTCTTGCGTCCGCGTCGATCGACCACGGCGTAGACGATGCCCTCGAGGTCGTCTGACGCGGGTGCGTTCTTGTCCATGTCGTAGAGACGGGTTTTGCCGGGGCAGGTCCCGTACTTGGCCTCCATCGCTTTCCTGAAGGATGTAAAGGATGGGCGGTTGGGGCTGGTGCGGAATGCTCGGAACTCAACCACGATCTGGGCGAGCAGCTGCGCCTGCTTGATCTTTTCTGCGGGCAGGGTCTGCATCATCTCCTGGAGCTTGGAGCCGCCGTCGTTGCCGGTTTCGAGCGGGATCCTGCGCAGACGCGGGGAGTAGCTGGTGTGCAGGTGCCACTTGTAGGTGCCGCCCAGGAGGATCTTCTTGGCTTGGTGCTGCGGCTGGAGCGCTGCGCATTTGCGGCGCAGGTTGCCCTCCGATGTGCCGAGCACCTGGGCGGCGACATCGATGGGCACCCACTCCTGCTGGGTGCTGGTTTGCTCGCGATGGATCGGGAGTGCGGTCATGCGGCGGGAAGGTCGGTTGGAAGGTCGGCGGGGAGCTGGACAGCGTGCACGGGCTTGCTGGTGCTGTGGAGCAGGGTGATGAGCTCGTGGGCGAGGCGTTTGCGGTGGACCCAGAGGCTGACCCAGATCTGGAGCTTGCCTTCGACGACGGCGAGCTGGTAGTCGATGACCTTCTTGGATGGGAGGGATGCGAGCGCGGCGATCAGCCTGTCCTGGGGGATCGCGGGTTTTCGCTGGGCCATGCGGATCATGGTTTCGAAGTCGCACGGCCAAGCGACCGGGTTGGTCTTGGGTGCGAAGCGATCGAGCATGGCGAGCAGGAGCTCCTCGTTGGGTGTGAGGTCTCGGTACTTGCCGCCGGTGATCGATGAAGCGAGCGGGCCGGGCTTGGGCGCGGGCTCTGAACGGTGTAGGGGCTGGAGCGCATCGCTGATGGGCTTGAGTGCATCGCTGAGTTGCATATTGGGTTGGGTGGTGGGCTGGTTGTTGGGTTGGTTGGTGGGTTGGAGGTTGGTGTGCACGGGGGGCTCCGATCTGGTTTTGCGGTGCGTTTGCGCGACATGTTTACGCAACATGTTTAAGCAACATGGTCGAGCATGCGTCCGGTGGTGTGTCCGGTGGTGTGTCCGGTGGTGTGCTGGACGGTGCGGTGGTCTTGGGTTTGCCGGGTTGATTGTGGGGATGGGGGGAGTGGGGATTGGAGCACGCTGCTCCGCATGGACGCGAGCGCGTTCATGGTCTTGTCGATATCCGCGACGCGGCGGGCTCGGTCGTCGTCGCTGTTGATCGGCGTGTGGCACTGGTTGAGCATGTAGGAGAGGGCGACGACGCAGCTGGAGGTGCGCTGCTGGGTTTGGGGCTGGCCTTGGCTTTGGCTTTGGTCGTCGTTGCTGGCTTCGTGTATATAGATGGTGCCGGTTTCGCCGGTGATGGCGTCGAGGAGCTCCGGGTCGTGGGTCAGTTTCCAGAGGGCCCGGAGCACCTCGGGAGAGAGGGTCCGTTGTCCGCAGAGCATGCGGCTGAGATGTGATGGGTGTACCTGGGCTTCGCGCGCCAGCTGATCCTGCGTGAGGTTGTGGCGATCGAGCACGCGGGCGGCGACGATGTTGTGGTACTGCATGACGATGATCTCTGCGTTGCTGTTGCTGGGATTGGTCATGGCGTCATGCCTTTGGAGTGACACGAAATCACTCGGGATTGTGCTGCGCGAACCGTCCGTAGGTCGCGATGATGTTGGGTGCCCAGACGGCGTCGGGTCGTGCTCCATTGGTGAGCCGCAAGGCTCGCTGTCGAGTGCCGATGCACTCGCGGGTTGGCGTTTTCGCCGAGCACTCGGCGGGGCCGTCTGGGCCGGAAGCACCAGCTGGGCATCTCTGCCCAGTCAGTGCAGGAAGGAAGCTGCGGTTACGCCGCAGATAGGGGCAAAAGCTGTTCAGGGACGATGAGGTCTACCAAGCGAACTCCTAACGCCGAGGAAATAGTTTGTAGATCCACGAGGCGGGGAGAGGAGATGTCTTTCTCATAGTTGAAGATCGTTCGAGAGTGAATTCCAGTAAGGCTCGCCAGGTGATCTCTGGTAAACCCTTTAGATTCACGCGTTTGCCTGATTCGATGCATCACTTCTGATAGCTCCTGTGTGAGTATCGAAGTTCTAGAACTTCGATACCGGAGTTCACTATACCGTGCAGAAGTTGCCCCGCAAGCGGTTCGGGCTCGAAATCTCGAAAAAATCTTCCACTTATGAAAAACTCACCCAGACAACCAGGCGGAAGCCGCAAGGGCAAGGTTCCAGAGGACTGGTCAAAGCAAGGCTTCCAGTTGCCAAAGCACATGATGAAGCGGTTTCGTGAACTTAGCGGCGAGTATGGTCACGGAGGCGTAAAAATCCTTGGCACAGCAGCTGTCTCGCTGTTGCTTGCATTAGATGAGGAAGACAGGAATACTCTTTGCAAATATGTTTTCCAAAAAACCCATAGAAATGCAGATGAACTCGAAGAAAAAAGAGTCCTAGAGCTATTAAAAATCCTTCTAAATGAGCGGGATGAGGAAACAGCAAAGATGGTTGAGCCGGTCTGGTATGTCGATAAGATCGTTGATCCAGAGCTCTCGCCAGAGCCGGGCAAGAAGTGGTCGGATCGGCATCCGGACGAAAAGGACGAACGCAAGAAGGGCGGGTGAAGCGTGCAGAAGTGGCGGGTGATTGGGCTGGACAGCACTACGGGCAAAGGGCGAGATGCGATTGTCGAGGCCGCAACGGAGCATGATGCGCAGATCGCCGCCAACGATTTGGGCATCATGGTCGAGCGTGTTGTGCGGTACGATGTGGATAAACCCAAACCCGAAACCCAGCGAAAGCCAGCTGCTCATTCTGCCAACCAGCCGCCCGTTCTTTATGAGCCTATAAAACAAGAAGACAGGCAAAGTACATTTAAAGCCCGTCTTATCGAGTACTCCAAGTTCAAACTCTCACTCCCTTTATTCAGCGAAAAACGTCGTGGATACGAGGAGCGTGGCGTGAATACGGTTGGCGAGATTGCCGCGGGCGTATTCTTTGGCATGCTAATATTTACTTGCTTTTCACCACTTGTGATATTTTTCGCTCTGGCATTTTGGTACACATGGCTCACTTTAATGGCTGAGAGTCGCACTTGACAGATCTACGGGGCTTGTGTATGGTCTTGTCCTTGCAGGTTTGAATCAGGCGAAAGCTTGGTAGGGGTACAACGCGACTTCGGTCGTAGCACTGGCTGGGCGTTTCTGCATCTGACAAGGATGCAGGGGCGTGAGCACGCGTACGCACAACTTGACTACTCCAAACGCTCGGGGGCATCGTGCCGCCGGGCGTTCTACTGCGCGCCGTGCCGAGTGTTTCTGGCTCATGAGCGAGCCGGGCCACCTGCTCGACTCGTTGCCGGACGCGCCGATTGGCCGATCCGTGCACCAGCGCGACCGCCTGCCCGGCATCGAATGGGTCGTGATCTCGATCTTCGTCATCTGCCTGACCGCGCTCAACCATGTGAACCGCCGTGAGGATTTGGCGATGTTCACACGCATGCAACAACCAAGCCAAAACCAACATACGGTGCCGGATGGATTCGGCCCGCTCACTTCGCATGGAGGCGACCATGAGCAATCACCAAACACGCCATAAACCGTGGGTTCGCCCCGGCATCGACGCGCTCTGCGGCGGCATGTTCATTGTACTGCTGCTTATTATCTTTGCGCTGCTGATCAGCACGGCGAGCACCGGGTGCGCGTCCACATCGCGCACCGAGACATCGCCCGCATCGACCAACGCGACGCACGAGACGAGCACCCAGCGGCCGGGTCGCACGATTCGCAACGAGTACAAGCTCGAAATGACCCCGCCCGCACCTGCTGGCGGGGGCACGGGTACCCAGGCAGCGCCGCGAAGCACTGGGGCTGGGCAGGCAGGGTTCTTATCGTCTTCTTCCCCTGCAACGCCTGCGGTGTACCAGATGTCCGATCTGGCAATGGGCGGCGACATGGTGCTGGGCGAGGGTCGATCGTCTCCCTCGCTCACGCCTGTCGCCTACAAGCCTGATCGCCAATCCGACGCCGTCGAAAACGCGATTCGAGACGCGGTCGATCAGGGATACGGCATCAAACTCGAACATGTTCAGACCGAAGAAATCCCCCTTACAACCGACACTTCCAGCTCGATGCTCGATGATCGCGGACCGGGCCTCAAGACCACGAGCGACGAGGCGGCGATCGGGTTCGATGGGAGCCGATCGGGCGCGTCGTTGCCCTGGGGCGGCGAGTCTGGAAAGACCAAATGGGGACTCGACGCGAGCTTGTTCACGCGTGGTCTCAACCCCCTCATGATCATCGGAGCAATCGTGATGATCGCGGCTGTCATCCCCGTGATCTCCCCTCCCCGTCGCTGGTTTGCGGCGGGGATTGTTGCAATGACTGGGATGCTCATCATCGCAGCGGGCGTGGTGAGCGAGCAGGCACCTTGGGTGTTCGTGCTGGCGATCCTCGCGTTCCTCGGAGTCGCGGGATGGCTCGGGTATGAAGCGTGGCGGAACAAGCGACGCCAGGTCGCGCTCACGAGCATCGTGAAGGGCGTTGAAGACGCGGATCCTGTTGCCAAGGAGATCGCCAAGCAGAGCATCGGAAAGGCCGCAGCGGGCAACCTCGCGGTCGTGAAGAGTGAGGTGGGCGCGACGAAAGCGAAGGTCACATAGCACACTCATGTACGGGAGCAGGCGAGCGAAACCACCATGCGTGATGACCCTGCTCCCCAGAACTACACCACACCACGCTCGGGAGAGGACGGGGCGGGGGGAGCACGGACGCGATGATCCCCGCCCCGCTTTGAGAACAACACACCACGAATGCAAGGACGCATCCCATGGCAAAGCTGACAAAGAAACAAGAGAACCAGATCACGGCGAAAGCCTTGGTCACTGCCGCGAAGCAGGTCGAATCAAGCGGCGTTCAGGAGCTCCCCGCAGGCTCGTACCCGTTCGACATCAACACACAGATCACAGGTGAGCTGCTCGTGAAGAAGGGCAGCGAAGCGGGGCCGGAAGTTACGGTGATCGACTTCAGTCCCAACGATGTGCTGCGTGGTCTTCTGGCGACCGCAGACGATCCTGAGAAGCTCGTGAGCGACGCGCTGGGCTGGCACAAGTCCAGCGACAAGAACGCGCGGAAAACCCAGGACGAGCAGAACAAGCAAACACTGCTCAAGTGCGCCAAGCGTCGCAAGATGACCAAGGAGTTCTCGTCACCCGCCAAGGCTGGCGCTGCGAGCGCTAAGCCGACGGTCAGGGTGACCGGCAAGGTCGGCCAGCGTCAGGTTGCGATGGAGGTCAAAGCGGCGTGAACAGCGGCAGCAGGCTCATCACGGTTCTGACGCTCGCGAGCGAGACGAGCACGGCCACATGGGCCGTGCTCATGGTCGTTGTGAGCGTGCTCATTGCGATGACGCTGGCGTTCTTTCGCAGCAAGAACGCGGAGCTGAGCGAGGCAAGAAAGATCGCGAGCAAGAACGCGGACGAAGCCACCTCAGCACGCCATAACGAGATCAAGACGCTGATCGGAGGCGTGAAGGAGGGCGTGGACGGCGTCGCGCACCGCATGGACAAGGTCGAAGACCGTGTCGGGCATCTGGAGCAGGGGCACGAGCGTTTGGAATCGCAGATTATGATCATCCGGAAGGGCGGTGAGGCATGAGCGGCACCGCCAACATCCAGCAGCGGTTCGCCGAGCTGAACCAGGAGACGCTCGTCTTCAAGGCCCTGCGCAAGTGCGAGCCGGGCAACAAGCGCGGCAATGTCTCCAAGTGCTGGGTGCTCGATCAGCCCACGCTGCATTCGGCTGCGATGATGCACATCGTCGGTCACCGGTCCGCTCGCGAGATCCGCGAGCATCTCGCGGATCGCTTCGAAGACGCGAAGGTCAGCGAGCGTGTGCTCTCGACCTGGCTCAAGGCGATCCGCAAGGCGTATGGCGAGGAGCACGGCAAGTACCTGGCCGAGGTCGAGGCCAACGAATCCATCGCGTTCCAGAGCGGCGACCTGGTCGCTGTGCTCGGCGTGGTTATGGCTTCGATCGCGCCCAAGTTCGTCGCGTTCGGAAAGACGCTGGATATCGAGGCCCTGGAGAACCAGGACGGGCACCTGATGATGCGGTTTATGAACACCATGATCGACGCCGCCAAGGTGCAGGCCGAGGCCCGGCGCACCGAGGCGCAGACCCAGAACATCCTGATCAAGCTGCGTGAGGCCGTCAAGGTTGTCGGTGGCGAGAGCGATCGCGATCCGGGTGAGGCTCTGCGCGACCTGACCGGGCTGCTGCACCAGATGACCGGCGTGAAGGTGGAGCAGGCATGAGCGGGAAGATGAAGTCCATCCTGATTGCAGCGGCCGGGCTGGCGGGGCACCTCTGGCTGCCATACCAGGTCGCGTGGATCAACGATACGGCCGAGGCGGCGATCTGGGAAAAGTCGCGGCGTATCGGCGCGGACTACTGCGAGAGCTACCGCTGCGTCACGGATCGGACGGGCGGCAGGCGTCTGTGTGATTACTGGTACAGCTCGGCGGACGAGTCTGCGGCGATTGAGTTCGCGGAGTATGTCAAGACCTGGCTGACCCTGCTGGAGAAGGCGTTCGAGCTGGTCACGAAGACCGAGCTGGTCGAGGGTCGCGACCATCTCAAGATGACCTTCAGGCTCCCTGAGATCGACGGCCAGCGCCCGCGCATCACGGTCATGACGAGCAGCCCCAAGCGGTTCCGCTCCAAGGGCGGCGATGTGTGTCTTTCCGAGCTCGCGTTTCATGAGCAGGCACGCGAGATGTGGAAGGCGGCTGCACCCGTCACGACATGGGGCGGGCAGATCCGGATCCTCAGCTCGCACAACGGCGTGGATTCGATCTTCAACGAGCTGGTGATGCAGGCCCGCAAGCATGAAGATCCTGAGCTGTACGGGCAGCCAAAGAGCACCGATTTCAAGGCGAGCGTGCACCGCACGGATATCTACGACGCGGTTGCCGATGGGCTCTGCGATCGGATCAACGAGGTGAATGGGACAGGCAAGACCGAGGAAGAGTTCATCGCGGATCTCAAGTCGCGGTGTGCAACGATCGAGGTCTGGGAAGAGGAGTTTGAGTGCGTTCCCAGCAAGCAGGGCGGGTCGTTCTTCCCGCACGCGCTGCTCAAGCCCTGCGTCACGGATCGCTCTGCCGTGCCCACCGATGACCTGGACACATTCGTTGCGGACATCGCGCTGCGATCATCCGGGTGCACCAGGCTCAGCGCGGGTGCGGATATTGGCCGCAGCAATGACCGGTTCGTGATCTGGATGTGGGGCCGCAGCGGCACCAAGCGGGTGTGCGTCGGGGTCCTGGTCTACCAGAACCAGCGGTTCGATGTGATGGAGCACGCGATCAACACGATCATGAAGCGATCGTTCGGCAAGCTCCGCGTCAACCGGATCTGCATCGACAAGACCGGGCTGGGGATGCAGATCGCTGAACGCATGGAGACCAGGCACCGCTCGCGGGCCGAGGGTGTGACCATGACCAGCGCCGTCAAGGAGGACATGTTCACCCGCCTGCGTGCGGGGGTTGAAGAGATCACGGTCGAGCTGCCCGACGACTCGGTCACGCTCAGCGATATCAGCAGCATCCGCAAGGAGGTCACGGCGGCGGGCAATGTGCGATACAGCGCGGCCAAGAACGAGCACGGCCACGCCGACCGCGCAACGGCAGCCGCGCTGGGGCTTGTTGCTGATGAGTCCGCCAAGTCGGTCATGAAGTCCTTCGCGATCGCCGGGGAGGGGCTATGACACTCCCTGGATACATCACGCCAAAGGCACGCCTGGAGTCGATCCGCGCACGCCGGATCGTCGCCAACATCATGCGCCAGCTCGAACGCGGCGACTGGAAGAGCTTCCTGCTTAAGTGCAAAAAGGCCGTGCACAAGTTCCCCTCGCTTGAGAAGCACAGCGGCGAGATTGAGCCGCTGCTCGTGAAGGTCAATGTGGTGCGGATGGCGATCCGGTTCCACGGGATCGTGCTCGCGGGCGAACCGATCACCCTCACCGTGCCCGAGCAGTACGCGGAACAGAAGCAGGCGCTGAGCGATATCCGACGCGGCTCGCACTTTGATGCCCTGCTCATGCAGGCGGTGCGTACCGCCAACATCGACGGCTTCTCGACGCTGCGTGTGGACGCACGCGGTGATCAGACGGTCATCTGCGCTGACGACAACCGCATGATGATCCCCGTTGGCCCCGATGGCCCTGACATGCAGCCGACGGTCTGGGAGCGTCGCTGGATGATCGAACGCAAGCAGGGCACCAAGGTCGTGAAATACTTGCGTGTCGAGCGACATAGTGCCGGGATGATCGAGCAGGAGGTCTACGAATACGCGGGTGGGGATCTGTTGGTTGATCTTTCATCGGCGATGGTGAAGCGCGTCGAGCTGGGCGTCGCGATGCCCGGCACGCCGCTGCTGCCCGCGATCGAGACCGGCGTGCCCTACCCGCTGGTCACCCGCCTGGTGCACGAGTATTTCGACGGCCAGCCGGAGATGCTCATGAGCGAGCACGACTTTGATCTGCTGGATATGTCGGCGGCGGCCGTCAGCCGCCTGGATCGCTCGATGGAGAAGCACGGCTCGCCCAAGGCGCGCATCAGCGAGAGCATGATCGACCCTGACACGGGCAAGGTGAAGATCGGCGATGCGATCCTCGATCCCGATAAGCTCTTTGAGTACATCAGCCAGAACTTTGACTTTGGGCCGATGTTTGACGCGATGAACAAGTCGCTCCAGCTGCTGGCGACGCAGCTCCAGCTCTCACCCGCGCTGATCGGGATCAAGCTCGAGGGCGGGGCGATGCCTGACACTTTCGACAAGCTGCGCCTTGAGGCGAGCAACACGATCGCCCGCGCCAAGACATCGGCCAAGTACATGCAGCCCGCGCTGACGCGGGTCTTTGACATCGCCTCGGCGATGGACACGCAGCGACCGATGCGTGGCTACGCGGTCGCGCCCGTGGGCGTCACCATGCACCCGGGCCTGCCCAAGGACGATGATCAGATCACCGCAGAGGTCAAGGACCAGTATGTCGTGGGCCTCATCGATGAGCTCACGGCGCTGGAGAAGATCCACGGTGAGAGCGCTGCGCCGGGGATCCGGGATCGCCTGCGTGAGGATCGCGATGCGAAGGCGCAGCGTACGCAGCAAGAGCTCATGCTGGGATTCCAGGGGGGTGCGGCGTGAGCATCATCACCATCATCCTGATCGCGATCGGAGTCGCTATGGCACCACCGCACACGCCCGAGGGCGGCGACCGGCTCGCCGCGCAGATGGTCAAGCTCTACGACGCGGCCATGAGCGACATCAACACGCTCGCGGGGCGCGCGGTCCGCGAGCTGGGCGAGGATCCGGATCGACGCGCTTCGCAGTTCCGCGAGATCCGCGCGGCGCAGCTCACCCGCCAGATTCAGAACAAGCTCGCGCTGCTCGAGGGGCAGACCCGCCTGATGGTGGGCTCGCCGCTGCGGGGCGAGATCAACAAGGCGATCGCACGCGGCGATGCCGAGCTCAAGGAGCTGGGCATCCCGACCGATCCCGCGACCCAAGGCGTGGGCGTTGGCTTTGCTCTGGTCAACAGCGAAGCCGTTGAGGTCATCGCTCGCGACACGCTGGGACGGGCGTCGCAGTCGATCGAGAATGACCTGGGCAACGCGGCGAGGCAGCACGCGAGCAACGCGCTGGAGATCTTCCGGACGCTGAGCACCACGCAGATCTCCGAGGCGAGCGTCAACACCGCGATCGCACGCGGGCTGATCACCGGGAACCCGACGATCGCCGATCGCGCGATCCGCGAGCTCTTTGCGGCGGATAGCGATGAAGCCAAGCGCGTACGCAAGCTGGGCAACAAGCGCATCCAGGTCGGCAAGGCGACGATGAGCGTGCGCCACTACGCGGCGACCGTGGCCATCACCCGCACCCGCGAAGCAACCGTCACCGCGCGGCACGAACGCCTGCGTGAGCGTGGCGTGAACCTGGTACAGATCACCGGCAAGAACTCCGAGAACTTTTGCACCGCCTTCATCGGGCTCGTGTGCTCGATCGGATCGGCACCCGAGATCCCAGGACTGGAGATCGTGGAGCTCGCGTCGCTGCCCGGCGGCGGGCCGCCCTTCCACCCGAGATGCTCCAAGGGGACCGCCCCCTTCATCCCCGAGCTGGCGAGCAAGTCGCGGAGCGCTGATGCCCGCCGTGCAGCCGCCGTGTACCAGAAGCGGCTGGAGCGTGGTCAGCTGCTCGATCCAATCAAACGCTAAAGGTCAAACGAAAAAGGAACCGCTCACATGGAACTGCAAGACGCACAAGGCAACAAAATCGACACCAAGGGACTCGACGACAATCTCGTCAAGGTCCTCACCGCTGCATTCGGCGGGATTACACCGCAGCTCAAGTCCAGTATGGACGAGTCCATCAAGCCGCTGAGCGAGAAGCTCGAGGCCCTGGATACGGACAAGCTCAGCGAAGTCATCGAGAAGGTCGGCAAGCTCGGGGAGCAGGGCAAGGCGGGGGATGAGAACGACACCACGCCAACCTCAAGCGACCCAGCTGTGCAGGCGATCCTCACGCGTCTCGATGAGATAGCCAAGAAACAGGAAGAGTTTGAGAGCAGCACCGCCCAGCAGCGCGAGGCGTCTGCCGCGATGGAGCGCACGGTCGCGTACATCGAGAAGCACAACCCCAACCTCAAGGGGAAGAAGGACATCATCACCCGCATCGCGTCGACCAACCCCAAGGACGATGCGGGGGTCAAGGCGGCGCTGGATTCAGAGCGTCAGTACATGAGCAGCGCGATGGGTGAGGACGCCGTGAGCAAACTGTTTTCCGCAGACGCGCAGAGCGAGGGTGGCCAAACCGGCGATGAAGACAATGCCGAGGCCGAGGCCAAGGCCAAGATCGAGAAGATGGACGCGCAGCTGCCCAAGAGCTGAACTGATAACGCGCGTGCGTTCGCTGTGAACGCACGCATCACAAAGAGCGGCACGATGCCGCGACCGGCATGACCGGAGTGCATGGAGGCACACAAATGATCGATACAGATAACTTCCAAGGTGCGATGACGCCCGATGTGCTTGCAACCGTCGTGCGCGTTCAGGCCGCAAACGAGAACCCGCTTTACGCGATGCTGCTGGGCGGGAACCGGATCCTGAAAGCCAAAGCGGAGAAGGTTGAGTGGTATACCACCCAGCCCGCATCGCGCCGCACGGCGATCAACAACCCCGCGGACAACTACACCGATGTCACCACGACGCTCGCGGTCGATGACGGCTCGATGTTCATGATCGGCGATACTGTGATCGCGGAGGCGAGTGGTGAGATCATGCTCGTCACCGCCAAGCCCGCGACCAACTCGATCACGGTCAGCCGTGGAATCGGCGGCGTCGCGGCAGCGGACGCGTCGGTGGAAGACAACGCGTACCTTATGAACATCGGCAACGCGCACGGTGAGGGGGCGGGATCGCCCGACACCAGCGCTGCGCAGAAGGTGCAGGCGTACAACTACCTCCAGACCTTCCGCCAGGCGGTCGAGATCTCCGGTCGCATGGAACGCGTCGAGACCCTGACAGAGGACGAGAAAGCATTCCAGCGTGCTGAGGCGTTCAAGGAAGTCACACGCGACATCGAGCACGCATTGATCTTCGGCGCTCGCAACAACTCGCTCGCCGATGCTGATGGCAAAAAGGTCACCACAATGGGTGGCCTGCGCGAGATGGTCACCACCCATGTCACCAATCAGGGCGGGGCGATGACGCACGATGAGTTCATTGCCTGGTGCGAATCGGTTTTCGATACCGGTTCGGCAACGAAAACACTCTTTGCGGGTCCGACCCTGCTCACCACCATCCACTCGTTCTACGACGCGAAGGTGCGGCACAACACCACGGTCACCAATGTGGGTCTGCGCATCCAGGCGATCGATACGCCGCACGGCACGCTCAACCTGGTCCCTCACAAGGGGCTGCGCGGAGCGTACGCGGGCGACGGCATCGCGGTCGATACCGAGAACCTCAAGCTGCGCCCGACCGAGAAGAACGGAGGCGGGCGTCTTCAGCTCAAGGAGAACACGCAAGAGAAGGGCCAGGATTCCAAGCGTGAGGAAATCTTCGCGGAGCACACGCTGGACTTTGGCGCTGAGCAGAACCACGCCCAGCTTCGCGGCGTGACCGCGGCCGCGTAACGCGGCGTGTGCGTCTGGGCGAGAGAGACCTTCACCCAACCCGCCGGGGATGCCCGGCACATTGAACAAGGAAACACAAGATGACTTCGAAAGATAATCGTACAAAGGCCGAGCTCGCAGCGGAGCTCGATGCCAAGGAACAGGCGCTCGAGGCGCAGCAGAAAGAGCTGGAGCAGGCCAAGGCCGCCAAGGAAGAGGCCGAGAAGCGTGCGGATCGGGTCCTGGCGGAGACCGAGCAGGCGCAGGGTGCATCGGATGCATCGCAGCCCGGAGCGCCCGTGCTTGCATCAGCCGCTGCACCAGGCGAGCCTGCCCCATCGCCCGATGGTCGATACCACTTCCATTCACGGTACCGACAGTATCAGATACCGGGCGTGAAGTTCTTCGATAATCGATTCGCTACAGGCGATAAGACGGTCGTGGATCGGCTCAAGAGCCACCGAGCATTCGGGAGTGAGTTCTGGCTGACCTTTGTTCCTGGCGATTCCAAGAAAGCCGCGTAACCAATCCACCCTCTCTCCTCGTCCGAGAAATCGGGCGGGGTGTTTTCGATTCACCCTCTTACGGAGTGCGCCATGATCGGCATCGGATTTGAACTTGGATCAGTCAACAACTCGTTCTTCGGGCTTCGCCCGGAGCTGCTGACATTCGAGGGACGAGTGGCGTTTTGGCAGGATCTGCGCGGACTCGCGACAAGCTCGCCCGCTGAGGCTGTTGTGCTGCACCGGATGTTCGGAGAGTCTTCGAATGAAGACTGGATGGACTACGACACCAGGAGGCAGATCGAATCCTGCAATGATTCAAAGTACACCGATTATGCCAAGCACATGATCCGTGAGCTCGTGCGGTTCGCCGTCGATTTTCCTCAGATTCGTATCGATCTCTACTTCGGTTCACTCCGTCAGTTCAATATGGCATTTCTGATCTCCGGAGACGCGGATGAAGAGATGCGGCAGGAGTGGATGCGAAGGTTCTGGTATGAGCTCAAGATCGCTCGCTCATTGATCGAGCAGCGATGTGATGTTCGTATGGTCTTCGATCATTCCTCATCGTTTGATCCTGATCGCCCCGAATGGCAGGCCCTGTATCAGCTTGAGCGGATGTATCCTGGCCGGGTTGTGATTGAGTCGCTGCCCAGGGTGGGTACGCCCCAGGCAGGCTTCCCGGCATGGACATTCGAGGATCACTACCAGCATTTGCTGGATCTTGATCCAGAGCGGACACGGCACGCAGAGATCACGCGCATGACGCACGGGGATCCAGAGGGCGGCGTGGTTCGCTTCGTACGCGACTGCATCGATAAAGGGCACGACGCGATCATCTCCGACACCGTGCTCAGGCGCAGCAAGATGAGCTTTGAGACAGTCGTGCGCGAAGCCAACGCTGGTCGCCCGCAGGGGGTTGAGTGATGTCCACCGCCACACTTGTTGAGTTCTGGATCACGACGGGCGGGCGGCGCTGGAAGGCGAAGTTCGCCTACGCCGACCTGACGCCCAGCCGCACGCAGCGCCCAAATCCGCTCGCGACGGTGACGCTCTCGACGGGCGCAACCAGCCGCGTGGATGGCACGGCCCTGGACCCCGATGGCGTGGATGGAAAACGCGTCGTGGTCGCCAGCGGCAAGTTTGATACGCGCGTCGTCAAGTCCGATGGCTACGAGCTGAGCGTGAGCGCGGACGCGCCGCTCTTTGACGACGCGGCGGGGAACGCGTCGGAAGTGATCACCAACGCTCCTGCGCTCAACCGCTCGCTGCTCAACGATGCACGCGATGGCTGGGCGCTGTCGCTGCCTGATCACACCGTCCCCGGTTATGGCACCGCTGCGGACCTCTCGCACGCGAATCTCTATGCCGATTACGATCCGGAGCAGGACGACTTTGCGGATCTCTCACGCCATGACTTTGCGGTCGATCAATCAGGGAACTCGCATCATGGGTACTGCCGATCGCCTGGTGTGGCGGCGCGTCAGATCCAGTTTCTCCGAGATTACTTCGGGGCGGGAAAGCACGCCTACGCGTCGGACGAGTCTGCACGCATACGCATCGACGCCAGCACGGACGGATCATCGTTTAGCCATAACTTCGCGAGCACCTCGTTCGCGGGGATCTATGTCGGTGAGGCCAGCGGGGTCGGCTTCGTGGATGGCGGGTTTGATGACCTGAACTTCGACGCCTTCGGCGCACCCGCTCGTGGGCTCAGCCCCTCGCTCAATGCCCGGCGCACGCACGGGGCGACCGAGAAGCTTGTGTGGGGGTTCATCTGGGATCACACCAGCGGCGATTATTCGCTCTGGCTCAACGGGCGAATGATCCGCGCGGGCAACGATGCGACGCCCAGCGCCGCCAGCGAGCTGATCATGCTCCTCGCGCCCGTGAGCAGCTTGCAGGATTATGTGCTTCAGCGGATGGTGATCTATCGGAGCGGCGCGGGTGCGCCGCTCACTGGCACCGAGCTGATCGAACGCATGAGCCGCGCGATGCTCGACTACGGGGTCGCGCCCCGCACGCACTATCTCTCCGCGCAGGGCAGTGATGCCAACGACGGGCTGAGCGATGCGAGCCCGATCCTTACGGTCAGCGAAGCGCTCGCACGGTTCCGCCCGCAGACGGGCGAGCAGATCCGGGTGCGATTCGGCGATGCCTTCGCCAGCTTTGGAACCGTCGACGCTGGATCAGGGCCGAGCATGGTGCAGGGCTCGAGCTGGCGTGACCGTGCGATTGTTGCAGGATACGGAAATCGTGCGGATGGCCGGTACGACTTCATGCTGAACGGATTCACGATGGGTGAATACTCGCTGCTCAGCGGCGCGGACTTCACGAATCCGTCTGGCGACCCGGATGATGCTTCTTTCGACGAAACGGGGACGATCGCGTCACCGATCGATGCGCCGATCAGCTTCAGTGGCAGCACTGACCATGAGGACATGATCCTGATCGACTCTTTCATTCAGGGTCGCATGAATGGCGTTCTTGGTGGGTCTGCGGAGAACGATGGATCATGGCTCGAACTTTACCAGGTTCCCATGCGTGGGATCTGGGGGCAAGGCCAGACCGGACGCCCGCAGGGTGTTTACACAACTGAGATCGATTACTTCCACGCTGAGGATGTCCCGATGCGGCGTCCGGGACACATCGGCGATGGGAATCGAACGATCTATGACCACGGGTTCTACATGTACGCCAAGTACGCCTCGGTGGACTCTGCCGTCATTGAGGACGCGTCGTCCGATGGGATCAAGTGCCGCTTCGCGGGGGTGACCACCGGGAATGTGCTGCTGCGATGCCCGCTGGGGATCACCTCGAGCACCGGCGGGCAGGTCGCGAAGCAGAACCTGTTCATGGGCGGGTCGACGCAAGCGGCGAGCGGCGCGGCGCGTCAGATCTGGACCGCATCGGGCGTGTACACCGAGGGTGAGGATAACCTGATCATCGCCGATGACGATGTGCTTCCCGGCGCGGTTGCGATCATGGCCGCCTCGCGCGGGTATTTCGATAACCAGGGCTCCTTCACGCCCGACGGCGACTGGGAGCATCACCTGCGTCGCAACACGATCGTGGGCGACTGGGGCACCGGGATCGTGTACGACGATCAGCGGGTTGAGGATGTGGGTGTTCTGAGTGAGACTGGCAATGTGCTCGACTGCGCCGCGGGTGAGATCCGCGTTGCTGAGGGTGACATCACGCAGGTCGCGGATCGCACCATCGAGCACAACCTGCGTGTGAGCACCGACGCGACGCCGTTTGGGAACAACGGCGTCGCTCAGGATGAAGCGGCGTGGGATACCGCCTCTGGTGAGAATAGCCCGGCCGTGCGTGCTGCGAGCCCGAACTACCTTGACCGGACCCGCACGCCCCTGAGCTGGCACGCGCAGGTGAAGGGCGGGGATGGGACCTACGACGGATTGATCCTCGATCTCATCGCCGCGCACGCGGATGGGTGGGATCCGAGCTGGTCCGCCGATGCGATCAACGCGTGGGTGCGTGACGGCTACGCGCTCGTTGGTGAGAACGCCGCGAGCTTCGGGGGCACCCTTCCGGGCATCGCCGTTGAGGCCGTTGTCTCCGAGCAGAACATCATCGTGGATCAGGCACCCGATGATGGCACGATCAACCTGGGCAACATCGCCGTGGGGACCGGCACCTCCGTGGTGCTCAATATCCGCAACAACGCACCCCAGCCGGGCGAGGATCTCACGCTGGGCACGCTGAGCGTGACAGCGGGCGGGACCCTGAGCGTGGACCCCAGCGGCTCGGTGATCGCGGCGGGCAGCTCGCAGAACGCGGAGGTCTCGGTCGATACCGCTGCGCCGGGGGCGAGGGCGATCACGATCCAGATCCCCAGCGATGACCCAGACAACCCCGTCTACACGATCACGGTCAACGCCAGCGTGCTCTCGGTCCAGGACATCGCCGTCGATGAGGCGGCGCACAACGGCTCGATCGACCTGGGCAGCATCGCGCTGGGGGCGGTCACGAGCGTGGACCTGACGATCCGCAACGCAGCGCAGGCACCGGGCACGGGCTTGACGCTGGGTGTGCTCAGCGTGGGCGCTGATGGGACCATCACGACCAACCCGAGCAACCAGACGATCGCGGCGGGCGCAGCCGCTGCGGCCACGATCAGCGTCGATACCGCGACAGCGGGCGCACGGGCGATCACGGTGCAGATCCCCAGCGATGATCCGGACACGCCCGTGTACACGATCTTGATCGGTGCGGTGGTCGTGGCCGCGGAGCTGGCGGTCACGCTCGATGACAACCCGCTTGTTGAGGGCGGGCAGATCGATCTCGTCGGGCTGGTCGAATCCACGCACGCGACGATCACGCTCGACATCACAAATGCGGGAATGGCGGACCTGACGCTCGGCACGATCATGACGAGTGGCAACCTCTCGATCACCTCCAATGGTAACCCTTCGGGCGATGTCCTGGGATCGCTCGATACGGTCTCGCTTGAGATCCTCATTGATACGGGCGTTGTGGGGCCGGTCAGCGGGTCTGTGAGCATTCCCAGCAACGACGCCGACTCACCGCTGATGATCAGCGCATCGGGCGTTGTGGCGGCTTCAGCGAACCCCTCCGACGATTACACGGGACCCGACACCACCCAGCAGTTTCTCAATGTCGCGGAAGCAGACGCGATCATCGCCCTGTACCTGATCGGTGCGCACATATTCCGCCAGGCGTGGCAGTCGCTGGGTGCCGATGACAAGCTCGTGTGCCTCGGGCACGCGACGATCGACTTTAACGCGATCCCATGGAAGGGACGCAAGCTCGATCTCGATCAGCCCAACGCCTTCCCGAGACAGGGACGCGATGGCGAGCTCATGCTACCCGGCGGCGAGGTGCAGTACCCGCCATCGCTGGGCGGCGGGGCGTGGTCGTTCCCATCGCTGCCGCGTGAGATCCGCATCGGGGTCGCGCTGCAAGCGGCCGCGCGGGCTGCGGATCAGCTTGAGATCGATCAGAGCATGAAGATCACCGGGATGGCCGCCCAGGGCATCACCGGCATCGGGGGCGCGGGGACCAGCTGGGCGACCGATGGCATGATCGCGCGTCAGCCCAGCTCGCGGCTGCATGAGTCCGTGCGGCGGTTGGTTCAGAAGTACCTGCGGGTTACTGCGGAGGTGGTGTGATGATCAGCAACGCGAAGATCATCTCGCTCAAGGCGCAGACCGCAGCGACCGGGCTGGGCGAGCCCGTGCACAGCGAAGAGCTGACAGATTTCCCCTTGCTTTGCGAGCTGATCACGCCCAAGTCCTACCGCGCCGAAACCGATCGTCAGCGTGGTATCAAGAACGATGCCATGATCTGGGTGAATCGCTCGATGTTCGATGCGCTGGGCCACGCGCTGGCCGTGGGCGATCGGATCACCATCAGGCCGCATGGTCTGAACGCGGACTCGACCGAGTACGACGCGACGGATATCAACCCACGGGGCAACGGCAGCGTGATCGAGATCTCGCTCGCCGTGCGTGATGACCAGGCGGGGGGTGCGTGATGCCAGAGACCACCGCGACGATCCCAGAGGCCCAGATCAAGAACTTCATGCAGCGGATGCGGCGGCTGCCCGAGGAGATCAAGCCCGAGGTGCTCGAGGACATGGGCGATGGCATCGTGGGTGAGGCGCAGACCACCGCGCCGATCGATACGGGGGCGTTGTCAGAATCGCACTACCGCGAGGACTTTGATGGTGACGGCGTGGTGATCGGGGTGAATGTCGATTACGGCCTGGCCGTGCACGAGACGCACCCGAGCAAGTCCAAGTGGTTCCTCAACGCGATCAATCGTAACTTCGCGCGGGTGGGACGCAAGGCCATCATTAAAGCGTTGCGATCGCGGGGGGCGGAATCATGAAGCTTCACGCGAACGACATGTGCATTCAGCTGGGTCGCTACATCGGGCGGGAGACCGATCTGGTGTTCGTTGAACCGGATTCGAGCGATAAGGGCAGCGTCTACGCGGGTCCGCTGCCTGCCAAGCGGCACCGGCTGAGCCCGGCGGTCTCGATCGTGCACCAGCCCACGGGCGATGATGATCACTTGTCACGCAGCCAGCAGATGCAGATCGTGCTGCACGCGCAGGGGCATAGCAACAGCGAGGTCATGGGCCTGCTGGGGCAGATCCAGCATCTGCTGTTCCCGCAGGGGCGTTATGAGGTCAAGGCCGAGGGTGGCTTCATGCCCGGCGTGATCGGCGTGACGAGCGAATCGGGCACGCACTATGTCTGGCGGTTGCTCGATCTGCGCATACTCAGCTTTCCACAAACATCACCACGCAGCCCCGGCGGGCAGGCCGTCGCGGAGCTCGCGATCGAAGCACACGCGGTGCAGTACACCGCCACGGTAGAGGAGTAATTCGAATGCCAGCTCAGGACCCAAACAACATCAAAGGCAATCAGTTCGATGTGTACATCGACCATGGTGACTCACCGTTCCAGCTTACGGTGAACGCTGGTCCGGCGCTGGTTTTGGAGAATGTCGAAACACAGCGTCTTGGCAAGTCTCCCATCGGCGCGATGGTTACCGGACACATCACTGAACTCACCTTTGAGTTTCAGGAATGGACGAAGGAAGACATCAAGCGGTGGAATGGAATCACTGCTCAGGATGCTTCGCAGAACTATCTTCCGCCAGTAGGGACGATGATGCCAAAGCATCACATCCGCTTGCACAACGCGGGTGATGGAGCGGATACGACCAAAGACATCTGCTACCCAGCAGTCTCGTTCAAAGGTATGGCTCTGAGCATCGACGGTGGGCCTGTTGCCAAGCAGCAGGTCTCAGCGACGGCGTTTGTTGACCTGGACTCTGGGCATTCAGCAATTATTGGCTATGTAGCACCTCAGCAATGATTAACTCACAAACACTCAACTCGATCGACCTGAGCAGGATGCCCAAGTGGGACTTCTGTGTTCGCCTGCGCGGCATGGAGATCCCCATGATCTCGCCGCTTGATGCGCCCGAGATGAACGAAGCACCCATGCCCACGCAGGCCCAGCTCGACGCCCAGACCCGGCGGTGGCCGGGGGTGTTTGTGTGGCTCAAGCGGGCGGTGCTGGGTTCGCCCCGCATCGGGCTCGATGAGCTGCCCCAGGACGGCGGGGCGGCGCACACACGCAAGGTCTGCACCATCATCCTCGGGGAGCCGTTTGCGGATCTGATCGCGGAGCTCTCGCATGGCGAGTGCGCGATGATCTATACCGCCTACATGGGGGCGCAGGAAGAGTGGGTGCACGCGTGCGCCCGGCACGCCAAGCAGATGGCCAGCGAGCACCTGCGGACAGGCGATGAGCCGGATGAAACGCCCTCGCCCTCGGCGGCGAGCCAGACCACGCTGGTGCCTGGTCAGCCGTATCCGTACGAGGCCAAGCTGAACCCGAAGATCTATCACGAAGATGGGACTCCACGATCATGATCGGTGGCGGCAACATCCTGGGCAAGTTCAACGCCAAGCTCGGTCTTGATGAGTCCGATTATGTGCGCGGCATGATCAACGCGCAGACCTCGAACCGGGTGTTCGGGGAGACATTCACCGGCTTTGTCAGCAACCCGCTCACCGGCTCGATCGAGATCCTCAAGAGCGTCGGCGGGTGGATGGCACGCAACTCTGTGGAGACGCTGGCCTATGCCGAGGCTATCGAACGCCTCAGCCAGCAGACGGGCGCGAGCGAGCCGCTGCTTATTGCGCTCCAGAAGCGTTTGGAGATCGCGGGCTTCAGCGCCGAGCGGGCACGCCAGTCTTTCCTTGTGTTCAACAAGTTCATCGCCGACTACACCAATAACGGGGCGGCGGCCAACGATGTGCTGCGCCAGACCGGGGTGAGCCTGGATGGGCTCAGCGGGTTTGATGAGATCTTCAGGGCCATGATCGAGGGGCTCTCACGCATTGAAGACCCGGCGACCAAGGCGTCGATCGCGATGAGGTTGTTTGGCGAGGAGGCGGGCCATGATGTGATCAATGCCATCGGCGGGGGGAATGCCGCGATCGATGAGATGATCGATCAGTACACGCGGCTGGGCTTTGTGATCGAGGGCGGCCCGAACTCGCAGTTGGCGGCACTGAATACGAATCTGGGCTTTGCGCAGCAGGCGATGGAGGGTGTGAAGCAGACTCTCTTGCGTGAGTTTATGTTGGGACTCACCGACTCGACCGAACTCACCAACGAGTCCATGATCAAGCTCACTGAGACGATGAATGAGCAGCTCGCACCATCGGCAAGGGAATCTGGGCGATTGGCAGCAGGCATTGCGTCGGGCTGGGAGGAAGTAGCAGGCGCAATGAATGTGGCGAGTGATGCGCTCAGCTACATCATTGCACTTCACTACCGAATGAACGATTTTTCTCAGGGCATTATCGGACACGCGTTCAATATGGACTGGGATGCTGCTGCCAATCGTCTGGCAGCACAGGAGCGCAATCGCGAGCGTGGTCAGGAGTACCTCCAGGAGATGGTGCCATGACGCTGAGCCAGGACCTGCTCCCCATCTCGAAGATCAAGGTTGGCGACTCGGATGAATATCCGGTCACCCAGATCCGCACCGCTTCCAAGCTGGTTGGGCTCGATGATTCCAATACCGACTCGTATGAGGAGATCTCATGGGAACTGGAATGCATGGCCGAAATCTCGGAGCCCACTTCGATCCGCCAGCTCAACGAGACGCTGCGGGCCGAGCTGGCCAAGCGGGGAGAAACCGTGACGCTGACGGAGCTGGGCAGCGCGAGCGTGCTGCCCGCGTCGGGGGCGGGCGGGAGCATGATCGGCTATCCGCAAGTCGAGATCACAGGGATCCCCGCGAAGTCACACGCGCAGTACCAGTATTTCAATATGCGGGCCGTTTCGCGCGTGCCGATCGATCAGGGCAACGGGGTCTACGAGCATTCGGTCTCCACCGAGACCACCACAAGCACGGACGGGACGCAGAGCACCAGCGTGAGCGGCTCGCTGAAGATGGTCCAGGGCAACGACGCGGCGGGATGGGTGATGACCAACATCATCACGCCCGCACGCAATGCAGCCAGCACTTCGGGCGATGGGGTCGTTTCGAAGATCAAGGTCGGCAATGACCCGGCGCAGTGCGACTACAGCTACACCGTCACGCCCTCGGCCACGGGCCAGCAGGATGTGACCGTCGCCTCGATCGAAGATCGCACCGCCAAGGATGTCAGCGGTCGCTGGGTCCGCACGATCAGCGGCTATGCTGAGGGATCAAACGCGACATCGTTTGCCAACGCGCAGCTGGTCGCGCAGAGCGCGAATCTCGTGCTGCTCCGCAAGGATGGGCCGAGCCTGCCCAGTCTTCCCAGCGGACGCGTGAACTTCAGCTATCAGTACGCATCGGGCGTGACGCACGATGATTTTCCGGGCATCTTTATCACACGCCTCGAGGAGAACATCGTCAGCAGCGGCGAGGGGCGGGAGCTCCTTGCCAGCGCGTATTTCCAGAATGATCCGGCGCTTCATCGTGGGCGCAAGATCCCGGTGAGCATGAGCGAATCGCTCACGCTTGAGTTCCTCGGTTCATTCAGCGGGCTCGATCCGGATGTGCTGCTGGACCCTGAGCATCAGGTCGGCGGGGTGCGGATCACCAAGGGTGTTCGTGGGGCGTTTAAGACCTTTACACGCACCATCAACTATCTCTATGACACCGAGCCGGACCCGATCCCAACACCACGGCAGCTGGAGGGACTGGTCTGATGACACCTCCTCCGCAAACAACCGTGCATATCCGCAACCGCGATCGCGTGACGGGCAACTGGCATGTGACGAACCTGCGCGCCCTGCCCCAGGGACCGATCCGGCGCACGGTGGGGACTTCGGGTGATCCGATCACGCTTGTTGTTGAGGCGGACGAGTGGCCGGTCGGCTTTGATGATGGCGGTGACTTTGAGATCGTGATCAACAGCGCCCAGCCGAGCAACACCCTCACGCTCTCGGGCTATCTACTCAAGAACAAGCTGCCTGTGCGTGTGGGCACAACGCTCGTGGACCCGGACGGGACCCCGGCGGCCACGCAGTACCGGCTGATGTTTGAGAACCGATTGCGAGCCCATCGTGAGGGCTACGGCGGTCTGATCCGTGAGAAGACCTTCAACGCGCTCGATGAGAACGGCTTTGTCGATCCTGATGCGGACGATTACAAGACCATCCAGGAGCTTGTGGAGCTTGCACTGTCTTCGATGGGCCTTGCCTATGAATCAGCGCCCGCTGAGCTCGATACCGCCCTGGACGGCACCGAGCTCACAGCGCCGGGGCCGATGGACTGGGGCAACGCTCGTCCGGTTGTGGAGCTGGAGACAATCCTTGGGTCGATCGGGTGGACGCTGGTGCAGCTCAACGATGGCAGCGTCGCGGTGCGTCGTTTGCGGCGAGCGGGTGAACCGATCACGATCCCGACTGAGATCGAGGACATCGCTGAGCCCTACGCGCTGGCGAGCACACCCGCGGCGCGGGCAAACAAGATTGTGATTACCAGCGGCGCGACCCGCAGCATCACGATCACGAAACTCGATCTGAGTGCGTTTGACTGGGTCGTCTTCGATGCGGCCACCAACGAGTGGGTGGATCAGGATGTCAACGCCCTAAGCACCTACCAGGAGGGGCTCAAGCCGGGCAACGCGGACCCCGTTGGCGGCAAGCAGCTCGCCCAGCTCTATCGCGCGGTGCGGCTGAAGAATGAGCAGGGCAGCATGCATCTCGACACCAAATCGAGATTCATCAACATCCCCACGAACCTCGACCAGGGTGATTTCGTGCCCTTCGCTGGGTCTGCGGGCGTTGTGCAGGCGCGGTGCGCGACCAAGCTCCCTGGCGATCAGCTCAAGAACACGCCCGAGCTGGATAGCGACCCGCTTATCCTGCTTGAGGGTTTGCGTGCGATTCCCGGCGCTGGTGTCTTCGTGCTGCCCTCGACGGCGGAGTTTGTTCGCGTCGATGGGTTCGCGACCGGGCGACGCGGCGATGCTCGTGAGCTGGGCACGGATGAGCTGGAGATCACCTTTGCGCACGAGACGGCCAGCGGCGATTACTTTGAGGACTACTTTGCGATCTGCTTCGAATGGACGCAGAGCAAAGGGGCCATCAGCGTTGCTGCGACCGACTATCAGGGGCTCCAGGACGCGATGGATGATCCGTATGTTGTCAAGGTCGCGGTGCCGTTCCTTCGCAATGTGCACACCTATGACGAGGGCACGGGCATCCGCGTCACGCTCAACTCTGAGCAGATTCAGGAGATCGCCAGGCAGTACGCGATCGCGTATCTGAGCAGCGGCAACGCCGAGACGGGCGTGATTGAGCTGCGGGGAATCGTCGATATCAACCCCGGCGATATCGAGGGGGCGGTCACCAGCGTGCTCTTCGATGTGAATCGCAACATGACTGTTCTGACCGTCAACCAGCACGAGATCCCTCGGAGCCACTATGAGCAGTTCCAGCGCGTGGCCGGGCGATCGATCACGGCGGGGATCGGCACGCTTCAGCTGAACCGATCCAGCGCGGCTCGTTCGGATGTTCGCACGAACTTCGCTGCCGAGGGGCATGGCGGTTCTGGCATGGATGCGTCACCAGAGGGCAGTGCCGCAACGCGTGGGCGTGAGCGTTCAATGTCTGGTGTGACGGGGACGATTGATGCTGGGCCGCGCCCTCGAGCGGAGCTGGCGAGCGTGGCCGAGATGGGATCCTGTTACGCGATGATCACCGGCGCATCGCCGGATGGGGCGAACAAGTGGATTTACGACTGGGAGGAAGTTCGATTTGAGAACGGGACCGCCGTCAAGACCGGCTCGGTTCGTAAGAGCTCCACGCACGGCAAGGCAATCAATACCTTCGAGCTGCTCAATGGGGCTTCGGGCGTTCAGGGCAATGGCGTCGACCTGGCCAACCTGACGGGCACTTTCTCGATCCAGCCCATACCGGCGAACATCGGCGTCGTCAAGCTCGAGGGGCCGATCCGAGACGGCGGGAATGATCGTTGGCTCTTCAGTGCACCCAATGGTGTGGATGGGGCCTGCTCATGATGAATCAACGATGCTGCTGCGGATCGATCAGCGATTGCACTGATTGTGCTCCACACTGCAAAGGGCCAGACTGCCTGCCGCTGGATCAGGGGCGGGGCATCGAGTGTATCGATATCAGCTTCACGCCGTGGGAGACCCTGGGACAATGGTGCGTTTCGGACAGCTCGCTCTTTGAATCACGCATCGATGTGTATGCGTTTCCCACGACGGTCCGCGTCTTCAATGCAAACCCATCCTCGATGGGATCTACCTTCTTTGATTCTGGCCAGATCCCAGTGCTCTGGCGGTTGAGGATTCGCCGCACGAGCGATGGGTTTGTTACCCAGGACACCTATTACACGACGGCGATTCTCTCTCTGAATGTCTGGCACTGCTCGACCAATAGCAGCTCTGTGTACTGCCCGATGGTCCAGAGCTCCACGATGGAGTTCGGCTCTGGCGAGCCCGCACGGGCGTTTGAGACCAATGGAGATTTCTACTTCTTTGGAACCACGATCCCCAATGTCGTAGGGCCATTGCAGTGCTACAACGGCCCGAACGATTCGCACAGGTTCCTGCGGCTCGGTGATGCGGTTGCACAGCAGCCTGATGAGTGCGGGACCTTCGACTACTTCTATCTCTGGAGGAAGTGCGGCTCAACAGAGACCATCTCCGTTGATCTCGCGACGCGTCCAAGCAGCGGTGGTGCAAATGTCATCTACAACGGCGATCTCTATGTGCCGACGGGTGAGCAGACGGATATCACGCCTGTGAGCGTGACCTGGACCGGCAACTCTTGCACCGAATACCCCGTGCTCAAGAGCTGCACCACCGAGTTTCGGGTCACCTACGACCCAGCATCTAAACCATCAGATGCGATAACGGGCTTCTTTTTCGGCCAGCAGATGTATCCCGTCGCGGAGTATTCGACTGCCTCGCCATCACCGATCACTTGGTCCACGGACCCTTGCCCAGGCATCACGCTGATGGCCCCTGCTCAATCGAGCGGGCCTCGCCAGGTGCGGGCAAATGCAGGAAAACTGACCACGCCCCGCAAGCGGGGACTGGTCTCGGAATCAGAGCTCGAAGCGATGGGCGCAGACCCTGAGCAGGAAGCTCAATCACTCAAGCAGGGGGGGTGTTGTGACCCGCCCCGTGAGTGAGATGGTCCGCTGAGGTGGATCGACAACCCGGCGTCAAAAAGCCCGCGAAAATGGCGGGCGATCCTGTGCGCTGATCGGCTTTCCGGCTTTGTTGCGGACTTTCCACTTATTTGTTGCGGACCATGCGTGATTTGGGGTTAAACGGGGGTGGTTGTTGGATTCGTCCGAGAAGTGAAGAACCTAACTGATCGTTCTGCACTATAATGCGTTTCCCCCCGGAATACGCGTGTGTTTGTGGTGGTTTTCTTGAGAGAAGAAGGGCGGACCGTTTGGAGCGTCAGAAGTTCGAACAACTCGCCCTTGAGCACTTGGATGCTGTGTATCGCATGGCGATGCATCTTGCTCGCCGTCCTGAGGAAGCCGAGGAGCTTGTTCAGGAGGTGTATACCCGAGCGTTCCGTCCAGGGACGATCGAGCGTTTCGAAGACAAGAGTGATCCGGATGATCCGACCTCGGGCTCCGGGGGGATGAGATCCTGGCTGTTCGCGATCTGCCACAATGTGTTTTATACACGGATCAAGAAGCAGTCTCGGCAGCCAACGAGCGTGGATTCGTTCTTTGATGAATCTTCGACAGAATCTCTTCCTGATGAAGCGCCTCCGGTTTGGGATCAGGGCGATCTGAACTGGGAGCATGTCGACGGGCGATTGAAATCGGCCATCGATGGTTTGAAGGACGAGTACCGCGAGGTGCTCATGCTCTGGGGTGTTGATGGGCTCAAGTACCGCGAGATCGCAGAGATCATCGAGGTGCCCATCGGGACGGTGATGAGCCGTCTGCACCGTGCGCGGAAGCTTCTGAGCGATGCGCTGATGAGCGACGACGAGATTGTGAATGAGCTCGGGCTTCGGTATCACCAGGCCGCGAGTGAGAATGAATGATTTGTTAGGGCATAGAGGGATGATCTGGAGTACGAATCGACGATGACACACGAACAGTCCCATCACGAACACGCACAGGACGCGTTCATTGATGCGCTCTTTGATGAGTCGCCGGTCAACATCGCGGCGCTTCTTCGCGCATGCGCTGACGGCGAGCTCACCCCTGAGCAGTGTACCCGCCTTGGTGATCTGCTCGCAGAGCACCCCGAAGCGGATTCTCAGCATCAGTTCGAGGAGATGCTCCGCGCCTGCTGCAAGACGGCGATGGTGAAGCCGTGCTGCCCGCAGGCGCTGCGTGATCGCGTTGGTGCGATTGTTGCGGGGACCGGCGAGGCCGCTTCCTCTGATGCGGATGGGTACGCCGATCGGATCGAGGGCGCAGGAACCTATACGACGAAGCGGTCGTTCTGGGCGCGATCGCCGATGATGGCGATCGCCGCGGTGCTGCTGCTGAGCGTGGCGGGTGTGCTGATCTGGCAGAGCACGAACCTGATCTCGTCGAACAATGGACTGATTCCCCAAATCGGTCAGGTGAGCTATCCCGAGCGTGTTGGTGAGTTTGTGCTCCGTGAGCACAACCGATGCTGCGTCGAGGATGCCGCGGACAGGAAGTTTACTGAGCGTGATATCGCCAGCGCGGTTTCGCATTTCTCTGAGCAGTTCCAGCGCCCGGTCACGACGCCCGATCTGAGTGGTCATGCAGATCGCGTGGAGTTCTATGGCGGGGGTGCCTGCCATGTTCCGATGACGACGCACTCGGCCCACCTGCGTTTCGACGCGACGGATGCGAGCGGGAACCGGATCGCGCTGAGTCTTTTTATCGCTCCGGACCCGGGCGAGCTCAAAATGGATGAGAATGTCACCTATTCGGTCAACTCCAAGGCCTGTGCGGATGCCGGTGTGAGTCTGTTTATGTGGGTGAACGACGGCATCCAGTATGTGCTCGTTTCCGAGGCGACGGATGAGACATGTGCGATCGTCCGATCGATCATGAACGCTCCGGACCAGCTTGACTCGATCTGAATGTGCCCCCGAGCTTCTCAAACCCCGCGTTGCGGGGTTTTTTCTTGATCTGAGCACTTCTCGCGTGCCATGCGCGTGATTTCTCCGAACCGATCACCGTATCAGCCGAGTACAATACGGTGCGGATGAAAGAAGGTGCGATATGCCGATCAAGACCCATACAGCTAAGCCCATGATGACCCTGTCCCTTGCTGGGGCAGCGATGCTCCTCGCGATTTCGAGTCCGGGTGCTTGTGCACAGGATGCGCTGGGTGATGGCACGGCGCTGGACGCGAACCCGGGGCAGTACGGGACCAAGAACTCCTATACGCGTCCGAGCCTTGTGGATGAGCTGAAGTTTCGCAACGCGATCGCGACGGGCAACGCGCCCGGCGGGCTGAGTTTCCGCGGCGATATCGGGTATCGGGCGGCGGGCGAGTTTACGGGGGATCTCGGTTCCGATTCGCTCTTCGCATTCCGCCGTGATTCGCTCTACTCGGGGCTTGCCGGGATGGGGATCCGCGGCACAGACGCCTTGCAGTATCAGTTCGCGCTGACGACGGGTTCCGCGCCGCCTCGCAATCTGATCGGGAACCTCTCCTACACGCGGGACGACATGTACTCGACGGGTGCGGCGTTCCAGAATCTCGATGGGCGTCAGCAGCAGTCTGTCACGATCGGGATCAATCAGGAGGAGCGTGATCTCGACCCGATGGGGCAGGCGTTGTCCACGGATCCGATGATCACCGGCCTGGATTCGGGATCGATGATGGGCACGCTCCGGTCCTCTTCGACCTACAACACCACGAGCACGATGCAGCCCTCGCTGATCAGCGTGTATTCGGAGGGGATCGATCAACGCCCCGTGGGTCTTGTGGCGTCGCCGCTGCTGGGCGTGACACCGACGCCGCTGGTGGATGAGAAAGCCAAGCAGACCAACCCGCTTGTTGCGCGTCCCGCGAATGCGGACACGGACCCGGGCGTGCCCGGCGGCTTGCCCAGCACGCGTGTCACGACTTCGTACGACGAGCTCGTGTCACAGATGCGTGAACGCGTCCAGAGTCTGCGTGAAGAGAGCATGGTGGAGGGCACAAACACAACGATCAAGCCCGAGGAATCCAACGATGCCTGGCTTGTCCGGCAGATGGATGAGATCCGCAGACACCTCTACGGCAATCAGAGCACCCAGCAGCAGGAAGACCCGAACGCGCCGAAGGATCCAAACGCGCTGGCGACAACGGATCCCGCGTCTGGCAATGCGGGTGATGAAACGGAGGGCGAGAAGGGGACGCCAACCGGGCCGGGCTCGGCGATCTCGATCCCGGACAACTCGAACAGCCCGCTGGGTCAGCGGCTCACTGAGGGGCAGAAGCGTCTCGAGGATCTCAACCGCGAGTTCGAGTTCAACGACCCGACGAAGATCGCGATCGATCGTGAGACGATGGAGATCCTTCGCGGGAACGCGGCCAACGAGGTGGAGCAGCTCCTCGTGCCCGGCGAGAGCGACGATGATCTGTACACCAAGCACATCGTGATGGGGCAGCGACTCATCACGGCGGGCCGATACTTCGATGCGGAGGAGCGGTTCACGCAGGCGTTGTCGCTTCGTCCTCGCGATGTGATTGCGCAGCAGGGGCGTCTGCACGCACAGATCGGTGCGGGGATGCTCCTGAGTGCGTCTGTCAACATGCAGACCCTCTACTCGGAGAATCCCGAACTCATCACCCAGCGGTACTCGGACAAGCTCCTGCCCGACGCGGAGCGGATCGCGGCGCTGAAGAAGCGTCTCGGCGAGCGGGCAGGGATCATTGACATGGAGATCCGCACCCGTCCGTTGGAGGGCGATCGCGTTCGTGTATCTGCGGCGATGCTCTACGCGTACATCGGGTACCAGTCTGGTGATCAGGGCGTGGTCGACCGGGGGCTCGAGGTTGTTTCAGAACTGGGCACGGATTCGGATCGACGATTCGCGGGTTTGCTCAAGCAGCTCTGGGTAGTCCCCGGCGAAGAGGAAACGCCCTGATCGAGGGGCGCAACGCAGACGCGATCCATGAAGAACTCGGCTCCCGAACTCGCGCCAACACCAGGGCATTCGCTGCGTGACTATTGGACCCACGGGACCATCGCTTCCCTGTGCGCATCACTGAGTACGCTCGGGGGTGTGCGGATCGAACTCCGCGACGAGCAGGGGTATGTGCTTGATTCCGAGTCGTACCGTGATTCGCCCGGGGTGATCTCGCCCATCCCTGAAGGATCGAGAGAGATCCCGGTTATCGTCTCGGACGAGCAGCTGGGCACGATCGTCGTGCATCCGCATGATCATGATCTGTCGCAGTCGGCGTTGGTCGATCAGATCGCGGATCTGATTGCCAAGACCGCCGGGGAGATGTGCACGGATGTTGCGAATCTCCGGTATCGGATCAGCGAGGTCGGTGTGCTCTACCGGCTCAGCTCGCTGCTTGTGCGAGGCGGGCGCGTGCATGACACGCTGCGGCTCACGCTTGAGATGGCGCTGGATGTGCTGGGGCTCGACGCGGGCGCGATCATGCTGCTGCCCGAGGATTCCGAGGCCCTCCCGCGTGTGGATCGCGAGAACGAGCTCGAGCGGTCCGCGGACATCGGCCTGAGCGACAGCTGGCTCGACAACCCCATCCCGCTCTCGATCGATCGTGAGTTTGATCGGCGTTGCCTCGCCGGGGAGGTCGTCTCGAGCCCGGATCTGCGTGTGGACGAGCGTGTGCTTGTCCCGGATGATTGCCGGACTGAGAACCTTGCCGCGTTCATCGGGACGGGCATGGTGTTTGATGATCAGCCGATCGGTGTGATCCGCCTGTACTCGCGTCAACCTCGCAAGTTCACGAGCGCGGAGCGCAAGCTCATCCGCTCGATCGGTGAATCAGCCGCTGCGTCGGTTGAGCAGGCGCGATTGCTCAAGATGCAGGCCCGGCAGCGTCGCACGCAGCGTGCCCTGCGAATCGCGGGTGCGGTGCAGAAGCGGATGCTGCCCGAGGTGACCCCCAAGCTGGCCGGGATTGATCTCGCGGCGAAGTATCAGCCGAGCCAGGAGATCGGCGGCGACTTCTACGACCTGTTCAAGGTGCACGACAAGCTCGGGATTCTTGTGGGCGATGTGGTCGGCAAGGGGGTTGTTGCGGGCATGCTGATGAGTGCTGTTCGCGCGACGGTGCGTGCCTACGCGGACTTGTCTGAGACGCTCGATGTCGTGATGAACCGCACGAACGACGCGGTGTGTCGTGACACGACTGTATCCGAGTTTGTCACGATGTGGTACGGGACGATCTGCCCCGAGACCCGTGTGCTCTCGAGTGTTGTTGCGGGGCATGATATGCCGCTGCTTCTGCGACGCGATGAGCACGGGCGATACGGTCTGGTCAAGATCGCGGGCGAGGGGATGGTTGTCGGCGTGATCCCCGGCGAGCGGTACACGATGAACGAGATCCCGCTGCAGCCCAACGATGTGTTGATCGCGTTCACGGACGGCATCACGGACGCCGCGGACTTCGAGAATCAGCGTTTCGGGAAGGGTCGCCTGCTCGATTCCGCGATGGGTTTGCTTGCGGAGAATCCTGACGCGTCTGCGAATGATGTGCTCGAGCGTGTGTTCTGGTCCATGCGTCAGTTCTCAGGGCTCGCGTCGCAGGCCGACGATGAGACGCTGGTGGTGGTGCGGATCACTGATCGGTGATGCCCCATACACAAAACGCCCGGCAACGGGGCCGGGCGCAGGTGTGCGTTGATTGGATTTTTGTTCAGGCAGCCCAGGGGCCGTCGTCGTCCTCGTCGCCCATCCATTCCGTCATTCGGAAAGACGCGTCGAGTTCGTCCGCGTGTTCTTTGAGTTCATCGAACTTCTGTTCGACTCGTGAGAGGGCCTGTTCGACGCGAGCGATGCTGTCCATTTCATCCGTTCCGGCATGACGCCAAGATCGATCGGGTGATCGGAAGGGGATGGGTGCTGGTGGGTCTGGCTGCTCCGGTTCGTCCCGGTGGAGCTTTAGATAGGACATGCAGGGCCTCCTTGCGCCGAATGACGCAATGGGAAATGTGCATTCCGTATCGACCTGTGGTTCCGTTTGCTCAAGCCCAACCCTTCACGGGGGCTCGAAAAACACGGATTGGAACGATTATGCCAGCGCATGCAAGACATATCGGTCCTTTGCGGTGCATGTATGCAGACAAATCGTGCGCGATTGGTGTCAGCTCGTCGCTTCGGGTTGGGAAGTCTGGGGTGTTGCGCGAGACTCGCCGAGTTTGGGTTCTTCACCCCGTGCGATGCGTGACAGGTTCGTTCGGTGCTTGTATATCACGAGGATCGCGAGGATGAGGGCGACGATGAAGAAGGGTATCCCGAAGTTGGGGATGTCTGCTTTGAGCTGTTCGACCTGATCAATGGTAAGTCGTTCCCAATCGGTGCGTGTGGAGAGCTTGCGTTCCATGAGGGTCTGGTATTGCGCGAAGATGATCCAGACCCAGAGCGGTAACGACGCCGCGGCGCTGCACGAGCCCAGACTCACATAGCGCCAGAGCATGAGCACCATGATGTAGACGAGCAGGGCGCCCGCAGCGGGGAGGGTCATTGCGGGGAACACCCCAACGAGTGCGCCCAGACCGGTCGCGACACCCTTGCCGCCTTTGAAGCCCAGCCATGGTGTGAACATGTGCCCGAGGACGGTGGCGAACATGACGCCCATCCACCAGAACGCATCGCCTGTTTCGGCCTGAAGCGTTCCGAGTGTGCCCATGACCTGCCCCGCGATCGCGGTTGGGATGAGTCCCTTCAGCATGTCGAGGAAGAAGCAGAGGAAGAAGTAGGGGCGCCCGAAGACGCGGCCGAGGTTGGTTGCGCCGATGTTGCCCGAGCCGTGCTCGCGGATATCGACGCCCTTGAGTTTTCCGATGAGGAACCCGAAGGGGATAGAGCCCGAGACGAAGGCGATGGGGATGAAGAGCAACCAGTTCATGGACGAGTGAGCATAGGGGTGCTCAGTCCACGAATCGTTCGCGGAGTGCATCGACGATGTTTGAGAACACCTGCGACTCTGATCCGCGGGCATCGATCCCGAGGTAGCTCAGGCGGTCCGGATCGCCGGTGATCAGGGTCTGGTATCCCTCGCGGACGCGTTGGTGGAACGCGGCGCCCTTTGCTTCCATCCGATCGAGGAGGGGGTTGAGTCGGGATGCGGCGGTTTCCTGATCGACATCGAAGATCAGGGTCGCATCGGGGGAGACGCCTTGCATCGCGATCTCGGCGGCCTGATCGATCTCGGTGAATGGGATGCCGCCCGCGGCGCCCTGGTAGGCGTATGTGGAGGAAACGAACCGGTCCGCGACGACGAGCTCGCCTCGTTTGAGTGCCGGGTCGATGACCTGCTCGCAGAGCTGGGCGCGTGAGGCCATGTAGAGGAGCATCTCGCAGCGCAGGCTCATCTCTTCGCGGTCGAGGTGCTCGAGGAGGGCGTCGCGGATCTTTTCGCCGATCTCTGTTCCGCCGGGTTCGCGGACTTCTTTGACCTTGAGTCCTGCGCCCTTGGCGGCGTTGAGGAACATCTTGAGCTGCGTGCTTTTTCCCGATCCGTCGGGCCCGTCGAACACGAGGAACTTGCCCGGGAGCGCATCGACGACATCGCTCGGTAGCGTTGGCGCGTCAGATTCGGGCTTGAAAGGCTTTGGTTCGCTCATGGTTTCGTGCTGTTGAATTTCGGTACTCACGGGTTTGAGTGTAGCGTCTCTCGCACATCTTGCAGGCGTTGTTGCCAAGGACTTCCACCCAGTTCTGGATCGATGAGTTGTAGGCGTGCGAGGTGGCGGAGCGCTTCGGTTTTCTCTGAAGCGGAGCCGTTCTGTGCGATCGATTCGAGCATGAGCGCCCACGATTGCCAATAAGTGCTTGTGTAGTTCCCGCTTGCGTCGATCCTGGCGCTGAGGTCGCGTAGCTCCTCGAAGGCGCTCTGCGTCTGATCGAGGCGGAGGAGTGTTTGGGCACGGAGGAGGCGGAGCTCGTCGCTCGGTTCGTTGTCCTGCTCGGCGCTCTGGATGAGGGTGTCAATCTGCGCGAGCGCGTTGCGTGGATCGTGGAGTGATTCGCTGATGACGCCCCGCTTTGTCCACAAGTCCGCGCTGGGCAACCCGAAGCGGACGGCGGCGTGTTGCATGCGGCGCTCGAGTCCGCGCCGGATCTGTGGGTCGTTGAATCGGTCGAGCATGCCGAGGATTGTCTGCTCGTAGAGCTCGCCCGCGAGGACCCCCTCGCGTGTCTGCGGGTTGATGGGGTCGAGGGTATCGAGTCGGGCAAAGTCGGTGCGGAGTTTGGCGAGTTGCAATCGCCAGAGATCGATCGCTGGGGATTCGGGGTACTGGGTCGTCGCGATCTCCAGTCGCTCGCGGATGGTGTCGGGGGCTGAGTCGGTACTGGAACCGATGGCGCTGCTGATTGCGCCGAGTGCACGCGGGTCATCTGGGTATTGCTTTGCGAGTTGGGTCAGCGCTTCGTTGGAGCGTCGGATCGAGTCGCTCGTTCCGATAGCTCGCCCGAGCACGCCGATCTGCCAGAGCGCGTCGCGGATCGCTGTGTCTGTTGCGTCGTCGGCGCTGATAACGCGTTCGTAGAGGGCGAGCGCCCGGTCCCGTGTGGCGATGGTGCGGGAGAGGGCATCGGCACCCGCGACGAGCACGCCCGTGGGTGTGGGATGGGTGTTGGAGCCGAATCGCTCATAGATGAGGGCGATCCGCTGGTCGATGTACTCCACGATCGTGGGGGCGCTGCGGGCGTTCTCTCGAACGCGGATCATCGGGGTCCAGGCGTTGGGCAGGTCCTGCTTGAGCCGGGCGATGGTCACCCCCTCGCGGAGGAGCAATCCCCACAGGGCGTCGATGTTTCCTGTGCTTGTGGTGAACGGCGGCTCGGTAGCGATCTCGCTGAGGTTCTCGGGTTCGTCGCCCATTGATACGATCGCCAGCAGGGCCTGCGCACGCGTCAGCGGATCGAGCTCAAGCTCGTCGCTCAGTTCGAGGAGTTCCCGCAGCGATCCGATGGCCCGGTCTTGTTCGCCCAGCGAGGCCTGCGCGAGCGCGACGGTGATGATCCGCAGGGCGTCTGTCATCGGATCGGTGTACATCACCGGATCGAGCTGTTCGACGATGGTGCGGAGGGGTTGGTCGTCGTCTTTGAAACCACCGCAGCGGTGAAGGACGAGGGTGCTCTGTGCCCACAGGAGCTCGGCTCGCCCGTCCTGATCCCGGAGCGGGGCGACGAGTGAACGCACGGCGCTCGCGCTGTCGATCGCGCGGACGAGCTGATCACGATCGGGGATGCTCGTCAGGGCGCTCTGGGTCGTGCCGGATTGTGCGAGCTCGCTCCATATCTCTGCGGCGGTGGTGATGCGCTGCTCGTCGGTTGCGCCGATCGAGCGTTCTGCTGTTCTCGTTGGGTCCTCGTTTGAGATCAGGTCCTCATAGCGGACGACTTTGTAGTCATCGACGCCGTCGCCGTGGAGCGATCCGATCGCGTTCATGATCCCCGTCGGGTCGTCGTCGAGGAGCTGGACGCACTTGATCACCGTGTCACGCTGACCGTTGATGGGGTCCTGGGGGTTGAGCTTGTTGAGGGTTTGAAGGATCTCTCGTTGTCCCTGATCCCACCCCATCTCGGTTCGTTGGATGGAGCGCGTGATCAAGAGGACGAGATCGGGCTTGAGCGTGAGCGCCTTGGTCAATCCATCGACCGGGTTTGATCGGCCGCGAGCGGAGACGGTGTCGAGCCATGCCGACACGGCTTGTTTGTTCTCGGGTGTGGCGCGGGCGAGCTTGCCGTCATTGATCGGGGCGAGGGAGTACGCGGACTCGTCGGATTCGCGGAAGAGGACGACCTGGAAGCGCTGGGTGGGGCTCAGGCGATCGATTGATCGCATGAGCTGTGTCTGGAGGTAGGCGAACGAGTTCGCGGTTGCGCCCGATCCGTCCACGACATAGACGAGGGTGCGGGCGGCCTTGGATTGCACACCCGCGAAGGCGACGCTGGGCGGGCTCGTGCTCTCTGGGCGTGCGATCGTGCTGGAAGTTTCACGCATCGCCTCGAGCGTTACCGGGTCCATGCTGGGCGCGGGGCTGGGGCGGGTTCGATCCAGCGACTGCGCTTGAGTCTCGACGGTGTCGGGGATCTCGCGGGCGCTGGGGAGCGGTTGAGCGGGTGTCGCGTTTGGTTTCGTTTCAGCGGGGTCGGGCTGCTGTTGCTGCTGATCGGGAACGCTTGGCGGGGCGGGGAGGGCCAGCTCTGCGACCGGGATACGCTCCTCCGGCTTCTGATTGGCACGGATCTGCATGCCGATGTACGCGACAACTGCCAGGAGTATCGCGTGCACGAGCAGCGAGATCCCTGGAGGTACGGTCCATCTGAGCCAGTTGCGGTCCATCCCCTCATCGTAGAGGGTTTCGGGCGGACCTGTTCAGTTTGATCCGGGTGAGCGGTCAAACTCGGTGCGTTGTGCGGTCGCGGGGTCCATGCCCTTCTTTTTGCTGGCTTTGGGATCGCCGTGCAGGTAGGGGTCTCGGGCGTGGGGAGGGAAGAACAGCCGATCGATGCCGATGGCTCCGCTGCCGAGGAACATGACGGCCAGAGACATCGACGCGAGCGCCATCTGCCAGAGGAGTTGTGTGTATGCCGCGGGTGAGAAGAGATCGTCGGCCCGTGGGATGAACCCGAGGAGCGCGTCGCTGGAATGGAAAGCTGCGGGCCCGAACTGGGTCATCCACATCGCGACGAGCATCACGAAGAGGGTGCCGAAGGCGCTGAAGCGGGTAAAGAGCCCGAGGACGAGGAATGCGCCCGCGACGAGTTCGGTGATGGCCGCGGCCCATGCGAGCACCTTTGGCCATGGGCGGGACGCGAGCTTGGAAGGCATGATGGGGGTGATCGGTTGTGAGTCCGGGGTGAGCCCGGGGTCCGCGGCCTTGGAGATCATCAATGCGATGGAGTAGACGCGCTGGCACTCCAATGGCTCCGGGAAGTCGCTGGCGATGCGATCGCCGCTGGTGTTCTGGACTCGGGTCCATGTGCCGGCGTGTGGGTTGAGCGCCGCGATCGATTCGATGCCCGCTTGGGGATCAGGTGCGGGTGGCTCGGTTTGTGGCTCGGTTTGGGGTTCGTCGAGCGTGGGCGCTTGGGGGACCTTGTCGCCCGCGTCGTCGATTGCTTCTTCGATCTTCTCGACGATGTCCTTTGCCTGATCCTGCAGGTCTTCGCCCATCTCTTCGCTTGTCTCTTCGTTTGTTTCTGCGGGCGGGTCATCTGGCAATGGTTCGATCAGCTCTGGGATCTCTGACGACGGCTCGTTCGGGGTGGTTGCCGGTGCGACTTCGATGGTGTTGAGATGAACCCCGAGGTTGGCGAGGCGCGCTGCGTCATCGCCGGACACTTGCATGGTGCCGACGAGTTTTCCCGTGCCGGCCCATATGAAAGTGATCCCGAGGACGAGCCGGAGGATGAATGAAGGCAGTGTGAGTGCGATCGAGTCGCGCAGGCGCATGGTTTGAATCCCTCGTTCAGGTTCAGGGCGTTAAATTCGTCCCAAGTACATACAGCATACAGGTTTCTTGGAAACCACGCCGAATCAATTTCTCATCGGCGATGGGTGTTCAACGGCATCAATCATGCGGTTTGGGGGCCATATTCGCGGTTCTGGGGCGACCCGGGCGCGGAAGCGTGCGTATCGTGTTTGGGGTCGCTGCCGGCCCTGAAAACGCTTGCGGATGTGGCGGAACTGGCAGACGCGCTGGATTTAGGTTCCAGTGGGGCAACCCGTGCAGGTTCGATTCCTGTCATCCGCATTGCAGACACCTCGCAGATCCGCGGGGTGTTTTTTTGTGGTTGGAACAAGAAAAAAAGCACCCGATGCACAGAGGCAAAGGATGCTTCGTGGGGTATACGAGGCTGGTGTTCGAGCGTTATGGGCAACCGGCGTTGTAGGTGCTCAGGAACGCTGATACATCGAAGAAGTCGAATGAGCCGTCGTTGTTGAGGTCTGCCGACGCATCGTTGCTGTTGTACGCGCTGAGGAAGGCAGAGACATCGAAGAAGTTGAGCGTTCCGAACGGCTCAGCGAGGTCAGCGTCGCTGCAGCCCGCGGCAACATCTTCGCATGAACGCTGCTCGAGTCGGATGTCATCGACACCGGCTTCGACAATGGAGCCCTCTCCGACATCGGCAACATTGAAGCGGACGCGGACCTGCGAGGACGGGTTTGTAAAGATGGTGTCGAGGTCAAACTCGTAGTTGACCCATCCGCCACCGGTGCCGGGGTCGCCCGGTCCGAGATCGAGGATCGTGGTCCACGAGTTGCCGTTGTTGTTAGAGGCCTGGATGGTCATGGAGTCATCGACGGCGCTGTTTCCGGCGTTGTTGTACCACATGGCGAATGAGAGGGTGGTGTTGCCGGCGCTCGCGTCGAGTGCGGGTGAGGTCAGGGTCGTGGTGCCGTCATCCACATCGGAGTTGCCTTCGACATTGTCGGTGAGCCATGCGCGTCCGGACCCGTCTGCGTCAGTTGGTGGGTCTGCTCGTTCGCCGCCGCCTGCGGGGATGCCGCGGTTCCATTGGCCGTCCTGTGCATCGCCCGAGACCGACCAGCCGGTGTTGGTTTCGGCGTTGTCTGCGAAGAGTGTTGCGGTGTCGGAAACGACCGCGGCGGTGAAGGCTTCGCTGGCGCCCGCGGTGGGGAATGTTGAGGTTGCGCCGTTATCGCTGTCCGCCTGGAAGTAGTAGGCGATGTCATCGCCGCAGGGCACGACAGGCATTGTCGCGGAGTAGGTTCCGTCGCCGTTGTCGCTCATGGGGATGGCGTTGAAGCCATTGCCCGAGTCGAGCATGAGTGAAACGCTGGACACCCCGACACCATCGCGTGTGATGGCTTTGGCCGTCAGGATCTCGCCGCCGGCCGGGTTGACGACGCTGGGGAGTTCTCCTTCGTTGGAGACGGCGATCTGCAGGGGGGCCGCATCCACGCGAACCACAAACAGCCCGCGTTCGATGTCGGAAATGATGACATTGCCCGACGGGAAGAAGGGGTAGCTGGACCATGCGCCGTTGAATGATGCGCTGTCGGATCCGGGGTAAGTATCGATGTACGCCACCTCGACGGGATTGGTTGGGTCGAGGTTATCGAACACGCGGAGGCCCGAGCGGTAGTTTGCCTGGAACACGAACTCGTCGTTGATGTACAGGTTGTGATCGATCGCGGGCAGGCCGGTGGTGTAGGTTCCGACGAAGACAGGGTTGTACGGATCCTCGATGTTGATCACGCGAGTGGTGGTAACCTGAACCGAGGAGCCCTCATCGAGCTCGTCGTTGAGGTAGAGGTATTTCTGATCGGGTGTGACCCAGACCTGGTGGGCGTAGCCGGAGCTCGGGTAGAACAGGGTCGAAAGAGTCTGCGTGCTGTTGGGGTTTGTGACATCGACGATGCGGAGCCCTGTTTCCGTGAACCCGCCGGAGAAGCCGCCTGCACAGAACGCGAGTTCGCGTCCGGCGAGGGGGCCGGAGTCCCATGTGAGGACCTGTGCGTCGTGGACATACATATCGGTCCACCCGCCGTCGAGCTGGGGCAGTTCGGGGTTGGAGATGTCGATGTGGATGAGCCCGCCGTTGCCGATGTTTGCGCCGACGACCCAGAGCGAGCCGGTGTCTTCGTTTGTGACGATGTTGTGCGTGGTGGAGTATCCGCCGCCGGTCCAGTTGCGGACAAGGCTGACACTGCCGTTATCGATGTTTGAGAGGTCCATGACCTGGATGCCCGAACCGCCTTCGGAGACGCCGTAGGCGTAGTCGCCGATGACCTTGACATCGTGCCAGAGCGAGCTTGGGCCTGATACGGTGTCGACGATGACGGGGTTGGTTGGGTTGGTAATCTCAACGAAGCCGTAACCGCCCTCGAGCCCCATGATCGCGTACTCGCGTCCGCTGGGTGAGACATATCCCCAGCAGTCGTTGCCGGATGCGGTGTTGACGCCGGAGAAGTTGTTGAGTGGAATCTGGGAGAGCAGGGTGATGTTGCTGGATGCGTAGGGTCCTGCGCGTTCGCCATTGAAAGTGTAGATCGGTCCCTGGACAGCTGACTCTCGATCGAGGAGCTTGCGTACATCGTCGTCATGTGCCTGAGCGACTGAACCGGCGCTGAGCGCGAGGACCAAACCAAGACGAACAGCGTTCCACGAACCGTGTTGAAGACCCATCGGGGCGTCCTTTCTGAATTTGTCGACAGCCACGAGAACCGTGCTGCGTCTGAAGGGGGGCGTACAGCGCACACAAGCCCCTGTGCTTGAGTAAGCACATGATTATTCGTGAACTCAACCATTGAGGTTGCTTAAATCCGTATTCACTTGTACGAAATTACAACGGGTGTATGATGCGGGCGATGAAAATCCCAAAACCACAGCTGATTTGGATGGTGTTAGGCCTCATAACACTTGCGGTCCCGGTTTGTCCCGCATGGGCAGGGTCGCGTGCGGTGTCACAGGAGCCGGATCGTCCAACGCTGTTGCTCGTCGAGGATGGTCAGCATCCTCGTGTGACGATCGAATGGATCGCGGGTGGTGAGCCGCAGCGTTTCACCATGACCATGCCGTTCACGGCTCCGGTGGGTGGCGAGCAGCTTGGGGAGTCCAATGCGCTCGCCTACGCGACCCTCGGCGGTACTCGCATCGAGACCGGTGCGGGGCACCCGAAGGGGGCTGTCGTTCGCGTGGGTTTGACCAAGGCGAAGAACAGCCGTGCGTTTTTCAAGGGGATCGATCCGTATACGGATGTGTCGATCGAGATCGCGGGGGTGCGTTTCAACCAACCCGTGAAGTATCACGATGGCACGGCGTTGATGCATCTGAAGTATGCGTTGGCGGATCTGAAGGCGTGTGCTCTTCCGGGGACCGCCCGCAACCAGTATTTGCTCTCTGATCCGAAGGACACGCTCGGCGGTCGAGTGAAGGCGGGTGTCAACGCGACGCCGGGGGCGCTGGATGGTTCGGAGGAGCATGGCAGTGTCGAGGTGATCGTCCAGCCCGATGATCCCACGCTCGTGGATTTCCGTGTCCGTGTGCCGTACGGGCTTCTTCGCCATCTGCAGGACCCGTGGGTTTCTGAGCTCCCGGGCACCTTCTTCGAGCCGATCCACTTTCATGCGGAGGCCGAACTGATCCCGATCGGCGCGGCCCCGATCGTCCGCGAGCCGATCCCGCTGGAAGTCAACGAGCAATCCGGTGATGAATCGCTCGAAGACTGATACGCTGGTGGCATGAGCATACTGACACCCATTGATGAACGCGCGCTCGATGCCGCGTACGAGCAGGCCTTGAAATCGCGAGGCGAGGGCGGGATACCGATCGGTTCTGCGCTGATTGATCGCGATGGACGCGTTGTTTCCGCGGGTCACAATCTGCGCGTGCAGTCCGGTGATTCAACAGCGCACGCAGAGACCGTGTGCGTCCGGAACGCGGGTCGGCGTCGCGATTGGCACACCCTGACGCTCGCTTCGACGCTTTCGCCGTGCGCGATGTGCACCGGAACCGCGATCCTGCACCGGATCCCTCGGGTGATCATCGGCGAGCACGAGACTTTCCTGGGGCGTGAGGATTGGATGTCACAGGAGGGGGTGGAGGTTGTGGTCGCGGATGATCCGCGATGCATCGAGCTGATGCGCGAGTTTATCCAGGAGCACCCTGAGCTCTGGAACGAGGATATCGGGGTTCCTCCGGGCGAGTAGGTCTTACTCGACGGTGCCGTACATCCGATCGCCGGCGTCGCCGAGCCCGGGGACGATAAACCCGTTTTCGTCGATGCGCTCATCGAGTGCCGCGGCGTAGACCTTGACCTCTGGGTGCTCGCGCCGCATGCGTTCGATTCCTTCTGGCGATGCGACGAGGCAGATCATTCGGATGTCGCTGGCGCCGGCCTGACGGAGCATGGCGATGGCCGCGGCGGCGCTTCCGCCCGTCGCGAGCATGGGATCTACGAGGATGACAGGTCCCGCGTCCAGATCGCGGGGCAGCTTGTTGAGGTAAGCGGTGGGTTCGAGTGTCTGCTCATCGCGTGCGAGTCCGAGGTGCCCGACGCGTGCTTCGGGCATGACTTCGAGTATGCCGTCGATCATGCCGAGCCCTGCGCGGAGCACGGGGACGATGGTGATCGCGCCCGCGAGCACATCGCACTGGGTGTGCGTCATTGGTGTTTCGACTCTTTCCCTGCGCGTGGGGAGCTCGCGTGTGACCTCATAGACCATGAGCCCCGCGATCTGTGAGAGTGCCGCACGGAACGATCGGTGTCCTGTGTGCTTGTCGCGGATGCTCGCGAGTTTGTGAGCGATCAGAGGATGATCGAAGACGACGACGCCGGACTCGTGCTGCGTTTGCATATGCGAATTGTACCGAGATCTGTGATTCGTGCATGAAAAATCCCCGCCCGTTGCCGGGCGGGGATTGAACAAACAGATGTTGAGGATCATGCTCCTTAGAGCATGATGGGTTACGGGCAGCCCGCGTTGTATGCGTTGAGGAACGCGCTGACATCGAAGAAGTCGAACACGCCGTCGCCGGTGAAGTCGGCGATGGAATCCTCAGCGTTGAACGCGTTGAGGAATGCGCTGACATCGAAGAAGTCGAGCACGCCGTCGCCTGTCAGGTCAGCGGGGCAAGAGATGCCGCCGGGAACCTGGACATCAGCGGTGAGCTGCATTCCGGGAGCCTTCCACATGCCGATGGTGACTTCGCCGTCAACCGGAGCAGCGTCCGAGACGAAGGAGAAGTTGTACATGGTGCCCCAGCGGATCGCATTCCCGTTCGGGTTGCTGATGAATGGCTCAGCGCCCCATGTGATCGAGTTTGCGCCCTCGGCGGGTGCCCAGTCGGCTCCGGAGATGAGCCCGTCAGGTCCGTCGTGGTAATCGATGTCGTTGAAGTAGTAATCCGAGATCGATCCGGCGGCAGGAACCGAGAACGAGCCAACGCTGAGGTCGGAGTTCTGGTTGTGAACCGCGTAGTCGTAGCGATAGGTGCCGTCGCCGAGATCGGTGACCTTGCACCCGACATGCAGGAGGCCTTCATCGGGAACGGGGACTTCAACGACCTCGACGGAGTTGTCGGGGTTGTTGGGGCCGTTGCCGTGGTCCTGCCATGCGTAGATCGCTGCACGGGCACGGAATGTTGCGCCGGTGGTGCTTGCGGCACCGCTTGACTGAACATTCATGCGCTCGTAGGAGGCATTGTTCCAGTTCACAGGACGACCGAACCAATCGCTGGTTGGATCGTTGTCGATGTAGGGGGTGCCGTCGGGCTGGATTTCGTCCTTGATGACATACTGGCCTTCAACGAAGAACTGAGCGGCTGAATCGGGCATCTCGTCCGCGGGGACCTGGATGCGCTTGAAGATCGAGTTACCGCTCTGGTTGATCGTGGTGAAGGGGTAGACGAACTGGCCGTTGAACGCGTTGATTTCCGAACGCGGGCCAAGACCGGTCTGACCGCCGTTGAGGCCTGCCCCGTAGGGATCTGAACAGCCAGGGCCGAGCGCGGAGAAGGTACCGCCGGAGCCACAGCCGAATCCACACGCGTTACCCTGGAGGGACGCGAAGGAGTGCTTGACGAAAGTCACGCCGAGCTGCTCGAGACGACCGTCTTTGAGCTTGTAGAGCGTACAGGAGATGACGGGGTGGTTTGGGGTACCGTCGATCCAGTTGAGATTGACATCACCGGCGTTACAGGCAGTGGTACCGACTGCGTACGCACGCACGCCGCCAATAGCGCCGTAGTGGTTCACATCGTCGAGCGTGCCACAGACAACATCGGGGACTGCGGCGGCTACACCACAGCTTGCAGCCAGTGCTGCAATAGCTGAAATTCGAAACATCGTGTTTGTCCTCCAGAAATGGGGTTTTTTGGATACTGCACCCCAGCGTAACCGGGTCTGGAGTTGTTTGCCAAGTCAATTTCAATGAATTGAGCAATGAATCTGGTAGACCAAAGCCCGAACATCAAAATCGGACCTGAAAGAATGACTCATTTGACGCATCGCAGGCCAATGACCATACGCTTTGATGTGCAGAATACTGAGACTACTCCAGCGCTCCGAATTTCCTCACTCGCACATCGATATGCGAGCAGCGGCACCCCGGCCCTGCAGATCGACGCGCTCACCCTCGATCCGGGTGAGCAGGTCGTGCTGACCGGCTCGTCGGGCTCGGGTAAATCCACGCTTCTGCACCTGGTGGCGGGGCTGATGGACCCCAGCTCTGGCACGATCGAGATCGCTGGGGAAGATATCCACAAGCTCAACGGGCATGCCCGCGATCGGTTCCGGGGCCGGTCGGTCGGGATGGTTTTCCAGACGCATCACCTGCTGACGGGCTTCAGCGCGGAAGAGAATGTGATGGCCGCGCTCATGTTTTCTGATATTCCGCGGGGCTCGCATCGTGAGCGTGCACGAACCCTGTTGGAATCCCTGGGGATCCCGACCCCGGCCCAGCGCGTCGAACGGTTGAGTATCGGTCAGCAACAGCGGGTCGCGATTGCTCGTGCGTTGGCGTGTGACCCGGCGCTGGTGCTCGCGGACGAGCCGACCGCATCGCTGGATCCTGATAACGCGCAGGTCGCGCTCGATCTGCTCCAGGACGCGTGCCGATCATCGAACGCGGCGTTGCTCTGTGTAACGCACGACCAACGGTTTGTGGATCGCTTCGATCGGCATGAACACCTTGCCTCGCCCCTTGAGCAACTCCAGGGCGCACTGGAGGGCGCGTGATGTCGATGAGTGATTGGAACATCGTGACGCGATCCATGCGTACCCGAACCTTCTCGAGCATCGTGACGATCCTGAGTGTCGCGATCGCGGTGGGGCTTGTCACCTTGCTGATCTCGATGCGTGACGCCGGGGAGAACAGCTTCAAGCGCGGCACGGGCAATGTGCAGATGCTGATCTCCAAGGAGGCCGGGCCGCTGCCGAGCGTGCTCAACTCCATGTTCTACGCGTCGCCGCCGACGACCCCGATCACCTGGGCGCAGTATCTCGAACTCAAACGCTCGTACCCGTTCGCTTGGACGGTCCCGACCCAGTTGGGCGATTCGTATCTCGATGCGCCGGTGATGGGTACGGATGAATCGTTCTTTGAATCGTTCCAGCCCGCGCAGGGTACGGGCTGGGCGCTCGCGACGGGCGTGTATTTCGATGAGCCGTTTCAGGTTGTGGTGGGGGCGGATGCTTCGGCGCGGCTCGGGTTGTCTCTGGGCGACACCATCTCACTTGAGCACGGCGCACCCCGATCTGAGGGCGGACACACGCACGATGAGTTCAGCTTCGAGGTCGTTGGGGTTCTCGAATCCACAGGAACCGCGCACGATCGTGCGATCTTTACCTCGCTCGATTCGTCCTGGATCATTCATGCCCATGATCGACGCGAAGCGATCTTCGGGCACGGGATCACCACGAGCATCGACGATCTGATTCATGAAGACATGAAGATCACCGCCGTCTACGCGTCGCTCGGCGATCGCAAGGGTGCACTTGTGCAGGTCCTCTCCGCGTTGCTGCGTGATCCGAACTGGACCGTCGCGAGCCCGGCGGACACCGTGGGCAACCTGTTCTCGATTGTCTCGAACATCGATCAGGTGCTGCTCGCGATGGCGATCGCGGTGATGCTCTCGTCTGGTGTGTCGATTCTGCTCGCGTTGTACAACTCGATGGAGCAGCGCCGCAAGCAGATCGCGGTGCTGCGGGTGCTCGGCGCGTCGCGTCCGCGGGTGTTTTCCATGGTCCTCACGGAGAGCGCGATCATCGGGCTCATCGGTGGTGCGATCGGGATCGCCCTCTCGATCCTCGGCGGGTTGATCGTGACCAATGTTCTCGCGCAGCGTGTCGGGATTGTCATCGAACCCGCGCTGCCGCTCGACGGGTACCTGATGATTGTCCTAGCGAGCGTTGCTCTGTCATGCATCGCGGGTGTGTTGCCCGCGATCGTCGCGTACCGCACGAGCGTTGTTCGGGCGCTGCGTCCGGCCATGTAAGATACCGATTGGGAGATCAACGACATGCGCTGGTTCTGGCTCTTTATTCTTGGGTTGTGCGTTCTTACAGGCGGGCTCTATTTGAAGCGTGTCCGGGATGAAGCGGTCGCGCAATCTGAGCTCCTCACTCAGCTGGATGCCCAGCGGGAAGCATCGACCCCCGCACGGCGTCCGCGTCGTGAGCGGGGATCGTCTGCGCAGACGCAACCCACGGAACAGACCCAGCCCGAGGCAAGCGCTGCACGCGAATCCGAGCAGGTTGCTGCGGATCAGTCGGAACCGGTGGAGCCGGTCGTTGAGCCCGAGCCCGACACGCCGACGGAGCTAGTCGCGGACGAAACGCAAGCTCAGCAAGAGCCCGCTCAGGGGTTCGACCCGGGCTCGATCATGGAGACGATGCAGGCGCTCAAGGATCAGCTCCCCGATGAGGCGCACGCACGCAAAGAAAAACCGTCCACTGAGCTCATCCCCGCCAAACCAGACAGGACGCCCGAACCGACGGGTGAGATCGTGATCGATCTTCCGGATCCGGGCAACGCGGAGGAAGAGATCGCGGAGGCCGATGAGCCCCAAGGGCCGAGCTATGAGTTGCGCGGCGATGGGTCATTCAAGGTCCTGAGCGCAAACGCATGGGTTCAGGGTGCAGGGACGGAGTCCGAGCCGTATGTTCTGAGTTGGGAAGTGCTCAAGTCCATCGAGAGCTCATACGACCCGAAGAACGGCAAGGACACGCTTCCCGATTGGCTGGACCTGCTCGATGGAAAGTTCGTGACGATCGAGGGCAACACGCTTGTGCCTGTCGTTGCGTCATCTACTCGTGAGCTGCTCGTGATGAAGAACCCTTGGGATGGTTGCTGTATCGGCGTGCCGCCCACGCCTTTCGATGCTGTTGAGGTGAGCCTGAATCACGATGTAGACTTCGGGAACTCGGCCGTTGGGTATGGCAGCGTTGTCGGGGTGTTCTATGCGGATCCCTATGTTGTTGATGGGTGGGTGCTGGGGGTCTACATCATCGAAGACGCGAAGTATCGGGCCGGTGAGGGTGTCGTCTTCCCCGAGTTCTAATGACCGGGTTGTGAGCTCCGATTGAGTTGAGTGCGCGAACAGGGCACAACGAAAAAGCCCCCGGAGATCCGGGGGCTTATTGGTTGAAATGGTCGTGGATTAATCTTCGTCGTCGTCGTCCACCAGTGGGCCCAGGGTTTCGGGCTCAGGTTCGGGGCTGCTCTTGCAGGTCATCAGGACGATGGCGCCGCCGATCGCGGAGAGTGCTGATGCAACGAGGATCGCGAGCTTCGCGTGCTCCAGGTGCGCCTGCGAGTTCGCGTAGGCAAGGTTTGCGATGAAGATCGCCATGGTGAAGCCGATCCCGCCGAGCATGCCGGCGCCGAGGATGTGTCGCCAGGAGACGCCGCGCGGGAGCGAAGCGACCTTGATGACGCATGCGAACCAGCAGAGCAGGATGATGCCCAGCGGCTTGCCGACGAAGAGGCCGAGGATGATGCCGATGGCCGCGGGGTCGGTCAGGTTCTCGGCGATACCGCCTTGGATCTCGATACCAGCGTTGGCGAGTGCGAAGACGGGAATGATGACGAACGCGGCCCACGGGTGCAGGACATACTCGATGCGGTGCAGGGGTGGCAGGACCTGGCGAGCGTTCTTGATGATGGCGTTGACCGATGCGCGACGCACCGATGATTGCTTGACATCGTACTCCGGGTCGTCGTGAGCGTTTTCGAACACATCGAGCGCTTTGCGGGTGGAGAAGACGAAGTTGATCGCGTTGACGCGAGCGTGTGCGGGGATGGTGAGTGCGAGGAGCACGCCGGCGATGGTTGCGTGGACGCCGGACATGTATACGAAGTACCAGAGCGGGAGCCCGAGTGCGAGGTAGAGCGTGATCCATCGGACCCGGAGCAGGTTCATGAACGCGAGGATACCGATGATGACACCCGCGTATCCGAGGTATTCGAGCGCCAGGTTCTCGGTGTAGAACACGGCGATAACAACGAGTGCGCCGAGGTCGTCCACGATCGCGAGGGAGGTGAGGAAGACCTTGAGTGAGTTGGGAATGCGTGATCCGAGCATCGCGAGAATCCCGACCGCGAAGGCGATGTCGGTTGCCATGGGGATCCCCCATCCGCCGATGGTTTCTTTGCCCATGTTGAACGCGACGAAGATGAGTGCGGGACCGATCATCCCGCCGAGTGCGCCGAAGATGGGGAGGGCTGCACGCTTGGGTGATGCGAGCTCGCCGACAAGGATTTCGCGTTTGATTTCCAAGCCGACGACGAGGAAGAAGATCGCCATGAGCAGGTCATTGATCCATTGCGCGATCGAGTGACCCTGCCACCAATACGGCTCGTTCGGCAGCTCGTGCCAAGCGTGTTTGTCGTCCTTTTCGTCGACATGTCCCTCGTTGTGCGGTGTGTCGGTGAATGACAGGTCTTCGACCGCTTGCTCGACTTCTTCGGCCGCTTCTTCGATTGGGGTATCGGCGTGAGCGTCGGAATGATCACCGGCATGTTCGGCTTCGCCTTCGCCGTGGTGGGCCGCATCGTCCGCCTGCTCTTCGTGCTCGGCATGGGTGTCGTGGGGATTATCCGCGACGGTGATCCGGATCTCCGTGTCGTTAAACAGTTCCTTGTAGCTGTCGTAGTCGTTGTTTGCCCAGATCATCGCGATCGCGGTCATCAAGAGCAGCACAATACCGCCCGAACTTGAAAGACTGGCAAAGCGCTCGAAGGGGCGAGCGAGGCGTTCGCCGGGCTCGGGGACCAGACCGTGCTTTGCGGTAGGGATGTGGTGGTCGTCTGACATCGGTTCGTCCTTCGTTGGATATCACGAGAGGCAGGGATATTCGCCCACCAGTTCTGGGGGGTCGATAACCAAAGGGGTTACGCTCCTGTATCGTGTGTATTGAATACTGGAGTTCAGCGGGTGCGGGCGCTTCAGCACGATTTCACATCGAGAACTGAGTCGCGGCACAACACTTCCCCACAAATGGGGGTATAACGCGCAAAATTAACGCTGGAACGGGTACAGCTTCGGGAGTTGCAGGATCTGTGTGAGTTCGTCCAGCGCGTCTTCCAGTGCCCGAACGAGCTTGGGATTGAGCAGCTCGTCCGCGCTCAGCTCGTCTGGGTAGTGCTTTTCGATCCAGGATTCGAGTTGGGTGCTCAGCTCATCCGTCAGGATGACGCCTGTATGGACCGCGCTCATTTCCTCGTCGTTGAGGACGACGCGAAGGCGCAGGCATGCCGGTCCGCCGCCGTTGCGCATGGACTCGCGGACATCGAGGTAGTGAACCGCATCGATCGGGTTGTCCTTGGATTCGATCATGCTTTGGACGAACGCGTCCACGCGTGGGTTTTCCTGGGTTTCCAGTGGCGCGATCAACGCCATCGATCCGTTAGGCAGTGTCACAATCTGTGAGTTGAACAGGTAACTCCCGACGGCGTCTTCGAGTGTGAAGTCGGTGTCGTGCGCTTCAACGAGGATCAGTGGCTCGCCCATCGGCGACGCGATATCCGCCACGAGCGATCGCGAGGTTGCGAACGCCTGCTCGTGGTACAGGAAGACCTTCTCGTTGCCCGTCGCGATGACATCGTTATGGAACACCCCCGCGTCGATCGCGTCGGGGTGCTGGCGCGTGTAGACGACGCGGGACGGGTCGAGCTGGTGCAGGCGGGCGATGGCTTCGCATGCGGCGCGGGTCTGGCGCGATGGGTACTTGCGCGCCCCGCCGGCGGGGTCTTCGCGATCGAATCCAAAGACGAACATTTCGACGCCCGGCTCGCCGTGCGTTGGGGCGAACCGCACATGGTTCGCGGCGCCCTCATCCGCGTAGCGCATCTGCAGCGGGAGCGGATCGTGCACGCAGAACTTGTCCTGATCTCGGAAGATCATCCGCAGCATCCGCGTTGTTGTAGGGTGCTCAAGCGATCGGTGGTAGTTGGAAATGAGGTTCGCGGGGGTCAGATGGACCCGCCCGTCGGCGCAATCGATGCTGGGCGAGACCGTCGCGGCGTTGGCGGCCCACATGCTGCTGGCGCTCCAGATTGCCGCGAGGAGTGTGGGATCGCTCTCATGGGCGTCTTTGAGTATCTTTTCATCGTCGCCGGTGAATCCGATGTCCCGCAGCGCCCCCAGATCCGGGCGTTGCTGGGGCGGCAGGACCCCTTGGGTGAGCCCCAGAGAGCGGAGGGTGTTCATTTTCGCAAGTCCCTGCAGCGCAGCGGCTTTGGGCTTGGAGACCCCTCCTGCGTTGGAGGCGGAGGCGATATTGCCCGGCGAGAGCCCGGCGTAGTTGTGCGTAGGGCCGATCAATCCGTCAAAGTTCACTTCGCGCGTCTGGGTCATTCATCAAGCGTAGGACCCTCAGAAGGGCGATCCTGCGTCAGATTGTGGATCTGGGCTTGACAAATGCAAAGAACCGGCGTTCCCTCTGTGCCCATCCTTATTTATACAGCCCAGTGCTGCACCCCGCCGATCACGAGGCAACACACGCTTTATGGCCAAGAAGAAAACCACAAAGAAGTCTGCGAAGAAAACGACCAAGAAGACGACCAAAAAGGCGTCTGGGCGCAAGTCGTTCGGGTCGAACTACAAGAAGGGCGACGCCCAGGGCAAGTCGCTGGTGATCGTGGAATCCCCGGCGAAGGCCAAGACGATCAACAAGCACCTGGGGAATGACTATGTCGTTCTGGCGTCCGTTGGGCATGTGCGCGATCTGCCATCCAAGAACCCCAAGGGCGTCAAGGATCCGGTGCCGGGCGTGAAGATCGAGAAGCGCTTCCAGCCGAGCTACGAGATCCTCAAGGGCAAAGAGCAGGTCATGAAGGACCTGAAGGCGGCGGCCAAAGACGCGCTGAGCAGCGGCGGCGAGATCTGGTTCGCGACCGACCTCGATCGCGAAGGGGAAGCGATCGCGTGGCATCTCGCGCAGGAACTCAAGATCGATTCCAAGGATGCCAAGCGGGTGATCTTCCCCGCGATCACCAAGACGGAAATTGACAAGGCGTTCCACAACCCGCACCCGATCGATGAGGATCGGGTCAACGCGCAGCAGGCACGCCGGATTCTCGATCGCATCGTCGGGTATCAGGTTTCGCCGTTGCTGTGGAAGAAGGTCGCTCGGGGTCTGAGCGCTGGGCGTGTGCAGTCCGTGGCGGTTCGATTGATCGTGGAACGCGAGCGACAGATTCGCGCATTCATCCCGGACGAGTACTGGAACATCACGGGGTACTTCGCGCTCGATCAGGCCAAGGCCGGCGGGTTGGGCGACGAATGGCGGGCGTTCCTCGCGGATACGGACGAGAAGGGCAAGGGCCCGACGGTCAAGGCGCAGAACGGTTGGCTTGGCAAGAACAACACCATCCGCGCCGAGCTCGTTGAGTTCGACGGCGATAAGTTCGATCCGCGTATCCTCAGCGCTGATATTGTGCCCGAGCCCAAGACACTGGGCGAGGACGATGTCACCCAACGCCTCCAGAAAGTGGATGAGGCGTTCGCGAAGCCCGGGCTGCACGATATCAGCGGTCAGGTTCAGGCCATCGCATCGCAGATCGGTTTGTCCGATGTTTCCTCCGAGGTGACGGAAGACGAACGCGGCAAGGGGCCTGCTCGCTGGGTTCGCAACATCACTGGTGTCGCGAGCGCGGACGCGTCGTACACGATCGAATCAATCGAGACCAAACGGACCAAGTCTCGCGCTCCCGCGCCGTTCATCACCTCGACGATGCAGCAGAGTGCTTCCTCGCGACTGGGGTTTGGCGCACAGCGTACGATGCGCGCGGCGCAGGGGCTCTATGAGGGTGTGAACATCCCGGGCGAGGGTCCTGTTGGTCTGATTACATACATGCGTACCGACTCGACGCACATCGCGGGCGAGGCGTTGAGCGCTGTTCGGTCGCATATCAAGAGTCAGTTCGGTGACAAGTACCTCCCGGCGAAGCCCAACTTCTTCAAGTCCACCAATAAGGACGCGCAGGAAGCACACGAGGCGATCCGCCCCACGGATGTCAGCCGTCACCCCGATCAGGTCAAGAGCGCCCTCAAGCCCGATCAGTATCGCCTGTACAAGCTCGTCTGGGAACGCTTTGTTGCGTGTCAGATGGTGCCGGCGGAGTGGGACGCCACGAGCGTGATGATCCGCGGCGGCGAGGCGGACAGGGCCGTGTTCCGCGCAACGGGTCGTACCCTCGCCTTCGATGGGCATTACCGCGTGTCGGGCGTGCCGACCTCCGGCGATGAGCTCAATCTGCCCAAGCTCGAAGAGAAGCAGGGTCTGTATCCCTTCGACTTTCAGGTCGATCAGAAGTTCACGACGCCTCCCGGTCGCTACTCGGAAGCTTCGCTCATCAAGACGCTCGAGTCCGAGGGGATCGGGCGGCCTTCGACATACGCGAGCATCATCCAGACGATCCAGGATCGCAAGTATGTCGAGCAGATCCAGCGTGCGTTCTATGCGACGGACCTTGGTGAGGTCGTCACGGACAAGCTTGTCGAGGGGTTCCCTCGCCTGATGGATCTGAGCTACACGCGTCAGCTTGAGGAGGAGCTCGACAAAATCGAGGACGAGCACCTCGACTGGATCGAGATGCTCGAGCAGTTCTATGGGCGTTTCTCCAAATCGCTTGAGAAGGCGCATGAAGAGATGACGCACGCCAAGGCCGAGACCAAGCCGGCGCCCGATGAGTATCGGTGCGAGAAGTGCGGGTCCACGCTTGTGTACCGATTCGGAAAGAACGGTCGATTCCTGAGCTGCTCCACCTACCCCGATTGTGATTGGGCGTGCCCGTGCGATCGCGAGGGTCGCCCGCAGATGGCGGAGTTTGTTGATGTGAAGTGCCCCAAGACCGGGCGCCCGATGATCCGCAAGACGGGACGCTTCGGCCCGTTCCTGACCACCCCGCTCGAGGATGGCGAGACAAACGACGACGGCATGATCCTCAACATCGACAAAAAGGGGTTTGTGAACGCGCCCAGCGTGCCTCCTCTGGAAACGGATCTGCCCTGCCCGACCTGCGACAGCCCGCTGTATCTCCGCAATGGTGCGCGGGGCCCGTGGCTCGGATGCTCTCGATTCCCCAAGTGTCGAGGCCGAGGGAAATGGGCGGCGTTGGAAGACGACAAGAAGTCACAGCTCGAGGCCAAGCTCGAGGCGCATGAGAAGAAGAATCCGGTGATCACGGTCACACGGATGGACGGCACCCCGCTGACGGATAGCAAGGGCAAGCCGGTGCCCGAAGCGCCCAAGGTTGAAGAACTCTTGTTGCAAGAAGACCCGCGTGCTGCGAGCGCGTAAGCGGTGTTCTATGATGGATTGTGCCCAAGCCGAAGATCTCCAGTCTGACACCGAAGCGGATTGTTCGCTCGCTTGGTGCGTGGGTTCACGACCATCCTGACGGGTGGCTGAACATGCTCGGGGCGATCATCGGCGCGCTGACGGCGGTCGGTGCGGTCGGGTTCGCGTATTTTCTGGATCTCGTGCTCGAGTGGACGGAGCATCTTCAGTACATTCTCCAGGGTGAGGACGGCTCGCGGATGTATCTCATGCCGATCATCCCCATGGTGGGGGCGTTGATCAGCGGAATATTGGTGTACCTGTTTGCGAGGGAAGCATCGGGGCACGGCGTGCCTCAGGTGCTCGATGCGATCGTGCGTCGGGGCGGCAAGCTCCGAGCGCGGGTGGGGGTGGTGAAGATCATCACCTCGATCTGCACTGTGGGTTCTGGCGGGTCGGCGGGTGCGGAAGGTCCGATTGTTCAGATCGGCGCGGTGATGGGTTCAACGATTGGGCAACGCATCGGGGTCCCGACGCGTCATGTTCCGACGCTCGTCGGGTGCGGTGCCGCGGCGGGCATCTCAAGCATCTTCAATGCGCCCATCGCGGGTGTCTTCTTCGCGCTCGAGATTCTGTTGCGGGATTTCTCGCTCAAGGCGTTTACGCCGATCGTGATCGCGTCTGTCTTCGCGACCGCGATGACGCAGGTCATCCTCCCTCATGAAGAGGCGATCTTCGCGTATGAGCTGACGGGGTATCTGTTCACGGTCCGCGAGCTCCCGAGTTATCTGATGCTCGGGCTGGTCTGTGCCGTCGCGGCCTGGGCGTTTGTTGAGACGCTCCACGCGAGCGAGCGATTCTTCGAACGCGTCCCGATCCATCCGGCATTGCTTCCCATGCTCGGGGCGCTGGTGCTCGGGTTGCTCGGCATCGCTGGTCAGCGAGCGACGCACGGGGTCGGTGAGAGCGCTCTGGTGCCGATGGACTCGAGTGTTCCCGTCTTCTTCGGGAACGGGTATGCGATGATCACCTCGTTGCTTGATCCCACGCACTACACGGCCGCGGATGTGACCTGGGTCGCGGTGATTCTGCTGGGGATGCTGGCGATCGCAAAGATCGCGGCGACGAGTTCAACGCTCGGATCTGGCGGGAGCGGTGGTGTGTTTGCGCCTTCCCTGTTTGTCGGTGCCACGGTCGGCGGGACCTTCGGTCTGGTTCTCGAGATGTTCGGGCTGATCCCCGAGGGCGGGTCCCCTGCGAGTTACGCGCTGGTGGGGATGGCGGCGGTGGTCGCGGGCACGACCTTCGCGCCGATGACATCGATCCTCATGCTGTTCGAGCTGACACGCGAGCCGCGTGTGCTTGCGCCGATCATGCTCGCGGCGATCATCTCCACGATGTTCTCCCGCAAGTTCATGCCCGATTCGATCTACACGGCGAAGCTGCGTCGCGAGGGCGTGCGGATCGGAACGGGGCGTGATCTGTCGCTCCTGCGTCATGTTCCGGTGAGCAGCGTTGAGCACGCGCCGCTCCCACCCGAGCCCGTGTACGCGTCGGACCCGCTGAGCAAGCTGATTACCCTGCACGCGCACCACAATGTGCCCGACTTCCCCGTCGTGGATTCTGATGGTCGCTACATGGGCATGGTGACGGGCACGGACATGCGGACGGCGTTGATTGATCGCGAGGCCATCCCGCTGCTGCTCGTTGCGGAGCTCATGCGGAATGATCTGCCGATCATCAAACCCGACGATCATCTTGATACGGTGATGGAGAAGTTCGCCCGCCACGAAATCTCATCGCTGGTGCTTGTGGACGCGTTCACAGGGACCAAGCCGCTCGCGTTGGTGACGCGAGCGAAGGTGATGTCGCGGTATAACGAGGTGCTCGACGAGGCATGAGGAACCGAACTTATATGTGTGCGGATAGCAATTGATGGATTCTCGCACGGAGTCATACACAAGAACTTCGATTCTGGCTGTCGTTGCACTCTTGCTGAGTATCCCGTGCGTGATCACTGGGCCGTTTGCATTGATCCCGATTGCCTTGGGTGTTGTTGCACTCTGGCGAATCTCAAGGTCTGTCGAACTCAAGGGGAAAGCAGTCGCTGTAAGCGCGATCGTTGTGGGGGGCATTGGTGTTGCTGGGACAAAGATCTACTACGATTCATACGAACGAGCTCAGTTTTACCAAGCGCAAACATGGATGCGAAGTCAGTCCCAAGCGGTCATGGTGTATATGGGAAACAACTATGACCGACCATTTGCGCAGGAGGACTGGCCGCGATTAGCGATTGAGCAAGGGCTGATCGATCCTCGGACCTTGGTTTCACCGAGAGAGGATGGCGATGGGGTCACATACACATACATCGCGAACTTCGATGTATGGAACGAAACGAGCATCATGATGTACGAAGACCCCGATCATTGGGATCAAGGGGTCATCGTGGCGTTTGGTGACGCACATGTCGAAGTGCTTCCACGCAATGAGTTCGAACGCCGCCTCGCTGAGCAGTTGCGCACAACCGACCCATAAACATCCAAGATCATGACAGCTTCCATGATGGCGTGCATCTGAGTTGGAAACCCAACTGAGAGGACACACCCATGTTGAGAGTCATGATGATCGGCGCATTGATTGCGTCCACGATCGGTTGCGCCACGACCCAGGCGATCGATGAGCCCATCGAGTGTGATACAGAATCGTACCGCGCTGTGCTCGATGAGATCATCGAGTCGGATCAGCGCTATCGCACGCAGATCTCGTGGGGCACGACGGATGCGGATGAGATTGCTCGGCTCAAATCGCTCCCTGAGGATGAGCAGATGGCGGAGCTTGTTCGTCGGAATAAGGAAGGGGTCACACTCGATAAGGCGCTTGAGGAGAGGCTCTGGGCGAAACAGATCGAGATCGATCGTGCGAACACCAAACGCCTGATGCGATGGATCGAGCAGTGCGGTTGGCCGAGCGAGGATCGGTTCGGGGAGGGAACGCCGAGCATGGTGCCCGTGCTGATCCACATGCAGATGGAGGAGGCCGAGTGGGTGCTTCCGATCCTGCGTGATGAGGTGCTCAATGGACGCATGCCGCCACGCCCATACGCGTCGATCTACGATCGCAAGCAGCAGCACGAGGGGAAACCGCAACTGTACGGGATGATGCAGGCGTACGATTCAAAGACCCGAACGGTCCTGGCGCCGGCGATTCATGATCTCGGCGCGACGAACAGCGCCCGCGCCGAGATCGGGATGGATCCGATCGAGGAGTACCGGATCACGGATATCGCGACGGCTGCGGGGCGATGAAACCCGGATCGATCAGTCGCGCCACTTCTTCACGACGACATCGTTCTCGAACTTCACATGCACCGATTCGTGCACGGTCTTCTCGCTCCCGCCTGCGAAGACGAGGAAGACGGCCCCGCCCTCATCGGTGTGCTTGGTCCACTTCCAGGTCCATGTCTCGGTGCCGTCGTCGTTGATCGATGTCTCGGTCGGGGTGCCCATGAGCTCTTCGACTTCGGTCTTGGTGGAGTGGTTCGCGCGGACCTTGGAGATCGTTCCCGGCTGAACATACGCGCCGTGGATGTGCTGCTTCTTGCCCGATGTGACGAGGCACCCGCTCATGGTCAGCGGGGCAAGGACAGCAACAGCGGCAAGGGCAAGCGTGGGTGTGCGAGACATGGATGGGTCCTCATCGTCTTGGGAATGTGTGGATTGGATGAATCGTTCTATGGGGATCTATGCGTCATGATTGCACGCGATCCGTCAAAGTTCAGGATTTATCTGCAGCGTCGGCACCCGCACGACGGGGGATGCCCGGGATGGTGGTGGTGATGCACCTGGTGCCGCGGCGGCGGTGGGGGCGGGCGATGGTAGCCGTGCTTGTGAACAGAATATCGCAGCCCGCATCCGACGAGCAGGGTTGGCAAGGCGCAGGATAAGAGCAGCAGCGAGATTTTTCGGTGCTTCCGCATGGGGAGTCCTTTCGGTTCGTGTTGATGCAAGCAGACCGCATCGGTTGGTGGTCACTGACACGAATCTGAGAACTCGGCGCACTTCAAAATGAAGAAACGCGCCGACGCGGTGTG
>CEOE01005713.1_pt1 | contig 82534 bp, 62 predicted proteins | sample 530211 | NCBI WGS metagenome assembly CEOE01 (sample SAMEA2619779, study PRJEB7988) | marine metagenome | isolation source: saline water (ENVO:00002010), including
ATGTCAGCGCGTTCCTGACAGCGTATAACGCCGGGTGCCCGTGAGCGACCTTGACCCATAACCCGACGAGAAGCGGGAATTCCAGCATAATCAGCGATTTTCGGGCGCTGTGAGACCCGTTCTCGCTTCTACTGATGGGGTGGGGTTATACGCGGAGCGTGTCACCACGGAGTCTCAGTTCAGAGAGAGGTCGAAGCGATGGCGATGCACGATACACAACTGAAATGGAAACGGGCCTTGATCACCTTGCTGCTGGCGTGTGGAGGCACACGCGCGGCTGACCTGCTGGTCCCAAGCGAGTACCCGACCATCCAAGCCGCGATCGACGCGTCCTCCGACGGCGATGTCATCCTCGTCTCGGCGGGGACCTACGCACCGATTTCGATTTTGGGCAAAGACCTGACGATCCGAGGCATCGACGGCGCGGCGGTCACCACGATCGACGGCGGCGGCACGCAGGTACTCATCAATCAGTCTGGGACCTCCTTCGTCACTTATGAACAGCTCACCTTCGCCAATGGATCCGGAACCGGCGGGGTCTTCAACAGCGGGATCGGGAACGATGACTTCAGCTTTGTGGACTGCACCTTCGTCAACAATACCGGGACCATCGCGGGCGTGACGCATCAGCCGGTCCAGGATTCGTCGATGATCCGGTGCACATTCGTCGGCAACAGCGGCGACGATGCCGGGGCAATCAGCGTACGGGCCCTGCTCAACAACGATGACGGGCTCGATATCATCGACTGCGTGTTCGATGGCAACACATCGAGCGAAGGCGCTGGCGCGCTGCTGTATTTCGCTTCGAACACCAATGTCACGCACCGCATCATCGGCTCGACATTCATGAATAACTCCGGCGTCACGAGCGGCGCGATCACGCATTGCTTCGAGGGCACCGTCCTCGACGATTGTGTGTTCACGATGAACAGCGCGACGAGCGGCCCGGGCGCGATCAACGCGATCAAAGGGCTCGCGATCACCAACTCGACCTTTACAGGCAACCACACGGACGGCGACGGCGGCGCGGTCTTCATCGGCCTCGATTCCACGATCAGCGGATCGAGCATCACCGGCAACACGGCGCTGGGCAACGGCGGCGGCATCGCGATGGGCATGGGCGGTCTTGTTGATGGCTGCGCGATCGAGGGCAACGACGCGGCGGGCAACGGTGGGGGGCTCTGGACGGATCAGACGATCGGCATCCAGAACACGAGCTTCACCAGCAACATCGCGGGCGGCAACGGCGGCGGGGCGTGGATCGGTGGCAACGGTTCGACGCTCACCGATTGCCCGTTCACCGACAACACCGCCACCGGCTCCGGCGGCGGGGCGCACATCGAAGAGCTGACCGCGGTGCTCGAACGCTGCGACATGAACGAGAACCAAGCCGGAACCATCGGCGGGGGCCTGTACATCCAGGGCACCGGGGTTGCGGTGTACTCCGATTCGGTCCTCTGCGACAACACCCCCGATGAGTTCAACTACACCGGCTCGCTCATCGCCTCGGACCTCTCGGGCTGCGGCATCGTGGGTGACCCGGTCGGGGCGGTCTGCCTCCCCGATGGCAGCTGCGCGGTGCTGACCGAAGCGGTCGCGGTGGCGGTCGGCGGGACCTACCTCGGCGACGGGACCGATTGTTCCACGGCGGTCTGCGAGCAGCCGTGCGTTGCGGACCTTAACGCCGACGGCGTGCTCAACTTCTTCGATGTGAGCGTGTTCCTCTCCGCGTACGGCGCGGGCTGTCCGTAACTCATGCATGCGTATACATGTGCAATCTGTTGCACCTGATTGAGCAGATTAATGGCTTGCAGAAAACATTATGTTCCTGTACGCTGACGGTTCGCCGTTCTGGTTGTGTATGAATGAAAGGATGCATAATGAAAGATGTTCAACTCGCGCGATTCATCGCGTCCGCTGCCGTTTCGACCTCGTTGTTCGTTCTTCCAGCCGTTGCAGATCAGAACGATGGGGATGTGGAGCACATGCAGACCCGCTGGCAACCCAGCACGGGGCTTGAGTTGATGCACTTTTCAGGGCATGCACGCGGGCCCGTGTTAAATGAGATTCCCGGAAGCATCTTCGAGGGCGCACCCGATGCACAGTTTGTGCTCACAGGCAGCGATCCCGAGGGCGATTCACCGAGCGATGTCGCATATACGCCGGACGGCGCGACGATCGTGATCGCGCACCGCGAGAGCCAGAACCTGATCTTGTGGGATGCGGACACCCTCGCCTTTGTGGCCGAGATCCCGATCTCGGGCGCGGCTCAGTCCATCGCGATCACGCCCGATGGGACTAAGGCGCTCGTCGCGAACATCGATAACAATACAGTTTCGATCGTGGATCTGGTTGCGAAGAGCGAAACGAGTGTCATCCCGGTCGGTACCAATCCGGGCTATGTCGCGATCTCACCGGCAGGCGATCTCGCCGCGGTGGCGATCGGGTTTGACGGTGAGCTCGCGGTCATCGATATCGATGGTGCATCGGTGGTTCGCACCATTTCCGACATCGGGTACGGTGTTCGCCTGAGCTTCTCGGTCGAGGCGCCGGCGACTTCGATGCAGTACAGCAAGTTCTTCTTCGTGGACAACGATCGCGTGATCAACGCGGATCTAGGTGCAGACGAGATGCAGATCATCGATGTGCGCACCGGCAATGTAGATCGCACACCGATCGCCGATTCGGCTGCCGGGCTGGCGGTCTCGGGCGATCTTTCGACGGCAATCATCACCCACAGCTATAGCGCCCGGACACTCACCGTCGTTGATACCGCGACCGGGACGATCACAGACACGGTCGTGCCGGCGTTCGATCTCACCGGCCCGGTGGCGTTGAACGCCAACGGCACGATCGCGACCGTGGCGGTCCAGAACGCGGCCCGAATCTTCGATGTCAGCTCAGGCGCATTCGGTTCTTCAATCGATACCGCGAGTATCAATGAACTGCTGCCAACCTATGACGGACGCTACGCCGTGGGCGTTGGGTTCAGAGGTGCGGTGATCGACATGCAAACCGGCACCTATGCCGCCCAGGTCAACAATGTGGTCTCAACCGAGCACGGCGCGTTGTCGCCGACGGAATATCAGGCCGCGATGTGTTCGACAACCTTCGGAGATGATCTCGTCGTGGCCGATGTCGAGGGATCGATGGGTTCGCTCACGAGCGTGATGCGCTCCGGCCCGGAAGCCGAAGGGGATCGCTGCCGAACCATCGCGATCACGCCGGATGGCTCGATGGCTGTCGGGATCTCGATCTTCTCTGATCTCGCGACAATCGTTGACACCTCCTCGGGATCGGTTCTGGGATACGCCCCGCTGGGGCAGCGTCCCAGCGCCGTCGCGATCACCCCCGATGGCACAAAGGCCGTGGTGGGGAACCTGGATTCGGACTTCGCGACGGTCGTCGATCTCGCAACCGCGACGAGCACCAACATCCCGATCTCTCGTCGCGCGGGTTCCGTCGCCATCAGCCCGGACGGAAACTACGCCTACCTCGGTGTGGTCGCCAGCGGCGACGGCGTGTGGCGGATCAACCTCAACACCATGAGCGTTGAGGGCCCCAAGATCCTCACCGGCAACATGGGCGGCGTGGGGTACAGCTTCTCACAAAGCTCGGGGATCACGCTGAGCCCGGACGGATCAATCCTCGCGGTCGCGGGCAGCTTCGATGATGTCGTTTCGATTATCGACACGGCGACATGGTCGCTGGTGGGCAACCTGCCCGCGGGTGATCTCCCGACCATGATCAGCTTCTCGCCCGACGGCTCGCGGATGTATGCCAGCAACCGCGACGGCGACAGCGTGAGCTTCTACACCATCACGGGCGGCGTGGTTTCATTCCTCGCGACCCTCCCCGTGGGCGACTCGCCATGGCAAGTCGTCGACGATGGGAACGGCAAGCTCTGGGTCAACAACTGGGGTGACTCGCAGCTCGCTGTCTACGACAGTTTCAGTGGCTCATTGCTCGATACGACGAACTTTGCGAATCGACCAGTCGGCGTTGCGTACGACGATGCGACGCGCACGGTTCGCGTTGCGCACGGCACGGTAAGCACCTCGCTCGGCGGGGAGGCCGGGTTCTCGATGTCGCAGAGCGGAACGATTCTCGTACTCGATGCGGATACCTACGCCAATGTCGATTCGTATGACCTTGGTGTCGGTCCCTCGGCGATGGCGAGCAGCAGCGATGGAAACACGCTCGTCGTCGCAGCACCGATTGGCGACGGGATGGCGATCCTGTCGCTGGGCGGTGCCTGCAACGATGCGGACCTCGCAGAGCCGTACGGCGAGCTCAACTTCTTCGATGTCTCCGAGTTCCTCGCCCGCTACAACGCGAGCGACCTCGGCGCCGATTTCAACGGCGACGGCGAGCTCAACTTCTTTGATGTTTCGGCGTTCCTGAGTTTGTACAAAGCGGGCTGCCCGTAAGCCACAAGCAGTCTGCACGCGCTCAGCCCGAGTAACGAAATAAATAACGCCCCGCATTTTCGTGGGGCGTTTTCTTTCGTGTGTTTATCGACGGAGTTGTGGTCCGCGCTTGTTTGGGGGTCGTGTTTCTGGTTCAATCTTGGTTCGCGGTGTTGGCCGCTCATGATTATCGGCCGCACCTGTTGTGAACTTGAAACCGATTCGAGTGCCAACCAGAGAGGGCCAAGCAATGAAAACCGTAGCAGTATTTGCCGTTGTCACAGGAACAGCGATGGCGCAGCCATTCGTGCATCATGTCGCGGAACCCATCGAAGCTCGAGAGCAGGCGAACGATCTGGAGATCCTGACCGGGGAACAGGTCGCCTTCGTCGGCACGATTGATCGCGAATCACAGGATTTTCGTCGCGATGGTTGGATTGTCGTGCATCGCCCCGATGGCACCCCAACATCATCGTGGATTATCGAGGACAACGACACGAACGAGGATGTGCTCCTCGCGACCTTCGAGGACCGAGTAGACAAGCACCTGATCGTGCTCCAGCAGGGGGTGCGCGGTTTTAACCCCGCAGCGAATGACCTCGTTCTATTCAAGATCGATCCACCAACGGGTGCACTCGTGTACCAATGGCGCTATCCCGGCGACAACGCATTCGAGAACATTGGCATGGAGCGCGACGGCGACACCGGGCTCGTCGCTGCCTCGGTGATCAATACCCAGGGCATCCCACAATGCACGCTGCTGCGGTTCCGCAACGCCACGGGGCTCCCGATCTTCCACTACCGTTACACGCCGGTCCAGTTCCCCGCGTTCAACCACCAGTTCTACGATGTCGCGAGCGACCCTGAAACCGGCGATATCTTCGCCGTGGGACGGGTCAATCTCGATTCCCCTCCATTCAGCCCCCAGAGCGAGATTCTGGTTGCCCGCTTCGATTCATTCGGCGTACCGATCTGGTTCTGCGCGTACGAGCCGTTCAGGTCGGACACGCCAGAGCCCAACGCGGCCGTCGGTGTCAGCATCGAGCTCAACCGAGACGGCAACCCGGTCATCGCGGCGAGGCAGTTCGACAACCAGCTTGGAGCGACATCGGTCCATCTCGTGATCGATCGGGTCACCGCAATCCCCAACGCATTCTCGGCTAACAGCATCGACAATGCCGGTATCAGTCCCGCATACTCATCCCTCGAGCGTCTGAACGACGGCACCATGCTCGTCAGCGGCCATGTCACGCGTGTCGACGGGCAGGTGGTCCCCGCCATGTGGGATTTCGACGGCACATTCACCAGCCACAACTGGCTCTATATGCCGGATGTCGTTTCGGGTATTGGCACCAGCGCAATCCCGCAACCGGGCGAGGGACTGCTGCTCGCCGGGCGGGTCATCCCGAACCAGGGTCCGATCGGCGGCTTCAGCGATGCGCTGCTCGCGCGCACCACGGAAAACGGGCAGGGGCTCTGCGATGTGAGCCCCGATGTGCGCGAGACGCCGCTCGAGGTTCGTTTTTTGCTCTTCGGTGTCGAACGGAGCGAAGTCGAGACTCCATCCCCTGCCGGGCTGGAAGTCATCGCGGGTGATCCTGTCCGCAGACTCGCGTGCGAGCCATGCCCCGCAGATCTCAATGGTGATGGCGTGCTGAACTTCTTCGATGTGTCGGCGTTCCTCAACGCCTTCAACGCGATGAACCCGATCGCGGACTTTAACAATGACGGTGTGTTCGACTTCTTCGATGTGTCCGCATTCCTGGCGGCATACAACGCCGGCTGCCCATAAGCGAAAGACCCATGCAAGTCTTATCACTGCTCGGCATTGTGCCGGGCAGTTTTTTGTATCGATATTAAGTTGAGAAACAATCTCTCCAAACCGGTGTGCGCTCGCTTGCGTAGATCAACACAACACGCGCACCTCCCTCGGCGCTGAACATGCATGTCTGATTGAGCTGGGGGAATCGCCCAACGCTCAGGAGACACACATGTCCAAAGCTATCACTCTCGCCAAGTTCACTCTCGCGTTCGTTATCATCGCGGGCGGTTTCTCGTTCATCATCGGATCGCTAATGGGCGGCGGGAGTTTCTCTCGGAGCTACGACGCCGCGAAAGGCATCAACAATGACCCGCGATCCATACTCGTGCAATCAGTTCTGATTGAAACCGAACAGGGCTCGTTGCAGCAAGCCGCATTTCCCATGCCCGGCGAATCAATGGACGACGACGCGTTCCGCGAACTCATGACCGAGGCGGATGCGCTCCGCACCAGCGGCACCGCCCATGTCCGCACACCCGCGATGCTCGTCCAGCACGCCGAATCCGGGCAGATATCCATCAAGCTCGGCGATCGGACTTTCGACGCAGCCATTTCACCCAGCGTGATCGAGATCAAGGATAAGTATGTTCTGCGTGTCGCGCTCGAGATCCGACGCAACGAAACAGACTCATCAGATACGACGCGTGAGCTCGTATTTACCACGGCCTACACCACAGCGCCCGGGGGCGCGATCGTGATGGACCTCGCAGACCTGGGTATCCCAGGGTCGCGTGCGATTCTCGCGATACGGACATCCCTAGTTCTTCCCAAGGCAGTGGATGCGAGTGATAGGACATGATCTGTCAGCTGGGAGTAACTGTCGATAAAATCGGAGTTTCTTCAGCAGTATGTCTTTGATCTAGATTCTTGCGTCAGCTAATCTGGGGATAGTTATTCGATTTCATTCTGATGTGTGAGGAGAAATGATGCGGACGGTTTCATTGTGTGTAGCAAGCGTTATTGGCTTGTCCCAAGTTGCGTATGGTGGTGGTGTAGTTCCCTGCGAACCAACCGAGGTTGGTATGATCCATCTAATTGATGGGGATACGGTAGATGTCGCATTTAACGGAATAGTCGGGTTGGTTGCATCTCAGAATGGGCAAATCGGAGTGTTTCGCCTCGATCAGGGACAGATCGATATGGTCGGTTCCATAGAGCGGCCTGTTGTCAAGGAGATGCGCCTTATTGGGGATTATCTCATAGCGCTCTATGAGGGCGCAACGAGCATCGAAGTTCTCTCATTTGAGGATGTGGATTCCCCAACTCAAACAGCCGTGATCGAACTGGGGGATGAAGTTTTTGATTTCGAGATCGACTCCGATGTGCTCTACATCGCTGCGGGCACGAACGGAGCAATGTCGTACGACATATCTGATCCGTTTTCGCCTCTTCAGACCGGCGTAGTGACGAGCAATGATGTGAACCATATCAGCGCCTTTCAAAGCACGGTATTGGTCGACGAGTTGCTAGATGGTTCAAGACTTCCTCAGGTGTATGACTATGCCGATCCTGCAGACCCTGTACTTCTTGACACCACCTTTTGGTTCGGTTTAGGATCACATGTTGTTCATGGAGGCTTTGTGCAGCCCTTTGCTAAAGGATTCTGCGTTTATGGGCAAGACTCTGTGCCCGGTGATTGCTTGAACGCAGCTGCGATGAGCGGGTTTGAGAAACATGGCGATGGGTTCTGGGCAGTGGTTTCGCATCAGCCCGCGCAATCACCCCTCGTTGTTTCTACTGCTGGATACAGATTGTTAGACGGTTTGCCAAAGTATGAGTATCTAGGCGGAGTTGATCTGGCGTCAGGCTTTGGGTCAGATGCACACCTGGCACTGCATGGGGACAGGGCCTTCATTGCTGGTGACGGGATCTGTCTTACAAATCTCACCGGCGAAGTTCTCGACTATCAACCAAAGATAGTATCACACATCGAAGTGTACCAAGATACCGCTTTGATAGGAGATCGGAACGGCATTGTATCATATGATGTTTCAGATCCGATGAACCCAGTTCGAGAGGGAGTGCTTTACCACGCAGGAACCTCCGGAGAGCAAGTCGGTGACTTCGAGCATGGCGTCGGATTCATTGCCGTAGCGGGTTCATTCGATTCAGGGGTAGGTACAAATAGATTGTTCCACCTGTTTGATGACGAGAACTATGGTTCTGTGGGCTTTCCACTGCTTTCATTTGATTTTTCAAGTACACAAGCTTACTCCATCATGGTAGATAGAGATCGTTTCCTATTCTTTAATGGGAGTTTGCCTGGTTTCTTCGCCTTTGACCCCGCGGGTAACCATGTTGCACTCGGGCTTACAGAGTTGATCCCATCTTCACATGAAGGCGATATGTTGGGCGATCGGCTTGTCACAATCTCCACTTCGGGTGTTGTGGAGGTTTTTGATCTCTCGACACCTAGTGCGATTGCTTCGCTTGGGAGCCCATTTAACACTGCGGTATCGAATGGGGATATTGAACTTCTATCGGAATCGCATGCGGTGGTATCCGGTCATAACTCGATCCAGATACTTGATATCGCGGACCCATCCGCAATAACCGTCATCGAGACACTCAGTTACTCGGGGCGTACTCTCAATGCGGTTTCGTTGAAGGATGAAGGATTGCATGTGTCTTCGAGTGGAGCTGGATTGAACAAATACGAGTTGTTCGAGCTTTCCGATCCGAGCTCGCCTGCTTTGGTTTCGGAAAGTGAAACTTCGTATGTGACGAACAGTCTGACAGCGACCGGTCAGCTCGCGTTCCTTGCTCAACGCGATTACGGCATCTCAATACTTCAATCATGTGCATCATCTGTATGCGTCGCGGATCTCGATGGGAGCGGGGTATTGGATTTCGAAGATGTCTCCGCTTTCATCTCGGCATACAACGACATGAATCCTCTCGCGGATTTCAATGGAGACTCTTTGTACAACTTTTACGATGTATCAGACTTCGTGATGTCTTTCCTCAATGGTTGCCCGTAACCACATTTTTCGTTCGAGTTTCCTCGCATCCTGAACGATAACAGACCGGTATACACGCACGGGCCCGCTCTGGGCCCGTTTTTTCCGATGACAACCGGGTCGAAGAGGATTCAGAGATGAGCATGCGCGTCAAAATAGGTAGTCTGTTGGGGGCGATCTCGATCGCGACATTGGTTGGCAGCGCCGGGGCGGCGCCCGGCAAGTTCGAGGATGCCGTCAAGGGCTACGAGAAAGTGCCCGTCGCACCGGGCCAGAGCGAGTTTTACACCCTCTATACCCGAGACAAGGACGCCCAGGTGCTCGCGGAGCTTCCGAAGAAGTTCGAGGGCAAGCGGTTCTACCTTGTGGCGACCGTGGCCGCGGGCCACCCGCAGTCCGGTGTCTATTCGATCTGGCACAACGCGGTCCGCACCCCCACCAAGACGGTCTACTGGTCCCGGCGAAACGATCAGCTGATGCTCATCGAGCCCAACATCGCGGTCCGTTCCAGCGGTGATCAGGAATCCAAGGCCGGCGTCGCCCGGGTCAACACCGACCGCGTGGTGCTGACGGTGCCGATCGTCGCCATGAGCCCCGGGGGCGGGCCGGTGATCGATCTGGACCGGGCGCTGCTGGGCAACTCCGGGCAGTTCGTCGGCGGCTTCCTCAACCGGGCCAACCAAGGCCTGGCCAAGCTGACCAAGGCGAAGGTCTTCCCGAACAATGTCGAGCTGGGCTTTGAGTTGCCACGGGCCAACGGACAGTTCGCGCAGGTGCGGTTCTCCATGGGCATGCCCGAGAAATCCAAGAGCTTCAAGCCGCGCGAAGCCGACCGCCGAGTCGGGATCTACTTCGAGTCATACGAGGACCGGGCGATCAACGACGGCGACTCGCAGATCGTGCGATACGCCAACCGCTGGCACATCGAGAAGGCGGACCCGTCGCTGAAGATGAGCCCGCCCCGCGAGCCCATCGTCTACTACATAGAGCACACCACCCCGCTGCGCTATCGGCGCTGGGTGCGCGACGGCATCCTCGCCTGGAACAAGGCGTTCGAGCAAGTCGGGATCCTCAACGCCATCGAGGTACGCCAGCAGGACGCACGCTCGGGCGCGCACATGGACATCGACCCCGAGGACATGCGCTACTCGTTCGTCCGCTGGACCAACGCGAGCATGGGCTTCGCGATCGGGCCGGTCCATACCCACCCCGACACCGGCGAGATCTACGAGGCCGACATCGTCATGGACGAGGGCTTCATCGGCTCGTACGCCAACCAGTACATGCAGACCGAGCTGGCGAGCAACGCGATGAGCGTGATCTCGCCCGAGCTGTCCGGGTGGCTGGCCGAGTACCCGGAGTGGGACCCGCGGGTCATCTTGGCCGAGCCGGGCGACCGCGAGCGGGTCGCGATGCTGACCAAGGCGCTCGTCGAGCAGCCCGCGAACCTCGACGAGATGCTGGCCGATGCGCCCGAGACCCTCTCACCCATGGTGTGGGATGTGCACCGCACGGTGCACCACGACGAAGATGATCACGCCGACGGCTCGCACGCGATGTGCATGATGCTGCCCGGGCTCTCGGCCAACATCGCCGCGGCCCGCCTGGCGATGGACATCAATCTCGGAACCATGCTCAAAGACAAGGGTGATGATGTCACCATGCTCGACGGGCTTCCCGAGGACTTTGTTGGCCCGCTGTTGCGCGATGTCGTCATGCACGAGGTCGGGCACACCATGGGCCTGACCCACAACTGGAAGGGCTCAGCGCTCCACTCGATCGGTGAGATGAACAGCGATGGCTTCGATGAGCCCATCCAGTCCACCGTCATGGACTACGCACTCACGAACATCATCGTCGAGGATCAGGACAACGGGCTGGTGCAGGGCCCCTATGTTCCGATGGACATCGGCCCCTACGACATGTGGGCCATCGAGTGGAACTACACCTTCGGCGACCCCAAGGAGGTCGCCAAGAAAGCGGCCATGCCCGAGCATGCCTACATGGCCGAGGACGGCGCGTTCTCCCCCGACCCCCAGGCCAAGACCTGGGACCTTGGGCGTGATTCGATCGACTTCGCCGAGCAGCGCATCCGCTTCATCAACAAGGCCCGCGCCGATCTGCTCGACACCGTCGTCGAGGAAGGCGAGAGCTGGCAGAAGGCCCGCCAGGTACACCAGCAGCTGCTGGGCATCCAGTCGGGTGCCATCGGCATGGCGATGCACTGGGTCGGCGGCGCCCATATCACCCGCTCGATGAAGGGCGACCCGGACGCCGTCGCCCCGATCCGTCCGGTCGATGCAGAGCAGCAGCGCCGGGCGCTGGAGTTCATCGCCGATCACGCGTTCGACTCCGACGCTTTCGGGCTCGATCCCAAGACACTCGCCTATCTCCAGAGTGATAACTGGTACGACGAGGGCTACAGCACCGCCCACGCCTGGCCCATCGCCCAGAGCGTGCTGGGCATCCAGGCCTCCGCACTCACTGGCGTGATGAACCCCACCCGCCTCAACTGGGTGCTGGACAACGAGCTCCGCACACCCGAGGGCGAGGACGCCCTCACCGTTCCCGAGATCTTCGACACGCTGCACGATTCGATCTGGGATCTGCCGGACATCGACGGCGAGTACTCCAACCGCGCCCCGCTGATCTCACAACTGGACCGGAACCTGCAGAGCACACACCTGAGCCGCATGATCGACCTCGCGACGGGCATGCGCTGGCCGGGTGCGTCCGGGCAGACCATCCAGGCGCTGGCGCGTCAGGAGCTGCAGAAGATCAAGGCCAAGACCACGCTCTACGCCAAGGCCAAAGGCATGGACGCGTACAGCACCGCCCACCTCCGCGATGCGAACGAGCGGATCGAGCGAGCGCTAGAGGCGGCGTACAGCCGGCGGGACTGATCACGCAACCTGAACACCATCCACACGCCCGGGCGATGAAGCCCGGGCGTTTTTCATGGGACGACACCATCAGCACAGCCTTGTGCAAGGCTAAATAACGGACTATAGTATCCTAAATCAAAGGAAGGATGCAATAGCCTGAGGGAGGTGAAGCATGCATCATCGTTACCGAATTTTCTGCTCGTCACTGATCCTATCAAGTGGGGTGGCTGCTCAAGCGCAGGTGATCAATGAGGACGCCTTCTACTTCCCGGAACCGACGCTTCAGGGTGGGTATGGGAGTGCCGTTGATCTTGACGCGGGTGTCATGATCGTCGGTGCGCCCGGCGACAGCGACCTGGGCGTCAGCGCGGGTGCGGCCTATCTCGTGGACATCCAGCTCGGGACCACGATCGCCAAGCTCACGCCAGCGGGGGTTGGGACTGGTGATTTCTTCGGCACATCCGTGGCGATCAGTGGGGCATACGCCGCAGTCAGCGCACCAAACGACAGCGATCTTGGTTTCGATACCGGCGCGGTCTACATCTTCGAGTCGGCCACCGGGGCGCTTGTCCGGCGGATCGATGGTCCGGGCCTGAACGCGAACTTCGGCAACGACATCGATCTCGATGGATCGATGCTGCTCGTCGGTGCGCCCGAGTTCGACAGCGGTGGGGAGGCGTACCTCTTCGATGCGATCACGGGGCTACTGCTGCAGAGCTTCGATAAGCGATCGTCTTTCGGTTTTGATCAGTTCGGCGACGGTGTCGCGCTCGATGCGGATGCCGGGATTGTCGCCATCAGTGCGCCCGGCGAGTTCATCCCCGCGAGCAACGAACGCGTGGGAGCAGTGCACCTGTTCTCCGCCTCAAACGGGAACTTTCTGCGAACCATGGTCTCACCCGCATCGGAGAACACGGATTTCGGTGTGAGTCTGGATACCCGAGATGCCCTCGTGCTGGTTGGTGCCCCGAAGTACCCTGACTTTGTGTCCGATGAGGGAGCCGCGTACCTCTTCGATGCATCGAACGGAAGTCTGTTGCACACCCTGCGTATCGACGATGCGCCGTCCCCGACGCAGTTCAACAGCCTCGGACACAGCGTCCAACTCGGGGATGGAGTTGCGTTGCTCGGCGCCCCCGGTTGGGACTTTGCGGCAACTGGCGAGGGCTTCAACAACGGCGCCGGGTTCATTTTCAGCACAGGCAGCGGCGAAGAGTTGGCGACCTTAATCGCCAGCGTTGCGACACTCGGTGACCGCATCGGCGACGGCGTCGCGATCGACGGGACAGCGATCGCGCTCGGGGCACCCGGGGATGATTACACCGGCGGCTTCGATGCCGGCTCGGTTGGTGTGTACACCTACGCCCCGCCCTGCCCCGCCGACCTGAACAACGACGGCGTGCTGAACTTCTTCGATGTATCCGCATATCTCATCGCTTTCAACGCGATGGACCTGATCGCGGACTTCAACAACGACGGGCTGTTCAACTTCTTCGATGTGAGCGCGTTCCTCAGCGCCTACAACGCGGGTTGTCCGTGATCGGATCGCCGGGGCCGTGGAAGCCGCATGCAGCCCGCAAGGCTGCGTTCCGATAACCGAGTCATCCGCATGCCTGATCGCCTTCGATCAGGCATTTTTGATATGCATGTGCAATCCAGCTCCGCGAAAGCCGTTTCATAGGTATGCACACACACATAGCCACAATCGCGATCTGCATGGGGGGCGGTCTTGGGACCGGGTTCAGTACAGGGCTGGCGTTCGCCGGCGAGATCACACCGCCTGCTGGACTCTACTGCAGCTGCCCACCCACCACGGGCAACGGCAACGGTTCGGTGATCCCCGAGGTCGCCCAGCTCGACCATGTCGACGGCGTGCTCGTACGGATGGAATGGGGCACCCTTGAGCCATCGCCCGGGGTCTACGACTGGTCGCTGCTCGACGAGCAGATCAGCCGCGCGGACCAGTACGGCATCAAGATCTCGCTCGCCGTCGTCAACGGCAGCGCGGCCCCGTCCTGGCTGAGCTCGATGGGCGTCGAGATGTTCAGCTTCCAGTTCGGAACGGAAACACGAGAGATGCCCATCCCATGGGACAGCACCTTCCAGAGCCGATGGACCCAGTTCATCGCGGCAATGGGTACGCGCTACGCGAACGAGGACACGATCTCCTTGGTGTACGCGACCAACTCAAGCCGGAACGGCTTCGAGATGCAGCTTCCGTTCTCGCCAGCCGATCAGATCAACTGGCAGGCCGCAGGGTATTCTGATGCGCTCTACGCCGATTCGTGGAAGACCGCGATCGACGCGTTCGTCGGTGCCTTCCCAAACCACCCAGTCTCGCACGAGGTCCACCCCGTGCTGGGCAGCGACGATGTCGCCATTAATGTGTATCAGCACGCCCGCGACACGCACGCCGAAACAGTGGGGGTGCTGGCCGCGTGGTGGATGGTGCACAACGCGCTCGATGTCTACCCGGGCATGTTCGAGATCCTCAAGGACGCCTCGCTGGCGAGCCATTCACAGGTTCAGGTCGCCAACAGCTACACCAACACGCCCGACCGCTTCAGCGACGAGGGGTACCAGGGCGAGATCGACCTGGCGATCGAGTCGGGCGTGCGGTATATGGAGGTCTGGAACAGCGACCTGCTCAACGCGTCGCTGACGGACCTGATGATCGAGACATCCGCCCGCCTGAACACGCCGTTCTGCAACTTCGCGGATCTCGACCAGAACGGATACCTGGACTTCTTTGATGTCTCCGCGTTCCTTGGCGCGTTCACCGCCCAGGATCAGACCGCGGACTACACCGGCGACGGGGCCTTCGATTTCTTCGATGTCAGTACATTCCTCAGCATGTTCAATGACGGCTGCCCCTGATCTGCTGTCGGGCTCACAAGGTGCCCAATCGGCCCTGGATGTGCCCCTTTGTGCTCGATAGGGCCCGATAAGATCCTGTCCATCCATAAGTAACCGATTTTTGATGATTCGGCGGGCGCACCCTGAGCGGTTGTCGCGTGGAGTGAGAGAGATGGGCCGCAATCCCATCGCGCTGTTCGCATACGCGTTCGGCTGTCCCTGTCACCGGAGCCAGATTATGTTGACCCTCGCCCGCAATCTCCCCCGCCTCGCGTCTCAGATGCTGTTGCTGCTCGTTTTCTCGCTGGGACTGCTCGGTTCGCCTGCGCGGGCCGCCGACATCCCGGTCGAGACTGAGGCGGACTACCAACGCCTGCTCGACGCGATCCGGGCCAGCGAGTACACGCGTCAGGGCTATCTGGAGGGTAACGCGAACCCCCGCATGGTGGCCGCGGTCGCCGGGCTGTGGGCGTTTGCCGAGGCCAACCCGCTGGCGACGCCCGAGCAGCTCTCCGCGTTTGTCGCCGACTACGACGCTGCGCTGTCCACGGCGGTCGAGGGTGATGCAAGCCTGACCGGCTTCGGATCGATGCTGATCGCGATCAACGCAACGAGGGTACCAGTAGAGGGGGCCCTCGTTGGATCTGACACACGCATCGGGCAGCGGGCGATGCAGCTCATGGGGATCGCGCTCCCCGGGCTCGAGAGCTTCGAGCAGTCTCAGAACCGCATGGCCCGATTCGATGTCGGGTCCATCCAGCGCTGGATCAACCGCAGCCAGACCGCGGACATCCTGACCGCGACGCTCGCGGGCGTTTCGCCGTCGGGCGAGCGTGTCGTCGGTCTCGAAACCACGACCGTTGATTACCTCGAATCGATGGGCTACACGCCTATGCTCGGGATGGTCGACCCCGACCAGCCCGAGGTCAACGCAGGCCTGAGCGGGCTGCCGGACTTCGCCGGCTTTATCGCCATCCGCGACGTCGCGGGCGCACACGTCGGGCTCGAGACCGAGGTCTTCAGTCGCATCGAAGACATCCAGCTCGACGCCGAGGCCCGTCTCGACGCGATCGGCAACGCCGAGATCCCGGAGGACATGAGTCTCAACTCCATCGACCTCTTCGCGGCTGCCGCCGATCCCGACCACCCCGACCACGCCGCCGCCATCGCGCAGCTCGAGGCCCGCCGACAGGCCGTCGTTGATTCGATCCGCGAGACCACGGACGACCGGGCCGCGGTCTTCGCCCGCACGATGCTGCTGGCGCAGTCGAGCTACCCCGATGTGCAGTATGTCGCCGAGAATACACGCTCGTTCGCCGGGCTGCAGTTGCAGGTCAACAACGATCTCGCGGTTGCACAGCAGTCGCTGGGCATCGTTGGTTCGCTCGCGGGGCTCGGGGCCGCGTACGCCACCGGTAATGTCTATGCCGGCGTCACCTCGACCGCGAGCCTCGTATCGGGCGTGCTCGGTCTTGTCGACCTGCTCGGCGACGGCCCGCCCAGCGCCGACCAGCAGATCTTCGATCAGATCGCAGGGCTGCGCCAGCAGGTCGAGGACCTGCGCGTCCAGATGAACGCCCGCTTCGATATCGTCGATGCCAAGCTCGACACCATCTTTGAGACCATGGTCTTTGCATTCGATCGCATCCAGGACGGCATCGACACGCTGATCGCCGACATCACCTCCGTGCGCAGCTCGCTCGATCGCATCGAGGCCGCGCTCTACGGCTTCGCCCAGAACCTCCTGCTCGTGGACCTGACCACACAGACAGATGCCATCCTCGACTACCGCACCAAGACCGGCTTCGACCTGTCGTACGCCGACCAGTCGCCCAGCTTCGTCGGGGGCGCGAGCGGGTTCACCACCTTCGCAACCTTCACCGCCCAGACCTCCTCCTTCGCCGGCCCCGAGAACAACCAGAGCATGATCCTCACGCTCGACAACGCCGCGGATGTGCTCTCGGGCCCCGACGATGTGGTCTCCCGACTTCTCAATGACTTCCGGCGTGTGCCGCCCGGGCTCGTGAACATCGACGGCGTCCCCGTCACCGGGCCGATCATCACCGGCCGAGCCGCGGCCCCCGCGCCGTGGTCGCAGGCCGCGGCCGCGTACGCCCAGCTCGCGCGTGAGAACCCCTGGTACTTTGCCTACATGCTCCGTAGCCAGCAGGACTCGATGGGTGGCGGCTCGCCGCAGATCGATCAGATCATCGATCAGGGCGAGCGCATCGTGTCGCTGGCCAGCGCCACGCGTGACCGCGACGATCTCTTCGAAGCGATGCTGCTCCGCGCGACCGATGGCGTTGCGCAGGTTCAGACGGCGATCGACGACGCCATCGACGCCGAGCTGGCCGCGCGAGACCTGGACAACGGCACCACCCGCATCGATCCGTGGGGACCGGTCGAGCAGACCGCAACCCCGCTCGTCGACCCAGTGGTCTTCGTGACGCTCGCGGGCGATGGGTGCTTCGATAGCCCGATCCCGTTCCAGCCCGCGCACATCACCACCAGCGGGAATGGCAGCGCCAGCTCGTTCCCGCACGATGGCTTCGAGGCCAGTATCAGCGACAACCGCACCGGATCGTCCGCGTCGTACACGCGTGCAGAACTCGCCGAGCGAAACGCGCTCGACTGGCGCCTCCGAACCAGCTCGACCCACCGCCCGCTCGTCGAGGTTGAGGAAATCGATTACCTCAGCTGGTCCAATGACAACGAGTTCGATGTCAAAGTCAGCTCGATCATGCAGGGCTCGCTTCGGAGCGTGAGAACCATCCGCGTCGTTGTCGAAGTACAGCAGATCTTCAATGGTGGAGACTGGGGCCCGCCAAATCCCGAGTACAACGTCATCGACGGGGATATCTGCGAGATGGTCCTCGACTACTGGCTGGGCTTTGTCAGTGGCAACGGGCTCACGCTCCTTTTCCCACCGCTGCAGGACGGCAACCTCGTGGGTGAAATCCTCCCCGCCGGCGAAGTGATTCTGGAAGAGCCGTTCGGTTGGCCTGTTCCTCAGCGTTTCTACGTCGATGCACGATTCCGCGTGATCTCGGACACCTCGACCTACACCCACGAGGGCACCGACTACCTGCCCATCCAGACCGCGTTCATCGCTGATGAGCTCGCGTCTATACGCGATGACATCCGCCAGTCGATCTTCGACGACATCAACGCCCCGCCCTCGTCCATCGACGACGCGTTCACGCTGCTCGACAACACCAGCGCACTGCTCGACGGCTACCTGACGCTCGGCGCCGCCGACGCCCTCAACCGAGGCGAGGCCCTGCGGTCCGCGTTCCGGGGGCTGCCCAGCAGCGACGGCATCGGCTTCCGCTCAGGCGATCTGATCTCCGTGCTCGCGGACGAGGCCGACGCGGACGACGGCTCCATCGGCGGTGCGCCCGCCCTGGACCTTCCCGGCATCGAAGCGCACTTCGCGCAGCGCATCGCGGCACTGGCGTCCGAGATCGATATCGCGCTCGACACCCCCGCGCCCTCATTCCCCTACGTCGAGTTTGTCCTCGCGGACCTGCACGCGCTGCTGGATGGTGCCTTCGACCTGGCCATCGACGATACCTACCTCGCCGAGGGATCGATCGCACCCGACACATCAACCGGTCTGATGGCCAACGACATCGGGCAGGAGGGACGCATCGACAACGACGACCTGATGGTCGATCTTGACTTCTTCGGCTCGCCCGAGCACACCCCGCCGGCCCACGGCTCGCTTGCCGTCAACGCCGACGGTTCGTTCACCTACACCCCCGACCCGGGCTTCGAAGGCACCGACTCGTTCAGCTACCGCCTCGTGGCCGAGGTCGGCGACCCGGAGAACCCGGTGGGCGATCCCAATGTGTACAGCAACCCCGCGCAGGTCGTGCTGCGGGTCACCGCTTCGGAATGCGTCGTGGACTTCAACGGTGACGGGATGCTCAACTTCTTCGATGTGTCCGCGTTCATCGTGGCCTACGGCGAGGACGACCCCGCCGCAGACCTCAACAACGACGGCGAGTTGAACTTCTTCGATGTCAGCGCCTTCCTGGTTGCGTTCCAGGCGGGGTGCCCTTGAGGAAAATGCCTGAGGGGGCTTGATCAGCGAGAGACGATCTGCGAAGCTGGGTGCTCGGGAGAGCACACATGCACACAGTATCTGCAATCGTCCGCGCCGTTCTTGCATCTGCGGCCTGCGCATCCGCCGCGCACGCACAGAGCAGCACACCCGCGATCTTCGTCGCCAACGAGGGAAACCTGGAGGGTTCTGTCAGCAGTTTCCTCGTGGAGAGCGACGGTTCGCTCACATTCGTCGATCGGGTCATCACCGGCTCACGCAGCAGTACAAGCCAGCCATGCGCGGGGTGCAATACATTCGCGATCGATATCACACCCAGCGGGCGATTCCTCGCCACAAGCCACGCCTCGGGCAGTGCGTCCGAGAACTTCACGATCTACGAGGTCGCCCCCGATGCCTCGCTCTCAGTCGTTGACATCCTTACCGTCCCGCAGGGCGGGCTCGATCTCGCCTGGGTGCGCGATGATTTGCTCGCGGTGTGCATCACCGACCTGAGCGGCTCAAACGAGCTGCGTCTCTATAACTGGGACACCAGCGCGATGGAACTCACGCTCGCAGATTCGGATGTCTCGGGCAGCTTCCTCACCTCGATCGCCGTGCACCCCAGCGGACGCTGGATCATCTGCAACGATTCGTTCGCCAACACAGCCCGCGTGTATGAGGTCATCGCCGATCAAGCGTCGCTCAACCAGACCATCGGCTTCGGCGTGTACGGCGTGTCGCTCGCGTTCTCGCCGGCTGGCAACTTCGCGTACGCCGCGGGCGGGATCAGCGCCGGCGGTAACGCCTTCGCGGGATTCAGCTTCGACGACACCTCGGGCACGCTCACCGAACTCCCCGCCAGCCCCTTCACCTCGCCCGGCGCATCACCCAAGGGATTCGCCTTTTCGCCCGATGGATCGATGATGTTCGTCTCGCATGGGACGGACGCGACCATCCAATCGTTCGCCGTGGACAGCAACGGGATCCCGACGAGTCTGGGCACCTCGTTTGATGTCGGGTTCCAGGGCACACTGCAAGGCATGGATACGCTGGACGGAAGGTTGTTCGCGATGGACGACTCCACATCCTTCGACGGCGTCGCGGGCGCGTACAGCCTCGATGTCGACCCGATCACCGGTGCGCTCACACCCGTCGGCGGCGCGCCCTTCCCGACCCAGGGCATCAGCCCCAACGATGTGGTCGCGTGGGACCCGGCTTCATCATGCATTGCCGACTTTACCGGCGACGGCGAGCTGGACTTCTTTGATGTCTCTGCATTCATCAATGCCTTCAACGCGATGGATAACATCGCTGACCTCACGGACGACGGTGCATTCGACTTCTTTGATGTTTCCGCATTTGTCAACGCGTATATCCTCGGTTGCTCCTAACGGGGAGAGGAAAGACACCCGAAACCCGCCCTTCGAGGCGGGTTTTTGCTTGAGCCATGGTTTCAGCGTGGTACGATGCGGAGCGCACCTCAACCACGAGAGAGTATTCCATGAAAGTCCGATATGTACCGTTACTTCTGCTTGCCGGCGCGGCATTGCCCGCGATGGCACAGGATGTCCTGCTCATCCCCGATTCGGATGCCGATCGCATCTGGGCGTTCAGTGCTGCCGATGGGCAGTTGATCGACGATGCATTCATCACCGACCCCGGCAGTGTGGGTGGTGTCGATGTCTTTAACCGCCCCCTCGAGGTGCTCCTCGGCAGCGACGGTAACCTGCTGGTCTCCGACCAGTTCGCCGATGTCGTCTCCGAGTTCGCACCCGACGGCTCGTTCATTCGTGTGTTCTCCAACGGCGGCGTGCGCGACACCGATGTCATGGACAACATCCGCGGCGGGCATGTGCTGACACAAGGGCCGAACGCCGGCGATGTGCTCATCACCAACTCCGGCCGACTCAACGATCTCGTCATCTCGCAGAAGAATGTGAAGAGTTTCGACGCCGACGACGGCTCCGAGCGAGATGACTTCGCCTTCAACCGCTACGGCGGCATCCGCGGCCCGTTCGATGTTATCGAGTACAACGGCGAGGTCCTCGTCGCCGACGAGGGGCAGGACAAGATCGTCCGCTACACGCTCGAAGGCAAGTTCAATGAACGCTTCGTCAGTTCGTTTGACTTCCCCCAGCTCGACTTCCCCCAGCAGATGACGGTCGCTTCCAACGGCAACCTGCTGGTTTGTGCGTTCAGCACCGGCGTGATACTCGAGTTCGATTCCAGCGCTAACCTCGTGGGCCAGTACGACCCGGGCACGCTTGAGCTCTACCGCGGCATCGCGGAGCTCGACAACGGCAACCTGCTCGTCACCACCACCACCGGCGTATACGAGGTCACCCGAGCAGGCGTCGTTGTTGATGTCGAAGCGATCGACGGAGACTTCCGCTACATCACCCGCATGCCCGTCATGGGACGCGCGGCGTCGTTCACACCCGATACCGACTCGCTGCCCATGCCCGCACCCGATGCGCGAGACCGCGAGACGATCCTCGCCGACGAGCGCGGGCAGCTCCAGACCAAGGAAGGGGGCGACTCGTGAACCGCATCGCCATCGCATCCACACTCGCACTGACCGCCCTGAGCGCAAACGCCGGCGAGCCCATGAGCGCCTACATCATCGAGGGATCCGGGTTCTTCGGCGCACCGGGCATCGAGCTGACCCAGCTCGGGCGCGTTGACCTCAGCGACCCGTCCAGCGTTGATATTCTCCCCGCCGCCGGCATCAACCTGCGATTCGGCGGCGCGGACCAGCGCCCCGGCTCAGGCGAGCTCGTCGCGTTCGAAAACACCACCAACGCCCTGCGCATCGTCGACACGGTCAGCGGCGGCAACACACTCATCGACTCCATCGGCTTCATGGAATCGGGCGTCGCCGGGATGGCCTACAGCAACGACGGATCCGTGGCCTATGTCACGACGACCGTCGGCGCCTTCGTCCGCATCCTCACCGTCGATGCCGACACCGGCGCGATGATCGCGATGAACAACATCATCACCGACCCGATCTCGTCGCTCGCGGTTGTTCCCGAGGGGCACAAGTCGCTCACGCCCGGCGATCTCTACGGTCTCGCGCTCACCGCGGGCGGCTCGGTCCGCCTGGTTCGTGTTGATCTGGGTTCAAACTCGATCGCGTCCACGCAGTTCGTGACGGGCATCGGCTTTAACGCCCAGTTCGAGACCGGGCTCGACTTCGCACCCGACGGCACGCTCTACGCACTGATCCAGGGATACGACGAGGTCTCGCCCGATGTCTTCGTCGAGATTTCCAGTCACCTCTACACGATCAACCCATCGAACGGCGCGGCAACGGATCTCGGTGTGGTCCAAGCGGACGGCACATGGGACGCGGTCACGCTGGTTGTCGATGCCGGTGCCGACGGATGCCCCGCGGATTTCACAGGCGACGGGGTCCTCGATTTCTTCGATGTGAGCGCGTTCCTCAACGCGTACAACGCAATGGACCCGATCGCCGATTTCACCGGCGATGGTGTGTTCGATTTCTTCGATGTGTCCGCATTCCTCTCGGCCTTCAACACCGGCTGTCCCTGATTCGGATCATCCAATCCTCGCATGAAAAAGGGCCGACCCGTGCGGGTCGGCCCATTGTTTGACTTGATCGGTTCAGTTTACGGGCAGCCCGCGTTGAACTGGGTCAGGAAGGCGCTGACATCAAAGAAGTCGTAGGCGCCGTCGCCGTTGATGTCGGCCGCGGCCTCCTGTGCGTTGTATGCACTGAGGAACGCGGAGACATCAAAGAAGTTGAGTTCTCCGAACGGTTCAGCGAGGTCCGCTTCAGAGCACCCGGCACTGAGCTGTTCCGTGCCGAGGTAGACATCATCGATAAAGAACAAGCCACCGGAATCCACCCGGAACCGAACCTGCGCGTCATCGATCGCCCATGCGCCGATCGGCAGATCGTACTGAATGAGCTCGGGACTGGTCTGCAGGTCCGAACCGGTGATGGTCGCGATGGTTTCCCATTCGCCGTTGATCAGGTAGACCTCGACCTCGAGGGTGTCCGAACTGGCGACATCGATATCTTTCCATGCATCGAAACGCAGGTAGGAGGGGACGAACCCGAACTGGAGAAGCGGGATTTCCTGCGAACGCAGAAACGCGTTGTCGCTCAATGCGGCGGCGAAAGTGCCGTTGTCATAGACGATCTCAGTATTGGTCGTCGTGAACCAGTTCGCAGGGCTCAACGCGTTGGTATCGAAGCTGTCGCTGAGTGGGGCAACCCCGTATTCAACCAGATCGATCGCGAAATCGTCGAGAAGCCACGCGTCATCACCCGAACCCTCCGCAACGAAACGCACCTGCACGCCGTGCCATTGCAGTTCCTGAGGAAGTTCGATCTCGTAGCGAAGGAAATCATCGTTCACAATCCCGCGATCATCGATCTGTGACAGGGTTGCCCACGAGTTTTCGGATGCGAAGTCCGGGTCTTCAAGATACTGCACGAGCAGTGCATCACCGGGTTCCAGGTTGTCCGCACGCATGGAAAAGCTGATCATCGCATCGTCGTACAGCGTGCGACCCGCGAGGATTTCCGTTGTGATCGCGTCGTTGTTGTCAAGCCGGATGACGCTGGAACCCTCGGGGGCTTCAGGCATGGACTCGAGTGTCGGCGATCCGGCGCTCGCAGCGAAAAGGTCGGTCCAGGTCGCGTCTTCGAATCCCGAACTCACAGGCAGCACGGTCGGGCGGACATAGGTCTGCGCCATCTGCACCGCGTTGAAGGTGTTGACACGCCCACGGCCGTAGAAATCATCCCGCCCACTCGCGCCGAGATCATCGACGGATTTGTAAAGAATGTCCTGCACATCGTCGGCGATGAGTTCCGAGTTGGCGGAGAAGATCATCGCGCCCACACCGGCCGCGATGGGGCTCGCGTAGCTCGTGCCCGATCCGTTGCCATAAGAGCCGAACCGGCGGGTGGAACGCACGCTTGAGCCGGGGGCGGTAACATCGACCGCGGGCCCATAGTTGCTGAATCCGGACCGGTTGTCCGAGCTTGTGGTCGATCCAACGAGCACATAGTCGGGGCGGTTGGGTTCGATGTACGCGCCGTCATTTCCCGAAGACCAGAAAAGCAGTGCGCCGCGTTCCTTGAGGTATCGACCAACACCCTGATTCGATGCGGAGGTGCCACCGGAGAAGCTCGCATTCACGACATGCGCGCCGTTCTCAGCGGCCCAGCGGGCACCCTCCTGAATGGCAAAGGCGCTCGCGGTCCCATCGGAGTTGTTGCTGACGCGGATGGGCATCACCCTGAAGTCCCATCCAACACCCACAACACCCCGGTTGTTGTTGCCCTGAGCCGCGGCACACCCCGCGACGAAAGTGCCGTGCCCGTTGACATCATCAACATCGCCACCGTTGGCCTGGGTCTGCCCTGACGCGGCATTGAAGCCGGAGATCAGCGCGTCCTCTAGGTCGGGGTGATCGAGATCGACACCCGAATCACAGACAGCAACAATGATGTCGCTGCTGCCAGTCTCAATGTCCCACGCCGCAGCGGATTCCAGGCGTGTGTGCTGCCAGCTGCTGCCGTACTGCGAATCGTTGGGCGTGACGGCGGGGTAGAGTGTCCAGTTCGGCTCGACGAACTCGTAGTCGCCCGTCGCCATAAGCACCGCGGCCAGCTCGCCCTCGCTCATGCCGTCCGGAACCTTGACGACGCGATGCGCAACGAACGCGCTCTCCCGCAGCGTGAGATTCGCAACGCGTGCCTCACTCGTGGCACGCTTGCCTTGCTTGGATGCGACGATCAGCTCGCCGCGGAACTCGCGTGTGCCCTTGAGCTCTTCAAAGATGATCGGATTATCGATTGCGTTCGCAATGAGTTCCGCATCACCCGGCTGCAGGATTAGAGTTTGAGCCGCGGCCTGCGCGGGGGTTGGGCCCTGTTGCTCAGCGTGTGCCATCCCCGCCCCGCTTCCCGCGAGCAGGATGAGTGAGAGTGCGATCGTTCGTGTCTGTCGTTGCATGCGATTGGCTCCTCGAATCGCGATTTCGTTCGTCATGAGTGTTCGGATACCAGTTATGGGCATCCGGCGTTGTAATCCGACAGGAATGCGGATACATCGAAGAAGTTGAACATACCGTCATCGTTGAAGTCGGCGGCCGGGTCGTTTGCGTTGTACGCCGTCAGGAATGCGGACACATCAAAGAAGTTGAGCATGCCGTCGCCATTGAGATCCGCCGGGCACACCTCGTCCTCGACAAACTCGGTGGTAATGGCGACATCGTCGATGTACCACGCGTCGTCTTCCTCATTGCCCTGGGCCGTGAAGCGGAGCCCCGTGTTCCCGCCAAACCCGAAGACCGGGAGCGGGAGCTGGCGGAGCTCGAAGGTGGATTGATCGATGCCATCAGAGACGATGGTCTCCAAGGTCTGCCAGTTTCCGAGGAAGTCTTTGTACTCAACGAGCAGCGATTCGCCGGATTCCACACCCTGATGCTCAACGCGGTACCGCATCCAGATCGCGCCGGGAGGGTTGGAAGCGTCAACATCCGCGCTCTCCAATGATTGCGAACCAGTAAGCTTCGCACTCATCGTGCCCTCGGGCGTGTTGCTTGCGTCCGTCGTCGCGATCGCGTCAGAACTCGCCCAATCGAGGATATCCGTGATCCCGTCTTCAAAGCCGTCCTCCCACGGGATGGCGTTGTTCGTGAACTCAAACACCGCGACATCATCGATGTACCAGTCATCCGTTGAGTCTGAACCCATCGCGCTGAAACGGAGCTTGAAGCCATCGTGCGATCCCAGCGGGGGGAAGAGGTAGCGACGAAGGACAAACTCGTCCTGGTTCGAACCATCGGACACAACGGTATCGAGTTCCGTCCACCCAAAGATCAGATCGTTGTACTCGACAAGCAGGGACTCGCCGTCTTCGACACCTCGGTGCTGGGTCCAGAAACGGATCTCGCCTGTGACGAGCCCAAGCTCGGTCGCCCGCATCGAGATCGATTCGATGGAGTCGGAATCATCGAGATTCATCGCGTACGGTGCGCTGGGCTCATTCACGCCCGCGTCAGAGTTCGCGACATCGCCCACAGGGTTCCGCCACTGTGAGGAGAGTTCCTGACCGCCGAAGGAATCCGCAAACGGAAGGTTGGTGATCGACGGGCCGTTGATCGCGTCGTCGACGGCTCGGCCAACATTGATTCGGCCCCAACCCGTCCGATCGTCCTCGCCCGGGTCTTCCTTGTCATCGGAGGCGTTGAGGAGGATGAACTCGACCTCATCGGCGCTCAGCGATGGGTTCGCATCGTGAACGAGCGCGAGTGCACCAGCCGTGATCGGCGACGCAAAGCTTGTCCCGGTTGTGTACCCATACCCGCCAACACGATTCGTGGAGCGGATGCTCACCGCGGGCGCGATACAGTCGATCCCGACACCAGTATGAGACCAGTTGACCCAGTTGTCGCTGGAGTTGCTCCCGCCGACGATCGTGACCTTTTCCCAATCATTGGTCTGATTCGCGAGTCCATCGTTGCCCGCCGCGAAGACGAGCAGGTGCCCCTCAAGGCGGATATGCCCGCCGCTCGATCGCGTCTCGGTGTCTTCCGCACCGCCGAACGAGCAGTTCACCGCGTACGCGCCGTTGTCCGATGCCCAGCGTGCGCCCTCAAGAATTTCTGAGAGCAGCGCCGTCCCGTCCGCACGGTTCGACACACGGATCGGCATAATGCCAAAGTTCCAACCGACCCCGGCGACACCGATCCCGTTGTTGCCGATCGCGGCCGCGGACCCCGCGACGAGCGAGCCATGCCCATTGAGATCATCGTTCACATTCCCGCCGTCAACCTGCGCGAGATTGTCCGTCGAGTTGTACCCCGGAACGAGCGCCGCGGCCAAGTCCGGGTGATCAAGGTCAACACCCGAATCGCACACCGCGATGATCGTGGATGACTCGCCGGTTGTGATATCCCACGCGGCCGGGGTGTTGATCCGGTCCGAGCTGTGATACCACTGCTGCCCGAACGACGGGTCGTTGGGTGTTTCCGCAGGGTAGCACAGCCAATCCATCGAGACATACTCGTAGTCACCCGTGAGCATCAGTGCTTCGGCGACGAGCTCAGCGCTCATGCCGTTGGGGATTTTCACTGAGTACGAATCGATATCCGAGTACCCCTCGCGAAGAGATGGGGTCAATCGATCGCGTGCGTTCTGCATGCGTTGCTCGACCTGCGCGATCAGGTTCTCAAACTCCGCTTGGGCGTCCACCCGATTGACCTCAGCGGGAGCGACCTGCAGATCGAGCCCTTCTCGGGCCACCTGCCCGATCATATCCGCTCGGGATTTGACCTTGACATTGAGGTAATCTGTTCGTTCCTTCAGCGCCGGGATCCCCTCGAAAGTCACGCGGGGCGTGAGTGTGGATCGAAGGATCGAGGCGTCGCGCGAAGACCAGGCAAACGCATCGCGGAGCAGATCCTGCTGCTCAGCACTGAGCGTGATACGCGAACCGGCCGGGACCGAGATCCCGCCATCCCCAAACGGGCGAGGGTTCTCGATACCTACCTGCGCGAGGGCACAACCGCTGGCCAGCGCCAGCAGCAATACACTCGTCCTACCCACCCGGCGTCGGTTCGACATATCCATAAACCTGTATCTCCAACCGGGACAACGCCCGGATCAATCATCTTCTTGCGGCAAACCCGCGACGAACACCCTCAGAATCGTCCGATCCGCAACATGCGTGACCGCGGGCTTGCCAGATCGAGAGCAACAACAAGCAGCATGCTGCCCTCAGCGTTCGACGCGATGCAAACGAACCACGACGAGGTCCGATAACCCACCGGGCGATCGCTCAATCGCCCGGGAAAACCCGATTCCATGTACCAAACACCGGATCGAAGAACCCGATCCTGAGCGGGAGACCTTCCCGCCGGGAACCGATACGACAGGAATACTCCGATTGTTGCACGCGATCGCGAATTCACCAATACCAATTCCCCATCACAGCCATGAAAAACCCCCCGCGTCGCGGGGGTATACAGAGCGTATCAGGGGCATCGGAGATCAGGGATCATCCTTTTTGCCGCCGCCGAAGATGTTCTTGAGCTCTTCCTTCGCGTCGTCGATCGAGTCTTCAATGTCCTCTTTGGTGTCGTCGATCTTGTTCTGAATCTCTTCCGAGGCCTGATTCACCTCCTCGGTCGCCTTGTTGATCTCTTCCTGCACATCGCCCAGAGCATCATCGAGGTTCAGATCGCTGATGGCTTCGATCCCCAGATCACTGAGCGATTCAAGCCCTGCAAGCCCGTTCCCAAGCTCGCTCAGCACATCGCTCGGGATGATCCCGCCGCCCGCTTCGACCGCAGCCGCGAGAACCGTTTTGACGACGAGGTTGATCACCTCGGAGGTGGTCATCGATTCTTCCTTGCCAACATCACGCAGCTCGATCTCAGGAATATTGACCGCCACCTCACCGACGGCGAGTGAAAGCCCCGGCATGTTCGCCACGCGGATATTGATGTCCTCGAGCAGCAACCGATCGATCACGAGTTTCTTGCCGGGCTGTGCCGAATCGGGAGTGGTCTCTTCCTTGCTCTCGAATCGTTGGAGCGAGTTGAGAATCGTGTTGTAGTTCGATGGGTTCCCACCCTTGTCGAGAATCACATCGATCCCGCTCAGGGTGATCTCGGGCATCACGATCGTGTCGGAGTTGATCGTCTCGATGTTGACACTCGCGCTCGAGTCGCCCAGGTTGATGAAGTGATCCGTGTCGAAGCCGTTCGGGTTCGCGATGTTCAACCCATTCATGGTCGCGGTGCCCGCGGTCAGGTTGACATCCACAGTTTCCACCGTGGTCTCGACCTGCATCGCGTATGTCCCGCCACGCTCGATGGCCTCTTTCGCGAGTTTGTCAATCTGGGAAAGGCCCAGGAAGACGACGCCGACGATGCCAACGATCAGCAGCACCACGAGCACGGCGATGATCTTGATTGCAGTTTTCATGTATGTTCCCTCAGGTTCGTGTGACTGTCCCGTTTGTATTCTAGGAGGGGTATTGGCAAACAACGAAACCCGGTTTCGTCATGGTGTGCTCACACATACGCCGTAGTTGGAAATAAACGCGGACGCATCCCTGAAGTTAATGAACCCATCCCGGTCAATATCTGCCAGGATATCCCCCGCGAAATACGCCGTCAGATACAGCGAGAGATCGAAGAAGTTACACACGCCGTCACCGTTGAAATCCGCCATAAAGCGGCTGGTCGTGATCGAAACATCGGGCATAAGCCGTACAGTCTCGCCCGCGTGTGTGGCACGAACGACGAGGTCGGTCTGCCCAATCTCATCCCCCGCCACAAGCTCAATCTCAAACACACCCGGCTCAATGAGCATCGGCGAACCGATTGTTGCGATCTGTTCGTTCAGCGAAGCCTGCACCTGTGAGGGGTCCGTGATATCAAGCGGCCCCCCGTGCTGATCACGGAGTTCGATTGTGAGCACTTCCGACCATCCAAGCGTTATCACCCGGTGACCGGTCACGCTCGATTGCACCGCGTCTACCCGTCCCTCCCGATCCAGCCGCCACGCGTCGTATAGGTCTTGCAACTGATCAACCGGATCGGGGTCAGCCCGGCGTTGGTTCGGGACATTGAGCGCCATGAAATACGCCCCAGCCGCGAACCGCCCCGGCTGCGGCAGCTCACCGCCGCGCGGGTTGTCGAGCAGCACAACCGCCTCGTCACCCGCGTGCCCAACGACGATGTCGAGATCCCCGTTGTTGTTCATATCCGTGAGCGCAATACTCCGTGCCGCATTGCCCACGCGCGTCCGGGTCTGCAAAGAGAACCCGCCCTGCCCATCGCTGATCCAGAGCCGCAGATTCCGGTTCGTCGCCTGCACCGTGGAAACCACATCGGGGAAGCCGTCGCCATTCATGTCGCCGACATCCATCCCGATCCCGATCCCGCCGATGTTGATCGATGCCCATTGGGTCCACGCGTCGTTCTCAAAGTTAAAGACCTGGACCGCACGCCCCGCGCCACAGAGCACGAGGATCTCGTTATCGCCGTCGTTGTCCATGTCGGCTGCGGAGACTTTGATGGGATCGTTGGCAGTGGGGATCGTGGAAATCCCACTCCCGTGCCCGAGCTCGCCGCCACCATAGACATGGATGAGATTCGCGCCGGGGTCGGTCACGATCAGGTCGTTGTAGTATGCATGAACAACATCTGCGAGCGCCATGCCCGCAGGAACAAACCCAAGGCTGAACTCCTCCAAAGGCTCAATCATGTTCGCTTCGGTCAAGAACGAACTGATACCCGGTGTGCCCTCAATCGCCACGGCGACCCGTGCCGGATTCGAGTTGCTCGTGTCGAGATCAGATGGGACACCCGGAAGATCAAACGATTGCGTTTGTGTCAAGGACCCCGAGCCATCGCCCTGATAGACGATGAGTTGGGGCGGATCGGCGAGCGCGACAAGGAGCTTGGGAGTAGCGTTGAAATCCCCTGCTCGAAGGAGTTGTATCGCCACGGTCCCGCTCGCGGACGCTTCAACCGTCTCCATCAACCCCAACGACGACAACGGCACACCCTCACTGGAAGTATTCCGGAAGATCGAGATCTCGTTCGTGTCGCGATTGCCGACAATGACTTCCTCGAACCCGTCACCGTCGAGGTCCATCGTTTCAATCGCGCCAACAAACCCCTCGATCGGGTAGATCCCCCGGATCGCGTCGATATCGTCCGCGCGTGTGCCGAGCATATAACCCACATCCGCGCTCTTAAACGGCGCGGGCGGTGGCGACCCACACCCAGTCGGATCAGCGTTGCTGCACGAGCAGCGACCATCGCCACCCGCAACCTTCGCGGCCTGCATCGCCTCCATCATCATCTGAGGCAGATCACCATTGCTCGCGATGATCGCATCGACGGCGGCCTGCACAACATTCCCCCCGGACAGAATGTTGCCCTGAACGGCATACACGATGTCATCCGCAGGTCCCAGCTCGCCACGCTCGATCCGGCCAGTCAGCCCCCCCGCCCATGCCGCGTTCTCAATCCCGGAATAGGTCAGGGTGTCGCCGAAGGTGTCAATCATCCCGTATTGACGATTATCATGCCCAGAGTCGGATATCGAGAGTTCATCGAGGATCGCATCGAGGGGCACGCCCTGAAGGAGGCGGTCGCGGATGAGCTGCCGATTCATGCCAGAGGTATCGACGGCGGACTGGGCCGTGACAGCACCCACGCCGGAGATCAGCACCGGGGTGGATTGCTGCAAATCGATCAGTTCGACGCATGTCGCCGACCCAATGACAATCTCCCCTGTTCTGGTGTCTGTAATAAGGATGGACCAGGTGGCGTTGGCCCCCCCGGCAATGGATCCGATCACGCCGAAGCCAATAGCGAACAAGTTCCGATCAAACCTAGGCATGCTGTGATTCTCCTCTGGTGGGCCCCTGCGACGATCGAGCATACCACTGGGGCATCGATCCCCCAAGAGGAAATGCACCCGGTCTCGGATGTTTGATCGACGGATTCGCCGCCGGGCACAGGTGGATTCCGAAATTAGTGAGGCGTTGGCAAACCCAGTTATGGCAATTGGTTGACCGGGTGTGGCGCGGGGGTATCATTCCCTCCCGCTCGGTCACCAAGCCGGGCGGTTTTTACTCCGGGTGACGCGGTTTGGATCAAGTTGAGCATGAGAGTGCTCGATCGTCCCAGACCCGGAACCCGGTCGGAATAAGCCGCCGCTGTAGCTCAGTGGTAGAGCGCACCCTTGGTAAGGGTGAGGTCGCGAGTTCAAATCTCGCCAGCGGCTTTCTACCGACCCGTACCTGTTCAGGATCAGGTTCCACCTCCCTGCACAAATCGGATCGCTAGTGTGTATGAACGGACGCCGACTGTGGACAGCTCGGCATTGGTCAAAAATCGTGTCCGCTCGCATAGTGGACACTCGCCCAAAGCAATGATCGCAAGGGCAACAGGTATGCGATCGGGTCCAACGACCCGGCACAAACCACTAAGAGGTATGAACAATGGCAAAGGGAACCTTTGAGCGGAACAAACCGCACGTCAACGTCGGCACCATCGGTCACATCGACCACGGCAAGTCGACCCTCACCGCTGCGATGGTTGCTCGCGCAGACGCGAAGGGCCTCGTCCAGGGTGCAAAGTCCTACGCGGAAATCACCAAGGGTGGTACCGTCCGTGACTCCAACAAGACCGTGACGATCCACTCGGCACATGTCGAGTACGAAACAGAAACCCGTCACTACGCACATGTTGACTGCCCGGGTCACGCGGACTTCGTCAAGAACATGATTACCGGTGCGGCTCAGATGGACGGCGCGATCCTCGTCGTCGCTTCCGACTCGGGCCCCATGCCCCAGACCCGCGAGCATGTCCTGCTCGCTCGTCAGGTGGGTGTCCCCTACATCGTCGTCTTCATGAACAAGGTCGACCTCGTCGACGACGAAGAGCTCCTCGACCTCGTCGAGATGGAAATCCGTGAGCTCCTCGACAAGTACGAGTTCCCCGGCGACGACACACCGATCATCCGTGGTCAGTCCAAGCTCGCTCTCGAGAACCCCACAGACGACGAAGCCTGTGCGCCCATCGACGAGCTCTTCAACACCATCGACTCGTACATCCCCGAGCCAGAGCGCGAAGACGACAAGCCCTTCCTCATCTCCGTGGAAGATGTCTTCTCCATCAAGGGTCGTGGTACCGTCGCAACCGGTCGTGTTGAGCGCGGTGTCGTCAAGGTCGGCGACGCAGCCGAGATCGTCGGTCTCGCAAAGGAAAACCTCAACACCACCGTTACCGGTGTTGAAATGTTCCAGAAGACCCTCGACGAAGGCCGTGCAGGCGACAACTGTGGTGTCCTCCTCCGTGGTATCGAAAAGGCACAGATCTCCCGCGGGCAGGTCATCTGCAAGCCGGGCTCCATCAAGCCGCACACCAAGTTCAAGGGACAGGTCTATGTCCTGAACAAGGAAGAGGGCGGTCGTCACACCCCGTTCTTCGCTGGCTACAAGCCCCAGTTCTACTTCCGTACAACTGATGTGACCGGCCAGGTCGTCAACCTCTTCGGTGACGGCGGCGCCAAGGCAGAAATGTGCATGCCCGGCGACAATGTCACCATGGAAATCGACCTCGGCGACAAGCCCGTCGCGATGGAAGCCGGTCTCCGCTTCGCGGTCCGCGAAGGTGGCCGCACCATCGGCTCGGGTACCGTGACCGAGATCATCGAGTGATCTCGCTCGGGTGATCGCCCACAAGCCCATTCCTCCGAATGGACCTCAAGCGTGAAACCCCCTGTTCAAACCTCGCGGCCTGACGGTGAAAGCCGTCAGGCCGATTTTCGGAAAAACCATTGCATCGCCGCCCCGATGGGATGACAAAGGGACGGCAAGTACGCAGTAAGACGGGAGGCCGAACATGGCCAAGAAGAAAGCACAAGCTCGCGAGTATGTCTGGTTGCAGTGCACCGAGACGGGCGATCTGAACTACCGCACCTCCATCAATGTGAAGGGCGGCATCTCCGATCGTGTCAAGGAAGGCTACAACAAGTTCTGCCCGCGTCTTCGTAAGCACACGCTGCACAAGATCAAGCGGAAGTAAGAGCCCGCTGACCAATGCCCCCAAGGGCAAGGGTCGGAATCTCTTACTTCTTTCTCACAGTGGCTAGTCCCCAGCGGCTAGCGGCTTCCTACGGCAGTAGCTCAGTTGGTAGAGCATTGGATTCCAAATCCAACGGTCGAGGGTTCGAGTCCTTCCTGCCGTGTTCATTGATGCCCGACTCATATCTGATCGGGCTCCGAGCGTCCCCGCTCGTCAAAAGACAGCCCAGGGACGCGCAGCCGCGAGGTGCAGCGAAGCATGTCTTTGGGAATTTATAAACAGGGACAGGGATACTGGGTACGCGTGCTGACCGCCGCCGCACTGGGTATCGCGTTCATCTCCGCAGCAGCATGGGGTTGGGGACAGGCAGGCATCGTCCGACTACCCGCTCGGCAGTGGACCCTCTCGCTTTCAAATGTCGAAGGCGATATCCAGCCTGGAGAGAGCGTCGTCCTTCTCTTTTACGATGTCGAGAGCGATAACCCAGAGCAACTCGCAGAGCTCGGCAGCGCTGTCGTCGATGAGTTCGATGCGGGCAAAAGCGCCTCAGGCATCCTCAGGCTCAGCAGCTTCCAAGACAGCTCAGACCCCGAAATCGCCGCGCGCGTCAGTCTCCAGGAACGCGCCTCAGACGCCGAACGGCTCTATATCGGCACAGAAACAGATCCATCCGTGACCGCCATCGTCAAGGGCGGCACACCCACCCCGATCTTCCCCGTCCTCTACCTGCAGGTAGGCGTCGCGGGCGGGATCATGCTCATCGGTGCCATCGCGACCTACATCTTTGTCGGGGTCAAAAAGAGCGCGGTCGAGTTCCTCATCGCGACCGACGGCGAGATGAAGAAGGTCAACTGGACATCGTACAAGGAAGTCAAGGGATCCACGATTGTTGTCATCGCGGCAACATTCCTCATCGCGGGGTTCCTGTTCGTTGTCGACCTCGCGTTCTCCAACTTCTTCAGCTGGATCGATGTCCTTCAGAAGTAACGCCCGAGCGTGCACACCAGGTTTTACGCGAACCCAATAAGGAACGCACCCGTGGAAGAACACACAACACAACACGAAGAGCCCCAGACCGAATCGGACGCTCCCGCAGAGCAGAACGATTCGACGATCGAAGGCATGATCGGACACGACGAGCCCCTCGCCCAGGAGGGCATGCAGTGGTTCGTCCTCCGCGTCGCATCCAATAAAGAGAACAGCGTGCAGAACACGCTGCTCCGAAAGATCCAGATCGAGGGCATGACCCACCTCGTCGGACGAATCCTCGTCCCGACAGAGAAGATCAAAACCATCAAGGGTGGCAAGGCCAAGATCAAGGAAGAGAAGCTCTACGCCGGCTATGTCTTCGTCGAGATGCGTCTCGAAGAAGACGGGCGCATCCCCCAGGACATCTTCTTCCTCATCAAGGAAACCACCGGCGTGGGCGACTTCATCGGCACCGCCGGCCGCCCGACCCCCATGGCCATGCACGAGGTCGAGAAGATGCTCCTCGACTCGCAGAAGCCAGAGGACGAGCCCACCGTCAAGCTTTCATTCGAAAAGGGCGAGACCGTCATGATCCGCGAGGGTGCCTTCGAGAACTACGAGGGCACCGTCGACGAGCTCTTCCCCGAGAAGGGTATGGTCCGCGTCCTCGTCTCCATCTTCGGACGACAGGCACCTGTCGATCTCGAGGAATGGATGATCTCCAAGGTCGAGGACAGCTAAACCCGGCTAAAAACACAGCCCCGAAAACCCCGTCACCGACGGGGTTTTTCTTTGGATATCAGCCATATTGGTGTAGCATCGGAAAATACGCTCACACTGAGAGGGACAACATCATGAATCGCACACACGCTGCCGGCATCTCATCCGCACTCCTTATTCTTTCCGCTGGAACGCAAGCCTCCGTACTCACCTTCCTGATTGATGGGCTGGGGAACTTCGGCACTATTCCTCAGGCATACGGCGACCGGATCGTCGCGCTCGACGACGACTTCTATCACTACGACGAACAGGGCGAGGGATTCACGCCCAACATCGAGGTGAGCTACACCACCAGCGACGGACAGGACCCGTCGCACTGGGGTACGGGCTATGGCGATCTGGTCAATATCTACTTCGAAAACAATGACGGCAACGGCAGCGGTGAGGTCGTGCTCACCGCCGACTACGGCTACGAGGTAGTCCTCTACAGCTTCGACATGTCCGCGTATACAAACGCGTTCTCCATCGATCCGACAATCGATGCGGTCCGGGTGCAGGGCTGTTCTCCTACGCCACTATTCGAGCAGCTCAACGCCGTGATCTCTCGCACCACACACACGACCTACGACTTCACCGCCTCGCTGCTGCAGGCGAGGGAGATCCGGGTGCAGTTTGAGAGTGGGAACCTCGGTGGGCTCAGCGACGACATCGCGTTCGACAACATCCGCTTCGGGCAGGTCGCGGTCGATCCGGTCGACATTGCCTGCCCGAGCGATTTTGCAACGCCCGTCTGCGTGCTCGACTTCTTCGATGTCAGCGCCTTCCTGACACGATTCAACGCATCGGACCCCAGCGCCGACTTCAACGGCGACGGAGATTTTAACTTCTTCGATGTCTCAATCTTCCTCAGCGAGTACACCGCCGGCTGCAACGATGACTGATCACATGAGCTTCTGCCCTAGGCGTGAGCGTACCCAAGCGAATCCGCGATTGTGATAAGAGACTCCCTTCGCTCACCCATATCTCATGGTCCTCGCAGACTTCAAGCATTGCGGCTTGAAGCAGTTGATTTCCATACTTGGGTGGGTATGAGGTTGAAGTCTCAGGGCCTGTATTCATACTTCAAGGGGCTTCATAGCGGCATTGAATTTGATTGCAATGCAAAATCTATTGGAACAAGTGCGATCTGAGAGAGTATAGGATGACAGCATGGCCTCACGCCTCAGGGCCACATGTGCGGGGATATTGTGAGGTGTCACATCATAACTTAGCAAAGGGGGATCGTCGTGAGTTCGATTCTCGTCAGGAGCTTTGTGGGCGCTGCGACAATGGCGCTCGGGCTCGCCGTCACTTGTGCCAAATGCGAGCCAATTCCATACCAGGGCTTGCTCAGCCAGGTGGATACATCAGGATCGGTCAACGATGTTGCGGTGTCCAGCACGGTGGCATACATCGCCGATTCCGAAGACGGCTTAGTGATCGTCGATGTGCAGATCCCATCAGCCCCGGTCATGCTGGGCCAGTGGCATGTGGACAGGGCAAAAAATGTTGTGGTGGCGGGCGACATCGCCTATGTGACCTCGCCGACCACGGGGCAGATTTTCCTGGTCGATGTCAGTGACCCGACAAACCCCGCGCAGGTCGGCTCGATCGATGTGGGCACTGAGTTCTCATCGGTCGCCGTGAATGGCTCAACGCTCGCATTGTCGGCTGCGTTCACACAGCTCCGCGTGTACGATGTCCGCGATCCGGGCGCGATCGAGATGGCCAAACAGATCGAGGTCGGTGCGACGGCGGATGTCGAGTTCGTGGGCAACCTCATGTATGTGCTCGGATCGGGCCTTGCCGTTTATGATGTCAGCGACTTGGCCTCGGTGGTTGAGATCGGATCGTCTGAGCAAGGTGGTGGCGATAGACTCACGATTGTCGGCGAACATGCTTACTCCTTGACGCAGTCCTCCGGAATTTCAATCTATGACGTGAGCGATCCCACACAACCTGCGTATGTAGATGTGTCGTACAGTGCCACGGCTGGCGGTCGTTTCGATCTGCTTGGTGCAGATGGGACGATGTTCGTCATGGATAATCCGCTCCTCTATCAGATCAACCTGTCCGATCCCTCGGCTCCAATCAGAGAATGCTGGCAATACGTCGGCGGCACGCCGGTAAACATTGACATCGACAATCAAGTCTTATATGTCGCGTCCGCTGAAAACGGGTTGCAGATTATTGATGTCGCAGGGTTCTGCGGTAGATGCGAAGCGGACATGACAGAAGACGGCGAGATCAACTTCTTCGATGTTGCACGCTTCATCACACAGTTCAACGCGTCAAGTCTGCTAGCAGATTTCACAGGTGAGAATCAGGTTGATTTCGATGATGTCACCGCATTTCTAGATGCGTACTCCTCGGGTTGCGTTGACGAATAACCTCAGCGATTATTCGACCAGTATCACGCCAGCTTTTGCCCCGGGAGCAGCGGGGGCGTCGGCACACCCAGCGAGTCCGCAACAGCCCGAAGCAACTCCGCCTCGTTCGTCGTGACCTGATGATCCGCGCCCACAACCAACGCGGACGCCTGCAGCAGCTGCTTCTTCACACGCCCGGTGCACTGATTGAGCGTCTCGAGCGCCTTATCGAGATCGCGCATCGTCGCCTGATCCTGCGGGAGCAGCTCCACCCCGATCCCCTGCACCGCGCTCTCGCCCATGAGGACCGCCTCGCCCGCGCCGTACTCGTCCTTCGCGCCCGTGTACGCGAGCATCGAAAGCAGCACGCTCACCTCGCGCCCAAGCCGATTGAGGTTGTAGTACTGCACCGGCACGGGCTTGGCGAGCCCGAACCGCTCGTCGAGGTGTCGCTTGAGCGTGTTCATCGTGACCCACTCGAACAGATCGATGGACTTGTCCATCTTCACGAGCACCTCAACATTCTTACGGAAGGTGATATGCTGCTCGTCGCTCAGGTGCGCCAGTGCCCCCAGCGTCATGTCCAAGAGCGGCAATCGCAGCTCACGCTTGAGCGATACCGCCTCCGTTGAGAGGGAGCGGACGAGCTTGGCGATCGCGGGGTCGCCGTTGGTTTCGAGCTGGCGCAGCTGCGCGTTGCGCAGGTCCGCGTCCTTGCGATCGAGCAACAACGCATAGATCACCGCCCGTCCTGAGTACGGGTCGTGGGCGGCTTCGCGTAGATTTGATGGGATGGACTGGATAAGTCCTTGGGCATGCTCGATGTGCTTGGGCGTCATCATCCCCGAGAGCGCAAGCAGCGGGAGCAGCGCCTCGACATTCGCGCCCTCTTGACTGAGCGCGTCCTCGATCCGATCGCCCAGCTGCTGGGCAGGATCAGCTTTTTTCCGTTCGTCACGCGCGTCGGAGGGGATCAACGGGTCCAAGAAAGTCCCGTCCCAGCTCGGCAGCACGCGTTTGATCCGATCATTCAGAGGCGGATGCGTTGCGAGCGCGGATGACAGACTCTTGGCCTGCGAGAAGAACATGTGGCTCGCCTCATCCACGCGCGGGTGCTTGATCTTCCCGCCCGCGCTGCCCCCGATCCGACGCAGCGCGTTGCCGATCCCATCGGGATTCCGCGTGAACTGCACCGCCGACGCGTCCGCAAGGAACTCGCGCTGACGGCTCACCGCGGACTGGATGATCCGCGAGGCCAGCGCTCCGATCGATCCGATGACCATCAGACAGATCGCGACGATCAGCATCGCGAGCATCGCACCCGCGCCTTCTTTATTCCGTGTTGATGTCCGCGGCGCAACCTCCAGGAGGATCCGCCCAGCGATCGTGATGATCAGGATCCCGTTGAGGAACCCGATCATGCGGATGTTCAGGCGCATGTCACCGTTGAGGATGTGCGAGAACTCGTGTGCCATCACGCCCTGGAGTTCATCGCGCGTCAGTCCCTCGACGCACCCGCGTGTGACGCCGATCACCGCGTCGCCCGGGCGATATCCCGCGGCGAACGCGTTGATCCGCTGCTCATTCGGCATCATGTACACCGGCGGCACGGGCACGCCCGATGCGATCGCCATCTCCTCGACGACATTGAGCACGCGTCGCTCGTCCGGATCGCGCGTGTCGGGGTTGATGAGGATCCCGCCGAGCCCGCGCGCCACGCTCGATCCCCCACCCCGCAGCTCATTGATGCGGTACGCGGAACCGCCGAGGATCACGAGCGCGGACACCGCTGCTGCTCCCCCGCCAAACACCGCCATCACGAGCCAGCGATCCTTCGGCGCCGATTCCGTCGTCATCATCGCAACAAACGCGAAGAGCGCACCCACGGAAACACAGATCGTGATGACCGCGATCGAGTAGAGCAGCACGAACCGACGCGAGTTCTTTCGCGCCTCGTCCTGGTGGGCAAAGAAATCCATCGCCGAGGAGTTCATCTTCATGGCTTACGCATTATTGATCGAGACATCGGGCGCGTGTTGGATCGCTGCGGAGTCCTCGAACTCAAGCAGCGCCGCATCGGTGCCGTGCCCAACCATCCCCGCGATGACCACGGTGGGGAAGGACTGGCGCTTGGTGTTGTAGGTCGTCACCGAGTCGTTGTAGGCCTGGCGCGAGAACGCAACCTTGTTCTCGGTGCTCGTGAGCTCTTCCTGCAGCGCCGACATCTGCTGGTTCGCCTTGAGATCCGGGTACGCCTCCATCACCGCGAACAGCCCGCCCATCGCACCCGAGAGCGCCTTCTCCGCGCCCGCGAGCTGTGACATCGCGCCCGCTTCACCCACATGCCCCTTGGCGGCCTGCAGCAATCCCGCGGCCTGATTGCGTGCCGTGATCACCGCTTCGAGGGTTTCCCGCTCGTGCGACATGTATCCCTTCACCGTCTCGACAAGCGCCGGGATCAGGTCATGGCGACGCTTAAGCTGGACCTCGATCTGCGCGAACGCGTTGAGATACCGGTTCTTGAGCGTCACGAGCTTGTTGTAGATCCCCGCGACAAACGCGACGAGCACAATGATCAAAAGGACCAGCCCGCCCAGTATTCCGATCAGAATCATTCCGCCCAAGACGGCACCTCCGTGCGTAAGACCCCAGCCGATCGCACCCCTGCGGCGATCGCGCCGACGCGAGATCATACCATCCCGCTCCCTACTGATTGGGAATTGGTCGGGCAGGATTCCGCTACTTATATCAAAACAAATAATGAACACGCACGCCATCCGCTGAACACAACAGGAACTTCATGCATAATGGGAGGTACACAGGACGAAGAACATCAAGAGGGGGAACACATGCCGCAGGCACCACGAGAAGTCACCAGACTCATTCCAAGCGTTGTCGCACTTGCCTTGCTCGGAACGCTCGCGGGTATGCCCGCGTGCCATCACACCCAGAGTACCCATGCCGATCCGCCGCCGATCTTCTATGAGGGATTCGGGAACTACACACGAACCATGACCACCGCCTCAGAAGAGGCCCAACGCTGGTTCAACCAGGGCATGCAACTGACCTACGGGTTCAATCACGACGAAGCCGTGCGCTCCTTCGAGCAGGCCGCGCTCGCCGATCCCGAAGCCGCGATGCCCTGGTGGGGGATCGCCTACTGCCAGGGCATCAACATCAACGACCCCGCCATGACCGATGCACGCTCTCAACGCGGGCGCGAAGCCATCGACGAAGCCATCGCCCGTCTCGATAACGAGTCACCAGTCGAGCACGCCATGGTCATGGCGCTGAGCGAGCGATACGAATGGCCCGCACCCGAGGACCGACTCCCGCTCGATGAGGCCTACGCAGACGCGATGGAGCAGGTCCATCACCGATTCCAGAGCGACCCGGATGTCGCGGCGTTGTACGCGGAGTCACTCATGAACCTGCAAGCGTGGGACTACTGGGCGGCCAACGGCGCACCCAAAGGGCGGATCACCGAGATCGTGTCCACGATCGAATCCGTCATCGACACCCACCCCCAACACCCAGGCGCGAACCACTTCTACATCCACGCTGTCGAAGCATCGAACAACCCCGACCGCGCCATCCCCGCAGCAGAGCGTCTGACGAGCATCGTCCCGGGTTCCGGGCACCTCGTGCACATGCCCTCGCACATCTACATCCGCGTTGGGCGATACGCCGATGCTGCCCAGATCAACCGCGATGCGATCGCCGCGGATCAGGCATACTTCGCCAAAGCACCCGCGCCGGGGTTCTATTCGATCTACTACGCGCACAACATCCACTTCCTCGCGTTCGCCGGCATGATGAGCGGCGATTACGCCACCGCCATCGACGCCGCGGAACAACTCGAAGCCCAAATCCCCGAAGAGAGCCTCCGCGAGCTCGCCGGGCTCATCGATGGAATCATGCCCACCAACCTGCATGTCATGATCCGATTCGGAAAATGGGAGCAGATCCTCGAGCAGCCCGACTATCCGGAGTGGCGATTGATGTCCCGCGCAACCTGGTCCTACGCCCGCGCGATCGCGAACTCAGCCCTCGGGAGAACCGACCAGGCACGCAAAGAGATGGCCGAGTTCGAGCGCCGCGTGCAGGAAGTCCCCGACGAGTGGTATGTGCTCAACAACAGAGTCCACGATGTGCTCCCCATCGCCCGCGCCATGATGCAGGGCGAGCTGCTCTTCCGCGAGGGACGCAAGCAGGAGGCCTACGCAATCCTCCGCGAGGGAATCCGCCACGAGGAAGCACTGGTCTACGACGAACCCCCGGCCTGGATGCTCCCCGTCCGCCACGCGCTGGGGGCGCTGCTCATGAGTGACGGGCGCTACGCCGAGGCAGAAGCGCTCTATCGCGAGGACCTGAAGACGAACCGTGAGAACGGATGGGCACTGACAGGTTTGCGAAACGCGCTGAACGAACAGGGACGCACAGACGAAGCAAGCGATATCAATGCCCGACTCGCGATCGCATTCGAAGAATGCGATATGAATGTCACATCGTCGTGTTTCTGCGAGCCCTGATCAATCCCCGTTCATCTGCTCAAGGAGCTTCATCGCGGCCACCGGGTCGAGCTTGGGTTCCGGGAATGCGGGCGCAATCCCCTCCAGCGTTGCCCGCACGATCTCCGACACAACCCACACCCGATACCACTTGCGATTCGTCGGGACAATGTGCCACTGCGCGTGTTCCGTGTTGCAGATGCTGATCGCGTCCTCATACGCGTTCATATACTGGTCCCACTTCTGGCGCGTCTCCAGATCCCCGGATTCGAACTTCCAGTTCTTCGCCGGGTCGGTCAGGCGTTCGGATAGCTTCTCCCGCTGCCGATCCTTCGACAGGTGCAAATAGATCTTGACGATCTCCGTCCCGCCGTTGACCAGCCCCTGCTCGAAGCCGTTGATCACCTCGTAGCGTTTCCGCCAACGCTCCTCGGGCACAATGCCCTCCACCCGCGCCACGAGCACATCCTCGTAGTGCGATCGGTTGAAGAGCGCGATATGCCCGCGCCGCGGGGTGTGCTGGTGCACCCGCCAGAGAAAATCGTGCGCCAGCTCGTCCTCCGTTGGTCGCTTGAACGATTTCACCTGCACACCCTGCGGGTTCACACGCCCAAACACCCGCCGGATCGTCGAGTCCTTGCCTCCCGCGTCCATCGCCTGAAGCACGAACAGCACGCTTCGTTCATGCTGCGCATACAGCTTGTGCTGCAGATCCGCGATGATCAGCGCGTTCTCTTCCGTACGCGCCTCAACCACCGCCCGCTCGACACCATCGGCGTCGTCCGTCTTCCATTGCGACAGATCGACGCGATCGCCGATACCGACCCGATACTTCGTCGATGCATCCATCGTGCGAGAATACACGCATTCGCGTTGTTTTACAACGATTGATCAGGACGCAGGATACTCGCGTACCGCTTCCGCGCCTCGTCCTGCATGTCCGCGGCCTCGTCCGTTTCGTCCACGATCTCCATCCCCAAAATCGTCTCGATCGTGTCCTCCAGCGTGATGATCCCCGCACTGCCGCCATACTCATCCACCACCAGGAACAGATGATCATGGCGCTGAAGGAACTGATACAGCACATCCTGCACAGACGCCGTCTCCGGCACCGCGTGCAACGGGCGGGCAAGCTCGCAGAGCGCCTGATCCCCGCGACCCTGCGTATCCGCCAGATACAGCTCGCGACGGTGAATCACACCCATCGGCTCGTCCAGCGACTTGCCAACCAAGGGCACACGCGCGAACTTGGAAGGGCCATGCTTCAGTGTCTCAGACACCGTCTGCGTCGCCGGGTAGGTAAACACCACACGCCGAGGGGTCATGACCTCGCGGGCACTCATCTCACGCAACGAAACAAGATTGGACACGATCGCAAACTCCTGCTGATCGATCACGCCCTCCTCGTGCGCCATCCGAGCAAGATTGCTCACCTCTTCCCGGCTCACCCGAGGCTCGTGCGAACCCGCACGCGTGAACAGACGCGAGATCGCGTTGCACACCGCGACGACGGGCTTGAAGATCCGGATCAGCCACACGATCGTGATCGCCGTGAACGACGCGAGACGCTTCGCGTGCACCGCGCCGATCGTCTTGGGGATGATCTCCGAGAAGATCAACACCAAAATCGTCAGCACCACGCTCACCGCCGTGACCCACTTGTCCCCCCAGATCGCCGCGGCTTGGGCGCCGACACCCGCAGCGCCCAGCGTGTGGGCAAAGGTGTTCAGGGTCAGAATCGCCGCCAGCGGCTGATCGAGATCGTTCTTCATCCGCATCAGACGCTTGCCGGTCGCGCTTCCCTGCTCCACGAGCACCGCGATGTGCGTGCGCGAGATGCTCAGCAGCACCGCCTCAAGCAGCGAACACAGGAACGAGATACCGAGCGAGACACTCAAAAAGATCAGCAGCAATGTCATACTCGATCCCTCACGATCCGATCACGAACTTCCGCTCGTCCCACAGCTTCTCCACCCGCTCCACAAACCCCGGGCTCTGCGGCAAATCCATCCCGCACCCGATCAGCAGATCCACCATCCCGTGAAAATCATCGATCCCCACATGCTCACGCCCAACCCGCGGCGTGCCATCGAACGACCCGTCCTGAACGGCACCGAGATTCGCCATGTTGTGGTAGTTACCCAGCGGCAGACACACGCAGGTCGCGGTATACCCGTACGCACAATACACGCTCGCCTCGCACGCGCCGCCCGCCATCAGCTTCCGCTGCCACTTCCACTTGGGCATCTCGCTGTTCTTCTGCGACGCCTTCGGTGTCGCGGGCCCGCCCGCGATGCGTTCCGCAACCTTCGCCACCGCCCCTGTCAGCTCGGGCGAAAACACGCTGATCCGATCGCCCACGCGAACGATCGGTCCGCCGTGGATCGGTGAATCCGGGAACGCCCGCGAGTTCTCCAGCGCGATGATCCGAGACCCCTTGGGCATGAACCCGTCCTTGCTCGCGCCGATCGCGCCGACGAACCCGATCTCCTCCGCGAGCGTGAAGAGCACACGCACATCCGTCTTGTCCGCGCCGTCTGCTTGCGCGAGCCGGATCTCATCGAGCGCACACAACGCCGCCGCCACCGCCGCCAGGTCATCGCACGCGTTGGTGTGGATGATCCCTCCGAACTCGTCGTCGATGATCTGCGCCTCAGGAAGCGCCCAGGTCCCGATATCCCCGATCGAGGCGTCCGACGCGTTCGCGCACGATGCGCGATACATCTTGTACGGGCGCGTGTCCGTCTCGCTCCATTCGGTCCCGTCCGGATCGTGTTCTCCAACGATCGTCGCTTCGAGGTACGCATCGCTCGTGTGGTGCACACGGATCGGCGCGTCGGGGAAGTAATCGCTCATCACACCGCCCCGGAACGAGAGGATCAGTTCCCCATCGCGGATCTCCTCGACGACAAACGCCGGATGATCAAGGTGGGCGGTGAAGTAGATCGGATGATCTGTTTCGGGTGAATCCGCGAGACGCAACTCGAAGTTCCCGTGCGCATCGACATGCTTGCTCACGCCCGCACGCGCCGCGATCCACGCATCGATCCATTCGATGACCCGATGCTCCTTGCCCGCCGCGGTGGGGATCTGGGTAACCTGCATCAACCATTCGACATGCGCCGCTCGGCGTTCATCGGGGATCGTGTGCGTGGAAGTTTCGACAGCGGGGGTATCACTCATGCATCATGATATGCGGAGGTGTGTTCACTCGGCACGCTCAAACAGCACTGGGCCGTCAACACCTGTTCTTGGCCGATACCCTGTCAACAGCACAATCAACCAAGTCAGGCTGTACACAAGAAAGAAGGGGGCAATTAGGCCCACAGCGTCAAGCACGAAAAGCCCCCACGAAACAGTCCTCGCCGGATACGCCCCGTCCAACTCCGCATCGATCGCATCGACGACGCGTTGAAACCATTCGCCACGCTCATGAGCATACTCAACATACACCGGCCGGATGTGTGCAAGTGTTTCATGGAAGACGGGGTCATCGGTACCGCTCTTCCAAGTCGTGTAAGGCTGATAATGGATGAGTTGGACGTCGAATGTCTCAAGCCACGGAAAAAACAACCCACGCCGATATCGGCGTACGACCACAGAGCCGTAGTGATCAGCCTCACTATCGATCTGTACCGTGTTCGCAGGAGATGGCCCCGCAACGAGATAGGCCCAACTCCTGCTACCCGGCAGCTCAGATACGCCAGTCCAGACTTTGACCATCGACCACCCCTCACGCGGATTGCCCTTAGCACCATTCCACGCAAAGAGCATCATCCCGATCGAGCAGACAAACAGTACAACCAGAATCACCTTTGATGGCCGTCTGAGCAACAACATCGCAGGAGTATACATCGAAACGCACAATTCCTACGCCCAAGGATCGCATCGCGCCTACCAATTAGGTTGGAGGCCGACATGCCCAACAACCCCACCCATCTCCCATTGACCACCTCGGACGCGTCCGAGCATCCATCTGTCACGACCGACGAGATCCGCGTCATGGTCGAACGCTTCTACGAGCACGCACGCGACGATGAGCTGCTCGGGCCCATCTTCGCCCAGCGCGTGCAGGACTGGGACACGCACTACGACACCATGACCCGGTTCTGGTCCTCCGCAGTCCTCCGCGCCGGGACCTACTCAGGACGCCCGATCGAGAAGCACCGGATCGAAGGCCTCACAACCCAACACTTCGTGAACTGGGTCGAGCGGTTCACGCATGTCGTGGAGCATGAGTTCGGACCCGAGCGGGCCGAGGTTTTCATCGAACTCTCCAAACGCATGGCCGCCTCGATCGCCATGCGGATCGGGATCGCAGGCGTCGATCAGGCCCTCGCGAAATCCGCATGAATCGGGCAATCAACCCAGTTATTGGACGCAGGATTGTTGAGAATCATTCTCCACGCAAGTTGGGCTTGCTTTGTCGCCGATGTGCGTGATACTGGATATTGACGAACAAACCCGCCGCTCGCAGGAGCAGCGCCGAACGATAAGGAACACACCATGCCGCACATCATCGCCGAGCCGTGCATCAAGACCAAGGACACCTCCTGTGTCGATGCGTGCCCCGTGGATTGCATCCACCCCACCAAGGACGAGCCGGACTTCGAGTCCGCCGACCAGCTCTTCATCGATCCCGACACCTGCATCGACTGCGGCCTCTGCGTCGACGAGTGCCCCGTCCAGGCCATCTTCCAGGACGAAGACCTCCCCGACGAATGGTCCAACTTCGTCCAGCTCAACATCGACTACTACAACAAGTAACCCTCTTGTGCCTTCCCCGCGATCCGCCAAAGGCGGACGAGGGAGGTGGTCCGCCGAAGGCGGATCGGAGGGGTCTTGATCTTCTAGCCAGTCCAGTTCACACCCAAACCCGGTCCACGCCGGGTTTTTTCTTATTCACCCACTCCCCCCCTCGTGGCACGGGCTTCCAGCCCGTCACTCCACGCCTCCTCTCCCATCCACCCCGCGATCAACATCCATCGTCAAATCCTGTACACTCATACCCCACATGTGACGCACTATCATGTCTATCCGCATGCGTGTGGGCAGAGATGATCCCTTGATGCCCAGCCTTGATTGGTATCCATTGGGACAGGAGAGGATCGATGGCAAAACGATCAAAGGCAAACAACAAATCTACGCCCGAGACAGAGCTTCTGGCGTCACTTGACGAAGCACTAAAGCGCTTCGCCACAACCCTTACGAAGAAAACAGCTGCGCATGCTGCGGGAGAGCCGGAAGACCAACTAAAAAGCCCGGTTGAACAGCTCTTTGCCTCCTATGGCAGTGCTGCCGGTATAGATCTGGTCCTGAAAGGTGAGTCCCAACTGGAGGACCGACTCGGACGTCCAGACTTCGTGGTGCTCTGTGATAATCTGCAAGTCGGACATATAGAGCTCAAAGCCCCTGGGAAGGGCGCAAACCCGAGTTCATTCAAAGGCCATGACAAGAAACAATGGGCCAGATTTAAGAACCTGCCCAACCTCTTGTATACGGATGGAACAGAGTGGGGACTCTATCGGGAGGGCGAACTACACAAGAAGCGAGTTCGACTCGTGGGTGATGCTCACACCGACGGCGAGCAAGCCATCGGTGACTCGAATGCGGCTGGCCTTCTCGAACTGTTTGGTGTTTTCACGAGTTGGAAACCGATTGTACCTAAATCAGCGAAAGGGCTGGCGCAGTATCTTGCACCGTTCTGTCGCCTGATTCGTGATGATGTGCTAGACGCGCTCAAGGCCAAGAGCAAGCCCATCGAGGCGATCCGTGAAGATGTCAAACAGCTCTTATTTCCGGATGCTGACGACGCACGCTTCGCAGATGCTTATGCGCAAACAGTAGTGTTCGCATTATTGCTTGCGCGTATCGAGGGTGCTCAGACCCTTGATCTCGATGAGGCGATCGATGGCCTAAGTCATGGCCACACACTTCTATCCCGATCACTTGAGTTCTTGACAGACGATGCTGCATTGGTAGAGATAGCTACTTCTGTTGGGCTTGCTCAGCGTGTTGTCAATGAAATAAGCCCGAAATCGCTACGACCCAAACCCGGTGCTGTCGGGCCATGGCTGCAAGGCCGCGATGCAGAGCGTGAGATTGAAGGGAAGAAGCCCAAGGCCGTAGACCCCTGGCTCTACTTTTACGAGGATTTCCTTGCCGCCTACGACCCAAAGCTACGCAATGAAGCGGGTGCCTACTACACCCCCGTCGAAGTCGTTCGCTGCCAAGTGCGGCTGATCGATGAGATTCTCCGAGAACAGTTCGATCGCCCACATGGGTTCGTTGAGAACGATGTGGTTACGCTTGATCCAGCACTCGGCACCGGCACATACCTGCTCGGCATCATCGATCACGCCATCGAGCAGGTGATCGAGCAGGAGGGCGAGGGCGCCGTGCGCGGTGCCGCCAACACACTCGCCCGAAATCTACACGGTTTCGAGTGGATGGTCGGTCCCTACGCTGTTGCGCAGCTGCGAATTTCCAAGGCTATCGCCGATTTCGGCTCTCGCATACCCGCGGACGGCCCCGGTATCTACCTCACGAACACATTGGAATCGCCACACACGGTGCCGCCGAGGCCGCCGCTGTTTCACCAGCCCATCGCCCGTGAACACGAACGAGCTCTGAAACTGAAAGAGGCCGAGACTGTACTTGTGATCTTGGGAAACCCGCCGTACGACAGGCACGCAAGCTATGTCGAAGGTGTGAATGAAGCGACGACTGGCGGATGGGTGCGGCACGGTGGCCTCAACCCGCAAGGGGATCGAGAGATCCCGATTCTCCAAGACATCATTGAACCAGCGCGTAAAGCCGGGCATGGGAGGCACCTTAAGAATCTCTACAACCTCTATGTCTATTTCATGCGATGGTCCCTCTGGAAGGTGTTCGAGCACCGTACCGCAAGGGGACCCGGCGTCATTTCGTTCATCACCGCGGCGTCGTATCTGGACGGCGATGCGTTCGCAGGTCTCCGTGAGCACATGCGCCGTGTATGCGACCGAATTGACATCATCGATCTAGGCGGAGAAGGCCGGGGTGCGCGACAAGACGACAACGTCTTTGCGATCAAGACACCCGTGTGCATCTTTGTCGCGTACCGCAGCGGGCCCAGCGATCGGGACATGCCTGCGGAAGTGCGATATACCCGTATCGAAGGCGATCGGAGCGAGAAGCTCGACCAACTTGACGACGTGAAGACTGTCGAGGATCTGCGTTGGAGCTTAGCACCTGATGGGTGGCAGGATGCGTTCATTCCTAATGCGCGAGGGGCTTTTACAGGCTGGCCGCTATTGACAGATATTATGCCGTGGCAAAGTAATGGAGTGCAACTGAAGCGAGTATGGCCGATTGGAGAATCCAAAGACCTCCTCGAAACTCGATGGGCTGCTCTGCTGCGTTCTATGGATCGCGGCATTGCAATGAAGGACAGCGGAGATCGCGGGCCAGAGACGAAGGGTCTCTTGAGCCTAGTGTCACAGACAACGCTGACTCCTATTTCGAGGCTTGCCGAAGACGCAGTCCCAGAGCCTATGGTTCCGTACTCGTACAGGTCGTTCGATCGCCAGTGGGTACTTGCTGACCATCGGCTAATCTCCCGTCCCCGTCCGCCGCTATGGCGTGCCTATGGACCAAGCCAAATCCATTTTGGGAGTCTTCTGACAAAGTCACTGGGCTCAGGGCCAGCAATCACTGTCTGCAGCAGTATTCCGGATTTAGACTATTTTTCGGGCCGTGGAGCAAAGGACCTGACTCCCCTCTACCGAGATCCTCAGGCCGTGCTTCCCAATCTGGCCCCCGGCCTTATCGACACTCTCGCCGACTACTACGGTATTAGCCCATCTCCTGAAGAAATCGCCGGTTATATCTACGGCGTGCTCGCACAACCCGCGTACACCGAACGATTCGCGACAGAACTCCAGCGCCGCGAGGTCCGTATCCCGTGGACGAAGGATGCCGATTTATTCCGGGAGGTAAGCACACTCGGCCGGCATTTGATCTGGCTGCACACCTACGGCGAGCGATGCGTACCAAAGGGCAAGAAGCGCGGTGTTATTCCTCGCGGCGAAGCCCGCAACACCAAAGCCGTTCCCGACAGTGAAACGGAATATCCTGAGTCTTTCGATTACGACGAAGCCAACAAGCGGCTTCATGTGGGTGGGGGCGTGTTTGAGCCCGTGTCGCCAGCCGTCTACGAGTTTGAGGTCTCGGGCCTGAAGGTCGTGCAGTCATGGCTTGGTTACAGAATGAAGGTGCGCAAGGGAAGGAAATCAAGCCCGCTTGATGACATCCGACCAAAGAACTGGACTCGTCAGTTCACAACAGAACTACTAGAACTCTTGTGGGTGCTGGAATCCACCATCGCGGGTTATCCCGATCAGGCAGCTCTCCTCGATCGCATCCTTGAAGGTGAACTTTTTACAGCTGACGAGTTTCCTGATGTGCCGCCGGAATGCCGCAAGGCGCCAAAGGTGCCAAAGCCCAGTGATCAAGAAGAGTTGTTTGATGATGTATGAGGCATCCTCTCTGAGCATATAGAGTGTCGAATTGATTTCGCCTCGGAACAATACAAGTGAACGCCAGCCGCTACGGCTCCGGCTTCATCACGACTGACGGGCTCGCCGGGCGTGATCGATAGGCCCTTGTTTGCCAATTCATCTTGCATCGCACCCAGCCCGCAAGGTACGATAACCTTGAATGCTTCGCCCCTCGCGTGATGTCGATCGTGGGGGGAACGCACAACTGAGAGAAGGGAAATCCACATGAAGACCAATGCATACGCGCTGATCGCGCTGATCAGCGCCGCCGGGATTGCGCACGCAGGCCCATCCAACACCGTCTCCGGCGACATCGTCGTCCAAGAGGGTGACATCATCGACGGCTCGGCCGTCTCCAGCGTCGGCAGCCCATTCACCAACGGCAACGGCGATGTCGGTGCCGTCCTGAATCTCGATGACGGGCGACGAGCCATCTGGTACGGCTCTGGTGTCATCTTTACATCCGACATGGCGCTCCCCGACACGGTCACCGGCGGCGAATCCACCATGGGCATCGGCAACAACGGCGAGTTCATCTACTCCCCCTCGTTCAACGGCAACGACTCCGTCTGGGGACAGAACGGGCTCATCCTCGCCGAGCCCGACCAGGCACCCGGCTACGCGCCAGGATTCGACATCACCTTCAACTCACGCCCACAGATGATCGACGACGGATCAGGATTCTGGATCGGCGGGATCAACGACGGCGCCGGTGGGACCAGCACAGTCGAACGCGCCATGTTCAGATCAAACCCCAACGGCACCATCGATCGAGTCATCGGCGCAGGCGATGCCATCGGCAACTCCGGCGGGCTGAGCATCAATATCGGCTCCGGTGTCGACTTCGATTACCATGTCTCCGGCAACGGCGCAAACATGATCAATGTGTTCACCTCGGACTCGGGTTCAACAACGAACGACGGGGTCGTCGCGGTCAACGGCGATATGGTCGCACGCGAGTCGCTCGCCACCGGGCAGGGTGACAACTGGGATAACTTCGATCATGTCTCCATCAACAACTCCGGCAACTTCGTGTTCTCTGGTGATACCGATGGCGCATCATCGTCCGACGAGTTCATCGCGTTCAACGGCGACATCGCACTCCGCGAGGGCTCCATGATCGACGGGCTCACGCTCGGCTCGTCCGTTGACGCGTTGTCAATCAACAACCTCGATCAGGCAGCCTTCATCTGGGATACCGCGGAAGCGACCGAGACCCTGTTCTTCGCAAACAACGCGATGGACTTCTCCTCCGCGATCGCCCTCTTGTCAGTGGGTGATCAGTTCGACATGGATAACGATGGGGTCGGCGATTGGCTGATCGACGACTTCAACGCGTCCAGCGCCATCGGCCCTGGGCTTGATTTCGCGGAAGACGGCTTCGTCCATGTCGAGGTCGATCTTGAATCGTTCGACGGCTCAACCAATATCGAAGCGATCATCTCCGTCGCCGTGCCTTCGCCAGGTGCCGGCGCGATCCTCGCATTCGCAGGTCTTGCCGCGACCCGCCGCCGTCGCGTCTAACCCGTCGTTCCTTCAACACATAAAAAACCCTGCACCACGGTGCAGGGTTTTTTCATGTACTTATGGCGAGCAGATCTCACGCAGCTTCGGAGAAGCCCGAATCCAGATCCGAATCGAAATCACGCTCAAACTCCTCATCACCAAACGCGGCTTCAAACGCGTCGAGCGCCTCGTCCGTGAGCTCTTCCTCGGACTTCGGAGAGAGTTTCTTCGGCCCTTCCTGCGCGCCGGCCTTGGCTCCCGTCTCCGTGAACCGTTCTGCCCAGCGATCAGGTCGCACATTCGCGGGGGAATCTGACCGCTCGAGCCAATCCTCCGCTGCGGGAAGGTTGAGTTCTGAAGGCATCGTCTTGCGATACCCGAGCAGGCGGATCACCTCAAGCACATCCGTCCAGGTGGGGAACATGCGATCGTTGGATTTCTTGAACGCGTCGACGGCCATCAGGAACAGGAACTGCTCCGTGTTCATCTCACCTTCTTCTGCGGACTTGGTGAACTCAGAAAGTCGCCTCCCGCGTCCGCGTCGTCGCTCAAGCCCCGTGTACCCCTCGTTGGTGGGGTCGAACTGCGCGGGCTCGCCGGTTCTCGGATCCTTGAGATTCCGACGATCGACGCCCAGACGCCGATCGATCACGGTGCCGGGCGGGGGTGTCCCGTTCGGGTTCTTGCGACGGTCGTGCTTCGGGTCGTGTTGATCTGGCGATGTGTTTCCCATGAGAGAGTCCTCCTGAGCCACTCGCCAAAGATGTAGGGGCGAGATCAGGGCTCAGAGTTCATCATCGTCGATATCGTCATCCGAATCCGTTTCGAAGTCGTCGTCATCGAAATCGTCGTCGTCGTAATCGTCGCTGAAGTCATCATCCTCATCCTCGTCATCATCGAGGAAGTACGCCTCATCGTCATCAAGGTCATCATCGATATCACAGATCGCGATGTTTCCGGACCACGGGTTATCGTCCGTCCCGACATGATCGGGCTCAAGCAGCGCGGTCCCAGCGCCCGAAGCGCTCGCGTTCCATTCCGAGTTGAGATCGGTATCAAAGATCGAGGTCGTGGTCATGAGGCAGTCTCCGAAAGTCATCAGTGCGACGCGACGCGTTTCGAGTCATCCCAAAGCATCGGCAGAGCCGTCGGATCAAAGAATCCGCCGATGCGCCTACGGTATCACCCAACCCCCCCGTGTCAAATGCCTCACCCCGTGTGATCTTGGGTTTTTGTGTTCTCGATCAAACGAGCGTCCGATCGGGACCGTACACTCTCGCGTATGTCATCGTCTCAATCCACAGATTTCAACCCTCTCGCCGGGCTCGCGGCCCTCGTATTTCCTGGGGCCGGGCATCTGCTCCTCGGGCGCCCGAAGCGAGCCGCGCTCGTCTGCACGGGGGTGATGGGCTTGTTCCTCTTCGGACTCCTGATCGGGGGGGTCGATGCCATCGACCAACGGAACGACAAAATCTGGTTCTACGGGCAGGCGCTCGTCGGCGTGCCAACCCTCGCCGTCAACTACATCCACCAGAACCACTTCAAAGCCACCGATCCTGCAAACCCGAATCTCATCCGTTCCGGTTTGCCCGGCGAGCATCGTGTCGTTCAGAACGGACAGGCCGTATGGCTCCCGCTCACCGATGAGCAGATCGCGGACGGGATGGGCCCACCCAATGTGCCGGGTCTCGGACGCATCAACGAGATCGCGATGCTCTCGATTGTCCTCGCGGGCATGCTGAATCTCATCGTCTTCCTCGACGCACTCATGCCGACACCTGAGCGATCGGTTCGAACCCCAAAGGAAAGGGGTGACGCATGATGACCCTCGCCTACACCCCGTTCATCGATGCGCTCCCGCTCCACGATATCTGGTACCTCCTGATCGTCCCCATGACCATCTTCCTCGCGATCGGCTACAAGGGCGTCCGCTGCACGCACCTGAAAAGATATCCGCGAGAGGTCTCGATCTTCATCGTCCAGATCCTCGGGATCATGGCGTTGCTCGCGCTGTCATTCATCGTGCTGGTGGATTTCCTGATTCCCATGCTCGCGCCCATGCCCGCCTGAGTCGCATCAGCCAGCGATGTACTGCTCCTCAACGCTCGTATAACCCATATCCAGGTTCTGGATCAGGTATCGCAGCGCGTCCACGCAGTGATCGTGCCCGTCCTTCTCAGGCGAGTCCGTGTAGGGCTGGTCCTTGGGATAGTGGTACTTCCGCATCGAATCGATGAGCCGCTCGCACGAGCGATGGATGTACAGCCCTGGCCCACCCGCCGCGGGCTTGAGCCGAGTGCGGATGAGTTTCAGCCCCTCGTGCAACCCGAGCTTGCGATCCTTCACGACTAGCCCGGCCCGCCGCATCGCCTGGATATCAGAGATTCCGGTCTGGATGCCGCGCTGACGACCAGCCGGGTCGACCCCGATCCACGCGGGTGATGACCGATGCGATCGGATCACCCCGATGTGCTCTTCGAGCGCGGCGTCGCTGCGAACATGCTCATCGACGATCCAGAGCACACCCCCGGGCTCCACATGGGCAAACAGCACCACCGTCGGCGAGCGGATCCCAAAGTCCATCCCCGCCACCCGAATACCCGATCGCGCTGCCTCCGGGATCGCATCAACAACATGCGTGCGATCGTCGAACTCCGGCAGGACGCAATCGCTCCGCTGCGGACGGATACACAGCATTTCCGCGTTCCATGTGTCTTCGCCCACCCGTTGCTTGAGCGCGATGGCATCATCGATCCCGATATGCCCCGGGACCTCGCCGGGCGAGCCCGGCGTGCGCGTGCGGGTCTTGGCGACCCCGCAGCATTCGGGTGCAAGCGGGCACGCTCCATCGTCCGAGATGCACGCGTGCGCTTCGTCGCACGCATCGAGCACATCCACGACGCCCCACTTGAACACCCGCCGGGGCGTCGTCTCGTCGTGGCTCTGCTCGATCAGCTCGTGCATGAGCCCATACGGCACATGCATGGTCGAGAAGCACTCGATGCTCCCGCGGATCCGCCCATCTCCAACACGCAGCTCGCGCGTCGTGAGCTGGGCCGCTTCCCAGACCTCGCGATCGAACAGCTCGAGCTCATCGCAACGCAGCTTCTGAACGCGCGTCCCACGCACAGAAGTCTGCGACTGGGCCAGCAGCTCCACGCTCGACCCGTTCGTCAACCGGATCCGCCGTTCCGTGATGCGTCCCTCGATCAGCTGGTCGAAGGGCTCGATCGCGAACAACCGGCGCAGGTGGGCGTGCATGTGTTTGCTCTGCTCGAGCGACCCGCCGAGGATCCGGATCTCGATCCCGGGCTTGAACACCATATCCAGGAGCGTCGCCACGGCGGCGTAGAAGGTCTTCCCGCCGCCCCGGTTCGCCCAGACAACACAATCACGCGGCGAACGGTCCTCGAAGAACGCGTGACACAGGTACTCGAACGGTGCGCTGTGCCCATCGACAATGGGTTCGCGCACCACCATCACCGAGAGGTGCTCGACCAGCCACGCGTGCAGATCGTCCTCAGTCTCCGGCTTCCGCACCAACGGGAGTTGCATCCGATCATCGCTCACGATTCCACCCCCCATCCGTCAGGATGCCCGGGCTCGATCTCGCCGAGCGCGATCAGCAGCGCCCGAGATCGATCGTCGCTGAGCTGCTTCAATGTGCGCAGTATCGCGGCGCGTTGCGCGCGCGAGACAAAGAAAGTCAGCGCGCTGGGAAGCGTGCCGCTGTGTGGTTCTGTTCTGGGTTTGGGCAACGCATCATGTCTCGAACTCGTCATCTCTCCGCTCACCTTTCGTGAACGCGTAGGCGCGGGGGCGCGAGCACAAACGACATGCGGCAGAGGGGGTGAGCCGCTGAACTTCATCTCTGGAGACCGACCCGGACGGGAGGAGTTTGCGATGCTTCCCCCAGGTGATCATCTCCCGCATCAACAACGACCCGGGTTCGATCGTAATCTGTGCGAGCTGTGCCGGCGTGATGCGCAGGTGCGAGAGCGCATCAAGCAATCGAGTATCGCCCATGTCGGGACCGAGCACATAGCGCGTCATGCCGGCCAGCTCAAAGAATGGGCATACGCCACCCATCGCCGCGCTCGCTTCCGTGCCTGGGGTGAGCGGGTTGCGCAGGTATGCGCGAACAAGCCGGGTTGAGATGCCAAGGCCCCTGCTCCGGGGTTCAACGATCACCCGCGAGATGGTGCGGATGCAGGCGTTGAGTCTCCGGGCATCCCGGCGTTTGTCGCCCGTGCGAAAGAACCCGGCCCACGCCCGATCACGCCATGCGCTGTTGAGCGTCGGCATCGAGACCACCAGCACACCTGCGAGCATCTCGCCGCGGGGATCGACGCACACCGGGACTTCACGCATCGCCCGCAACACACGGACGATCGTCGCGGGCGCACCTGATCGGTAATGCAGGTGCCCCAGCGCGTGATAATCCCTGGCGGTGCCGGTTTCGATCCGTACGGGCTGCGCACGCCGCGCTCGCGCGGGGCGCAGGGTGCCCGTGCACGCTTCAAAGACACGATCGGGCGCAAGCATCGATTCCAGATCCTCGTGCGCGCTTGCACCAACGAACGCGATCTTCCGCTGCTGCGCCCAGCGTGTGATCGTCCTGCACAACGCGTACGCGCTCGCTCGATCGATGGTGGAAGCGAGTTCATCCGCGAGGACGATGTCGCCGGGGCGAGATCCGTGCATCGTCATCGCGAGACGCAATCGCGCCCGCTCGCCCACCGAGAGCGATCCGGGCGGCAGCGCCCAGAGCTTCGGCTCCGCAAGTCCGGTGCGCGAGAGCGATTGGGCCCGATCGATCATCTCTCCATCCAGAAGATCGAAGCTGGCCCGCCGCAGCTGCGATGCGCTCAGCGATTCCGGCACAACACGCACACGATCATGCCTCAGCGATGCCCGCAGACCACGCATCAGCGAGGATTTTCCTGTTCCCGATGCCCCAACGATCAGACTCACGCTCCCCGGTCGGATCTGCTCCAGCAACGAACCCGATGGACGCGTGTGCCGGGCAGGCACACTCGCGCGGGTTGCGGGGAGCACACCGAACCCGGCGCACGCGTGCGAGAGCGCCTCGGAGACCTCCGGCGCCGACGGGACATGAATAAGCGATGCTGGTGAAATGCGCCGGGCACTGCTCATGACCGATCCCGCTCGGCGTGCTGCCAGCTGCGTGAAGGACGCCCCTGTTCCAGACTCGCGGACGCCATCGCATCGATCGCATCACGGTGTTTGCGAACGGCGTGCAGCGAGATCCCACGCGATTCGCTCACCTCACGCATCGACCGTCCCTTCACGAACAGGTCCTCGGCAATCATCCGTCTGCGACTGCTCCACGCGTTGCGGTGGGCCACAACATACGCGCAGCGGGGGTCCTCCAGCAGCAGCACGATCTGTTTGATCCGCTTGCGAACATGCCTGGGGTCGATATTCAGCAGCGCCCCAATATCCGCACCCTTCATCCCACGATCAAAGTACGCGAGCGCAATTTCTCGATCGTACGGATCGAGCCAATGGGCCCGCCTGATGACCCGGGTGCTCAGCGATCGGCTCTGCTTCCGTCTCAGATCCAGCGTCTGGTCCAACCCATCAATCCATACCCCAGCGTCGTGTGTCCTACTCACGATCATCTCCCGTCCAATACACTTTTTGGTTGATATTCGGGAGTATACACTGTTGAGTGGATATGTGTTAGGGTATAGTACGGTATGTCAACAAAACAGCGCACAGATCGTGAGATAGGCATGAGAAACCCGGAATCCGCGACGCCTTTCGGTGATCAACTCCGCGAGTTGCGTCGTCGCCGGGGTGTCTCGCTGGCGGATCTCGCCACCCGTGTGGGGTGCACCCCGTCCTATCTCTCGGCCATCGAGTGCGGGAAGCGGAGCCACCCGACGGAGGCATTGATCACCAGCTTGGAATCCGTGCTTGATGCGGACCCGGGGACGCTGCTGGGGCTCGCACACTGGGAACAGACCCCCGGACCGATCCGCGCGGATTATCAGTTCATGCAGGAGCAGGACCGGAACGCCAAGCAACTCGCCAGGCTCCTCACACAGAGCGCCAAAGCGGGGACATCGCTCGACGATCTGTTCGCCAGCGGCGTCCTCAAACGCGCGATCGATCGGGTAGATCCGGAGGGGGTCGACAACTCAAACACCGACACCGATACCCGGCGTGTCCGGCTCGGGAACCAGGTGCCCCTGATCAACAAGGTCACCGCTGGGTATCCCGCGGACTTCACGGATCTGGACTACCCGGCGCGCGTCGCCGACGAGTACATCCGCACGCCGGATCTGAGCGATCCCGACGCGTTCGCCGCGCGAGTGGTGGGGGATTCGATGCACCCGAACTATCAGGAAGGCGACATCGTTGTCTTCTCCCCCGCAAAGGCGATCGAATCCGGCGCGGACTGCTTCGTTCGTTTCGAACGCGACGCCCAGAGTACCTTCAAACGGGTTTATTTCGAAACCAACGAGGTCGGCGACGAGCTGATCCGGATCCAGCCGATCAACAACGCGTACCCGCCAACCACCGTACCTCGTGAGGAGATCGCGGGGCTCTACGCGGGGGTGTCCGTCATCCGCTCGATCGGTTAGGTCGCTCTCCTCCCCCGCGCCTGCGGGGGGGGCTCCGCCCAAGGCGGAGTCGGAGGGTCTTCAGCGCCGTGTGCGTCTATGTCCCTGCTTTCGTCGCGATACTCCCAGACGCGATCACCATGACACCGATGAGCACGATGGCGACCCCAAGCACCTTGCGCATCGTCAGCGCCTCGCCGAGGAACAAGGCCCCCAGCAGCACCGCCGTCGCCGGCGCGATCGTGAACGCGATGGGCTTCATCTTGGAGACCTCCCCGAGCGAGATCGAGATGTAGAACGCGATCATCGCCAACGCACCGGCGACGATGCCCGACCCGCCGAGCAGGAGGACCCATTGCTTCATCGTCAACGCCTCATCGCCTTGGAACGAGAGCCCCTTCCCCGCCCCCTCGGGCGCAAACCGTCGCGCGACGAGATACGCGCCCCAGATGATGGGGAGCGCGAGGGTGGTCCGCAGCGCCACCGCGAAGAAGGGACCGACCTTGTGGGTGTGGAGGACCGCTTTGGCGCAGACCTCACCGACCCCCCAGCACAACCCCGCGACAACGGCAAAGATAATCGCTTGCATGGACGGATTCTACGCTTGCTATGATTCACCCATGAGCACCACGACGCCGCAGACCTCGATCATCCAGGAAGAGCTCGACACCTACGCGCGCGTCGCGCAGGCCTTCGCTTCGGATTCAGAGAACGCGAGCAAGATCGAATCGCTCGCACGGGTCTGTGCCCAATCCGTCCGAAACGGCGGGAAGATCCTCGCGATCGGCAACGGCGGATCCTGCGCCGACGCGGTCCACTTCTGCGAGGAGCTCACGGGACGCTACCGCGACGATCGCGACCCGATCCCCGCGATCGCATGCGCCGACGCGGGGCACATCACCTGCGTCGGCAACGACTACGGGTTCGAGCACATCTTCTCGCGATGGGTCGATGGGCTCGGCAATACGGGGGATGTGCTCGTTGCGCTCTCAACGAGCGGCAACAGCGCCAACATCACCCGAGCCGTTGATGTCGCCTCGCGCAAGGGGATGCACATCGCGACCCTGCTGGGCAAGGGCGGCGGGAAGCTCCTCGCCAAGGGCGATACCCAATGGGTCGTACCCGGCGAAACCAGCGATCGCATCCAGGAACTCCACATGCTCATCCTTCACGCACTCGTCGGCGCGATCGAACGCAACCTGAGCAACACATGACACGCCAACCAGAAGAGCAGACAGGCCCGATCCTGATCGGGTGGCGCGAGAAGATCGATCTCCCGGAGTGGGGGCTCAAGCGCGTGCGCGCCAAAACGGACACCGGCGCCCGCACCAGCGCGATCGATGTCGCAGACATCGAAGAACTCGGCAACGGCGAGATCCGCTTCCGGGTCGTATACCGCCACAACCCGGAACGCATCACACGCTGGATCCACGCGGATGTCATCCGAAAGAGCGCCGTCAAACCAAGCCACGGCGAGGCCCAACAGCGGTATGTCTGCGAGACGCTGATCCGGATCGGCAAGGTCCAGCGCCGCATCGAGATCTCGCTCGTCAGCCGCAAGGGCATGCTCTGCCGCATGCTGCTCGGTCGCACCGCCCTCGACGGGCTGCTCGTGGACGCGTCGCGTAAATATGTGCTGACGAGTGAAAAGCGAACTGCAAAAGTGATCGATCCGGTCCTTGAACACCCTCAGGAAGGGACAGGCCAAGCATGAAACTCGGGATTCTCTCCACCTCGCCCAACAACTACTCCACCTCGCGCTTGCGCCAGACCGCGATCGATCGCGGTCACAAGGTCAAGGTCCTCAACACCCTCCGGTTCTCCATCGAGCTTCAGGAAGGCGAGCCCGACCTGCACTTCCGGTCAAAGCAGCTCAGCGAGTACGACGCGGTCCTCCCCCGCATCGGCGCATCCATCACCTACTTCGGCACGGCCGTCGTCCGCCAGTTCGAGCAGATGGATGTCTACACACCCAACACAGCCGCCGGCATCAGCAACTCTCGCGACAAGCTCCGCTCGCTCCAGATCCTGAGCCGCCACGACATCGGGATCCCGCACACCACATTCGTACGAGACCGCGCGGATGTGCTCCCCGCGATCGAGCGGATCGGCGGCGCCCCCGTCATCATCAAGATCCTCGAGGGCACCCAGGGCGTGGGCGTCATACTCGCGGACTCAACCAAAGTCGCCGAAGCGATCATCGAGACACTCCAGACCGCGAAACAGAATGTCCTCATCCAGCAGTTCATCAGGGAAAGCAAGGGCACCGATGTCCGCGCGTTCGTTGTCGGCGATCAGGTCGTCGCCGCGATGCGCCGACGCGCAGTCGGCGACGAGTTCCGCTCAAATGTCCATCGCGGCGGCACCACAGAGCCGGTCACACTGGACGAAAAAACCGCACAGCTCGCGGTCCGCGCCGCACAGATCATGGGGCTCCGGGTCGCCGGGGTCGACATACTCGAGTCCGACAGCGGCCCGCTGATCATGGAGGTCAACTCCTCGCCCGGGCTCGAAGGCATCGAGGGCGCAACAAAGCTCGACATCGCGGGCTCAATTGTGGATTACATCGAGCAGCAGGTCAACTTCCCCGAGATCGATCTGCGCCAGCGTCTCACCGTTTCCAAAGGGTTCGGGGTCGCCGACATCGTCATCCCCGACGGATCAGAACTGGTCGGCAAGCCCATCAGCGAATCGCTCTGGAACAGAGACCTCACCGTACTCAACCTCCACCGCGGAACCACGATCATCTCCAATCCCAAGAGCACACGCATCCTCGAAGCGGGCGACAAAGTACTCTGCTACGGACGATTGGACAACATGCGCGATCTCGCAGAAAAAACACCAAAGCGGAAGCGCCGACTCAAGCCGAGAAAACTGTCGGCAAGCGCAATCCCTGATCAGGACTGATCGATGAGCAAAGCAACACCCAAGCGAACATGGTTCGCAGACTCAACCCCGCCCGGCGAGCGGGCATGGCACGATCTCGTCATATCAGAAAGCGTCGCAGGGCGCGATATCACCATCCCCGTCTATGTCTGGAAGGGCAAAGAACCCGGACCCATCGTCAGCGTCACGGCCGCGGTGCACGGCGACGAGATCAACGGCACCGGAACAATCCGCTCCATCATCACCGATCCGCCGTTCGAGCTGCAACGAGGGACCCTCGTTATGGTCCCCGTGGTCAACATACTGGGCTTCGAGCTCCATTCAAGATACCTCCCGGATCGACGGGACCTGAACAGGTCCTTCCCCGGCTCCGCGTCGGGCTCGCTCGCCTCACGCCTGGCACACTCATTCTTCAACCAGCTCACAAAGCATTGCGATTACGGGATCGACCTGCATACCGCGGCGGTCCGGCGGACGAACTTCCCCAATGTCCGCGCGGACCTGAGCATCCCAGAGCTCCACAGCTTCGCCCGCGCGTTCGGAACGGAACTCGTCATCGACGGAAAAGGCCCCAAAGGATCCCTCCGCAGCGCCGCGACAAAGGAAGGGTGCCTCACCGTCATCCTCGAAGCAGGCGAGGTCTGGAAGGTCGAATCCTCAATCGTCGAGTACTCGATCCGCGGCATCACCAACTGCCTCCGGTACCTCAAGATGCTCGAAGGGAAACCCACACTCCCGGCGTACCGATTGGAAACAGACGCGGCCACATGGGTCCGCGCTAGCGTCGGCGGCTTCCTCGAGTTCCATGTCGGACCCGGCGACATCGTCCACGAGGACGACGCGATCGCCACAAGCTGGAACCTGGGCGGCGAAGAGGTCGAGACCATCCGCGCACCGCGCGACGGCATCATCCTCGGCATGACCACCATCCCCAGCGTCGCCCCGGGCGACCCGGTCGTGCACCTCACCTTCCCAAAGAAAGGCTCGATCTCACGCATCGAACGCTTGGTCGACAATCTCGACGACGAATCCCTGCACGAGCGCACCCGCGGAGACCTCTCCCGCAGCTTCGTCGTAACAGAGCACGACGATCAGGAAGAGTGAACGCATAAAGAAACCCGCGACGAACGCGGGTTGTTGAACTCGAATCGATGCGGAAACTCAGCCCTCATCCTCGTCCACATACTCCCACACCGTAACGGGGAGCTGACGGATGCCCCACTGGAGCGCCAACTCGTGCGTGGGGTAGAGCAGATCCAGACGGCTGCCCTTGATCGCGCCGCCGCAGTCCATGATCGGGACGATCTCGGAGTTCGCGTACCCGGGAACAGAGATCAAAGACTTGTAGGGGAGCACCTTGGGATCCGCGGCCACGAGATTCATCCCGTTCGTCCACACGGAGTACATGATCGCGGTCTTGTTGTCCGCGTACTTCCCGCAAGAGCGAGCATCGGGCGAGTACCCCGTCACGGTCATATAGATCGTGCGGGCGGGGCGAACCTTGCGTCCGTCGAACCAACGCACCGACAGGTCGGTGGGTTCGATCTCAGCGGGCTCCGCGGTCAGCTCGATCGCACGGGCGATGGCTTCTTCATCGATCGGATTGCTGGGCACACCGAACGACACCTCGGGCGTGCTCGAAGCGACAGGCACGATCTCGGGCTGCGTGCTGGAAGCGGGCGTGATCTGGGCCAACGCCGGCAGCGAGCCTTGCTCTTTGGTGAAGATCGCGCTGGTCACCACAATCGTCAACGCGCACATCCACAGCATCATCTCGCCGGCGACGACGCGACCCGCTCGGGTGTGTGTTCGGTTCTTTGGTTGGGTCTTCACTGGTCGAGCCTCGTTCGTGTCTTCGTTATGGTTCGGATGATCGATCCCGATCTTGCGTCGGGTGATGATCAACGGCTCCGTCCGAAGCGCACCATGCAGGGACATTCTCTGGTCTCGTCCCGTCTGGCTCGCAGTGGCAATCCATGCCTCTGGGGCTCAAGTGTAGCCCAGACAAGACGATGGGACAGCGGATCTCGTACACGGAACATGATCGGACGATCCGGAGGGCGACTGAACCCGGATGATCGTTCCAAACCCACCCCGAACACGCCTGATAACGATCCCGGACTCAAGAATCCATCGCACAGAGCCCTCAGCAAGGTCCGAAAGAACACCCATATTGCGGGCTGTGACGCCCACTCCCCGAAACCGGGCTCGCATGAGATGCGTATAGGTTGGCTCCGCCCGCGCCCACAGGTGGGCGAAAGTGTGCTATCCTTACCACTCGCAACGCATTCCCGCGACGCGACAAGCCCCGGTGGGCGGGGCTGGATGAAGCAAAAACGATCAACACGGGCGATACGCCCTTCGATATGCCCTTGAGGCATGATGGTGCTGGAGACGCAACGACATGGCCAAGATGTTCTACACGCTCGAGGAAGCCGCCGCAAAGCTCGGGATGAGCGACAGCGATGTCCAATCACTCGCAGAATCCGGACAGCTCCAGGAGTTCCGTGATCGCGACAAACTCATGTTCAAGGTCGAGCAGGTCGATCTGCTCGCCGGCGACGAAGAGGGCGGCGACGATGAAATCACACTCGCGGACACCGGCCCCGGCATCGAACCGATCTCACTGAGCTCTTCAGGCACCTCACTCTCACTCGAAAACTCCGGCGAGGGCACCGGCATCTCCATCTTCGAGCCCGAAGAAGGCGACGCCGCTGACGCAAACGCGGACACACTCGTCTCCAGTGGTGGGCTCGGCGGGTCCGGCTTCAACATGGACGCCGGCGCTTCGGGCTCAGGGCTCGCACAGCTCGCTTTCGAGCCGGACGACACATCCCTCGGCGGCAACCTCCTCGACGATCTCGCCGCAGACTCACAGGCAGGCGCATCGTTCTCCGGCGGCACAGGCATCGGCGATACCGCACTTGGCGGATCCGTATCCGGAGCGCTCTTCGAAGGAACGGCCGGAGGCGACTCAGAGTTCACGCCGGCATCCGCACCCGTTGCGGCACCACTCGCAGGCGGAGAGGCATACGACGGCGCAGCATCCGGGCTCTTCGGCGGAATCGCGCTGGGCATGGTTATCATGCTCATGCTCGCACTCGCCGTCATGGTGCTCGGCATGACCGGCGGCTCCAAATCGATGCTCGAAAGCGTCGACCAGAACATGCTCTACATCATCGCAGGGGGCGGCCTCGCCGCGGTACTGATCATGGGCGGCATCGGCTGGGCCATCCTCCGAAGAAGCTAAACAGCCACATTCGCTCAAACCAAAGATCAAGCGCCACACAATGCACCCGTCACACGACGGGTGTTTTTATGATTCGATCACCCGAACGCCCATCGGCTGATATCGACCACCGCCAACACCCAGCGACGCGAAGATCCCCGTCCGTGCATACAGCAGCGATGGTGCATCACGCTCGATCGAAACAAAGGCGTACATGCTCGACGATCGAACAAGCACGCACCCGCCCGAGTTCCGCACCATCGGCTTCGAGCCGCAGAGCTCGCTCGCGACCACACGCTCGCTGTTGCGCTCCGGATCGATCAGCGTCCACCGCTCCGATGTGCCCGGGCTGGCCTCGTACCGCAGCGTGACAAGGTGTGCTCGCCCCTCGGGAGCATGCGCCCCCAGAGCGGATCGCGACACGCCCCATTCCAGCACCACCCGAGAAACACCGGGCAGCACACGCACCGGCGGCGAACCACGCCGAACACTGGTGTGCGCACTCATGACGCACCACCCTTCCGGCTGCGCTTGCTCGCGTGGGTCTTCTTGCGCCCGACAGGCGCCTTGGCGAGAAGCTTGGCGGCGGTCTGCAGCCCCGCGCCCCGCGGGCCCGCGAACTTGTGCGCCAGCGTCGTGATCAGCCCGAACCCATCGCGGATCTCATCGAGCCGCTTGTGCAACTCCCGGATCTCCTCCTGAGATTGCCCCTCGACCTCGGGCGCCAACTCACCGATCTCATCGAGCGCATCGAGCAACGGGTCAACCTCACGCTTGATCCGCTCCCGCGCGATCGCCCGCAGCATCGACCACACATCCTGCTCCGCCTGGAAGTACTCCTTGCGATCCCCGGGGTGGCGTACCTTTTCGATCACGCCCCACTCAAGCAGCGAGCGGACCGACATCGAGACATTCCCACGCGAGACACCAAGGCGTTCCATGATCTCGTCGGTGCACATGGGCGCCCCGGTGATATAGAGCAGCGCGTGCACCTCCGCCATCGTCCGAGAGATCCCCCACACGGACCCCATCCGGCCCCACGACGCAATAAAACGGTCCTGCGCCTCGAGCAACTGGGCACGGGCCTGGGCAGCGTTCTTGATCGATGAACGAGAGAGCGGCATGCCAAAGTATCGCATGCCCAGCGACCCTTGTCGAGTAGTTTTCAGTAAAATCTGAAAATCGAGAAACTACGAGAACGCGATCTCAAGACACCCCGCGAGCCCCAGCACAATCGAAACCACCCCATTGAGGGTAAAGAACGCCATCGGGATCCCCGCCTTGCCGCGCTGAACAAGCAGCGCATGCTCCCAGATCAGCAGCAACGCCACAAGCCCAATCGCAATCGTAAAGAGCACGCCCAAGCGATCGTCGACTCGCAACGCCATCACCAAACACACGATCGCCAGCGCGTGCAAGCCCCGCGAAACCCACAGCGCCCCACGCCAACCAAACTTCGCCGGCATCGAGCTGAGCCCCACCGACCGGTCATAGTCCAGATCCTGCAGCGCGTAGATCACATCGAACCCCGCCACCCAGCACAGCACCATCCCCGCGATCCAGAAGACCGACGCCGTGTGCATCAGCATCTCCGGGTTCACCGCGATCGCCGCCGCGATCGGCGACGCCGCCAACGCCCCGCCCAAAAACACATGACACAGCCATGTAAACCGTTTCGTCAACGAGTAGAACGCGATCCACACCAGCACCGGCACGCCCAGAATGCTCGGCCACCAGTTCCCAAAAAGCACCCCGAACAGCGCACACCCGATCATGAACGCGATCGCGTTGAGCCCCAGCAGCACATACCCATCCCGCAAGCGCAACGCGCCCGACGCAAAGGCACGCCGAGCCGTGCGTGGGTTGGCGGCATCGATCTTCGCGTCCGCCACCCGATTAAACAGCATCGCCCAGCTGCGCGCAAACACCATGCACAGCACCACCAGCACAAGCATCTTGCCCAGCGTCGTCCAGTCGATCTGCCCGCCCGCCCGCGGCGCAACAAGAAACGCCCCCAGGATCGCAAAGGGCATCGCGAACACAGAGTGCGCGAGCTTAATGTCGCCCATCGCGATGAGGACCTTGCGCACCGGCGACACGGGAAGAGGATTGGCATGTGCAGTGTCGTTCACGACCCCAACACTAGGCCGACTATTGCGTCAGGGGCACCCTGCCTGGAACGCGACGAGGAACGCGCTGACATCAAAAAAATTGAACATCCCATCCTTGTTGAAGTCCGCAACTGGATCTGCACCGAGATACGCGACGAGAAACGCGGAGACATCGAAGAAGTTGAGCTCACCGTCGCTGTTTAGGTCAGCGAGGCAATGAGTTGTGGTATGCAACCCGGTCGATATGACGACCTGATCGTCACTTTGGGCGGTTGCTGCCACATCTACGGCATTGTCGCCGTTGAGATCCGTCACCACCATCGAATAGGTTGAAGACGCATACGCATAGCGCTGAGGATCGGCATAGGTGCCGTCCCCTTGCCCGCGGTGCACCGAGAAGTATGTGGTTTCACTTAGTACCACAAGGTCAGCGTTGCCATCCTGATCAACATCGGCCACTCCGATGTCATGGACGCCCGAGGGCGTAGTTACGCTACTTTCTGTGTAGGACCCATCGGATTCTCTTTGTATCAGAACGACGGCAGAGCTTCTGCCCGCCAGTATGGCGTTGGATCGGTCATCATCGAGTGGTTGTACCGTGAGCACATCGATGCGGCCACCCGCATCAAAGAGCTCGGCCTGGGTGTACACGCCGTCTGGGTCTGCAACATACACGAGCAAGTCGGTGTTGAACCGACTCCCCACAATGATCTCAGGGCGGTCGTCGCCATCAAGATCGCCGGCGGCGAGCGAGGTTGGCCCTGCAGACTCGAGTTCTTGTACAAGCGTAAACGACCCATCACCGGCGTTGGAGAAGAGCTGGATGGATTGATTGCCCCGGCTCACAACGGCAAGATCAGACAGGCCGTCTGCGTCGAGGTCAGTCGCAACGCATTCCGTAAGATACCCGCCCGTCGCGAAATCGGTCCAGAGTGCAAATGTCCCGTCACTCGCCCCGAGGTACACGGTCACCTTGGAGTTATTTGCTCGATCGTGACTGATCGCAAGATCAGCGAGCCCATCACCATTGAAATCGCCGAGTGTCATGTCGTAAGGCGATGACCATACTGTGATGGTGTGCGGGGGCAAGAACACGCCGGAGGAGGTTCCCAGTGCCACGCTCAGAGAACTCCATGAGCTGTTGATATAGGCAAGGTCGGGGAAGGAATCGCCATTGAAATCAGCTGAAACAATCGCCTTCGGATCACCTTCGGTGGGAAACTGCGTGGTGGACACCAGCGTGCCATCACCCCGCCCGTGCAGAACACTCCCGGAGTTGCTGTAGTAGTTCGAAACCGCGACATCGGAATGGCCATCAGCATTCAGATCGGCAATGGCGATGTCGCTGAACCCCCCGCTTGGTAGGGGGTACTGGAGCGGTGACGAGAAAGCGTTGCTGCCTGCAAAGAGAAACACTTCCACACCAAAGTCCGAAGCAACGACGAGGTCTGTTTGCCCGTCGCCGTTGATATCGCCGGTATCCATGCAACTAACGCGTTCTGAAGACTGCAGTGGATCTTGGGGTACAAATGTGTTGTCACCGTTACCGGTGAAAAAAGCAATCAGCCCGTCGCTCCATGTAGAAGCGGCAAAGTCCTGCAACCCGTCTCCATTGAAATCGGAGACCACGATATCGGTGGCATAGCTGTCGAGGTCGATCGTTGAAGCATGTTCAAAGGTGCCGTCCTGATTACCTTGATACACCAAAATCTGTTGTTCAGGGTTCACCAGTGAGATGAGCAGGTCTGGGATGTCGTCGTCGTTCGCGTCGATGATCGCCGCCCGCTGGCCGGTCTCCGGAGCGATCGTGTCGATGGCACTCGTGAACTCGCCGTTCACAGACCCAAAGAACACTGATACCTTGTCCTCGTTCGAGTATGTGCAGACGAGATCTAGATGCCCATCCGCGTTCATGTCCGCCGTCAAAATGTTGCTGGCGTACCCGTCAATAGCGTATGTGATGTCGCTCGCGAACCGACCATCGCCGAGTCCGAACGAGACAGCGATATTCGGAGAAGAACGGAGCGCAGCCGCGGCATCAAGAAAACCATCTTGATTGAAATCCGCAACAACACAGTCCTCTACATCGTAATGCGTGTAACTCCAAACCGCCTCGCGAAATGTGCCACCCGGATTCCCGAGCGAAACAGTGAGATGGCTGCTCCGATCAGAGGTTGACAGGACATCCAAAACGCCGTCGTTGTCGAAATCGCCGATGCACATCCTGTGGGGAGACGCGCCGGTATCAACATCCGCTCTTGGAAACAAGAGCGTCGATGGCGGACCCGCATAGAGCGGGCCGCTCAACGCGACGAACATCCAGATCTTCATCATCATTTTCATGTCAACTGATCGCTCAAGAGTTCGCGAACGAAACGGGTTTACGGACACCCCGCCTTGAACGCGACAAGGAAAGTGGAAACATCGAAAAAGTTGAACTGCCCGTCACCGTTAAAGTCGGCAATCGGGTCGAAACTCAGGTACGCAAGGAGAAACGCGGACACATCAAAGAAGTCGAGATCCTCGTCGCCATCCAGATCAACCGTGCACTCTGGTGGAAATCCGCAGGTGTTCAGCAGGATGCTGATGGAATCCAACGCGTTGGTGACAACGAGGTCAATGTACCCGTCATCATTGAGCTCAACGAACAGCACATCGGTCGGGCCGTTTCCGGTCCCGTAATACTCCTGAGGCAGAAACGAACCGCTCCCTTCGCCAAACATCACATTTGCGTATTGCCCAGTGCCAAAGAGGCCAAAGCTCGCAACCGCGAGATCGAGTATCCCATCGTTGTTCGCATCTGCGGCGTCAATCCCCCGAGGATTGCTTCCGATGTTTAACAAGCTGTTTGGCGGGAATGTGCCGTCGCCTTCATTGAGCAACAGCGCGATGTTTCGACCGGGATTCGTCCCTACACCGAAGATAGGCATCGCGAGATCCAAGTCGCCGTCCTGATCGAGGTCCGCGATCATGATATCGGATGGCGGGTTGGGCATGGTGTGCACGGTCTGTGACCAGGAAACACCATCAGCGTTTGCGATCAGAACGGAGACTGTCTCGGCGCTGTAGTTCGCCGTGACAATATCGATGTGCCCGTCGCCATTGAGATCATCCATAGCCACGCTCCTCGGGTCGTCGCCAACCTGAACGCTGGTGAGGAGCGTGAGCTGCCCATTGCCGTCGTTCTGGAGCAGGCGAACCTGATCAGACACGGAATCACAGCTGACCACATCGATGAGACCATCGTCGTTCAAATCCGTGAGCGCAAAGGAGTCATTGAGCCGGTCCACCTCGGTCGCAACCGGTTCATCAAAGGAACCATCCCCGGAGTTGAACCACACGCTGATGAAACCGTTCATCGGCTGGTCGCCTTCCATTGACACAACCATGTCCAGGTTCGAGTCGTTGTTGAAATCCACGAGCCGGATATGTCTCGGACGATGAGAAAGGGTGAACTCTTCCCGCAGCGGGAAAGCGCCAGTCCCATCGTTCAACAGGATATGCAGAGTGCTGCCCTGCCAGTTTGTAACGACAAGGTCTTGGTCACCGTCATGGTCAATATCGCCCGCATCAACCGCCCAAGGATAATCACCCAGCGTGTACCGATGAGTCTCCACAAACTGCTCGGCGGGCTCACACGGGTCCATCTGCGCAGCGGCACGACTCGATGGAAACATGAGCATAAAGAAAGCAAGAAACGCCGATGGGATCGCACGCTTAATCATGAACAACACTCCGAATGATGCAGGAGATTCCAGATCAGCGTAACACAAGCAATCCCGTCTGACAATAAAATTGATGAGATCAGTTACGGGCAACCAGAGTTAAACGCACTCAGAAACGCGCTCACATCAAAGAAATCAAACACCCCGTCCCCATCAAAGTCTGTCGCCGGCTCCTGTGCCGCGAACCGCGACAGAAACGCGGAAACATCGAAGAAGTCCAAACGCCCATCCGGCAGCAGGTCCGCCCCGTTGCAGGGCTCCGGGCCCAGGATCCCCAGCGAGTTGATCCGCATCGCCACAAGCTCGTCATCGTGCGTGTCAGGAACATCGATCTGCCACGCGACAACGCTTCCCCCGCCCGATCGAGCAATCTTCGCGAAGCTCGACGGTGTTTCCTCCGCAACGATGATCGCCGAGCCAACCGCGTCCCCTTCGCCATCGATGCGAGACACCGTGATCCCATCGTTCCCGCCGATCACCACCCGCAGCTGCCCCTCTTCCCAGATCGCGTCGAAGCTCCCCGTGGTCAGATCGATCGGTCCGACCGCGATCCCCTCGTCGCCCCACCGGCGTTGCCCATCAATCCCGATGCGCTGCGCACGGATCATCTGCCCATCAAAGAGCCCATCACGCCAGACGACAACCGCATCGCCGCTGGTTTCATCCAGAAACGCGATCGGATCAAACTGACGATCATTGCCAAGCGACACCCGCGTCGCATCAAGCGAAAAGCCGAGCGTGCCGTCCTGCCGGATCCGTTGCATCAGCAGCGGGGCGGGCGTGGTCCCCGCCTCAAACCCCCGCGCAAAGAACACCAGCGCACCGCCCTCACCATCGGGAATCACGCTCGGCCGCGTATGGCGTGAGCTCGTCGTGTTCGGGTTCACATCGGTCATCCGCACCGGCGCCGCCCACGCGAGCGAGCCGTCCGCGTTGATCCGCATCGCCCGGATGAGCTTCGTATACGCCAGGTGCGCATCCCAGACCAGCACCGCGCCCCCATCGGGCTGGGGCGCGATGTCCAGCACCCTGAAGTTCGAACCCGCCTCAGACGAGAACACACTCGGAACCGCCCAGACCCGATCACCCTCCGGGCTCAGGAGATCGGCGTGCAGGTCACCCCCATCATGCGCCACGATCAGCACATCACCACCCGCGAGCTTCGCCCCCTCACCGAGCCACTCGGACCCATTCGTGGAATACGCCGGAGACCAAACCGCGTTGCCATGCAGATCGAAGCGCTGGATCGGGGTCGTTTGCAATGACGAACTCGCTCGCGACGCGATCGCGCTGCCTCCCATCGGGATCAGCAGCGGCGGCAAATGAAACCCGCAAGTCGGGTCATCCTGAATCGCAACACCATCCGACGACAGCAGCCCTCCATCCAGCCCAACCCGCTGGAGCAGCACATCCCCGACACAGTAGTTGTTCTGCCACGCGAGCCAGACCGACCCGTCATCGTCCCCAACAATCGCAGCCCGCTCATCAAACGCGATGTTCAGCGCGCCAACATACAGCGGATCCCCTGCAGTCGTCGCCCAGTCCGCCTGAGACCAAGCCGCGGCTACCGAAAGTACGATCGAGAAGATGGGTGTGCGCGTATCCATGAATAACCTCCCTTGAGCTTACCCACAGCGTACCACATCATGAAATGTTTCAGACCCACTCAATGGTGGGCTGGTGAATCACGGGCACCCCGCGTTAAACGCGCTCAGGAACGCCGAAACATCGAAGAAGTTGAACGACCCGTCCCCGTTGAAGTCCGCCGCCGGGTCCTGCGCGTTGTACGCCGTCAGGAAGGCCGACACATCGAAGAAGTCCAGGTTCCCATCGCCGTTCAGGTCCGCCGGGCAGCCCGCCTCGACCTCGTTCACATCACCGGTCACCACCAGCGCGTACCCCTGCGGGCCCTGGTTCACCGCCGTGCCCTTCACGCGGATCGTGTATTCGCCCATCGGCGTCGCCGGGAGCATCACCATCTCGACATTGTTCACCTCGTCCGTCGTCGTATCGAAAGTGCTCTGCCCGTTGACAATGTTGTTGCCCAGAATCAACTGACCCGTCGGCATCACCACCTCAAGATCAAGGTTGTTGACCGGAGGGAATGAAGAGTTGGGCGAGCCCGGCGCATCATGCCAGACGAGCGTCACCTTGAACGGCTCGTTGAAGCTGTTGTTGTTCACGACAATCTCGCTCATGTCGCCCGTCTCAAGCGCCCCGTTGCCCGAGTTGCGAACATCACGGATAATCAACCGCTCCGTATCACCCGGGAACGGCAACGCATGATCCAGCAGCACGCGTCCCCAGCCCTCGCGATTGCTCGGGAACCCGCTGATACCCGTCATGTCCACGGCGGAGTTGAGCAGCGTCGCCTTGATCAGCGTGCCCGAGGGCGTGAACCCGTCATCAAAGCTCGGCACGCCACTGGGGTAGTACCCGTCCTCAAAGTACTGACGCGTCAACGCCGCGCTCCCGGCGATCGCCGGCGCCGCCATCGATGTGCCCGTCAGACCGAAGGTGTCGCACGCGGTATTCCACTGCGCCGATTGCGAGTTGCAGCCCGGCGCAAAGATCTCGGGCTTGCGCCGACCATCAAAGGTCGGGCCGATCCCACCGGAGCAGAAGCTCCCCTGGCTGTTGGCATCCTGCGAAGCGCCGACAGCAAGAACATTCTTCGCGTTCTCAGGGGTCCGAAGCGTGTTCAGGTTCGTCGCCGCGAAGATCACAAGGTTGTCGTCGTTCGCGTGCGAAAAGGTATCGATCGCCCGGCACATCCCCGTGTAGTTCGTCGCCCCGTCATCACCCCACGAGTTGGTATGGATCGCCGCGCCCTGGTTGTAATGCGTCGTCAGGTGCGAGTTGAGCGAAGAAAAGGTAAAGCTCGGTGTCGAGTCGAAGATCATCCGCGCCATGTACGCCACGCCGCGGTTGTTGTCATTCCCGCCGTTGTCGCCCAGAACAGTCCCCGCGACATGCGTCCCATGGAAGTCCGCACCCAGCGTCGAGTTGTACGCCTCGATCTTGCGATGGTCGGGCCCGAAAGGATCCCCCTCCGGGTCGGAGAACGCGCAGTGATCCACATCAACCCGCCCGTCCATCACCGCAACCAGCTGGTTCTCCCCATGGAGACCGTTGTCATACATCGGGAAGAACCCGTTGACATTCGACTGCACAACCCACCGCGTGGAGTTGTTGCGGTAGGTGATCTCGGGCGCGGATTCGATCCACTGAACATCGCTGATCGTCGAGAGCTGACGGACACGGTCCTCAGCGCCCAGCACGCCAACCATGAACCGATCGCCGATCAGCTCGTGGTTCATGACCTCCACCCCGCCCATACGCTCGATGGACTTGATCGCATCAACAATCGACGCCCCGGCGAACAGGTACACATGCGATGCAATCTTGCCCTGCGCCGCGTAATCCTGACGCTCCTGCGTGACCAGCCGGCGTTGGCCAAGCTCGGGATCAACCTTCCACTCGTCCTCGAAAGCAATCAGCGATTCGACAAACGCCAACGCCCGCAGCGCGCCCAGCCGGGCATCGCGCGTGTCCACGATAAACGCGTTGGTGGGGAGGTAGTCGCCAAGACGGATGCCGGTTGCCTCGATCAGCTCGCGACGCTCCTTGCTCATCGCCCCGTCGAGCACGAGCACCATCCGCTCAGGCAGGCGCTGCGCCGCTGCCTGATTCGCACGCAGCACATCCGTCGCGTCCTGCACCTGCACGGGCCCCGCCTTCAAAAGCAGCGTCCCCGGCTGGTTCGCAAACGCGCTCCCAGCCATCGTGATCAAAGCGAGGATAGCCATCGTTCCGGTACGCTGCATGTCGGTTTCCTTCGAGCAAAGAGGCACAGATCTCACGCGATCGGAATATCGGGATGATCAGCACGCACACACACCCAAACCCAAGAGTTCGCATGCTTCGATCCCAGTTCATCCGGTATCACCGTCCGCCCGAGTGGGCGTCGGTCCAATATACGAGGAGATCATTCGGGCGGATCCGTTCAGAATCGACGAAATCCACCCAGCGCAGGGCGCTTACGCCGCGCTCGTCCGACGCAGGAAGCCGGATTTGCTCGTCAGGCTCTTGGCCTTCTTCTTGGCCGCGTTCCGGTCACGAGCCGTATGAATGAGGCGATCAAGACGCGTTTTTTTCAGGACCTTGGTCACCTCGCGGGGCACCTTGTACAGCACAAGCACGCCGCCGACCCGCTCAAGATCCGCGCTCAGCTGCGCTAGCGCGCCCAGCACGCTCGACGCGAGAGTTTCCGTGTTCCGCATCGACAGCACGATCAGACGCGAGTTGTGCGCACGGCACAACGAGGATATCTCGGCGCGAAGCTTCCCGGTGTCCAACGACCGCAGCGAACGATCATTCAGCGACGCACGGATGATCCCATCCTCCACACGCACGCTCAGCAGCTCGGTGTTGGGACGACGGTCTGATTGTGATGGATCCGGCGCAGGATGCCCCGGCTCCGAATCGTGGAGTTCGATCCGCATAATGTGTCCCCCGTAATGCCCGAATGGGCGGCAAAGACACCCACAACATGCATTCCAAACACATCACAATCAAGCCACAACACGCCACACGCGCATCGCAGGTTCGCTCTGTGTCGGTCTTGGGACTATCGGGCCTTCGCACAGACCGCGGGTGCGATCTCGAAGCCCAGCACGCCAGCGACGGACGACGCATCGACCCCATCGATCGAAACAATCTTCTCGGGGTTCGTCTGCCCGGAAACGATCGAGACCTGCGCCGGCTTGCACCCCAGCGACCTGGCGAAGAGTTTCACAATCGCCTTGTTCGCCTTGCCGCCCTCGGGCGGAGCGCTGATGCGCACCTTCACACGATCGCCCAGCAAGCCCGCGATCGAATCGCGCGAAGCGCCGGGGACCGCCTTGACACGGATCGTCAATGGACTGCTGCCGTTTACTCGCACGGAGAGTTATAGCGCTCGATGAACTCCATCACATCCATAATGTTCACGGCACCATCGCTGTTGAAGTCGGCACTGCTGTCCTGAGCGATGTACGCGCTGAGCATGCGTGAGATGTCATAGAAAGTGAATCGACCGTCGCGGTCCATGTCCGCCGGGTGATACGCGTACACGACCGATTGATGATCGATCGTCGGGTTCTCGATAATGGTGTACGAACCGTCGGCCCACTCGAACCGCACCTGGTCGACCTCTTCGATGATCTCAAGCCCGAAATGCACCGTCAGTTCCGACTGCCCAAGGTAACTGCTCGCGCCGTCGACCACCCGCAGATGGTCCTTCCCGCCGTATGTCGCGATCACACGCGTCCCGTACCCCATGGGCGCAAGACAGGGGTGCAGGTCCGTGTTGATGTCGAACCGAAGGAAATGCGTGAATGGACGCCCCTCAAAGCCGAGATCGTTGCGGTACAGGCGGAACGGCCCGTCGTTGTCCACGAAAGCGAGGTCCAGATCACCGTCACGGTCATAGTCCAGGTGCACCAGCCCACGCCCGTCGATGTTGAACGAAAGCCCCGCGATGGAGGACTGGTCGTTGAAGTTGCCAAGCCCGTCGTTGTTCCAATACCGCGTCGGCTCGCTCGGCCACTGCGGCCAGCCGTTCGTCGCGATGATGTCAACATCCCCGTCGTTGTTGTAATCACCCGAAACGACACCCCAGCCCCAGCCGTTGTCGCTCACGCCCCGAACCGTTGCCTGATCGAGGAAGATCGGCGTGCCGGATTCATCGACACTCACGCCCATATACAGCGTGTTAAAGTAGTTCGCGCTCGAAACGAAAATGTTGGTCATGAACCAGTCGAGCATCCCATCGCCGTTGAAATCATTCAGCGTGGAGCCCATCCCGTTGTGGTCCTCCGTGATCCCCGCCGCCTCGGTCGCATCGCGGTACGAGATCCGCCCATGCTCATCAGGGCCGTTGTTCACATACAGACGCGAGGTCTCGAAGTCGCATGTCAGAAGCAACTCCGGGTACCGGTCCCCATTGATATCCACGATCTTTGGCGTAAACCCACGAAGCACAAACGGCGGCTCGGGGAGCGCCTCATCACTGATGTCCGTGAAGTACCCGTTCCCATCGTTCTCAAACAAGCGGTTCCCATCCGCCCCGGGAGTGAACTGCCAGGTCGCCGCGAAAAGATCAAGATCGCCATCGAGATCCACATCGCCGAACGCGGCACCCTTGCCCGCCACGATCGACATCACCGAGTTCACGCCCCGCTCGCTCGCTTCCTCCGTGAACGACCAGTTGCCCATCGCATCAGGACCCTGATTGATGTACAGCAGCGCGTGACCGGGCTGCGCCTGCTGGTCGGCAGGCCCGAACGACTGCACAAACAGATCCGGGAGCCCATCGTTATTCACATCACCGACCGCGCTGCCCTGCCCCATATGAAGCCGATCGATACCCCATGCGCCCGCCTGCTCCTCAAAGGTCCCGTCCTGCTGATTGATGAACAGCATGTCCGCAACGGTGCCGAGCCCCGGAAGGAAAATATCGGGATACCCATCGAGATTGAAATCGCCAACGCTCACGCCGCCACTCATCACATCGTGCTGACCCGTGTACGACTCGATCGGCACCGTGATCGCGTTTACATTCGCGACGGTGTTCACGAGCGTGTAATCCGGATCAGTCGCGACCGCGACAGTCGAGACGGCACCAAGGGCAAGCAGCGCGGGGAGCGCAATGAAGCGAGTCTGCATCATGTCAGAGGTTCCATATCTGGCGTCTCACACAAGCCCGCCGGGTCGAAAAGGGTGCACAGCAGTAATCAAAGGGGAGTTGACCCCAGTAAGAATGACACGGATTCGACCCAAGATCAAGGTTGAAGCCCACAGAAGGCCCAAAACAGCACAAGGATCGCGCTCCAAGTCCGATACAGATTCGCTCGCAACCCACCCCCCGATGCGTTCTGTGCCGCAAAGGACGCCACGCCCCCAACTTATTTCGTTGCCGCCGTGCCCCGCCGATTCGCAAAGATCGCCGTCGAATCGCCCCCCAGCGACTCCAGATCACGCACCGGCCCGCTCACCACCCGCTCGAACGCCATCTCCGCGTTCGCCTTGCTGTACTCCGTCCCGATAAAGTGACGCCCCATCGCGTGCGCCACCACCCCCGTCGTGCCAGACCCCAAAAACGGATCCAGAACAGTGTCACCCGGGTTCGAGCTGCACGCGATCACCCGGCGCAGATACACCTCCGGAAGCTGGTTGTCGTGCTTCTGTCGGCGTTCCTTGTTGTTGCCCTGGATGCGCCCCCAGTACTTCCCATACCACACATCCATCGGCACCCGCATCCCCGCAGGCATCCCGTCCTTCTTATTCTCCGTCCGCGGATCCCCATAAATCGCCCGCCGATCCGAAACCTCAAGGATCGGATCCGGGTTCCATGTCCGCCGATACGGATCTTTGCTGAAGTACAACGCATGCACCTTGGAGTTGATGAACCGCCCCTTCGTGTTCTGCCCGAAGCGATAGTGCCACACGCACCAGTTCACCATGTGCATCCCGATCTTCTTGAGATGCACCACAATCTCCGCGGCCGAGTCGTCAGGGATGTTCACCCACATCGACCCGGTCTCTTTGAGCGACTCCGCACAGATGTTGAGCCACTCCTCCGTGAACGAAAGATACTGCTCGCGCGACATCGCCGCGTCGTCCCACGCATCGCCCGTCTGATGCCGGTCATAATCCCGCGCCCAGTTGAACGGCGGGTCCGCAAACACCAGATCCACCTCCGAGCGTTGCACCTCGCCAAACTCCAGCAGCTTCTCCCGACAATCCCCGATCCGCACCGACGCCACAACCCCCGTGTCGGGGTGCGTGTGCGTGAGATCCGGTTCACTGGGCTTGCTTGGCATGATTGGAGTGTACGCCTCACCCCCTCCTCGCGCCACCACGAATGAGTTCAATCACCGTGATCTTGCCACGACGACTTCCACTCTGGGTGCCACTACTCGACGCGCAGCGGCGCAGTAGTGTCTTCAGGTATACAACAAGAGCACGACTGCGCGACTTCGTCGCGAGTAGTGGCACCCTGATCACCCCATTTCCCCATTTCTCTGCGTCTCTGCATGATCTTCGCGCCCTCTGCGTTCAGTCCTCTCTTCTCTGGCTTCCCCTCTTACTCTTCTCTATCTGATCCTTCATCCGGAATCTCAAACCACAACGCCTCGATCATCTCAAACCCTTTGGGATCGAATGCCTTGAGTTCTGCTCGCGTGAACGGCGAGAAATCGTTCTTCCCGAAGTACGACTCCGTCAGCTCCGCAAAGTACTCCCGCTCATTGCTCATCGCATAGTGACGCCGTGTCTCGCCCGACACATGCTCCACCTCGTCATACTTCCCGCTCTTCTTCGCCGCCGCGTAACAATCGCGAACACGAGCATGATCAAACCCGAGCACCAGGTCGTGGTACGCGTGCGCCAGCTCATGAAGCACCATCAGCGGCTGCGCCTCCCGCGACCACGCCACAAAGTTCCGGGTGTTCGAAATCTCAATCCCCTTCTCCTTGTCCGCATTGAACCCGTTCTCCACCAGCCACTGCTTCCCCGGGTGATAGCACGCGCACGGATGATCCGGCGCCTCATGCTCAACCCAGAAAACGACCTTCCGCAGATGCTCATGGGTGTGCCCCGGTGTCAGCTCGATCACCTCCGCCAGCTTTTCCCCAAGCAACGCCAACGCCGGTTCCGTCGTCTCAGCCCGCGCCATCGCCGCCGCCGACACACGAACAGTAAACCCATGCATCGTCTGCACCGTGTACGAATCCGTCGCCTCATGCACAAAGGAAATGTCTTCGCCCCCCGGCTCCAACGCACCCACACCAGCACAGGCAAACAACAAACAGCTTGTGATCAATACTCGTTTCATAGCGCAGCCCCCATCATACAACAAACCCACCCACCGCGCCATCCCCGCAGTCCCCACACTCCCCATCTTTCTCCCTACAGCTCTCCTTGCCCATCCACCTCCGCACACCAACCCCATCCTCCTCTTCCCCCATTTCCCCTCTTCTCTGCGCCTCTGCGAATCCTTTGCGCCCTCTGCGTTCAGTCTTCCTCTTCCCCCTTCGAGCCCTTCGCGATCTTCGCGTTCAACCCTTTCCCTCAATCCACCGCTGCGCACACCAGAATCCGCACCGGCGTCCCCAGGTGCCTCGCCCCCAGCAGCGCCAGCGGCCGACCCGCCCCTGCGATCGTCTTCCTGCACCGCTTCGGGTGCTTATACAACCCGTCCGTCCGCGTCCGACCCAGCCGCCCCCGCAGCCGATCCGGCAGCGAATCCAGCAGCTCCACATGCAGGATCACATCGATCACCCGCTTCTTCGTGATCTGCACCCCGATCCGCCAAGTGTCCCCATCGCCAATCGCGTGTGGGATCTCCACCGTCTCAAACGCACGCAGCCACTCGATCGCCGCATACCCGCCGTCCGGCGAATACCGGATCACACGCACCGATCTGATATTGGTATTGCTCATTCAGTTCGTCCCCGAGCTATTCTATATCGATGCCCGACCAGTCCCCATCATCCCATACGCCCACCCTCAGCGTCATGATCCCATGCCGCAACAATCAGCGCACCATGGGGCGCGTCCTCGACTCGATCCGCGCCCTCGCATCCCAGCTCGTCGTCGTCGATTCCGGCTCCACCGACGCCACCCTCGACCTCGTTAACGCCTGCCGACAGTGGGGGACCTGCGAGGTCCTGCTCATCGAAACCCAATGGCGCGGCTTCGTCAAAACCAAGCAGCTCGCCCTCGACGCCTGCACATCCGACTACACCCTCTGGCTGGATTCCGACGAACCCGTCTCCCCCAAGCTCGCCCAATCCATCAAAGCCGCGATGGCTAAGGGGGTCGACGCCGCCACCGTCAACCGCGTCGTCGAATACAAGGGCAAGCTCCTCAACCACTGCTGGCAGCCCGAGCACCGCCTCCGCCTCGTGAAGACATCCCTCGTCCAGAGCAACAAAGCCCGATTCGCCGGCATCGATCCTCACGACTACCTCGAGCTCGACCCCCCGCACTCGGCTCCTCTGATCGAAGGCCCCCTCATCCACGAGTCCTTCGAATCCTTCGCCCAGCACATCGACAACGCCCGCCGTCTTTCCCTCGTCAGCGCCAAATCCATGCACGACATGGGCAAACGCACCAGCCCCCTGCGGCTCATGACCTCCCCCCCCGGCGCCTTCCTCAAGCAGCTCATCCTCAAGGGCGCCTGGCGCGACGGCCCCGCCGGCTGGCTCTGCGCCTCCACATCCGCCGCCGCAGCACTCATGAAGCACATGATGCTCTACGAGCTGCAACAGGACCGTGATTGAACGCGAAAATCGCGAAGGGCTCGAAGAGAAGACTGAACGCAGAGGCCGCAAAGTTCACGCAGAGGCGAAGAAGTGCTCCGCGCTTGGCGGAGCGGTGGGGGAGTTTCTTGCCCCTCCCCGCGCCTCGCGGGGAGGTGTCACGCGTTCACGCGTGACGGAGGGGTCTTCAAAAGTCCATCAACCCTGGGTGCCCTGCTTTGACCCGCCAGGGCAAAGCAGGAACAAGTGATCCTCAACAACCTGGCCTCCTGGGTGCCCGTAATCGCGGCAAAGCCGCGCATTGCGGCCAAGACGCCCATTTCTCAACCACATAGGCATACACACACCCAAGCCGCACTGCGCCGAAGACGGCGAGTACGGGCACCCCCCTCTTCACTCTTTTATTCAGGGTGCCCTGCTCACGCGCAGCTTGAGCAGGTTCTTCGCACGCAAACACATGCATAAACCACATCTCCGACGCGGCGTATGCATGCCACCCCCCCTGACCCTCTTCTCTGCGTCCTCCGCGCCCTCTGCCGCCTCTGCGTACCCATCTTCTTCTCCTCTCGGCCTCCCCCTCCGTGCGCCGGGTGCCCTGCTTTGACCCGCCAGGGCAAAGCAGGAACAGGTGATCCTCAACAACCTGGCCTCCTGGGTGCCACTACTCGCGACATAGTCGCGCAGTAGTGCTCTTGAGAATCCACAGAAGACACTACTGCGCCGCTGCGCGTCGAGTAGTGCCACCCAGATCCCCTCTCCTCCTTTTCTCCGCGTCCTCCGCGCCCTCTGCCCCCTCTGCGTACCCATCCCATCTCCTCCCTCTTCGAGCCCTTCGCGATCTTCGCGTTCAACCAAAATCTCACCCGCATCTCACGATCTGTGCGCAGCTTTCTGTACATGCGCCCATTCCCCCTTGATCCCCGCTGCCACCGCCGTACATTCACACCATGACACACGCACAGATCACCAACGAGCTCCTGCACGACCTCATCGCCGAGCCCATCTCCGTCATCGAGCTCTGCACCCGCTACGCGCTCACCATCGACGAGCTCCACGACATCATCACCTCCCCCGCCTTCACACGCCTCGCCGAGATGATCCGCGCTATCCAGCAGGCACGCGAATCCTTCACCCGCGCCCGCCTCGCACAGGTCCTCGAACGCATCGCCCTCACCGAGCCCACTTCCCCGGCCCACACCGAAACCATCCGCAAAGCCGCGGCCCACCTCGACCGCCAGCTCACCAAGTCCACCACCGAAACTCAGGACCAACCCCCGCCAGATCCAAACCCAGATCCAGGCCCTCACCCAAAGCCCGACTCCGACCCCGATCACGACAAGTCACACCCCACTCCATCACAACACGCAACAGATCCTGCGCCAACCAGACAGCACACTCAACAACACGAGTCCCCCCCAACAGACACGCACAATCCACCCACAACCCCC
>CEOE01001674.1_pt1 | contig 67334 bp, 101 predicted proteins | sample 530211 | NCBI WGS metagenome assembly CEOE01 (sample SAMEA2619779, study PRJEB7988) | marine metagenome | isolation source: saline water (ENVO:00002010), including
ATAAATGTAATCTGCATCTTCTTGAGTAAAAGCCCAGTAACGTAAACTCTCTTCATCTTTGAGTAGTGCCGCTGGTATCTCAGGGAAAACATCTTTCTTTGTCTCAAATATAGATGTCTTTAGAGACTTTATGCCTTTGTCGATTGCTATGAGATTATTTACATCTACCTCTGTATTGTAATACTCAAGAAGAGTTTTGCCATGACCTAATACTGGACAACCATCGTAGTGACAATAAATTGCAGTAAAAGTGCCATTCTTTTCTCTGATTGCGATTGCTGACCGTGTACCCATAATTTATTTCCTCTCATTGTGTATGTTCAAAATCTGTTGTGCTTTCATTATAACTTTTCTGTCATACAAAGGCAAGTGAAATCCTGTATCGCCTGTCCAGTCTTTAAACTCTTTATCATAAAAATTAATTTTGCAATCATCAGGATTTTCTTTTTGCAACTCAGCTAACTCATTTGCCCATTTTTGCCAAGTATCATCATCAACAATAGGTTTATCCATTTTGTAGTACAAACAAGAATGTACTAGCATTTGTGACCTACGCTGACGAATTTTTTCTTTAACTGTTTGCAACTTGGTCTCGCTTGAGTACTGGAAGGTTTTTGTCTTCCAGTTCAAATACTGTCCGACTATGCTGAAGAAACGCATGGCTGTCAAAATCATCTGGAACCATATCGTTGAAGAAATCATCTGTCCATATTTGACTTGCCACTTTTCCCGGAACATCTATGTGTAACATACAGTCATCTGTAAAAGAGAAAAGTTTCTTCTGCTTTTTCAGTTTCTTGAGCAAGTCTATGTCTACATCATTTTGTTTTGCTATGCTCTTAGTAGTTCCAGATAAATCTTCAGAACCTTGTAAAACAAAATGAACATCATCATCATCGCCTTGTAACCAAGCACCCCATGCCATATGACCTATATGGACTATAAAGTCTATGTCTTGGTCTGTTAAAAGTAGGTTTTTCATTTTCATATTATCTCCGTGTTGTTAAATTAGTAACCTGCTTACTAGTTCAAGTAAGCAGGCCCTGTCCATCTAACCCATGAAAAGTCGCCATTAAGAATATTACCACGGGCCCTGTTTCGTGCAGGCTTTCGATAACCAGCGGCTTTGAGAATATCACCTTTAAGAAACTTGCGGTCGCTCTCAGTCTTGACAATAAAACCCCAAACGCCGTTATTATAAAGTATCTTAATGTAACTTGAACCTTCGTTGACTGTAAGTTCATCACGAAATTGTTCTTTTGATTTATTAAAACCACCGCGAGTGTAGTCATCAGCAATTTTATCTTTTAGAGTTTCGATTGCTTCTTGTAGTGTAATCATAATATCTTTACTCCTCATAGTCAATTAATATACTTTCAGTATATCAAAACTGCAAGAAATGTCAACTATTTTATAGCAATAAACCCTGTAAACCCATGATTTTGCCAGAAAGTATCAATATTTTCCATTCCAAACCCAGAAACAGCACATAAACTGATGAGTTCACTACGAGTTTTTAATTTCATCATATGTCTTAATTGTCGCTCTTTATCTAGAATATCGTCTGCGGTAAAATGCTCTCGCTTGTAATCATAGTATGTAAAGGTTCTTATTTCTTGTATTCTAGGGTCAGCCGATACTGTCTTTTCTGCGAATATAAACGCACCGCCTGTTCTTAGACCTTTATAAATTTTTGTTACTATCTCTCTACGCAAATGTTCTGGAATAAACTGAAGTGTGAATATAGATGTAACCAGTGATGCTTCTTTAAAATCAAAGTCAAGAGCATCACCTTTAAAATATTTAAGATTAGAATTTTCACTCTCATCTTTATCATAGTCTTTATAAAAATCTTCTTCTATTTCTATACCAAAGTAATTTGCCTTTGGGGCAAACTTATTCTGTTTAATCATGGCTTTTAATAATTTACCTGTACTGCAACCTACATCAATAACTGAAGAATGGTCTTCCACAAAGTATTCAGAATATTTTAAAATATCATTCCAAAGATTTGTATAACCACGAATTGAATGTTCAATGTGATTATCAAAACCTTCTTCTCTTTGAGCAAAAGTAAATTTTGTCATTTCACAGATTCCTTATATGGTTTCAATATTTTTTCATATACATTTGTTGCAAGTGCGGCCATCATCTTCGGTGCTACCATACGACCAAGTCTTTCTGCTTTCTGATCAAATGTGCCTGTAAGAATATAATCATCTGGTATGCTCATTAAAATTTTTAATTCTTCGATTGTCAACTTTCTATCCTTCTCATAATGAAATACACCACTCACACCTTTTTGTTGACCTGCTTGTGTAAGTGTGGGAGAAGGTAAATGTGGTGCAGGTCTAATCATATTGAAACAAGAGCCTTTTGGATTCTTATCACGAAATCTTTTGTCTGATGGTTTTAAATGTTTGTCTGGGTTAAATGGTAGAAGTTCAATAAACTTTTTTTGAAAAGACCCTTGAACAAACTCAAGTAACTCTTCTTCTTCTTTTAAATTATTCTGCACATTTTCTATTGCATCTTTTATACCAATGTGTTTTGAGGTTATTGTTTCTGGTAATGTCATTGATGCCGCATTGAGAAAATTAATTCCAACCGTATCAGCAACATCTTGTCGAATGCAAACAAAAAACAATCTCTCTCTAGCTTGTGGTACGCCATAGTTGGCGGCATTTAAAACATGATGAGTAACCACATACCCAGGCTCTATTTTCTCAAACTCATTCTGAAATTCGATTAGTTTTTTTCTTGCTTCACCTATCGTAATACCTTTTACATTTTCAGCAATGATAATTTTAGGCTGTATCTCTTTTGCTATGCGAATATATTCAAGAAATAAATCTTCAATCGCTTCTACTACTTGGTCGTCTGAATAACTTTTAACACCATCTTTTACCACAGTTTCAGAATTAGAAACTACTTCACCTGTTTCAAAATCAAAATAACTTTCTGTAACATGTTTAGTAGCACCTTTCCAATTCTTTTCTCTTTTACCTGCAAGTGAAAATGCTGAACATGGAGGTGAACCATCAAGTATATCTAATTCACCTTTAGATAAATCTGCAATACTCAAAAAATCTTTACCAGATAATTTTTTAATATCACCAGGAATAATTTTTGTATCGGGAAAGTTTTGAGAATAAGTGTTTATTGCTTCTTGAACAAACTCATTGATAGCGATAACTTTACCGCCTGCAAGACGATAACCTGTAGAACTACCGCCACCACCTGCAAAAGTGCTTACAACAGTAAACAATTCTCTAGCAGAGGATTTTTTTACATCTTTAACTGTATAATGGTTGTATTTTGTCATAATATCTATTATGCACCTTTATTATTCAAATGTCAAACGACTTGTTTGCCAATCTCTACAAATATCCATAATTCTATTTCTTTTACGAAAATTAACCTCAGAATCGTTTAGTAAGTTTTCAAACGCTTTATCAATTCCAGCACAGAGTTGTAAATTAATGTGCTTTTTAAATTTACCTATTTTTTTAAATTCAGGAAATGAATTGACTACATGATGTTTTTGAAATGGCTGATTGATTTGAAACCAATCAAACTGATAAAAGAAATCACGAATATCGCTATGAACATATGGTGTAAGGTATTTCTTACCGAACTTTTCTGCTAATCTTGTATGCCATATCTTTCCACCAAGATTCTCAGGTAAGTAATGTTCATCACGATATTCGTCAAATTTTTCTTTTGGTGTTTTAAAATGTATACAGGCTTTTTTGCTTACTCCATAATAACCATCAGCACCAAGACCTGCTAACACTTCACGCTCTTTTACGTTAGGGTAAACATAAAGAAACGGAAAACAACACTCAAAATGAGTTTTTTTTACACACTTAATTTCTTTAAGAAGGGTAAAGAAATCACCTCTCAGATTGTCAATAGGAACTTCTGTATCAACACATTTCCAATTCATAATATTACATATCTCAATTGCTTTTTTAGAGTCATATGAAGGATTGTCTTCAATATGAAATGTATAACCTGAAACTTTTTTTCCAAGTCTGTGTGCGGCAAAGGCAACTGAAATGCTATCTACACCTCCAGATAATAAAACTGCAACTTCATTATCATTTGAACTTTCATCTATGGACTTCTCAAGTAATTTATCAATCATACAAAAATCCTTGGTAAAAAATGGGGCACCTTTCGGCACCCCATCAACACAACAAGGAGAAAAATACTACTTATCATCAGATGCTAGTTTTTCAAAGTAACTCATTCCCTCATCATCATCATCTGCGAGTTTATCTTCTACAGATTCAGAAACAGGAGGTGTTGCACTAGCAGGTGCTACAGGTTGCGGTGATGATGCCACAACTTCTTCGCTTGTATCTTGCATTCCTAAAACTTTATCAAGTCTTGCTTTGAGTACATCATAAGTCTTAAAGTTCCCAGAAGATACAAATTCAGTTAAACCAAATTGACTTTTCCAAGTCTTCTCTAGTTTCTCGTCATCTTTAAACAAAGGTGCTTGTGCATCAAACTCAGATTTATCATAATTTCTGTAACCTTCAACATTACGAATTTTAAGTTTGAAGTTTGCACCTTCCCATAAATCAAATGGATTGACAGATGCCTCGTCCTCAAACTCAGGATTCATCATGTCATTTAATTTATCAAAGATTTTCTTTCCGTACTTATAAAGAAACACTTTTCCTTCATTCTCAGGATTACTTGGGTCTTTCACTACTAGAATGTTAGAAATGTATGTTAGCTTTCTTTTTTGCTTACGAGCAATCTCTTTATTTGCTTCAACACCAGAGTTCCATAGTACTGAATTATATTCACCTACAGGGTCTTTTTGATTTAGTGTTGTAAGAGAATTCTCAATATACCAGCCACCTGGGCCTTGAAAAGAATGAGAAAAGACTTGAACCCAAGGCATGTCTTCACCTTCTGATGCTGGTAAAAATCTAATAACTGCAAGACCATTACCTGCTTTATCAACCTCTGGTTTCCAGAACCTCTCGTCTATGTAACTTTTCTTTTCGGGATTTGCAACTGCATTGAGTTTGCTTGTAAGTTTTTGCCTATCGGCATTTCTTGACTTTTTCAAGTCGGCAAATGAATTAGCCATGATTTTTTTACCTCGTATTAGTTAGTATGTTTAAATATGTATCGTATGTTTACTGCTTATTGGTTATTATATAATAATCAACTCTTATATGTATAGGCAAGATTGTCATTTTTTTAACTTTTTTTGAATTATTTTTGATATTTTATTCTTTTCAATCTTTAAAAAAGGCTCATACTTTTTGCACAAGTCTCTAACCTCTTGATAAATTGGGTCTGTAAATACTTTGTCATACTGTTTAAAAAATGATAACAATGAGTTGATACAAACTAAAGTTTCTAATGAAACATCTTTTCTTAGAAAAGATACAATGATTGGCGGGTGAGTATCGCTTTTAGTATTGACTATGAAATAATCGTTAAAATCTTTCTCTGTCCAATCTTCCATAAAACTTGTCTCATCATCAATCAAATATGAAAGAGATTCAATTTTTCTTTTCCAATCAGTATAAGTTTTTTCTGACTGCTCAGATAACAATTCTCCTATCCAACCTATCTTAGAATTTACTACAAAATTAGAAACAAGGTATTCAATCAATACTTTACCTTTCGCTTTTCCTAATTTAGCAAACTGTATCTTGTCTTTTCTTCTTAGAAACGAATCATAGTTTGCCCTAGTTTTTCCATTATACTTAAAGTAATCATAGCTTTTCATTAGGAAATGGTTTCTGATTCCCATGTAAGTTTTATAGGTATCAAAAGCATTCATACTAAAAATCCTTCTAAAGTTGAAAGTTCCTTTCTCTGTTCTTCTAAGGATTTATTGTGAGTCTTATTATGATTTGAATGTTCACCATTTACAAAAGTCTTGTATGCATGACAGTTAGCACAAAGGGTTTGTAGGTTCAAGGCACTATTATTTTTTGCGTTACCATCTATATGGTCGGTTTGTAACTGACATATATCCTGTATTGGATAGTTGCAAGTAAATCCTAATCTACCATCTACGTTTTCGCAAAAATCTTTTCGGTGCTGTTTCCATTTCCATTCACCAATTGTGTATCTTTGCTTGTGGTGATAATCACACTTTGAACGAAATCTAGGAAAACCATTAGGTAAATATGTTCCTGTATGTTGACCTTTTCTTTCACAACCAGGAACTATACATTTAGGTCTTTGTTCTTTTGGTATGCTGTATTTTTTCATAATTTTATAGGTAGTTTAGCTTTATTATTGGTAATCAATCTATTCTTAATTGCTTCTGTTTCTAATAATGATTTCATTTTTGATGGAATCAAAGATGCCGCAGTTTCTACCTCAATACCTTTTTGCTCACAGAACAAAAGAATAGAATCTAGCATAGTAATTGGTTGTTTATCTCTGTAAATCTCTCTTACAGCCTGTTCAAATTCTTTTTGCGTTAAAATATTTAAACTCATTTGTTCACCTTTTTTTCATATGTTCTTACGACTCTCTTACCTTCAAAGTCCACAAATTCTACTTGAATTACGTCTTTATCTTTTTCTTTAAACCTTTCAGGCGTTTCTTTTGGGGTATAAAAATGCTCACTCTTATTATCATTTTTTACAGCCATAAAAATTCCCTTATCCATGTAAATCTAGTATTTGTAGAAACCCATCTTAAATCTCCCATTTTTCGATTAGGTTGCATGTTTAAAAGAAACCAATTTTCTTTTTCAGAAAATTTAACCTTTTCAGAAAAAGATAAAATGCGAACTATGAGTTCTGTTTTTTCTATTTTTGCCATAACAAATGTGTTTTCAAATTTCAAGTTATCAATTGCTCCTGCTATTTGTGATTCATAATTTTTACCTAAATCACTATCAATTTTATATTCACGTTTTACCTCTTTAAGTCTGCGAATGACTTCTCGTCCTGCAATCTTACGGTAGAGTTTGTTTCTATCCATACATGGGCTCCACATGACAAAGGTTTATCTGGCGAGTATACCAATTCACTAGGCCCATCTATACTAACTCTCTTCGCATAACGATTTTTACTTCCTTGTTTCACAGTAAATACAGGCTCTTCCAGACCTTTCTTACGATTCGATTTAATTATGTGTTGATTAACGTGTATTTTAGTTTTCAAAATATTCCATATGTTTTTAACATTATTAAAGTTGTACTTGTTGCAATAGTTGAAATGGCAACTGTGTGTATGATTTGACAAATTTTATCTCTCATAGCACCCCATAAGTTCTGAGCATTATTAGTGATGTGTTGATTGCAACACAGGTAACTGAAAATGCACTAATTGTTAAACAAATTTTTTGGTACATCACTTCTCCTATTCTAAGTTAATTTTTCATAACGATAAAAAATATGTAAACCTATTCTTGCTGTTCTAATCATTCTATCTGCTTTCGACCATTTAGGGTCAACATAGACAGCATGGTAGTGTGTTGAACCGTTTGTTATATCAAATGCATCTTGTCTATTGTATCTTAATAAAATGTTTTCCGCAAGTTTATAAATTTTATCATAGACTTCTTTATTCTTGGGTACATCTGATTTGCCATCACAGAACCATGAAAATTGACAAATGCCTTTCCATTGTTGAGTAACTACTTTTTCCATTGTATTAGGATAATGTTTACTCTCAATTCGATTGATGGTTACATGAGCAACAGCTAATTGTCCTGCAACAGGTTCATTTCTAGCTTCATGATAAATGTTTAACGCTAACCATTCAACGTCTTGTTTATAGAATTTTTTTGCTTCAACTACACCCGTATAAAGCAATGCAAAAAACAAAAAAATAGTCCAGATAATTTCTTTTGTTTTGTTTCTCATAGAATCTCTCCTACCTAAAAACTACATTCACTATTTATGTTAATACAACTTTCTTCAATTTTCTTAACAAAGTATTATCAGCTTTTGTTAAAACTTTAATTGTTTCAGTCATTTCAAGTTTTACTTTTTCCCAGAATTTAGGGTCATACTTCTTCATAGAAGGAGCATTGTGCAACATATCTGCCGCCCTAATTGTTTGAGCATCTTCATCATTTTCTGCATCTTGCAATCTATCTAATCTTTTTCTTTCTGCTCTTTTAAGTTTACCTCTCTCATCACTTTTATCATGAGTAAGAGCCTCAACCAAAACAGCAACTTTATTACCAAAGTGTTTTCTAATATCCTCAACAGTAAAAGGTGTGTCTTCAACCACATCATGAAGAGCGGCCGCCATCAACATCTCAGTTGTATGAGGAACAGATTTGACGATATTCATTACAGCTATCGGGTGTGTAACATAAGGCTCATGGGTATATTTTCTAACTTGTCCCTTATGAGCCTTTGTTGCGAAAGTTACAGCTTTTTGAACTTTTTTATAATTCATCAGGCGTACTCTTAACACCACCTACTGCCAACTTACTCGCTTGGTGACCCCTACCTGAAATACCCTTAGTGGAGAACATTACTTTTTTCGACACGCTTTTAGGTAAAGGTTGTGAAGGAACAATTGTAAATTTGCCTTGCTCTTTCAAAGAAGCAATTTCTTTTTCACTCAAATTGTTTTGTATTTTTGATGAGTTCATATTTTTTTCTCTCTTTCGTGTTGTTAATCAATTACTACACTTTCAGTATAGCAAATTCACAGAGAATATCAACAAATACTTTGTTGTATTTATGCTACATTGTTAAATAATGAATAAATTAGGTCTCAAAAAGAAACAATTGTTCTTTTCTTCATTTTTTTGCGACTCTAAGAAAGCAGTTTTCTTTAGTCCCTCATTTATAGCGTTTACAAGATTTTCATTTCCTGCGAATAATGATGCTCCTGCTATGATTTTAGCTAAATCAAGTATCGTATATGTATTTGACCAATCAACATTACTTTCATACATGCTACAAAAAACCTCATGTTCTTCTTTGAGGCCCAGAAAAACACCATTACTATCTAATCCACTTTTGACCAAATGATTATAAAAAGGATTTCTAGGAGTAGGCAAATATCTTCTAGTTCTACTCACAATGACTTTACCATGGTATTCATGATTAGGAATCTTTAGCCAAGGTTGACTCAAAAATTTTGAGTAATCATCTTTTACATTAAATGCCACAAAATAACTTTCTGCAATTGATTTGCCACAAGAATAAATTACATCACGAAATTTATCTAAATTAAAATCTACTTCTTCTTTTCCAGTCCAAGAAACTTCTGCTTCAACGTAATCTTGAGTATTCAATAATGCTATTAATTTATTCGCTGAATCTTCACCTAATTTATTTTCATTATTGTTTGGGTCTTTTTGATTGAGATGTAAATATAATTTACCTCCACCTTGATATTTTATAAAAGGCAAAGCCCAAATGATATCACCCATTTTACCCGAATGCATAAATGTTTTTACCATATAAAATTGTCCTTATGATAGTCTATAATTTTTTTTAATTCAATATCAAAATCTGCCGTAGGTTTCCAACCTAGATTTCTCAACTTTGAATCATCTAAAGAATATCTTACGTCACCCCCTGACCTTGTAAAATGTTCTAAGTATTTTTCTATGTTTGTATCGCCAGTGGTCCAAGTTATAATTTTGCGAATTACTTCAAGATTTGCACATTCATGATTTCCATTTATATTATAAATTTGATTTTTTGCTCTAGACGTAATAATTTGTAGAATTGCACTACAAGTATCTTCCACATGTAACCAAGTTCTTTTAGGCAATCCTTTATCATGAACATCTACCTTCTTATCAAGTGAAAGATGTTTGCATGTTTTTGGAATAAGTTTTTCTGCATACTGACCTGTGCCATAATTATTAGTGGGCCTGACGATAATGTATGGGATATTGAAGGTTCTTGCCCAAGCAAGTATCAGCATATCCGCGGCGGCTTTTGATGCTGAGTAAGGATTACTAGGCTTTAGCAAATCAGTCTCAAAGTGATTTCCCTTTTCAATATCACCATACACCTCGTCAGTTGAAAAATGTAGAAGTGTAGGAATTTTAAATAAATTCTTTTGTTTAATCAATTCTAATAAGTGATGAACACCATTTACATTAGATTTTAAAAATACTTCTGAAGAAACAATACTATTATCTACATGAGTTTCGGCGGCTGTGTTTATAACATAGTCGCAATCATAAAGTTTATCTAAATCATTAATATCACTTTTAATAAATTTAAATCGTTCTGCTCCTAATCTTTGTAGATTAACTAAAAAATCGTCATTAGATGCATAGGTCATTTTATCTACACCTATTACATAAAATCCATTGCTTAATAAAATTCTAGTAAGATGGTGCCCAATAAAACCTAAACAACCTGTAACATAAACTACTTTCTTCAAATCTTATATTCCTTTAAAGATGGTTCTAAACCTTCACATCTAACTCCCATTTTATGTAAGTTATATTTTCCTGTATAATGATTTAAGTGACAGCCAGTTACTTTGTATGATGTATGAGGAATATTGTGAATTTCACAAAACATTTTTATAACATCGGACACTCTAAATTTATCTTCATATACACAATTAGTTTGGTGTTGACAAACAATCTGATATTTCAAATAAACTTTTATTACTTTCCATAAGTCTCTTAAACTAAAAAAATCGCAATATCTATCAGCAGGTATCTCAAAAACTTTTTCATTTTTTACTGATGCTATAAATTGTTTGAGAAGTCTTTTTTCAGATTCAGATTTATCTATGGTAGAAAAAAGCCTTAACACATAATCATAAGTTCCATACGCGGCGGCTCTTGAAATTACATTTTTACTTGCACCGTAACTTTCTAGCGGGTGCCAACGCCAAACATCATCAGCTTTTTCTACAGTACTGCTTACGCTGAATTCTGCACCACTACCAAAATTAAAAAACTTACAATAACCTTTTTCTGGAGTTGCTATTCTTTTTAAGTTATAAAACATTAATAAATTATCTTTAAAAATGTTATTGTCGATAATATTAGGAGTTTCTCGTCCTGCCGATGCACAATGCATAATTACATCAAAAGGGCCTTTTTCTATTGCATAGTAAGTTACAGCCATTGTTGATGTCAAATCTAATTCATCTCTGTTAGGACAAAACAATTCATACTCTTTGTCTAGTTTAGATTTTATCTTCTTCTTTAAAAATTTCCCAACAAAACCTGTAGAACCTGTCAATAACATTTTTTTCATAATCAACCTCTAGAATAATTTACAAACTTATTATTTTCAGCATACTCTTCATCACTCACATACGGAAACTGGTCATTGATTGGTCTGCCACCCTCTAACTTAGGTTCTATTAAAACTTTTTCATCAATGACAAATTCGATTAGTAATCTTTTATTTTCACGCTTAAACATATTTTCATTAACTTGGTCAATTGATGTAACTCTTAAATAATCCATAGAATACGCAGTAGCTATACCCGAAAGATTAGGTCTGCCTGGACCTTGACCATTTCCTGTAGCATGATGTCTGCCCCCCATGTAAGTATTCTGAAATTGTCTTATCATACCTAAACCATGATTGTTAAATACAACAACAGTAATTCCTAAGTCATACTCAAGCATTGTTTGTAATTCTTGAATATTCATTTGGATTCCGCCATCACCATTAAAACTAATCACTTGCCTATCAGGATTATTTAATTTTGCTCCTATAGATGCAGGCAAACTGTAGCCCATAGCATAATGGCCTGATGATGTTGTAAGAAGTTGATTTTTTCTTCTGTTAAACATTTGATAAACCCATACATGATTAGCACCAGCATCAGCAAATAGCATAGCATCATCATCTATAATTTCATTCATCTTCTGCACAACTTCATAAGGATTTAAACTTTTATATTTTTTAGGTTCAGTAGAGATATCGACATTATAAAACTCTTCTTTTATATTTTTCAAATAATCTACCCACTCTGGAGAATACTCAGGCAACTTATAATTTTCTAATACTTTAGGAAGATGGACTAAATCTAAAATTTCTTTTTTCCATTCCGAATCATACTTCACTAATTCTTCTCCATCAATATCAACAACCATGACCTTAGAGTGAGGTGCAAATAGTTTAGGATTACCAGAGCGTTGCCTGTTGTCAAGTCTTGACCCTAAGACCAAAATATTACTCGCATTTTGAATAATATAATTTGCACCTCGATTGCCATACACACCAAAGTGTCCATAATAATTAGGTAGTGAATGTTCAAATGAATTAAGTGCTGACCAACTTGAAACAAAAGGCACACAATTATCAATTAGCCATTCATTAAGTTGTTCTGAAACACCTGACAGTTCTACGCCTGCTCCATAAACTACTAAAGGTCTTTCAGAATCTTTAAAAAATTCAGATATGTTATTTCGTATTTCTTCAATTTTAGTTGATGAAGATACTACCATTCTTACTTCTGGTAATAAAAGTTCGCTGTTCTCCATTTCATCAGTCTGTACGTCCATAGGAATGTCAATTAAAACAGGACCGCCTCTACCCTCAAATGCTTTTTCATAACATGTCTTTAATTCTTGTCTTAATTCTTCTCCATTCGTAACAGCTACAGCATAATTAGTAATCGCTTTAGTCATACTAACTATATCCATTTGTTGAAAGCCAGCTTGTCTTACCTTTGCTCCATTGTACTGCCCTACTTCTTTCCCGTTGACTTGCCCACAAATATGAAAACTAGGTATGCTATCAAAATATCCACAAGCAATACCAGTTACTAAATTAGATGCTCCTGGGCCACTTGTACAAAAAGTTGCTCCTATTTTTTTTCTATCAGTAGTTCTCCAAACAGCATCAGCGGCCATGGCCGCTCCTTGTTCATGTTGAAAGCATGTATAATTTATATTTTCTTTTGCAATTGCATCTACCATAAAAGAACATGCACCGCCTTGCACTAAAAAAACATTATCTATGTTAATAGCTTTTAAAAATTTAGCTATGTATTCTTTACCTTTCATATCGCCGCCTTTCTATTAATAATCAAGTCATAAACTTTTGTAAAACATATCCTATATATTCTATTTGCTCTGGTGTAATTACAGGACTTGTACCATGAAAGTATGTATGTGTCATGGTGTACGTTGCTACAGGAAAATTGTTTTTAGCATCTTCAGGATTCATTAAATGCGAATATGCAGGTTGTAGCATTATATTACCTGCAAAATAAGGTCTTGTTTGAATTTTATGGTCTTCAAAGTAATTTACTAAATCAGTTCTAGTAAATGGAGCATCTTCACGAATCGTTATAGGGAAAGCAAACCATGATGGATTTGATAAGGCTCTTGGTCTAGGCAAATGGAAAAATTGTTCATACTTTTCGTATATTGAGAAAAGAAGCCGATAATTTCTTCGTCTGAGTTCGTGAATTTTACCGAGCCTTTCCAATTGCACTAGACCAATTGCACCCTGCAAATCAATAGGTTTTAAATTGTAACCTATTTCATCATAAACATACTTATGGTCAAATACTTCGCCTGTCATTGTAGGAATCCATTCTGAAAATCTTTTTTTACATGTTCCATTTTTTAGCACGTTAGCTTTTGGTCCTACACAATAACACCCTCTTCCCCATTCTCTAAATGACCTAACAACAATTTCTAATTGTTCAGATTCGCACGTTACAAATCCACCTTCACCCATAGTCATATGATGAGCAGGATAAAATGAACATGATGCCATAGAGCCAAAACTTCCTAATGGTTTACCATCATAAGTTGACCCTAAGGCATCACAACAATCTTCTAACAAAACTAAGTCGTATTTCTTTACTAATGCCATCACATCGTCCATATTCGGAGGATTGCCTAGTACATGAGCAAATGTAATGACTTTGATATCATGTTCTTTAATTAAGTCTTCAGCTTTTGTCAAATCTAAATTCAACGTATCTAATTCTATATCTAAAAACACAGGCTCAAATCCTACTTGAATTGTAGGATTAAGTGTTGTCGGAAAACCTGCAATCGGCATAAGAACTTTTGTGCCTTTTGGAAAGTTCGTGTATCGTTTTGATGTTAACGCTGACATCATTAGTAAGTTTGAACTTGACCCAGAGTTTGTTAAAACACCGTGCTTTCTTCCCATTTGTTTTGGGAATTTGTTTTCAAATCTTATACACGCTTTACCCATAACGAGCCAACCATCTAACAAAGATTCAATTGCCGCCATGTACTCATCTTCAAAAAAGTATGGTCCTGCGTAGTGAACTAAATCTTCACCAGCTTTCCATTCATGATTTTTCTTTAATATATTTTTTCTTACTATATCTAATAAATTTGAATCCATTAAAAATATCCTATATTATCTCTTGGGAACCAAACATCGCCATGTCCATGTGGACTTGTCATATACTCTGACTGATAATCTTTTCTTATCTCATATCTTAAATCTTTACCAAGACCTATAGCTATTGCTAGAGCAGAACTTTGATTACCTAAAAACATTTCACAACCCTCTATGTATCTCGCTAATTCTAATAAATCATTTGTTCTTTGATATCTTACATCACATTTAAATTCATCACAGAAATCTGTATGTTCTTGTTCTGTTCCTACAAAAAAACAATCATCAGATATAAACTTCTCATAAACTTTTTTAGAATCTCCTGTTTCTCCATGATGATGCCTAGAGGTTCTGTTTATACAAATTTTTTCAGGCTGATAGATAGGATCAATATTGTTTAACCATGGAAGTCTAATCAAAGCATTGCTGATTTTTTCATCATGTATATTTAAGTTTTGAGTAAGAGCATAACATTCTGTTTGATTACCTCTCCATCTATCTCCCATCAAATGAAATCTATAATGATTTTCAAAATCAACGTCAATAGACTGGTCTTTATAAACATCAACGTCATGAAGATAATCTTGTGCTTTTAATAAAGGTGCTAACATATCATAATCTTTTTGTGTATATCTTCCTGCTCCAGGGCCTGCATCAGTCCAGCGTAAAACTTCTCTACAAAAATAATTTAAGTAGTCCAACTTTATGTACATGTTACCGCCACCTAAAAGTTTGACTACACAAAGACTATAAATTGTATCACCAAATGTTCCAAAATGAGAAAAATTTTTCATTTTACCAAAGGGCTACTAAAAATACAAGTGCTATGGACATCAAAAATATATAAAGATAAATTTTCATTTATTCCACCATAAAGTTTTTGTATTGATGGTAAAGTGATATTCTATTTTGCAAACTTAACCCCGGCCAATGAATTAGAAAATCACCATGCTTCCAATTTCCATCATGCCCTAATTTATCAACGTGAGGAGGAGGGCAATCAGGATATAAATCATAATTATAAGAATTAAATGTTCTTTGAGGAACATATCTCATAATAGGGGAATATTGAGTAGCGTGGTCAATCATTGCTTGTTGTTCTACCCAATTATCATTTTTGTATTTGTCGAGTTGGTCGCAAATAAAATTAATATAGTTTATACCTGCTTCTGAATTTTTTATTAAAAAACTATCGGCATTTATATCTCTATAATCTTTAGATATAATCAAGTGTGTATTTTCATCAGCATGTTCTTTAATAATATCTTCAAGTTTGATTGTCATATTTGTTATCATTGAATCACAACCTGTAAACCATACCCACTCAATGTCTGAATGCGTAGTAAATATTTCTAAGATATAAAATAGTTTTTTAAACCCATGAGGAATATCATCATTAGCATATATCTTACAAAGTGGCTCATAGCCATGTCTTTGTGCATATACTCTTTTATTATCTGTCCATGTGTGATTACCTAATTCACAATAACTATAGTCATAAGAATTAGCGATACCAATTTTCATATTAAACCTTTTGTAAAATTATTTCAATTGCACAGTCGCCAAAAGAATGATATGTTTGATCAAATCTCTCACGACCATATCTGAATGTTGCATCTAATAACTCTATCTTACATATTTTAATATTTTTTTGTGCTGAAAGCAAGTCAAAAACATTTACTGATTTATCACACCAAGACTTTTCTTTTAATATTGTAAATGTACATTTGTGGTCTCCGTTGAACGTACTCGGAAAAACACCTTGCTCATATAAATCTTCATCAGGAATTGCAAAAACTAAATGCCCACCCTTTTTTACAATTCTTATCCAATTCTGTAGTCCTATTTTACAATCATTTAAATGTTCTAAACAATGACTAGAGTGAACAAAGTCATATGTTTCATCTTTCACGCCGTCCATAAATTGGCCGTCGCCATCATCTAAATCCCATGATTTTATTGTTTTTATCATAGGAAAAAACTCTTTGTACTTGTCTAGGGAATCTTCACCTGAACCAATATCTATACCATCTCCAACAAAATATCTTGTTGCAAATCTGTGGTCATGCATTCTTCTCAATACACATTTACCTGTTTCGTCTGCCATGCTATCTCCATATTAAAGTGACGATTGATTGGGTAATAAGGCTCAATCGTCAAAACCTCATTTAACCTTAAGCGGCTAAAAGATACTCTTCGTCATTAGCATCTATTTTAATTGCTTGATTTACGGTCATCGCCTACCGAATCGTAAGTTCTTCTTACTCATTATTCTGTCGAAACCTGTACACCCCCATTTAAACAATTTAAATCAACTAAATCTCTATTCCTTCTATGCTCATCTTCTATTAAATCTTTAGATTGCCCATGGTATGCAACACCAATATGAAAATGAATCATTAACTGATTAAGTGTTTCTATTTTGATAAGCCCCGTCAAATCTGACGTTGACTCTCTTAACATAAATTCACCTAATACACGACCAAACTTACCTGCCTTATCTTTTTGCGTTCTTAGTGTTGCGATACTACCTACAGGCAAATGAGACTGTACAAATTCTTTTGCAAATAGTCCATATTTCTTTTCCACTAAGTCTCTAGTTCTAGACTCAGGAGTGTCTATACCATACAATCGTATTCTTTCATTATGAATCCAAAGACCGAATCCTAAATCAATGTCAACATCAACTGTATCGCCATCAACAACTCTAACTATTTTACAATTATATTCGTACATATCTTTCCTAACTGGTGGAGGTGGTGGGAATTGAACCCACGTCCAAAACAACTTTCATAAAACGTAACAAATAGCATAATTACAATACTATTCATACGATTATTCTTATATTATATATGTTCTGTATATAGTTCGTCAAACAAATTTCTGTAAGAAATAAAATCATCTATATAATCATCTCGCTTTTTAGTAAAAACTTGAGAATTTCCTTCCTGTACAGCAATTATTACAACCAAATTTGTAATTGGTATTCTAGTAAGTTCTTCATACATTACAGCGTAAGCTGAAGTTTGCATAAAATAATTTTGAATATATCTTTCATTCTTTTCTCTTGTTGATGTTTTAAAATCAATAACAGAAAGTTTATTATTATATTCTGCAATGCAATCCACTCTACCTGCAACTTTTAAATAATTTGAGTAAAGAGGAATTTCAAGTCCATGTATATTAGATATTTTTGTGTCTAATATAGTTTTAATTTTATAGAACATTCCTAGGTCATTTGGCGTAAAGCCTTCTTTATAATATATTTCATTGTTCAAATATCTTTCACAAAGGGTATGCACTTTGGTTCCTCTTGCAGATGCTTGTGAAGAAATTTTATTTGCTTGTTTTTCGCCAACTCGCTTACGCCAATCCATAATTGCCTTCTTACTTTGCAATCCAGTAACTGTGGTAACTGACGGATATTTTTCACCACTAGGAGTAAGGTAATACCTTTTGCCATTTATAGTTTCTGACTCTAAATCATCATATTTTAAATCAACTCCTACATGGTAAAAATCTTGCATAATTTATATTATTCCCTGTTCTAGTTTACTTAGTATATATTCTTTTACAAGTTCACTTCTTACTATATCTTCTTTATTAAATTCAACACAACTAAAAGACCGCATAGAATTCAAAACTTTCATGAATAAAAGAAGTCCTTCTTTTTCGCTTTGTTTATATAAATCACTTTGTCTAAAATCACCGCAAAATAAAACTTTACAGTTTTCTCCTAGTCTTGTAATAACAGAATCTAATTCGTGATATGACATATTTTGACATTCATCAACCACTACAATAGTATCTTGCAAAGTTAATCCTCTAATGAAAGATGTAGTTACAAATTCTATTACACCTTGTTTTTTTAAAAAATCGTAAATATCTTGTTTAGGATAAAATAATTCATTGATTATAGAAACATAAGGTTGCTCGTAAACTTTAGCCTTCTCTATATTATCTCCTGGTAAAAATCCCATATCTCTTGTAGGAACTACGCTTCTCACAATAGTTACTTTTTCTTTTCTAGAATTACTATTTAATATTTCATCAAGGGCTAGGTATAACGATATAAATGTTTTACCTGTTCCTGCTAAACCATGAAGTAAGATATTTTTATTTTTATCAAAGTAATCAAATGCCCTCTGTTGATTTAATGTAATAGGATTTGTGCGTTTAGGCGAAAGATTTTTCAATTGATTTTTTGTTTGATTTTCTTTTTGTATTTTTCTTCTTTCACGTTTGGTCATCTTTATTACGTTTGAAAATCTGTGGTCATACTGTGGATAATCCTCAAGAGTGGTATCAAAATGAGTTGTCATATCACTCCTTTGCAAATAAGTTAATGTTTACCAAGTGTTGATAGTCGATTTAGGGTGAGCCTCTTTTGCTTTTTGAAGTACTTCTTTGAATCCAGCATCAGGCTTTTTTATACCTAATCTAATCGGGTCACCTAGACTTGGCGCCGTTATAATCACGGGTTCATATAAGGGATTTTTTTTGATAAAATTATCCCTCTCACTAATTTTCATTACTTTTTCTATGATTTCGTTTGTTTCGATATTTTTAAAATTATATGTAGGCATTGGCTGTATTTAGTTGTTTAACACCTTCTGTATACCATTCAGGTGCGTTTCCGTTTTTCCATTTCGCAAAATAGTTCTTTTCATGTATATAGTAATTTTTATAAGATTGTATTACGTCATTCTGAACTTTATGCTCTTCAGGCATTGCAGGAGGAGGTGGAGAAAATAATTTATCAATAGAAGAGTTAGGAGGATTCTCTAACGCTTTCTCTAAACCGCTAGAACGAATTAGATGTATTTTTCCATATCTATTAGTATACTCGGTAAGACAAGCAGTAAGAAGATTATGTAGCCAAGTGTAGTGCTGTGTTGATAGTCGTACCCACACCGCACTAGGGTGGTTAATATGACTTGCTTTATAAAGAATATTTTCTCTTTCATCTTTAAGCCTCCATCTTTTGATTTTTCTACCGTTTTTAGAAAGGTCTGTATACTCAATCCCATCTTGCATTCTATGGGCGGTTGATAACAATTGAGCATATTCGATAACCATTTTAACTACATGTTTATCACATGTCATTTCAGCACACTTTTTCACATCATGGTCTAGATAAAATATATTCATTTTTTACTCCATAAAAAAGATACATATATTGTAGCAAAGATTACTAAAAATGTCAAAAACTCGTCTAACGCACTAAAATTTTCTTTGACAAATTCTCCAAAGACAGTAATTGTAAAAAGAGCAGTTAAATAGGAACAAAGCATAACTAAAATCGAATGCCTTAAAATACCTCCTACAAGACCTCCCAAAAAAATTATGTAATTTTTTATTACTTCCACAATCCTTTTTCTTTTTCTTCAGCAAGAGTATTTACGATTTGTCCAAAAACTTTTTTAGAATTGTCTTCAATTTGAATTTGGTGGTCGAATACTTCCTTTATCTCTCTGATAAAATTCTCTGTCACAGGACTTCCATGCCTAATAGAAGAATCAAGATATGTTGATATCGTTCTAATGTCCATCATAATCACGCCTCCATTTTTGTTAATTTACCTAAGACGTACCAATCACTATGATAACTTCTTGTGATTTTACCTTTCTTAGTTTTTCTAATACACTCAGATGCCATCTCATGACCTGTATACTCCTCCAGATATTTTATGGCGTCATCTTCATCTCTAAAAATTTTCATACCCGCATTATTCAACATGTTAGGTTTCGCTCTAAAAAACATAATCAATCTCTCCTATTATAAAAGTTAATGTTTAAATTACTTTTTTCAACATATGGAACACTTTTGTATAAAACAAATTTTTTTTCAACTTCTTCAAAAACATCTATTTTATCATTTTCCCAAATAACAAAATTGTCATCTGTCAATCCATTAGGAACATATCTTGTTTGCTCATTTAATAAAACAAAAGAACCAGAAGAATCTAGCAATGAAAAAATATTCTCAACTTCTAGTTTTACATCTTCTACATGTTGCAAACAGAATGCACATATAATAACATCAAATTTATTTTTAGGCAATTGTAGTGACGGAATAAAAAATTGACTTTTTATATACTGATTTGCCCAGTATAACATACTTTGACTAGTATCATATCCAACAACAGGGTCTCCGTATTTTTTTATTATCTCTAAAGAAACTCTACCCATACCACAACCATAGTCTAACCATTTTCTACATTTTGAATTTGAAAAATTGTTAAGTAAGGTTGAGACAAAGTAATCTGTTTCCTCATAAAATTTATTAGGATTATCTGTATCAGTGGTTAATGCTACATGTTTTGCAGTTTCTAATGTAGATACTTGAAATGTTTCTTTGACGTATGGCATAGTTATTTGATTATTGATTTGTTTAATTCAATGGCTTCTTTATGATATTTTACATCTGTGTATTGCACACAAGTTACATCATCTAGATTTTCACTTTTCTGTTCTACTTTAGTGCATACAAATTCTTCTTTTTTTAGAACAAAATTATTTTGATATTTTTGATTTAAGACTTCATCAAGTTCAGTTTTTTTCTTAAAAGCTATGACATACCCTCCACAAGCTACTGTAACGAATGTGATGCCCAACAAAATGTGGAATACACGTTTACTGAATAAAATTATTGTAGACACTCTAATCTCCTATATAATGTAAGCTATAGCTACCCAAAAACAAAAAGTGTAGATATATAACCAAAACATAATTTTTAATAATGTATTAAATATTGTACTCATACTATTATTATCGTCTTTTTTTCAAAAAACTTCAAGGAGCATGTTGTTTAAAAGCAACACTACATATTTGTGATTCTGTCTAATTGTCTAGTATTTAACGTGCCTTTTGGGACGTTCTCTTTTATCCAAGATAAAAGTTTTTGTTTTATTTCTAATTCTAGGTTGACCTTTTTACCGCTATCTTTAACTTTGATATATTTAAAATCCTTTACGACAAACTGCCCACTTTTTGTTTTGTATGGTTTTCCATCAGGATTTAAATAAAATACAGTATTGTCTTTATTGTTAAGAATTACATAAACACTTCCATCTACTTCCCTTGGTAATCCTTGGGTTAATAATTTATGAACAGTCCTGGCCGCTCCCTTATGAGTATTGAATAATACATCTTGAGGAACCACTCTGGCTCTCTTAGCGTTGTTAAGTATTGCTATTTTATAATCTGTTAAAATCCAAACTAAGTGTATGTCACTTGATTTATAACCTATGTCCATAAGTTGAGGAATTACTCTTTCCATTTCTTCAGTATCTTTGAATGTGGTATCTAACATCAAATTAGGCAAAACTCCTTTTTTAGCAGTTGCTAACATATTATCTAACATTTTATTTTTTGAGTTTGTGAGTTTTATTGCTAAATGCAATGCATTTACATCATCTGGATTTTTCAATACCAAATCTTTTAATGTTCTATTAGGTTTGATTAGTGCTTTGTTTAAAATTTCTCTCTGGCTTCTTGTGATGTCAACCGCATATTTTTTCATTAGTTGGCTTGTTGTGAATTTACCTAATGCATCTAATTCCATAAATGCTTTTTTCAAATCATCTACATCATGTATCTTAAATTTTGATGATTCTAAAAAATATTTTCTAGCAAATCCTTTTCCTGAACCTGACCCGCCTGCAAGAAATACAACTTGATTGTATTTTGCACTATTATTTAATAGTATTTGTTTTTCTAAAATTACGGGATCTTTTATATAAAAATCTGCAAAAGATTTCATTGTTTCTCCTTAAGAAAATAATTCTGGCAATGCTTCCTGAACTACTTTCTTATTTATACCTTTTATTTTTAACTTTTTATCTTTCATTTTTATAACGATTTCAGCTTCTTCAGGAGACAAAGACTCTAATATATCAATGAACAACTTTTCCCTTTTTATAACATGCAAGTTATTTCCCGGAATAAAATACTGCATTTTTCTCCACTCCGCAGGAATTCTATTTGCTCCCACATCTCTCATTTCTTCATGCTTAGTATATGGAGGAACTCCCTCAGGCAATTCTAGTTTTGATTCACTAAAATTATATTTGAGTATATCTTTAAAGTACGGAAGTAAATTAGCTATGGCTTTAACTGCTCCTGCTCTTTTACCTGCCGGCAACTCTGATATATGATTAAATAAATCTGGTACTGACATTTTAGATACGTCCATTAAAACTCCTGTATATGTTCAATTAGCATTTTCATCTTGTGCTTCACAAAATAATTTAATAATTTATCTTTACCTTTTTTAGGTGTAGATGTAAATTCACTAATAATTTTACTTCTATATTCATTAGGAATTTTACTTAAATCAATTAAAGACTCATTTCTCTTGAAATTTTTGAGCATGACTTCATCACCCAATTCCTCTGGGTCTTTATCAACCCAAATATTTAGTTTCTTTGATGTTACAGGTCTTTGTCTAATTGACTTTACTATGTAATCATCACCTGATAATATATTAGGAATTCCGTCGCCTCTATCACCTTTTATAATATGTTCTTTTAAAAATTGTAAAGGATTATTCGTGCGAATAAATTTCTTAGCTGTAGGATTGTACTGGTCTACATTTGAAAATTTTTGTAGCTGTAAAAAATCTTTATCGCTTGATAGAATTAATATTTTTTCAGTAGTATCACAATTCATATAAACACCAAACTCATGAACTAATGTTCCTATTACATCATCAGCTTCGGTTCTATTAACTCTAATAACTTTATAAGGAAAGTTATCTTTAATTTCATCTCTAACTTTATTTAAAGTATCAAATATTAAACTCCAATCATACGGAGAAGAATCTCTATCTTTTTTTCGATTTGCTTTGTAGAAAGGAAAAATATCTCTTCTCCAATATGCTTTATCATCTGAGGCAATAACCATCTCATTATACTCTTCTTTGAATTTTTTATTATACATTCTTAAAGAGTTAAGAATCATATGCCTTATTAAGTTTTCGCTTATCTCGTCTGATGACCCATTAATTTGGGTCATCAAATTTGATATCATTACTTGGTTTAAATCTACTAAAATCATAACGCTCTCAATAAAATAGTTTCTGAATTAATTCTACCTGTAAGAACTTTTTCTTTAGTTTTCAGTTCACTTAAAATATTTCTCAACTTAACTTTACCAGCATCTAATAGTGTTGGAATCGTATCGTCAGGCTTTCTAAGTGTCTTAGAAACCGATGTTGTTGCATTAAAGTTCTGTATTGTACTACCTTTAACTGAAAGGCCTCTTACGTCTTCAGCGTGATAGACACCTAGCTTTTTAGTCTTAACATTATAGACCCATAATTGTATCGCTCCTATTATTTTTGTAGGAGAAATACTTTTGTAAGCATCACTCTCTGATGCATAATTTAGGTTCTTAACTAACTGCACGGCTGGTTTTTGTTTTGTCTTTCTTTTGCGAACAGATTTGACTTGTGATGCCATGTGTGATTGAGTAATCAAATCATCTAAAAGAGACTTCCACTTTTTAAGTTCGCTTTTAGTAAAATGTCCCCACTCTTCACGAACATATTCATCAGTCGTCCAAACGTCAATTATATCCTGCACTTCTTTTGCTTCCTTGACAAAAAACTCTGAAATTTTTTCAGCAATGATTGAGGAAATGTCTCTACTTTTTAAGTATGCTTCCCAGTTAAATTTAAAAGTTCGATTAACTAAAACATACTGGTCAAGCAAATACTCAATCTCAGCTATTTCTCTGTCTGCCTTTTGTTCAATTCTATCTTGAATAGAAATGACGTTTTTGTTTTTATTAACCTCATCAAAATTACTTGCTTTTTCTTTTAGCTGTTGCATCTCAGCATTAAACTTTTTGGCCTGTTCTTCATTTAAAACATAACCCTTAGATTGCATTCTAGCTAACCAAGAAACCGAAGTTGATATATCCCGAGAAGACAATCTACTATAAAGTTCTGTGTCATCATTAGAATACTTTTTTGTTTTACAAAACTCCAACAAAAACTTTTTATTATATCTGTGTTTTGCAATAGTGCCGTACCAAGATAACGCTTTAGAGGTTCGCTTTTCTAAATCTTCATCAGATAAAGATTCTGCATCAACCCACTCAGGTTCTTTACCATGGTAGTGTTGGTCCATATCATCAATTCGGATTTTCGCTAATTTCATAATAATTCTCCTTTATAATCAGAATACAACTGGTCGTACAATTCTTTCAAACCCCCAACGTATTGCGACTGTTTAAAAACTTGAGGAATAGTCTTAGTATTGGGAACCATTTTACTTAACTGCTTTATTGTATAATCTTTATTTAATAAAAACAACCGGTATGGAGTTTTTGTTGTATATAAGATAAACTCGGCCCTGTTTGTTGCACGACTTTTACTAGCACCGTAAACGTAATACATTTATCTAACTAGTTCAAGAGGATATATTCTTTTTACCTCTTTTATTTGAAGTTGACTTCCTGGGTCGTTTTTCATTCTAGTCGTAAACATTCTTCCGTCTACTTCAAATGTAACATCATATCCTATGATTTTGTCTTCATAATTTTTAACGACACGATTTTCACAAAAATCTACTCGTTTGACACTACGGCGATTTCCAGAATTTGTGCTTATACCTGCACCTATGACTGCACCAATTCCTGTTCCTAGTGCTTTATCTTTTGAAATCATATTACCAATTCCTGCTCCTACAGTTGTGCCTAATATTACTAACATAGGGTCAGTTTTTGATTGTGCAGAATATTCCCTAGTTGAACATGTAGTGCGGTCACCTTGATAATATGACCTTACAGTTTTAACAACAGGTTCGACCGAAATTACAGGAACATGGTAAGTATCTGTTATAGTATTCGCCAACGCTGTAATCGGTAAAATAAGAACTAACAGTAAAAGTTTTTTCATGTCTTTCCTTTTCTAGTAAAATTTTGTCTTTCAATTTGATTGACAAAAAAATTGTTATTTTTTCCTGTTACTTGCCCTATTAAAAACAAGAACCATGCGATTGAAAGTATAGAACTTGCATTCAATCGTATAGGAAAAATCATCATTTGCTCAACAAATATAACATTGAATGCTAGTATAGTCAATACAGATAGTAGCAAATATACAACACTTATTGCACTCATAATACCTAAAGCAACTAAAAGTACATCAATCTTTTTCATATTATTTATCCTCATGTAAAAAATTTACTCAAATATCCGAAAACGTATATTCCACATATTACTGCTTGAACTGTAAATAGTGACCATTTTTTCCATATCACTCCCACAGTCAACCAGCCTACATTACCCACTAAAGAAACATATACATTCAATGGGTATATATTTATAGAAGTAAGATAGACTCCTAGTAACAATATTCCTGTAGAACTCCATTCTAATATCTCAACTTTATTTAACTTCTTCATATTTTATATAGTACTCAATTAAAGTGATTTTAGCAATACAAATAAAATAAATAGTAGTGAGTTCGTGAATTTATCAAAAAAGTGATATTACACTATGCTTCGCAATTACATAAAAGGAGCAGGTAGTGATAGATCCAGTTACAGCTTTAGCTTTAGCTTCTGCCACGTTTAATGGCGTAAAAAAAGCCGTACAAGTGGGAAAAGAAGTCTCTGAAATATATACAGAGTTGTCTAAATGGGCGGGTCATGTAAGTGATGTTTATGAGCATATAAATCAAAATGGGGAAACAAAGAAACCTGGGTTATTTGAAAAAATAACTTTTAGTAAAAGTGCAACTGCTGAGGCATTTGATAGTTTTGTAGCTAAAAGAAAAATTAAAGAAATGGAAGATGAAATTAGGCATATGTTTACATGGGGTGCTTTACATCATCTTGGTTTAGAAGGCTATCGTGAATTTATTGGAATGCGGCGAAAAATAAAAGCCGACCGTGAGAAATTAGTATATGACCAATTAAGAAGAAAAAAGAAATTTATTCAAACAGTAAAAATTTCATTGATAGCAATTTTATCATTATCACTAACAATATGGTTTATGAATTTTACAATAACATTAATTTTAGATGCACCCGGAATGAAAGGATAAATAAATGGCACAGAAAAGATTTGAAAGTAAATCAAATTTTAATAAATACGACAAAGACGGTGACGGAATTATTACTGATGAAGAATTGTCTAACATGGAAGCAATTGAGGAAATTGAAAGATTGAATAGAAAACAAAGACATCAAAGAATGATGGCTTGGTATGCTTTAATTGGTATGATAAGTTATCCAGCGTGTATTATATTTTGCGAGTTTGTAGGATTAAATCAATCTGCTAAATTACTTGCAGATTTGGCCCCAACGTATTTTATAGCCGCCGCTGGTATTGCGGGTGCGTTTATGGGAATTTCTGCTTGGTCTGAATCAAAAAGAAATGCATCACCAAGTAAACCTACAGTAAAGAGGCCATGATACCAGGAAAACAACAAGAAATATTTAAAGTATATGATAGTTGGGGAACAATATTATTGACAACTTCCTCAAGATTTTTGGCATCATGGTACCAAAACATATATAATAAAAGACAGCGTAAACGTAACACAAAAATAAGTATTGACGAAAAAATTAATGTGAGTTTTGAAGATGTCCCGTTTAAAAAAATATAGAACTATTTTTATATCTGATGTACATTTAGGCACAAAAGGATGTCAAGCAGAATTACTTAATAATTTTTTAAAACATAATGACTGCGAGAGTTTATATTTGGTTGGAGACATTATAGATGGTTGGAAAATACAACAAAATAAATGGCATTGGAAACAATCACACACAAATGTTATAAGAAGAATATTAGGTCTTGCAAAAAGAGGAACTAAAGTAGTTTATTTAACAGGAAACCACGATGAATTTTTACGCCCACTCATACCCTACAATATTGGCTTTGGAAATGTGCAAGTATGTAATCACGCCGTACATGTTGGGAAAGATGATAGACGATACTTGGTCGTACATGGTGATATTTTCGATGGTATCACAAGAATTGCGCCGTGGCTTACATTTTTAGGAGACAAAGCATATGATTTTATTCTTGATCTTAATACTAAGTTTAATACTTTTAGGAGGAAGTTGGGTTTTAATTACTGGAGCCTCAGCCGTTATCTTAAACACCGTGTTAAGAAGGCAGTTGACTTTATTTTCGAGTTTGAAAAAAACTTGTCCCGTTACTGCAAAAAGAAAGGCTATGACGGAGTAATTTGTGGACACATACATACTCCTGAAATAAAAGAAACTGAAGGAATAATTTATATGAATGACGGCGATTGGGTAGAATCTTGTTCAGCTTTAGTCGAACATCACAATGGAAAATGGGAATTAGTAACATGGACGGAATTATTAAATTAGTAATCTCAATATCAGTATTGTTTGCGATACTGATAGTTGGTTTAACAACAAGCGTAGGATTACATGCAAAACCTTTTTTAATTGATAAACCTGAAATCTATGATTGCGTTTTAGATATGATTCATGAATATGAAAATGAAAAATATCCTGAAATGTTTACTTGCGTATATATATGTGAAGATCCAAATGATTATTTTGAATGGATTGAAAGAACATTTGATGAAAAAGGCTGTAAAATACATTCTACCATATACAAAACAAAATATCAGATTGATAAATTATGAACGAAATACTATGGGCATGTGTATTAGTTTATGTGTTTAAGCCAGTAGATGTAATAGGAGTTTATCAAACAAAAGAAGAGTGTAAATATATTTCAAAACAATATAAAAACACATCATGCCACGCTGTAAATGTTTCAAACAAAAAAGAAATACTTCAACAATTAGAAGCACTTAGTATAATAATAAAAAATAATGAAAATACTAATAATAACTGATGCTTGGGACCCACAAATTAATGGTGTTGTAAATACTTACAAAAATATCATACATCAATTAAAAAAACAAAAAATAGATGTCATGGTGTATCACCCAAAATGGTTATGTTTTGCAAACGGTGATCCTACAAATTATTGGAAAACAATTAAACTGCCATTCTATAAAGAAATAGAGTTAATGTTAAATCCACAAATTTATAGAAATTACATTTTAGGTAGAGCAAACTTTGGTGATAAGATACACATTGCAACTGAAGGTCCTCTCGGTCTTTATGCAAAAAGAATTTTAGATGAAGAAGGATTTTCATACACGACATCATTTCATACGAAATTCCCAGATTATATACAAAATATGTTTAAAATACCTAAAAAACTTTCTTACAGGTATTTTAAATATTTTCATAAAAAATCAAAAAAAATATTAGTTCCTACAAGATCAATAAAAGATGAACTGGAAAACTATGGATTTTCTAATATGCAACTGTGGACGAGAGGTGTAGATTCAAACTATTTTAATTATAAAAAAAGAGGTAATACAGAAAAATGTGTGTTGTGTGTATCTAGGGCTTCAAGGGAAAAAGGATTAGATGACTTTTGCAGTCTTAACACATCAACATATAAAAAAATACTAATAGGAGATGGTCCATATCTTAATACTTTGCGAAAAAAATATAAAGATGTTTTGTTTTTAGGTAAAAAAGAAAACTATGAGTTAGGTGAATTTTATGCTAACGCAGATTTATTTGTTTTTCCTAGCAAAACTGATACTTTCGGAATTGTTCTTTTAGAATCTATCGCTTGTGGAACTCCTCTTCTCACATACTATGAACCAGGACCTAAAGAAGTAATAGAGCAAGGTGTCAATGGAATAATGACTGATAATTTGCAAAAAGATTTTAATAATGCAATTTCTTTAGATCGAAAAAAAGTTTATGAATCATCTAAAAAATGGACATGGGAAAAATGCACTTCTATGTTTTTGAATTCGCTCTAGGCTTTCTTTTTCTAGAAGGTCTTCTTTTATTCATTACAGGTGCTTTTTTCTTCTGTACTGGAGTTCCTGCATTATCCTCAAACAGCACTAAAGTTTTTCTCAAAAAATTTGCAATTGCTTTCTTAATCATTTACTACTCCTTTATAACTTCTATTGCGTGGTTATAGTGTTTTATTCTATCCTCTAGTCCTATATATCCACCATTTATCTTTCTAGTCATAGTCTTTAAATCTTCCTCGTCAGCGTACTTATTTAAATTTGTTGTCTTCCAATACCAACAAGCAGAGTGTATCGCATAATATACTTCACATAATAACTCTGGATTTTCGACTAATGTATTATCACTAAAAAGATGCTCAGAACAATTTGTATAATTATTTTTTCCAGTAATCTGAATTATTCCTCTTCCTCTATACTTCCAACCTTCGCCTGATTCTGTATCTCCATTTCCCATTCTATTTGCATATATTACATTTGCAATTTTTTCAGGCTGTCTATGATACTCTTCTGCATCTCTTCCTGCATTTTTAAAATACTTTGGAAATACTGCATTGAGTGCCTTAGCTGAATAGTTTAAGTTTTCAATTAGTCTAGTAAATCCCATAGACTCATGACCACATTGTGCAATAAAAGCGGCAACTCTTTCTTCGGTATTGATATCCCATCCAGGCAATATTTCGTTTAGTTGATTATACCATTCGTCTTTATCTTTTACTCTAGGTAAAAGTTCGTGAACTACTTCTTCTGTTAAAAAGTCCATAAAATCCTCTCTATTTGAATCCTTCTAGATATTCTCTTAATGGAGATAAATCTGCATAATGAACATCTTCATCTATTTTTTCAGCTAAAGCCATATTTAAGTCTATATAAAACGCTAAAAGTTCTATAGTACTCATACTATTGATAATTTCATTTCTGTCTATCATTCTACCACTTCCTTTCCGATAGGTGCTATCATTCCTTGAACACCCATTCTATTTGCAAACTTAATTTTTTGAGCATCTAAAAATTGATATAGGGAATGTTCTATGTCAATATATCCACGATTATTTATACGCTCAATCATATTCGCATATATTCTTTCGTATGTATCTGAAACATAGGAAAGTAGATTTGCATCAAAACTCCATAGCCTAGACATATACTGAAGTCTAACTCCATTCGTAAGTTCTGGCGGGAATTGTGATGTGAAAGGACCTTTTATTACTATTTTATCTTTTGCTTCTTCATGAAGATTTATATCAAATTCCTCAGTTAATTTATACCGTGAACTTAATTTAAATATTCTAGTATATTTTTTATGTTGAGGTTCTGCTAATAATTTTTTAAAGTAATCAGTAAAGACTAAAACTTCTATACAGTTTTTTACGATATCCCAATTTTCTATTTTTTGTATTTCTTTTACTTGGGGATCTTGTGTATAATCCATTACACATTCAGAATACTTTTTAAATCTTTTTAAAGTTTCTTCATTTATTGTTTCTTGTCCAGAGTCTAAAATAGCTATATCTGAATTAGGACAGTATTCTCTTATTGATTGATATGTCTCCATTGATTGTTCAATTCTTTGAGTTGAATCATACACTCCAAATCTGGTATGAACTGCTGATGAAGTTACAAAAAGGTATTTGTTTTCACTTTTTAGTAGTTTTAGTAGCATTATCTATTTTTCCTTTTTTAGTAAGTCTTTTCAATACTTCAGAGGAGTCCATCCAAATATCTTTATTTTCAAGTATAGAATCAATTTCATCTTTTGTTAAAAAATCTTTATATATTTGAGTAAATAATTTTTCTGACCACTTTCTCTCATGAAAAATGTTATCATACATTTCTCCACCTTTACCCAAAATCATACCTGAATAATTGTGAAACATAAACATTGAGTGTTCTGATATTTCAAATATGTCTGCTGATAAAAAAATTATAGTAGCGGCAGACATGCACATACCTTCTGTTGATGCAATAATTTTACTTTTACATTCCGACATACATCTCATAAATTGTATTGCAGTAAATAAGTCTCCACCATAACTATTGATATGAAATCTAATTACATCAGTTTCACTTGAGTTTCTTATAATATCAAACCAATCAATATATTCGGAAGATTCTCCTATTTCTCCTGACAAATAAAAAGTATGAAAATTACCTAAACTTTTATGTTTATAAGCATTTTTATGTTTTTTATCTTCAAGAATATCTTCTTCAGTTTCGCTACACGTTTTCATAACCATATTTGCATATCCAATAAGAGTCTATAATATCCGATGATGGATTCCATTGTTTTTCAGTCATATTCAATTCTTCTTTGAGTCTTATATCATTATGTAGTTCAAAAATATCTTGCATTTTTTGTTTATCCGCATTTCCTTTTCCTGTAGCATATTTTTTTATAACAGTAGGAGCAACACATTCAAATTTAACATCAACAAGATACAGTCTATATTTCAATATTCCTGTATTTTCAGCAATATTAAAAACTCTACCTTTTGAACCTAAAGAATAATCTTCTAGAAAAACTTTTACTTCTTTTTGACTTGTCATATTTCTTTCTAGTATTCTATCAATAAAAAAACTTGAAATTATATCATATCTTTCTTCATTGCAATTGTATTCAAAATAATGCCCATAAACATTTTTAAATGAAACCTCATACTTTTTACTTTGTGTTAAATAATGAAATACACAGTTTTCAAAACTAAACTCATTCTCATCATCATATAAACATATCGCAGGTGTAGTCATTGAATAATCAATGCCTGCTATAATCATGTATTCGTATAAACGTGTTCAACTGTATAATCAGTATTTTCATTTAGTTGTGTTTTAACTCTCTCATCTTGTCCAAAGTAAAAACAAAAAGATGAGTGTAAATCATTATAATGTGCAAGTTTTTCTACTTCTTTTTCAACAGTTTCTATCCAATCACTATGTTCAGGTATTGACTGTGGATTATCTAACATGATTTGAATATTAGTTCTATGATTTTCAATCTTTGCTAAAAAATGACTTTTTAACGTCCTTACTAATTGACCTTTCATTCTTCCTCCATTTCATCTTCAGGTTCAAATTCTGCGTTATCCAATTCAGCTCCGCAGAAACAACAAGTAACAATTAGTTCCTCGTTGTTATCATCAGTTTCTACTATGTATATATGTCCACATGATGTGCATTCTACTTTTGTCCTATTCGGTGACATAAAATCCTTTTCTTATCTAGGCGGCCTTTCCCCATACATTATCCCATGTACCTGAAACAGAACCTTTAGCATAATCTGTTGCTCTATTTTCAAAAAAGTTTGTGTGTATAGGAGCATTAATCATTTCTTCAACCCAAGGTAAAGGATTCTTTTTAACTTTATGAATACCTTTCATACCCATAGAAATCAATCTTCTATCACAAATATATCTTATATATTGTTTTACATCTTGTGCAGTTAAATCTTTCATTTCTCCCATACTAAATGCTAAATCAATAAATTTATCTTCAAGTTCCGTCATTTTTGTTGCTATGGTATAAATTTTACCTTTTAGCGTATCATTCCATATAGAACGATTTTCTTCAACAAAAGTCCTAAATAATTTTATCATAGCCTCTGAATGCATTGTTTCATCAACAATTGACCATGTTACAATTTGTCCCATACCTTTCATCATTCCATGTCTAGGAAAATTCAATAGCATTATGAAAGATGAAAATAATTGCATACCTTCAGTAAATGCACTAAAGGCCGCTATGTGAGTTGCAGTAGATTCTAGTGTACTGTTCTTTGAAGATATTTCTACTAGATAATCGTGTTTTTCACTCATCTCTTCATACTCTAAAAATTCATTGTAAGTTTTTTCAGGCATACCTAGAGTTTCAATTAAATGTGAATATGCGGCAATGTGTAATGCCTCTCTTGCGGCAAATCCAGCTAACATCATACGAACTTCAGGTTGAGGAAAATGTGGAAGATAATTGTTTATATAACCCCCTGCAACATCAACATCACCTTGAGTGAAAAATCTAAAAATGTTTGTTAAAAAATGCTTCTCAGGTATTGATAGTTTGTTCTTCCAATCTTTTACATCTTCTAACATTGGAACTTCTGTGTGTAACCAATGAGCCTGTTCATGTTTTAACCAATAGTCATAAGCCCATGGGTAGTTAAATGGTTTAAAGTGATTTCTCTCGTCTTGAAGTTTTAATTTCATTTTTGCTCCTAAAAAAATTTTTCTAAAGAATTTTCAGATTTGTAATTACGAATGTTTTTTGTGTTGTGTTTTATTGCTTCATAATTTAGTGAGAATGGCATGTTCTCTGTAATTTTATATTTTTCCTCTCCAGGTTTTAAAATTTTCCATAACAAGTCTTTATCTTTCGGATAAGAATTTGTCCAATTTTCTGTGCTTGTTTTCAAAAGTTTTTTCCATCTTCTCTGAGTAGGTATAATATATCTAAATTGCTTACCCTTAACTCTTGATAACCCTAACTCAATTCTTCTATCAAAATCAGGTCTACTTCCACAAATTAACCCATCTTTTTTTTCTTGTATAGTTCTTGGGTGAATTTTTTCTCCAGATTTTGTAACATATGTATCTGTCCAAGCATATCCACCATAAAACATATTAAACGCTTGATACACATACCCAACTTTTCCTACTAATCCATCTGCCCATGTAAATAAAAATTTTACATCAGGTTTATTTTGCTTCAACCACCTTAATGCACATGATAACATTTGAGTTTCAGAATTTCTAGGCATACTATCGTCCATACACATTTTGCCTATTTCAAAATAATCTTTTGTATCTAACTGAGGAAATAACTTCTGTATTGTATGTTTAGGCCTAGTTCCCCAACCAAAAGTAATTATTCCTACTAACTTTCCGTCAACAAAATACCCACAGAAATGTTTTGTAAGTTTGGGCATAACAGGAGAGTAGTGTTTATCATAAACAAAATTAGACGCATTTATCTTATGTATTTCTTTTATCATTCTTAGCCTTCGCAGGCTAAACATTCTACGTCATCTGAATTCGACTGATTATTTAGATAATTCATCATTTCTGTATATCCGCCTATATACTCTCCATTTAGATATATTTGAGGAACAGATTTAACTGCACGACCTGTAACTTCAGCGGCCGTTTTGTTAATTTCATTTAAATCTACATAATCAAAAATTACCCCTCTGCGAGTAAGTTCTGCTTTTGCTCTTTTACAGAATCCGCAAGTAGGTGTTCCATATACAATATTTCTAAACTTTGAATCTCCCTCAACAATAGCTTTCATATCTAATTCTTTAATAACTTCTCTTTCTAATCTTTTTGCTACTTTATCAGCTTTACCTATCTTTTCTGACCTACAGTAATATAATGTTTTAAGACCTTCTTTCCATGCTTGAAAATGTGTAGCATGAATATACGCTACATCAGAAGTTGGTCTAAAGAATAAATTAAGACTTTGTGCTTGGTCTATGTATTTCTGCCTATCAGCGGCATGTTGTACAATCCATCTTTGGTCGACTTCCATTGAAGTTTTGAAAACGTCTTTAATTGAATCATTGAGGGATTGAATGTGTTGAATTGAACCATCATTTGCGATAATTGAACTCCATAACTCATTATATTTTTTATCATCATTTGTCACCTCTTTTAATATTTTATCTAAGAATTTATTTTTATTCAAATGGGCTCCAGACAAAGTATCTTGTCTGTACGCATTCGCTCTATAAGGTTCTACACTAGGAGATGTATTACCCATGATGATACTACTACTGGCATTAGGTGCAATAGCCATAAGGTGAGAAAATCTTTGACCAGTACCAACAGCATCAGGAGCCTCTCCTCTAAGTTTACCGAGTTCAAGATTTGCTTCATCTAAACTTTTTCTTATATGCCTAAACATTTCTACATTTATAGACCTTGCTTGTGTAGATTCCCACGATAGCATATTTTTTTGTAGATAAGCATGATAACCAAGACTACCTATTCCAATTGACCTTTCTTGCATAGCACTATATTTTGCCCTTGATACACTATCAGGAGCATTGTCTATAAAATATTGCAAAACATTATCTAACATTTCTGCCACATCTCTTAAAAACAATGGATTATCTTTCCATTCATCATAGTATTCTAAATTCAAAGATGATAAACAACACACGGCTGTTCTATTTTTATCTGTAGGCAAAATAATTTCTGAACAAAGATTTGACTGCTTTATACTAAGACCTTTTTTCTTTTGAAACTCAGGCATCATTCTATTGCTCGTATCTATGAAATGAAGATATGGTTCTCCAGTTTGCATACGAATTTCTAAAATTCTTTGCCATAAGTCTTTAGCTGATACAATCTCTTTTACTACAATTGTATTAGGGTCTTTCAATTCCCAATCATCATTTGCATTTTCATCTAACATACACTTTTCAATAATTTGCATAAATGAATCTGGTATGTTTATTCCATGATGTAAATTTTGAGTTCTCATGTTAGGGTCGCCAGTAGGTTTACGCATTTCTAAAAATAACATAATGTCTGGGTGAGATATATCTAGATATGTTGCGTATGAACCTCTTCTTGTTCTTCCTTGTCTATACGCTAAACAGGCCGCATCATAAGTTCTTAAATGAGGCATAACTCCTGTAGACTTTTCATCTGCTGAACGAATACCTACACCTATACCTACTCCACCTCCTAACATTGATAACCAGTTTACTTCAGCTAAACATTCTATGAGTCCCTCTGCACTATCATGTAGATAAGGGAGAAAACAAGAAATAGGCAAGCCACGCTTACTACGCCCAAAAGATAAAATAGGTGTAGAATAAGATAACCAATGCCTACTGCTGTAATCATACAAACGCTGTGCATGATCGCTATCACTTCCAAAACTTTTTGAAACATAAGCAAACCTCTCTTGTGGTGATATTTCATCATCTCGCATATAAGATTCTGCTAATCTTTTCATTCCTAGTTCATCAAATAATTTATCTCTACTAAAATCAATCTTAATTTCCATTTAAAACCCTTATTCTTTAACTAATGGGAAGACATTAGCAATCACTTCAGCACACGCTTTTGCTAATTCCATGTGTTCTTTTTGTGTTCCATTTCCACATCTAACATCTAAGTAATGCACCCATGACCTAATTGTTCCATTGACGTATAACCTTGATATTGTCAGGCCTTCAGGCAATACTGCTCTTGCTTGTTCCTTTGCTATGTTATTATCTATTGCCCACTTGTAGGCATCTCTCGCATGATTTAAAACTACTTCTTGTTTTAACTTCCACTTCATTTGTAAATTTATATCATTTATAGTTAAACTGTTTTGTCTATTCTTGGCGTCCTGAAGTCTGGCCTCTCTAAGTACAAAATCGAGTTCCTCAGTTGGGTTGGCATATCTTTGGCTAAATTCCTGAAAGCTAAAACTTCTGTGTCTGAGTAATTGTCTGGCAATGTCTCTTGTTGTTTCGATTTCAAGGCACGCTGAGACCATTTCAAGCGGCGACCAGTGTTTGTGTTTGATGAGGTATTTGATGAGTCTTTCAGATGTTTCGGTATTCGTTTGATTGGTGGGATTGCTGACCCTGGCACAAAACGCAATAAGTTCTGAAAGAAGTTTGGATTTGTCGAAATTGTATCTATCATTGTATTCCTCATGTGGTTGTGTATATGAAACTAATTTAACTTTCAACAATTGCTCTCCCATCTTTGAAATTGTAAATTACCTCTAGGAGAGGAAAATGTGTTTTTATTTATTATATCAATAATTTCTTCTTTTGTTTTATTCTGCATAATCATTTCATTTATATCTTTTTCTCTAATAGATTTAGGCCAAATACAAATTTTGAAATTTCCTAAAAGTGCCCATCTCATTTCACCTCGTATATTAGCATTTCTACGTTCATTATCATAAATGAGAACTAGTTTTTCTTTCGGTAAATATTGTTGCGTGATTTTCAAATTTGCATTCCCCACAGCAATACAATTATCTAAAAACATACTATCAAAACAACCTTCAGTAACATAAATTGTTTTGTCTTTATTGATGTTGTCTAAATTATACAGCATAGGAGAATCATCTTTAATTCTTACAATTATATATCGTAAAGACTCTCCTCTAATTGCTCTTGCAGTAACTCCTACCAAATTTTTATTTTCATCATAAAACGGAAATACTATTCTAGGCTCATTTGTGCGAATCTTACCCTTGTAATCGTCAGACAATTGTGAAAGTTTAGATGCATCATCTACAAAAAATAAAGAGTCAATTTTATCTTGAGGGATTTTTCTAAGTCGTAAATATACAACAGCTTCGTGGTCTTTGGGTAATTTAGATATAGGAAATAAAACTTTGTTATATGTATCTTTAGCTTCAAATCTGACGGGCCTGAACGTGAAGTTATGCTTCTTATGGGGCTTTACCCCTGTTTCACCAGACTTGTATCTGTCAACGCAATATTTTTGATATAGAATAGGGTCTAAAATTTTTATGAGATTACCAAAAGACATACTCGCTTGACAATTATGACATTTATAGAAAAATGCATTTTTTTTCTCAAACAAGTAACCTCTAGCTTTATTTTTGTGTTTTTTGCTGTCGCCACAGATAGGGCAACGAAAGTTATATAAGCAGTTTGATTTTCTCTTAAATTTATCTAATCTAAAAGCAATATCATGTACATACTGTCTATCTAAAATCGCACTCATGGAAACTCCTATAGAATCATATTACATGATACTAGATATTATAGCTGTCTGTCAAATGTATTTTTGTGCCATACTGATTAAATACCCAAATAATATAGCACCACCAACTACCATCCACTTCCATTTTTCAAGTTCTGAAACTCTACTAACTAGTGCTTTTTTCATCTCTTTCATTTCGTCCATTCCACAAGTATGAGCCTGTCTAATTTCTTTTCTCAACTCATCTTTATTATCTTCTGTAATTTTTCTATAATCTTCCAATTTCTGAAAAAGTACATCAATTAAAGACTGTAACTGTTTGTCTGTATTATCTTGTTTTTCTAGTTTAGCTTCATGTACGGCAACTATCTTTGATAAGTTTGTAGAAACCTCTCCTAACTTATCAATTGTAGTGTCTAACTTTGTGAATATACTTGAAATTTGACTTACGTCCCTTTTTAACAGTTCTAAGTCTGTTTTTAAATCATCTGACATTTCCCTATTCCTTGATAGTTTCTATAAGTTTATCGTGTCTAATTGCACATTCATTATATTGAACCATCAAGTCTGTAGTATATCGAATTAAATCTCCCATGTTGGATTCTTGAGATATTGAATCTATAGCATCACATCTAGTAGCTAAATTTTGAGGCACTTTAGCAGTCTTCATATTAGGAGCGTATGCTTTTTGAACTGGCATCATACCACAACCAGTTATTCCTAAAAAAAATCCTATTAGTATTAACACCCAAAAAAACTTAACTAGTATATTTCTTTGTTTTTCTTTATTCATTGTTTTCTAAACTTCTTCAAATATTCTTTAGGTCTGAGTATATTTATCTTTCTATCTTTGTTCATATCTTTCGCTTTCTCATTTAAAACATCAAAATCCAAAGTTTCTAATCCTCTATCAAAGTTTAACTCTTCTATAGTATTTCTAACTAAATTTATACCTGAAGGTGGAATTACACATTGTTTATATACTGTTTTTTCTACTTCTTTTTCGACAGTCTTATAGATGACTTTAACTTTTCTTTTTTGTGTTTTTAACTTTTCTTCATATTCCATTGATATCAAGGCTCGTCTTTCTTCCTCTTTATCTAATTCAAGTTCATATTCTGCGGCAAGGTTTGCTCTAGCTTCTGCCTCTAAAGCGGAATTGAATTTCCAACCAGCACCAAAAGACCCTACTATCATTATTCCAAATACTATTGCTTTCCAATGTGTAATTAAAAATAACATCAATCAGGCCTGTGATAATCTTTAGGAGGTGAAGAAGGTGGCCCGTCATCTTTCAAAGATTTTTTTATTTTTTCTACTAATTTTTCTGCCCATTCAGGTTGAAAAAACCAACCAAGTATAATACCTATTATAAGCGGCACTAACCATTCCATTATTATCTCCTATACTTTAAGTTTTAAATTTCTAGTCATGAAATTCTTTTTTCTCATAACTGTTTTTGCAATCAAATCTAATTCTTTTGTTCTTCTATTTAAATCTAGAACGAACGGCATATTTATATCTGATTTCATATCATTAATAACTGCTTCAGCATCATCACCTAAAGATGCTATTTTCTTTCCGTATTTCTCAAATGTTTTTTTAAATAGAGATGCAAGTTCTTGAACAGTTATTTCTTTTTTATTTCTAGCATCATTTACTCTATCTAAAAAATGCCTAGTAAATTCTATATCAATACCTACAGCTTTGAAAAGCCTATCTGCATAAGATTCAACTTTATCTAAATCTGATTTAGTAACATCTTCTAATATTTGTTCCTTTACTTCTTTTTTATCTTTTTTTTTAAGAATTCTAGGATTAGATTCTTCAAACATACCACTTTTCCCATATCTCAGAAAAATCATACCGCCAGTTTTTTCATCTTGAAGTATGATAGGTTTTTTAGGATTCTTTCTTCCGAAATCTCTTATAGCTTTACCTACTTCACCATTTCCTACATACTTTTCATATTTTACAAACTTCTTTTTTCCCATTCTAGCTGTTTTCATTACATCACTAGAAACAATAAAAGTATCGTTGTTTGCAAATTTACCTCTTCTTATAAGAGATGTTTGTGCTTTTTTGCCTACTGGAGGGTCATCACCTAAACCTGCAACTTGACCAGAACTGGCAACATTTGCAATCTCTTCATTTATCTTATATTTGTCTGACCACTTTTCAGTTAAGTATCTTTTTTTATAAAAATCTAAAAATCTTTCTTTAATATTTTCTTCTGTAAGAGTATCTTGTTCTTTTAAAAGAAGTAAAGCGGCGGCATATGATGCAAGTTTTGTTCTTCCAAAAGGTATCGTGCCCAAAACATTTTTAAGTTTTAGCATTAGGTTATCAAACTTTGTGTAGGAATCTTTTTGTTCAGGACTTCTATTGTTAGGTTTTACAATAATTTTGCCGTCTTTATCAATAACACCTGTCTTATATGCTTCCCAATTCTCATAAGGTGTTGTCAACATTCTTAGGATTCTATACACTATATAAAGGTCGACTAAATTTGCCATCTATATTTTTTCCTTTAACCTTTTTAACAATTCTTCGTCATATTGAACATCATTTTCAGTAACATATTTTAAATACACTAAAAAAGAATTGATAATTATTTTACCTTTTTCTCCAACTTTATGATTTAAAATAGAAGCCGTAGCCTCTACTCCAAAAACATTAGAAAGTAATATTATATGATTTAATATCAATCTTTCTTTCAATTCTCCTTTGTCTGAGTATTTGTTTAGTAATCTTTTTATATATTGTATTTTTTTTAAATCGTCCAAAAACTCAAGAATCGAAACGCAATTAGGATTCTTATAACTACTTACAACATACTCTTCAAAATTTTCATCACTTAAATTAACAATCATTTAAAATGTGCTTAAACTTGCCCTTAATATTGCTGAAGAATTTACTGCCACATAAATGTAATTAGTGTCCCAAGTTATTGTTCCTACTCCTAAACCTATACTTGAATTATCTCCATTTGCAGGGGTTTGTGCTGTTCTAACACGAATAGAATTAGAATTTATATCTAACGCTGAAGTAGGAGCATTTGTTCTTATTCCTACTCTATCATTACCAGCATCAACATAAATCATATTTTCATCATTGTTTGATTCTACTCTTGTATCAGAATCTCCACCATCTTCATTTACAACCATTCCAGTTTGAACCATCATTAAGTTTGATGTATCTACTGTTAGATATGAAGATGCTATAGTTGAATTTCCTGTAGCACCAAAGTCCATAGTAGAAAAACTTGTTTGTGAAGTTGCTCCAAAAATATCTTCTAGTTCTATTTTTTTACTTACAGGAGTTCCACCTGGATCATCAATAACTAACAGCACATCGGTGTTAGCGACTGCTGTTAGTTGCGAAAGTTGAGTTACTTTTTTATCTGCCATTTACTTCTCCTATTCTATAAACCGAATTTAATCGGAATGCTAATCCTGGGATTCAGGCCACTAAATTAAAATTAAGAATCTTCTAATACTGCATCATCTTCAGCATCGCCAGATACATTAAGAACACACAATGGCTCTACTTTATATCTAGTTGTTCCATGCATATCACTATAACTTACATACTTGTTCCAACCTGGAGTGTTTAGTCCTCTACCTATATTGTTAGAGACAACTGCTTCTGCATCTGATACTCCATATATATTATTTGCGGCTACGTCTGCTCCTGCAACAAACTTTGGTGCAGGTTGAATAGACACAGCATGACCTGATAGATTAATTCCGTCATACGCTGTATCAACTACGAGTGCTGTAGCGTTGGTAACTGATTCTACTTGTCTTCTTTCTGCCCCTAAAAGCATAACGTCTTTAACTTCTACGTTTGAACTTAAAGCAGTACCACTACCAATTACGATTGTAGGATTTGCTGAATTACTAACTGAAACTGTTCCTAATCCTGCAACTTTATCTGTTGTTCCCCAAAGTGCCATTTTTGTATCTCCTTGTTGTTTTTATTTTCTATATTTATCTTTTATCAGTTTTTAACTCAGGTTCTAAATTTATAGGTTCTTTTTTACCACTTAATTTATCCCCATCTCTCATCATCTTTTCTGTTTTAATTCTAGTTTTTCTTCTTTTCAGTCTATCTAAAACTTTTTGCTGTCTTGCTTGTGTTTGTTTAATACGCAAATTTACTCTAGCTTTTTTAACAGAATCTTCATCAACTTTGACTTCTTCTTTTTTTGATAATCTTGAAGCCACTCTTTGAATTCCACTTTGACGGTTTGAAAGTTTTCTATAATCTTTTTTATCGTCATAATTATTTTTGCTCATACTTTTTGCACCATGCTTATATGAAGTATGGCTCAAACTAGTAGCAGATTTTTTAAGATATCTACCCATCATACTTTTAGATATCTCATCTACTTGTTCAACGTCTTCTTTATACATGTTAAGTTCATATCTTTTATTATCAAGATTTGTAACTTGCACTTGAATTGCTTTTTTACCAGTTTTATCCAATAATCTATAAGCATTTGCTTTACCTGAAGAAGGTCTTTTAGGTCCTGTCGCAACTTTTTTATCAATATCTCTAGGATCAATTTCAACTCTATATTTCTTTTTTGCAAAATCATAAGCATGTTGCATGGCCGAAGAAAAATCTTTATGATAAAGTTCATAACCTGTACTAGATTTACTCTCTTCTAGGTCTACTTCCTCTTTTAATTTTCTAAACTCTCTTTCGGTCATCTTTTTCATGTTTATTTCCATAACTCCTAGTTCATATCTTAAAGACCTAAGTTTAGTTTTTTTGAAACCAAAATGATCTTCGGCAGGTTGAGGTTTTGTAATTTTTTTACTGATGTTTTTCTTTGCCTTTTCAAAAATAACATCTAGTTCTTTTAAATAAGAATTTAAGTCGAAATCCATTTTTAATCCTTTTTAGCCATTTTAGTAGCGACTGCATACATAACTTGTTTGCCTTTACCAGGATATCTCTTTTCAAAATCTGCCGCTTTGTCTTTTAAAGACATTACTATCTTTTCTTTTTTATTTTCTTCTCCTGGTGTAAGAGTTCTTTCAGATTTAGTCTTTCCGCTATCCATTTTATTCAAGTGCTTTTTAATTCTATCAGATTGACCTTTGTGCATTTTTGAAGCACCATCTAATTCACCAGCCATTTTTTCTAAATCTAAATCATCTTTTACAATTCTTTTTTTCGCTCTATCAAGACCTGCAAATCTTTTAGATGTATTTACTGTTCCTGTAGAATGTTGCTTCTTCGCAATATCTTTCATAGATTTTTTTGCATAACTTTTTGCCAAGTCTTTAGATATTTCATTTACACCCATTCTTTGACGTTGCTTTATCTTTGCAGTTTGTATCTTATCAGAGGCTCTGTGAATACCTTGCATTCGTTTTTTTGCTTCTGGACTTGTTAATTTTCTACCTTTTCTAGGATCAACTTTATCTTCATAATCGTCCATTGCTTTATCTTTATAACTTCTTAATGTTCTTACCTTGAGTTCATCTACTTGTTCAACTTCTTCTTTAAAACTCATTCCCATTTCTTTTCTGAGAGCCTGTATTTCTTTTTGAATTTTCTTTTGTGCAGGTGAATTAGGAACGGCTTTCAATGCTTTATTACTAAGTTTAAGAAGTTGTACTCTTTGTTCTGGTGTTCCTTTACCTCCAAAATGTTTGTCGCTATCGTAGGCGTATTTTTTCCCACGAAAATTGCTTTTAGCTTCATCAAGTTCAACTTCTTCATGTTTAGCTTTGTGCATAGTATCTAATTTATTGAAGAATTTTTTCTTTTCTTCAGGCGACAAGTCTTTCAAAGATTTTATTCCCATCTTTGCCATTAAGCCTTTTACTTTTTCTTGATAGTCTTCAGAAACTTTTTTACTAGTTTCTATAATGCTATCCGTTAATCCAAAATTTCTTTTTGAAAACACTTTTTTTCTCCTTAGTCTAATTCTGAAACTGATTTGCCTTTTTCCCACATTCTACAAGACCAATACTTTGCTTTCCACTTTGGTCCCGGATCTGTATCGCAACCATGTCTTGCTCTAAAACTTTTTCTTCTTTCTGGGTCATCTCTTTTAATTTCCATGTTTGGGTCACCAAAATTAACTTTTACAACTTTACCTTTCGGACCCATTGTATATACAGAAAACTTTTTAGGACCTTCAGATGTTCTGAAAGGGTCGTTTAGTTTTACTTTTTTTCCTTGATATTCTGCTTCGGTTATTTCTTCTTCTTCCTCATATATCTTTTTTGCTCTTTGAGTACGAATATCATTTAATACGTTTAATACTGTATCTGCCGAATACTTTGCAGTTACTAAGTCAGGGTTTTGTCCCGGCGTTTCTCTAGCGTAAGCTACTCTAGAAGCATCAGTTCCTAATTCTACAGACTCTTTCTTTTCACTACCTCTAGCCTTAGCGGCTAAATCTTTATCAGCACCTCCCCAAGTACCTTTACCTTTTGTTATAAAAGAATTAACTCTTGCAAAAGCCCATTGTTGCTGAGATGCTCCGGGTCTATGCCCTGTTTTCCAAGCGGCCATTCCTCTATTGTAAACTTGTTTTAAAATACTATATGATATTCCTGACTTCTCAGCTTTATTAACTAAACCTGTAATCTTTTCTTCTTCTAATACATCATAAAAATCTTGGTCAAACTCTTCTTCTTCAAGCATTTCTTGAAAAATTTGTTCAACTTCTTCTTCTAGTTCAGGATCAAGTTCTAGTTCTTCTAAACCTTCTTCCATATCCTCAGACTTATTTAAACCTTCAAACTCCAAATAATCTCTCGCTGACTCTATGTAATCAGTGGCTTTAGCTATTTTTGAAAGAACCCATTGCTCAGGTTCTTCTTGCATATTCATAAACATCTCTTGCAAATCTTCTACATCTTGTTCTAAATTAGCAAGTTCAATTTTCGCCATACCTATACCATCAGTAGTAACTCCTTCATTATAATCTTCAGTAACTAACATTTTAGTTAAAAGTTTAGCATCTACATCTTTATAACTTTGAGCCACTCTAGATGCATAATATAAATTTCTTCCTTTTGGTTTTCTTTTTAATACATCTTTTAAATCTTTTAACGCAGATTTATATTGTCCTTTGTGAATTAAACTTCCAATTTTTTTACCAAGATTTCCCATAGGAGTTTCTTGAACTTCTTCTTCTTTTAATTTTTTCTTTGTTAAATTAAACATACTATTTGTTGATAAAACCATGTCTAACAAAGTAGTTAGTAAATCATAAGCGGCTCCTCTTTCATTTTGTGCTAAATCTGAACCACTTCTTAATTTTGTAACTGCTCTTCTTAATAACGCTAATTCTTTTTTATCAGCTAATCCCATACGAACTAACTGGTCCAATCTACTCATTTGAACTTGTTGTTCAGGAGAACTAGCTTCATTAGTTTGCTCTCTAGGAACACAATTAGGAACCATTCTATTACCTTTCTTTTTCATTCCTTTTTGTATATGTGTGTCCCAACAAGGATCGCTTTTTTCTCCATACATTTTTTTATATTTTTCTGTATGCTTTGATGTTTTAAGTTTTCCTTTTTCTCTAGCTTTTTTATCTCCAGGTGCATCTTTGTAAGCATCAGGGTCTGAATCCGATTTTTTCCCATGCTTTTCAAAGTGCGAGGCTCTAGATGTCTTTTTATCTTTAGATAGACCTTTATAATATTTTTTAGGCTGACTACCATCTCTCTTAGAAACGTGAGGATCTTGTTCTACCTCTTTTTTTTCTAAAAGATAATTTGTATATTTTTTAAATAACATCATGCCTCTGATTCCTCTTTGTATATGTAATTTTTAAACTTATCTAGATTATTCTGAACAAAAGTAGGGTAACTTAAATACGCTGACTCTACTAATGTAGGTTCATAATCTGAATACAATCTTTCTACTGCTTCTTCTTTCGTATCAAAATCAAACTTAGTTTTCTTATTTGCATAAACATCTTTAGAATGTGCCCAACTCTTTTGTTTTAATAATACGTTTTCTCCATCTGTACTATCTAAAAATGTGTAATGCCAACCTGCATTTTCAATATATTTGTCTCCTAAATTCATTTGTCTAATAACTGCTGGAGATAACTCCTTTAGTTTTTTAAAAGTTGTCATACAACCTGCGGCCGTAACATTTGTTTTGTGAAGTAAATTTAATTTATAAACATACAAATCTGTATTAAATCTAACTATTTCATCTTTTCCACAAAACTGTGTAGCCTCTGTAATACTTTTTTCTTTTAGTATTTCATCTACACAATGACCTAAAACTAAATCATTATCACTAGCTTTTAAATAATCTAATATTATACAAACATAATTCACTTGAAACGCTTCTCTTTTCCAATCATCAATATTTTGATGAGACTGCACTACTTCTTCTAAAACTTTAGCATTGAAAAAATTAGGAAACTTTTTCATCTCTTCCTCAAAGTCATTTATTCTTATGTAAACAATTTTATCCTTATACTTTTCAAATCTATTTACATCAAAATTAAAAGACTTTTTTAATCCTGTATGTGTTTGTCCTGCTTCACATACTATAAACTTATCAACTACATTCCAATGAGCATTTAATTTAACTTCAAATAAATCATTCTCATTCAAAAACATACAATAATCATAAATCAATTTTTATCTCCTAGCTAATTCTTTCTTTCTAACTGTAGGCATTAGTCTTGTTGCCAGCTTCTTTACAGCACCTTTAAACTTACCCAATCTTCTGTCAATTTGCATTTTTGCAGATGTTCCTAATTGAGAGTATGATTTACCTCCTGCAAGTCTTTTTTTGAAAAATCCTCTAGCTGTCCTAGTTGCTCTTTTAGTTAATCGACTTCTATCTGCAAATCTTCTCATTTGCAAAGTTCTTGCTCTCTGTACTCTTTTTTGAAGTCTTTTGAATCTCATTGCTCTTTGTCTTCTTTGAGCCATATCTAATACTTCGTTTTGATTTTCCATAAAAATCCTTTCGTCTTATTTATTAATACTCGCTAGAGTCATAAGATGCAGTTTTTCTTAAATGAAGCACTACCGTATACTTATGAGAACTATTAGTGGGAGTAACTCGTATAGGAGAAGTTGAATTTGCACTATCAACCCAAGAATCATATTTGAAACTGCCTGAACCTCCTAAATTATATAGAAGTGTATTTGCACGAAAGATTTGAGTTATATGAGAGGCATCATTAGAATAATGAATTTCTTTGATATGATATTCAGTAGGTGTCACAGTATCTTTTGTACTGTCGGCAAAAGCCACGTTTGCCGTAGACTCTGAGGTAACTCTAACAACTACCTCAGTATCAGTATTTTTGAGAACATCTTTTGACATTAAAATCTCCTATATTGTTCGTTTTTCTATAGGAGTATTTATAATTTTTAATATGTCACCATTCTCGATACTGCTACTAATTTAGAAGATGTTGAGTATATTATTACAGAATTTCTAACCAAGTAGTACATACCACTTTTTTTATATATTTTAATCCTAGTTAAACTACTTTCTTCAACTAGTTCAATAGGATTAAACATATCTACTGTTAAGGTCTGTTTTGTTTTGGGAATGGAAATTGGACTACGTTTTTCACTTCGTCCTCTATTTCGTGTGATTGCAAGTTTTCCTCGTCAAAATCAAATTTAAATTGTAAGTCGTTCATTTCGTCTTCATTCATGACTAAAGATGTTTCTGTTGCACCTGAACCTGAATCGTATATAGAAGTTTCCTTTACGTTTTCATATAAATCGTAAGTTTCACGAACCTCATTATCTAAATTAACAGTTGTAGTGTAAATTGATTGGCTCCAATCTCTAGGGCATTCTATTCTATCAACCACTTTCTCAAGTTCTTTAATTGATTTTTTTAATCCGTTTAATGTATTTTTTAAGTCATCTAAATTTCTTTCGTTTATCATACCTTAAACCCCTTAAATTTATCTTGCTTGGTTTCAGTTTGACCGCTATCTAAAACATCTCCTTGAGCAGTCTGCTCTACATCATAAATTCTCATCTTAGGCTTATCTATGCCCACAATAAATCTTTTATTTTTGTTTGGGTCACTATATCTATTTTTAAGTTGCTTTATCAAAACTTGATTTAATTCTGATAATTGGTCGCTAGAAATTATTGCAAACATAAAGTCAGCAGTCGCAGGTAACCCAAAAGATTCTGAAGTATCTTCTAATCCTACATCAGTATTTGTATAACCTGACCTTGTAGATTGAGTTGCAGATATTATAGGAACGCTATATTCGACCGCTAGTCCTCTGAGTTCCTCTGCTATAGCTTTGACATAAGTGTATGAGTTGGCATTGGACCCAGGCTTGATTCTTGAAGACGTACATATGTTTATGTAATCAACGTATATGATATCTGGGATAAATTGCTTTTTTAATCTTAATTCATCTAGTAATCTCTTAAAATGCAGAGGATTTGCTGTTGCAGTAGGATATTCTTTGATAATTAATTTACCGGCAGTTTTTTCCCTTATTCTTTCTATCTTTTTCATATAACTATCTTTAGGTAAAGCAACTAAATCATCTAACTTAACATTCATCAAATTTGCATCAACTCTTTCAGCAATTCTCTCTTCAGACATTTCTAAAGTTATGTAAAGAACATTTTTACCCATAGCCATATTAGCAGAGGCACAATGACACATAAACAAAGATTTACCAACACCAGTACCTGCAAGAATAACATTCAAAGACTTTTCAGGAACACCACCCTTGGTTATTTTGTTTAACATCTCAATATCAAATGGAACTCTTTTTTCAACCAAATGATAATACTCATGTCTTTGCTCTGCATCTTCTACAAGGTCATGACCAATATGATTATCAAAAGAAACAGCTAACGCATCAGTCAATATTTTAGGTATAGCACCTAAATCTAATTTATTTCTTTCTTTATCATTTTCATCTACAATCTGAATGCTTTGCATTAAACCATTGTATATTGCTTTTTGTTTACAAAACTTTTCGGTCGTATCTATCAACCAATCTGAATCTTGAATATCAGAATTAGCAGTAACCTCTTCTACAAGATTTTGAGTTTCTTTATGTAAATTTTCTGATAAAGATGCATTTTTATCAACCTGTATTAAAAGAGTTTCTTTGGTTGGATTAGATTTATATTCATGAATGTATTTACAAATTTCTTCAAACAAAACTATTTCAGCATTTTGAGTAAAGTATTCTTTTTTTAAAAAAGGTAAAACAGTTCTAGTGTACTTTTTATCATAAACTAAATGTTTCAATATTTTATGTTCTAAGTCCATTCGTTTCCTTTGAATTTATTTCTAGTAAATTTTCTTCTAATATAGAGTTTAATATATTTCCCAATACATTTTCAAATCTTTTTTTCTTTTCATCATCAAAAGTAGCTTCAACATTTTCATTTTGATTTATTGTTTCATATTCAAAAGAAATAGTATATGTACCATCTTCATTAGGTTCTTTAGCAGGTTTGATAGCATTAAAATAAAAATCTATATCTTTAAACTCAGGCTCTTCTATTTTTATGATAGTCGTATTTCTTTTTGAATCAAACTCAGTTAATTTAAACAATGGCTTCATCTTCTTCTCCTACAGTTTCATGCCCATACAAAAATTCTTGTTTACAAACATCATCTATTTTTTGTAAAATATCTTCAGTAAAATATTTTTCAGGTGATTGATTTATTGCTTTTCCGAATACTTTTGTTCCATCAGGCAATTCATATCGTGTAGAAACTTTTTTTATTATGTCATACTTTTCAGCTATATCTAGTAAACCATAATACCTATCTAAACCTTTATCGTAAGTAAGTTTAGTTTCTATTATTTTATTTTCTTTTGTGATTCTGCTTTTGTGGAGTTTTGCTTTCACAATATTTCCTATTATTTCAGTTCCGTCTTTTTCTTTTTTCTTAGTCAAATATACAATAGTACTAGCTGTATATTTAAGACCACTACCACCTGACATTTCTTTCATTGGGATATAAGAACCTACAACATCATATACATGATTAGTAACCATCAACGGAACATTTACTTTAGCTAACTTTAAGTTTAAAACTCTAAATGTAGCCTTAAGAGTTTGTGATTTAGTCATATCTCTGGTTTCTTTCCCCTCAGAAGTATCTTCCATTTCTTTTGTGGAAGACAACTGACCCAAAGAATCTAAAATCATAATCATAGGTTTTCTTTTATCTTCAGGTTGCTCAGAATATTTTTGTATAATTTGAAGTGCTGTATGCCTAAATTTTTGAATTGTATCTGGTTCAGATATAACAACTCTGCTCGTATCAATACCTCGTTGAGTCATCATTTTATTTGTAACTGCGGCTTCGGTATCAAAATAAACCACACCACCTTCAGGATTATCTTCTAAAAATCTTTTTGCTACGCCTAAAACAAAAAATGTTTTACCCGTAGCTGATTCGCCTGCAAATGTTGTAACTTTATTATTAGGAACTCCCCCGTGAATTGTTCCCGACAGCAAGGCATTAAGTGCATACGAACCTGTATCAATATATCCACTAAACTCTGAAGAAGAGTTTTCTAAACTGGCAATTGTGGTATCTTCATCTTTTAACTGCTCAACTAAATTTGTAAAAAAATTCATAACTATCCTTTTAAGAAATTTTATCTCGTAACTCTTTCAACTCATTTTTATCAACAGGTACTGGCCATGGTGTAGAAGCACCTATTTTTTTTCTTACTCTTTTTTTCCTTGTTGTTTGTTTTTTTACTACTGCATTTGATGGTGTTTTTACTGGTGGAGGCAACTCTCCTCTTATCTGTTTTAGTGAATAATTTGATGCTACAATTAGTAAAACTGCTAATGGGTCAAATACAAATACTAATAATATTATAACAAATCTAACAGCAGAATCAAAGTGCGATTCCACATCATCACCATAAATTAATTCCGCTATGTACTTCAAAGGTCCTACTTCTGCCATCTGTTTATTTTCTTCTCTCATCAAAGGCAACTGTTCAAGTTTAATTTTTTGCAAATCATCTTGAGTTTCTAAGATGGCTTTATTTGTTGCTCTAGCTATTTTTTCAGGATCGTCACCTGCTTTTTTGTAAAGATATTGTAATCTCTCATTTAGCATTGACTCACGCTCTTTTAATATTTTTAATTGTACTGAAGTTTCTCCTACATCTAAATTTGCCTCTAGGTGTGCCTTTGAAAGAAATCCAAATATTCCTACTGATGTTATAAACACTAGAATAACCACTGCTAATGTAAAATAATATTTCATTATCCTAGGTGCGTTATCCCAGTTCTTATATAACCAACTAGCGGTTATGAGTTTAGCTACCTCTAAAGATGCTCCCATAATAGCTATAGGTCCAGGGCTAGCGGCAAATATTGCAATAAGTCCTATAATAGAATAATATGCCGCAACTGCCGAAACTGATAATGCACTAAGCAACATCAATATAACAAAAAACATAATTTAATCTCTAGTCAATTCTAAAACTTTATCTACTTGTTCTTGCAACTTTTCAATTCTGTTAGGCCAGTAAATATATTCTTTCTCAGGATTCTTCATTAAATTTACTAACAAAGGCATAATTAGCTGTTCTAACTTAACAAGTTTAGATGCAACTTCCTCTTGCATTTGTTTTCTTTCAGCATCTAATCCTAATTTATTTTTATTATAAAGATTCATGATGCCATCTATTTTATTTTCTAACTTTGATATGTTTTCATTAGATGTAGAAATCGAGTTTGCAATAACTTCAGTTTCCAATGTATCAGGATTTACTGTAGTCTGAAGTGATGATTCATCTACAGCACTAAATCCATAATCATCTTCTTTTCTAAATTTTAAATATTCTTCTGGTATGTTTCTTATGCTCATGAGAAAAACCCCTCTAGTGTATTTACTTTTTCTGTTGTCCAATCAATCTTATCCACAATGATATTTAAAGGCTCTAAAAATGCCTTTTCAAATTGTAGTTGATAATCAATATATTCTTCAAGTTTAAATTCTTTAGGTAATATGTTATTTATAGCTAAAACATTTTCTTGAATAGGATTAGGAAGTTTTAAATAACAAAATTTAACTTTATTCCCATTTCGTATAAGTTCATATTTCTTTTCTAATTTATTCTTGTTTACTAATGTGTTGAATAATAATGCACCTCTAACATGAATAGGAGTACCTTTACCATAAATGTGTGCTTTGTCTTTAAATTTATTAATATTAGATACACTTCTAGGAAAGGCAATATCTTCAAAAGATAACTTTTTAAATTCGTTTTTAGTTTTTTCAACAAAAGAATGAAATTCATTTTCATTACCATTCATAACAACATTGAGAGCATCTTTAATCTTCTCTCTACATGCATAAGGCGTTGACGACTTAACGGCCTCTATACCCGACATTTTTAATTTTGCAGAGCCATATCTTACACCTTCACTATCCCAAACATTTAAAATATATCTTTTCTTAGCTGTCCATATTCCTTTATCGCATATAACTTCTCTTTTCATAATCATCTTTTGCGAAAAAGCATTTTGTCTTTTCGCTAATTTTTCATAAGAGTTGTCAATGAATGGTTCTATTTTTTCGGAACATGCTTTATCTAAAAAATCTACAATTTTATTTTTATCAGTTTCATTCTTAAAAACTTTTGAAACTAATGGTCCAAAGTTTATATAAACGGAATCAGTATCAGAGGCTATAACATAATCGTTATCCTCTGTCTTTAATAAATTATTTAAATATCTATTTAAATCATTAGCAATCCATCTAATACTTAACTGACCTGACAACGTAATTGCTTCAGCTTGTCTAACATCAAAAAATCTAAAATACTCATTACCTAAGGCACCATAAGCTGAATTTAGTTGAATCTTTTTTGCCATTTGAATATTCTTGTATCTAGAGATATCATTAACTAAACTTTTATCTTTAGTTTTTTCATATTCTTTTTCAGCTAAAATCATTTTCTTTTTATACTCAGACCTTTCACCATACATACTTTCCATCATCTCAGGTAAGAATCCTTGTTTTGTTTTGGAAAAACAAGTACCATTTGCCGCAACACAATATTTACTTTTTTTTATTTCATTAGATTCTTTTAGATAATACTCAATATCTGTAGGCATATCCGTATTAGACATGATTGTTTCAGGTGAAATATTATATTGCATAATTAAATGAGGGTACAAACTATTCAAATCAAAAGAAGCAATCCAATCGTGCATACCAACTATAGGATCTTTTACATACGCACCTGCATACTGTACGTCTTTTCTTGTAACTCTTTTTTGAGGAACAACAATATTTTTATTAATTAAATAATTATGAATTAGGCAATCCCACATTCTTACTTGAGTAAACACATCAACAAAATTAGTTTTAGCATCATAAGCCAAAGCAAAAGCAAGTTCTAAAAGTTTCATTTTTGATTCTAGCTTATCAACCAACTCTACATCTTTTATATTATAATCAATAAATTTCTGATAATCATTTTTATACAAAGTATGTAAGGATTCATATTCAGAATAATCTAATTTTTTTTCACCTAACTCTACAAAAGCAATATGGTCTAATTTATAACTTTCTTGTTGAGTATATGTAAACTTTTTATAAAGTTCATAATAATCTAAAGTTGTTACGCCATAAATGTTATATGATTTTTGCTCACTACCTCTAATGAATATATTATCAGCTTCAACTATTTTCCATGGTGATAAATTTTTAGTTTCGGATTCTCCTAAAATTTTACACATACGATTGTGCAAATAAGGAATATCAAAAAATCTTACATTCCAACCTGTAATTACATCAGGACTATGTTGACACCATAATTTTAAAAACTTTTTTAATAAATCAGATTCCGAATCACATTTATAATATTTTACATTATCTTTATTGTTAGAATATTCATCACAACCAAATACATAAAAAATATCTTTCAGTTTAATTGTAATTGCTGTTACCTCTTCACAAGCAAAGTCAACATCAGGAAATCCATTTTCGGAAGCAACTTCAATATCTATATTAGCTATTTTTATTTGAGATACATCATAATTTACTTTTCCTGTATACGTTTCATTTATATAAACATAAGGAAAATTAGTAGAACCGTAGACTTGATAATTTTCTATCTCATTATAATTCTTAATAACTTCTAATGCACTTTTAATATTTGCTTGAGGAACAGGTTTTACATATTCACCTTGTAAGGTTTTGAATTTAGTTTTTTCTTTTGTAGGAAAGTATAGGACAGGATTATATTCAACTTTATCGCTGAATTGTTTTCCATTACTATAGCCTCGAATAAAAATTCGATTACCATATCTTAAAAAGTTAGTGTAAAATTTCATTAGTGTTTATACTTATTTTGTTAAAACTCATACTTTTCATTAGACGATTATTTTAAAAAGTCATATACATATTGTACATGAGTCTATTACTCATATCAATACTAACTTTTTAAAAGGAAAAAACATGTGGACAAAACCTACTGCTACTGATTTGCGATTTGGGTTTGAAGTTACTATGTATATTGCTTCTACTTAAAATAAAAAAGGGGAACATTGTTGTTCCCCTTTTGGCTACTTCTTTTCTATTTTCTTAGAACTTGCAACCTCACCATTTTCATCTTTAACATCAATCTTTCTAGGTTTCTTATGTTCTGGAATAATTCTTTCCAGAAAAACTTTAAGCAACCCATTCAACATCTCTGCATCTTTTACTTCAACTTGTTCATCAAGAGCAAAGGAGCGAGTGAAAGTTCTATTTGCTATTCCTTTGAATAAGAAGTTTTCCGAGGAATCTTCAACAGTTTTTCCTGTAATCTTTAGCATATTCTCTTCTAGAAGAATTTCTAAGTCTTGTTTTGCGAATCCTGCCAAAGCAAGTTCGATAACATACTTATTATCTTCAACCTTACGAATGTTATAAGGGGGATAGTTTGGAATATTTTTGGTTAAGTCATCATGAAGTTTATGCATATTATCATAAACTGAATCACTACCAATAAAAGATTTTGAGAATTTGTCAAAGACATCGCCAAAAGGCTGTAATGCTAGGTTTGTCATAATAGTCTCCTTAAATTAAGCGAGTTAATAAAATAAAAAGCGATACCCTTGGTAGGCGTATCGCTTTTATTTATAACAAAAATTAGCGTGAAACTATAGAATATGCAGTTGTTCCTACTCTATTTTTCACTTTATTTACCTTATAACCAGCTTGTCTTATTTCACTAATTCTAGCAGGTAAATTTTTGACCTTGAATCTTTGCATGGCTTGAGACCTTGTCAAAGTACGTTTTTTGCCTCGCAAGTAACTGAGGACTTTTTGAAACTGGGACAGCTTTTTCATAAAGACTCCTATGATATAAAATTAAGAAAAAATACCACTCAATGGATCAACTACTACACCCTTCTGGGTTCTTACATCTCTCTCTAAATTAGGAAGAGATTGATTCAAGATTTCTCTCACAACTTGAGAAGGCCTGACATTTTTCTGGTCAGCCACAAAGTCTAATGCATCTCTTTGTTTTTTTGTGATTCTCAAGTGCAAATCGCAATCATAAACTTTTTTATTATTAGCCATAACTATACTCTACAAAAAAAATATTATAAAATCAAGACAAGTTTTCTCTTTTTTTACCTATATTATACTTAGCAACCAAATTCCATTCATCTTTATCTTTATGAGATATAATCTTTATTTGTGATAAAGGTGCAACAGGCTCCTCTTTTATATTTTCATTAACAATTTGCACTAGATTCCACTCTGCTAGTAATTTAGTTATTGCATTTCTTCTAGATAAATCATTATCCGTAAAATCTGTAGATTTCCCATCTAACCCAAACAACTCTTTAAAATGTACTATGTAATATTTACCTCTCTTATGTAATATGTGGCAAGACTGATAAAGAGTCTTATCTTTTCTGGAAGCCACACCTATTCTAGTAAGAGTTTCCCGTACTTTTAAAAAATCATCTTCTTTAACTAATTCAACTTCTAGTAAATTCTCTACTCCAATCATAGCATTCTTTCTTAGTGTTGTTCCTTTATTAGCGAAATTTGTTTTTTGTTTAAAACTTCTAGGATTTCTTTTGACTTTTTATGACTATAACCATAGTGTTCGGAAATCCACTCAACATCTTTCGCTTTATCTTTTTTAAACCATTTAGAATATCTTTTTCTAGGTCTAACACTATTTAGCAAATACAAATATTGTGCCTTTTTATTCAAATCAAAAGACATATTCATATCATTAGCGAATATTATGGTATCAATAAAATAGGATAGTCCTTTGTTTACTATAAAAGGATTATATTCTTTTTCATCAAACTTTTCACTTTTCACCAAATCAGTTTTATTATGATTGATAGAATTTAAATAATCAAAAACATTCATTATATTTCACTCACGGATAGTTCTTCCATTTGCCTTAAAATACTTTTATCTAAAATTGTATGTACTAACTGAACTGCATCTTGTTCAATAGGCAGAATTTTCATTCTTCTCGTACCAGATACCGTTCTTGTTTTCCATCTCGCCTTTTTAGGATCAACTTGATAAACCCGACCACCATAAAAATCCTTATACGTACCTTTTGTATTTGGTACTGCCACAAAAAATAACATATCAACATTACGACATTTTGGTAATTGATTAGGCTTAACTGTAAATGCACTTTCTGAGAAGAAAGGAACTTGAGTTTTTACCTCTATTGGTCTTCCGTCTACAGTAAAATCTTTTTCATGGTCAAAAGTATTTACCGACTTTCTTACATTATGTCCTATATCTTGTAAATAATTTTGAACTATGGCTTCACCTAACTGACCTAACATTTGCATCTTTACGTCTTTATTCATTAATAACCTCACAGTCTGCCATAACTTCAGTCAATAAAGCAACTATATTAACTTCTTGGTCTGCCACAAAAGCAGATTGATATTGATATTTTGCTAAATGTAAAATAAACTGAGGAACGGAATTAGGTTTTATATTCTTAATAAATCTTTCATATAAATTTTTAAAAATTTCGTTTACATCATTATCTAAATTTTCAGAAACCCATTTTCTCATTGACGAAAAATTTTTTTCTTTCATTGCCTTAACTAAAGAATCCAATGAAACATCTTTTACATTACTTAAAATTTCATCATTTATACTACCGCTGTAAGAATGTCTTTGGCACTCATTTAAAACTCTTCTCCAATCAGGAAAATACTTCATGATTAGTTGTGCCAAAACTTTTTCATCATAAGAAATATTTTCTAATGAAAGAATATTTTTTAATCTATTTAAAAAACTAAAAGCAAGTTTTGCCTTTTGCTTAGATTGAATAGTAAAATTTATAACTGAACATCTACTATGAAGAGGTTTTATAATTCTATTTAAAAAATTACAAGTAATAATAAAACCGCAATTAGATGAAAACTCTTCCATAAAATTTCTCAATGCAGGTTGAGTGCTTTGAGCATTTAAATAATCGCCTTCATCTAAGATTACATACTTTCTATCGCCTGTAAAAGACATAGTAGATGCAAAGTTCTGAATGTCATTACGCAACGTATCAATATTCCCATGTAAAGAACCATTGATAACAATATAATTTGCATTCAACTCTTCCAGCATGGCTCTAGCTATAGTAGTTTTACCTACACCAGAACCACCAGATAAAATTAAGTTTGGTATTTCTTTTTGCTCTACAAACTTAACAAAAGTTTTTTTTAACTCTTTAGGTAAAATTACATCATCAATTTTTTTAGGTCGATATTTTTCGACCCATAAAATATCTTGTAGCATAAAAACTCCATAATATATTATTCACTAAACTCGGAACCTGCCTCATTGGCAAGCCAATATTCAATTTTACCATTTACATTTTTAAAATGTGAAAAGCCTTTTGTTGTGACTGAAACATTATAATCACCTGATATTAATTTTAAGTTTTCAGTTACAAAATAAAAAACAAACTCAGAAGAAGTTGTTCCTACTTTTATTTTAAACTCATCACTATTAGAATCTTTTTGGTCTAGAGTCGCCAAGTAGATATTTTCCCTATCACCTATTACAGCTATATTTGGAAGACCTAAAACAGAGGAAGACCTAACAACTTGATTCAAATCATTCTGTTTCAATTCAAACTCAACTTCGGGAGAAACTAAATCAATATCTTTTTCAGGAGGAGCAATAATCATACTTACATCAGAAAGTCTTATTTTACTATTAGTAGAACTAGACTTTACATTTAGAATCTTTTCACCTGAATTAACTTCTATCTCAGGGTCTTTTAGCATACCTACAAGCCCAAGAAATCTATTCAAGTCATAAAGAACTATCTCATTATCAAAGGTCTCATCAATAGTAGCCTTAGCTAAGACATTTTTCATCTTAGAAATGGTTCTAATAGTAGACCCTGGTTTTATTTGTATGCCTTCATTTATCATGGCACAATTTTTCAAAATAGAAATTGTGTTTTCACTTAATTTCATTATCATTTCCTTTCGCTAAGTTATGAACGTGTAACATTATTATCGCATAATGAATCACTTTTAGTAAGTCATTTTTATCCCTACCATTCTTTTTTCCGTATCGTTGAGCGTATTTCATAATGTTGCCGATACAAAAACCTTCACCATGTCCACCATCAATTATAAATTCAGTAGCCTGAAAATTATTTTTTGAATAATGTTGCCCATAAGTTTTATCAATATATTCTTTTATTTCACTTAAAGAATTATTTTCATCATATTTGTATTCTATCATTTTTTAGGCACACTAGTATCTGCTGTTGGTGATGCACCAATGGTAGCTAAAGCCTGTAAAGAACCTCCGAATATATAAGTACCTGCATGTTTTAAATTTAACCAAGGTAACATAAAGACTTTAACTCCAGCTTCCCTTGCCCATTGACAAAACATATAATCTTCAGATAAATATCTTTTGGTCTTGGGGTCGATAACACAATCAAAGTATGCCATTATTTCTCTACTACCATCAAATGCTTTTGTTCTAACGTGGTCAGGTTTATAAGATTGTTGAGGATATTTTTCAGCAAACTTATCAAAAGCTGTTCTAGTTACTAACATAAATCCTGTTCCACCTTCTTTAACTTCAACAGGCTCATCAATTCTAAATGACGTAATTCCATCAGCAGGATTAAATACATAATCTCCTACAAAGTTTTCCAAAGAATTTGGGTCTTTATCAGCGTAACCCTTATCTACTGCTAGTTTTATTTTTTCCCATGAGATTGCTTTTTTAGGATAAGGCCCGCAAACAATTTCCATTTCAGGTTCAGTTGCGGCATAGTGAGATAATAAAAGTACATCTTGGGCCTCAAAATGTATGTCGCTATCAATAAAAATTAGATGATCATATCCGCTTCTTATAAACTCATCAGCTAAATAATTTCTGGCTCTAGTAATAAGTGATTCGTTAAATATAAAAAACAACTTACATTCAATTTGATACTTTGTACATAAAACCATAAAGTCACTTAAAGATTTAGTGTAAACACCTGAACACATTCCGCCATACATTGGAGTCGCTAAGAATAATTTTTTATTTCTTAACAACTCGATATTCATTTCAATTTGCATTATAACTCCATTTTAAATATGACACACTTTCTATATATAAGAAAAGACCCCAACTAGTGAGGCCTTTTTCAAAAAGTTTACTACTCAGTACTAGCTACGGCAGACTCTTCATCAGAAGTCTCTCCGACATCAACACCAGAATCTATCTTGGTGTATAAGTCAAAGAATGATGACTTAGTTTCGTTATCAAATCTGTTGATACAGTATTTAATAGACCCAACCTTATCAAACATAATATTGGCATCAAGAATCTGAACAAGCCTTCTAGTAGAGATTATCTCATCAACACCACCTTCTTGATAAGTCTTACGAATCACATTTGCCCACTTAACTAGATTGTCTACCCAACCCTCATCATCAATGCCTAGTGAACTCATTTTTTTCATAAGAATCTTTTTCTCAAGTTTTTCGGCAGGATAATCTTGCTCAACTGTAATTGGGAATCTCTCAAGAAAAGCATCATCAAGAATTGTGGCCGCCATGTACTTACCGCTCTCATCACCTTTACCTTTGGTATTCGCAGTAGCAACAACATTAAACCCTAATGTAGGCTCAACATACTCACCAGTCTTTTTGATAATCACGCCCTTACCTTCCATAACACCTTGAATACAGAGTAGAGCATTAGAACCTCTATCAATCTCATCAAGAATAAGAATCGCACCTGATTTCATGGCCTGAACAACTGGACCATCAAACCATTTTGTTTCACCATTAATTAATCTGAATCCGCCGAGCAAATCGTCTTCATCAGTCTCATTTGAAATGTTAACCCTAATACATTCACGTTTAACCTTAGCACAGGCTTGTTCTACCATAAATGTTTTACCGTTACCAGATAGTCCAGAAACAAAAACTGGGAAAAACTTTTTAGTAGCAACTACTTTAACCATGTCATCTGAAAAGCCAAAAGGAACATAAAGAGGGTCAACATCTGGAATTATATTTCTCTCTACATGCGATACAGAATCAATAACTGATTTGGCAAGAGGCTTCATTTCTACAACTTGGGCCATTGCATTCAATTCAGTATCATTTGATTGAGTGGCAACTACTGAAGGATTTAAAACTTTCTCGTAAGAATACTTACCCCTAGAGATTCTAAAATTATCAGAAATCAAGTTCTGATAATCAGACCTTGCAATAGATAAAGAACCGTTAGCACGAAACATTTCTTTAATTTGTTTTCGTGTAACGACCGAACCGTATTTCGCATTTAGTTGATTTACTAAATCAAGATTTACATTCATAACAAAATTTCTCCTCAAAAATTAAATCATCAAATTAAAAAACTACTCTTTTATGGTAACAAAACTACAGAAAATGTCAATGGAAAATGTAGCGATTAAGCTACATTTTCTATCAATTTCGACAAGAACAGTCTATTTAAGAGTCTGTTTTTATTCATTTTCTTAAATGCTGTAGCTATTTTTCTAACTGATGCATCATCATCTACTAAATCGTCAAGCGTGTCATTTTCGATATTGAGTGCATTGCTAGGTAAAATAACTAACTCATCATAACCGTATTGCGTAGTTGAGATAGACTTCTCGGCTTTAAACTTTTTAATAATACCATTTTCATAAGGATTTAGACCATGTCTTTTAAGGTTGTCCTGTATGTCATATGTTTTATTAGTAGAGATAAAGAAACTAAACGCACTAGTATCTGTCCTGTCTTTTAGTCTCTCAACTAAACTAGGTATAAGACCCAACTCAGAAGTTTTATAAACTTTTTGGGTTGCCTTGTCTTTAAGGAAACTAGTATCTTGTAATGTTTGACCTTGGACAGTATCGCCTCTAACAAAGTATGGATCCCATTCTGCATCTTTATCAGGAGTTCTTAACTCTGAATTGTGTTCTTGAGGACTATCCCAGCCATCAGTAACAAATAATGTAGTATGCCTTTCAATTTTGTTAGCGACTTTAAAGTCATTGATTAGTTTAACAGCACCAATGAGTGTGAAGTTTAATGGGGTTCCACCTAAACTCATCATTGAATCAGAATGATAATAAAGACTTTCTCTCCATTTTTCTGGAATAGCTGAAATATCAACTCTACCTCTTCTAATTAACTTCCACCAATCTTTTGACAATCCTCCAAAGTCTAGTAAATCATCACACCTTTGTCTATATTGCGGAGTAGTCATTTTACTAGATAGTAGGTTCAGTATAGTTAAGTCTGAAAATTCCTCGTTAGTAAAATACATCTCATTTTCTTTTTGCTCAAACTTACTTTTCTCTAATTGTTTTAACCACTGGTCAGAAGTTCTTTGTTCATTTCCATAGTTAGTACTAGTAAAAGAGTAAACTTCAAATGGAATACCAACTCTTTTTAAGAAGTGAGTAACAGTAATTACCTGGTCAATTGTTTCTTTTAGTATGTCATTCATAGACCCAGAGAAATCAACAAACATAGTAACACCGTGATTCTTACCATCTGGTGTAATACCAATCTTGCGAAATATATTGTCATTGAATTTATAGCTATGTAACTTATTAGGGTCAATAGAGCCTGTATCAGATAGTTGTGTTCTTCTATGAGAAGCGGCTTGTTTTCTCATCTCAAACTCTTTTACTAAGTAGTTAATCGCACTCTTATTTTCTTTTTCAAATTTAACAAGAGTTTTATCATTAGCCCAAATTGTCTTTTTCTTATTAGCAAAGTCACTTCTAAACACCCTAACGTCTTTCCAGTTGACAACTACAGGAGAAATATCAAACTCTGGTAAAGTTGTTTGATTAATTTTTTTATCACTAACAGACTTAGCTAAGGACTCAGCAAAATTAGTATCGGTCATGGCTTCAACTTTACAAACAGACCAACCAGTACTAGTTTCTACAGATTTTTTATTCTCATCGGAATCAGAATCATCTTCATCAGAATCATAATTAATTTTAGATTTTTCTGTTTCATTTTCTGAATCATTTTCTGAATCTTCAGATGTCTCATCTTCTAACTCACTATCTTCATCATCAAAATCTTCATCATCTGAAAAATCTGATTCTGAAGTTGACTCGCTCTCGGAAGAATCAGAATCTTCATCAATATCATCAAGGTCGAATTCTAACTCTTGAGAATTTTCTAATTGCTCTTGCTGTTTTTCTTCTTGCTCTTTTTTACAGTAATCATAAATTTCTTCGGATAGAGAAATGACCTCATCTTTATTACATTTTGAAACGCGGTCAACAAAGGACTGTTCCTCTTCATTGAAATCAATATTAAAATTGGCAAGACCAAGTTTAAATCTAAGATTTATTTTGTCAATCAAAAGAAAATCATTAGGGTCTTGTCCTTTAATTTTAAAGAAGTCTCTATTCATAAAATCTTTGTAGCCTTTTATCATAACTTTTGCAAGGCCAGGATAATCTTGTTTCATCAACCTTTCGATTCTCGCATCTTCAACAACATTCACAAAACTTTTTAGTTTTGAATCAACGTAAATGTAATCTGGATTATCTTTATGAGCAGGGTCGAATGACCAATCAGTTGGTGTGTATTTTGCGTGGGCACTTTCGTGACCGCCTAGAGTATCTTCCATGCTGGTAGTCATATCTTCAAAGACAGGCATGGTAATTGTTCTAGTCTTTATATTGAAAGAAGCGGTCTCAACTTTTTTACGAACTATGTTGACATCTTCTTCGGAATATAATTTATAGAGCAAGTTTTTTTGTTCTAAATTCATAATGTTTTTTTTCTCATTTGTTGTTGTCATATAATAATGGTAACAAACCTACAGAAAAATGCAACAGTTTTTTACATATTTGCGTAAAAACAACACTATTTTTTAAGTTTTCTCTTTAAAATCATGCGTTTTCGTAAACCTCTTTCGCTTTCAAACTTATGAGCAACATTCGTAAAGACTTGACCTTTTAGATGGTCATACTCATGCAATACTACTCTAGCAGTCATTCCTGTAAAAGTATTTGTCATTGTATTTCCATTTTCATCTTCGTATCTAATCTTAACAGCATCAGGTCTTTTTACTTTTAAAAACAATAAAGGAAAACTTAGACAGCCTTCTTGCATTGAAACTTTATTTTCAGATATGTCTACAATTCTAGGATTAAAAAATGCACACGGAGTTTCATCTTCAACTCTCACTACAAATACTTTACATGATAGACCTACTTGATTAGCTGATAGACCTAATCCTTTATTGTAAATCATTGTCTCATTTAAATCTTTAGCTAATTCTATTGGGTCAGTTTGAGGATTTTCAAAATTAAAATCTTCACACTCTTTAAATAATATTGGATTTGTTTCTTTCACTAAATTTAATTTCATAATGCAACCTTTATCTATTTACCAATTTTAGCATTTACTTTTCTATGTTTATTCCACGCAACAAAACCTGCCAATCTTAAAGAGTAGTATGCTAAGTAGTTCATTAAAAAGAATCCGTTTATTTCTATATTAATATCTCTAAAAATTTCATCTGCTTTTTTTTGAGTTACAATTCCCATTGTATCTTTTTTATTTGCTTTTAACAAGGTTTCATATTTATAGGCATAATCATGAATTAAACCTCCTATTAAAAGAACTCCTACAGGGGATAAAAAAGTATGTAAAAATTTTGGTATACTTGCACCATCAAATTTAAAACCTGCTGGTATTACATATCTTTTACCTTTTAATGAAAAAGTAAAATCTTTCACTATTTCCCAATGCCTGACTCCAAATATCCACATAAGAATCATTTTAAAGAATCCTTTACCTTTTGTTTTAATAGGTATAGGTTTCATATGAGGAAATACTGAGTATTTAAAATTAACTCTATTATCTATTTTTTTATCAAACAAATTGATTAAAAATCCTAGTATGATTAAAAGAATTAAAACTGTCCACTGCCAAAAATCTACTGCTAAAGATATTATAAATTCATTTATTTCCATTTGTTAGTCTCTCTTTGCATTTTTAAGATATTCAGCTAAATTTTCTATATCAGTATCACTTAAAGGTTTAGCCATCATTATCATTAGTGCTGAATTAGGTCCCACCTCTTGACCGCTTCGATAAGTTTTCAATTTATCAATTGTGTATTCTACTGGATTTCCAGATACTTTAGGATAACTTGCCATACCCATTCCAGCTGGACCATGACATTGTTTACAATTCATTTTAAATTTAGCTTCACCTAATTTAGAATTCCCTGCCATTGCAAAATTTGAAAAACAAAGTAATGTTATTAACAATAATTTTTTCATTTTATCTCCTTTAATATGCAAAACTAGAACCACACCCACAAGTAGCGGTTGCATTTGGATTACGAATTACAAATGATGCACCTTGTAAGTCATCTTTATAATCTACTTCTGCTCCCATTACATACTGATAACTCATAGCATCAACTACTATTGAAACTCCATGCTGTTTTATCTCAGTATCATCTTCCTCAATTTCCTCTGCAAAAGCAAATCCATATTGAAAACCAGAACAACCTCCACCTTGAACAAATATTCTTAATCCTTTAGCATTCTTTTCATTGCTTACTAGTGATGAAACTTTATTAGCGGCCGCCTTTGTAACGTGAAAAAGGTCAGGCATTTTATCTGTAGTACTAGCTTCATCACAAAAATCTAACAATTCATCTGCATCAGATTTTTCTTTATTTTTTCTTGAAAGTAATTTATCAAACATTATAGAATCTCCTGTTTAACTTCAATCTTTTTTTTCTTGTAATCGTCTATTGCGGACCTAACAGCATCTTCGGCTAATATACTACAATGTATTTTTACAGGAGGTAAACACAACTCTTTAGCTATCGCTGTATTTTTTATTTCCTCTGCGTGTTCTATGCTTCTACCTTTAATCCACTCTGTAACTAAACTGCTACTTGCAATAGCACTACCACAACCATAAGTTTTAAATTTAGCATCTTCTATGATACCTTCATCACTAACTTTAATTTGTAATTTCATTACATCACCACACGCTGGAGCCCCAACCATACCAGTTCCAACACTAGGGTCACTCTTGTCCATAGACCCTACATTTCTAGGGTTTTCATAATGGTCTATAACTTTATCGCTGTAAGCCATGTTATCTCCTTAAAACATTCATTGTTGAAGGACACCCAAACCCGGGCCCTACATTATTGTTTTCTACTCGATATTCTCTTTTACGAGTTTTAGGATTGAATTTTAAAGGACATCTGTATATGCAATTATATCCTCCGTCGCTTCTTCTTTTTCTTTCTGTTATATAACAGTTTATAGAATCTTTACGAGCCTTTTCTCTTTCTGCTTTAGCTTTTCTTTCTTGTCGTTTAGCTTCTACTGGATCTATTCCTCTAGGAGGTGGAACAGCATTTGTAGAAAAACTAAACAAAAGTAGTAACAATAATATTTTTTTCATATCATTATTTATATTTTTTTGATTATAGAAAAATCCCCTCTTTTTTCAAAATTTAAGACTTCAGTAAATTTGTCTTGTAATATATCTCCTTTATGACTAATTACGAACAAATTAACATCTTCTAAAGAACCTAATATTTCCATCAATTCATCAGTTCCATTTACGTCTAGAGAAGAGTCAAATATTTCATCAAGTATAAGAAGATTTGTACTTGCGGAATTTTTCATTTTTGCTATTGTTCTCCAAGTAAGCATCAAAGCCATGTCTATTCTTTGCTTTTCTCCCTCACTAAAAGAATCGTAACTGAAATCATCTCTATGTCTGGATTTAATTGTTTCTTTAAAACTTTCATCTAAAGTAAAATTAACAAAGAAATCTAAGGTAGAAAGATACTTGTTAACCAACTTGTTTATAATAGGTAAATATTGTTTAACAATCTTTCGTTTTATACCGTCATCTTTTAAAAGAGATGCTACAGCTTCATTATATGTTTTTTCATCTAATAAATCTTCCAATGATTTATTTAAATTTGATATTTTTTCTTTTACATTTTTTAATTTATTCTCTTCACTATCCTTATTATTTTTTAAAGATTGTATTTCCTTGATTTCCTTTTGTATCTTTTTTATATACTTTTTCTTTTCTAAAACTGTATTTGTATCAACTGCGACCTGTAGTTGTAAGGTATGAATATCACTTTGTAAATTTTGTATTTCACCCAAATTTGTTTGATACTTTGTTAATTCACTTGATATTTTTTCTAATCCACTTTCACATTCAATCTTTTTTGATGATAAATCATTCAATTCTTTTTCTTTAAATTTTTTGGAAATAGATTGTTTGCAAGTAGGACAATCATCATTAGAATGTAAAAAATGTATATCATATTCAAATGAAGATATTTTTGATTCTATTTTAGATTCAAGTTTTTCAATCTTCTTAATTTTACTTTCTGTTTCTATTCTTTTAGTAACCTTAGTAGATAATGTCGTAATCTTTTTATTATCTAAAGTAATTTTTTTTGATAAACTTGTTACTATTTTTGCACTACTAGTTATTTCTTTATTGAACTCTTTTATTTTTTGTTCATTATTTTCTTTTAAATCTTTAAGATATTTTTTATGCAAATCATGTTCTTGATTTGCTAATTGTATTTCGTGTTTATTTTCTGTAATAGATTCTTTATTTGAACTCACTTTCTTTTTTAAGATATCATGCATTACTGAAAAAATTTGAATGTCTAAAATATTCTCAATAATATTTCTTCGGTCACTTGCGGACAACTGCATAAAAGGAGTAAAAGATGCCGAACCTAAAATTACAACTTGAGTAAAAGATTTATAATTTAATTTTAATATAAATTTTTCTAAATGTTCTTGGTAATCTCTAACTGAAGCATCTTGTGAAACTAGATTTCCATCACAATATATTTCAAAAATATTAGGTTTTATTCCTCTTACTATTTTAAATTTTCTTTCAGATATTGAAAAGTCTATTTCTATAACACAATCTTTTAGATTGATACTGTTAATTAGTTGAGATTTATTAATCCTTCTAAATGCTTTACCAAAAAGTCCA